>Ga0315293_10006841_pt1 | contig 10624 bp, 5 predicted proteins | sample YL17G13_20_MG_FD_203071 | JGI IMG/M metagenome (GOLD analysis project Ga0315293, IMG submission 203071) | Sediment microbial communities from Yellowstone Lake, YNP, Wyoming, USA - YL17G13_20 | ecosystem: Environmental > Aquatic > Freshwater > Lake > Sediment | place: USA: Wyoming | collected... | reverse complement strand
CGCCGGGCGATGAACCGCGGGTCCTCCCCGGCGTAGATCATCCGGGCCAGCCAGTAGAGGGCGGCGTCGGCGTCACCGCCGCGCATGCTCTTGATGAAGGCCGAAATCGTGTCGTAGTGCTGATCGCCCTCGCGGTCGTAGTTCAGGGCCCGCCTCTGCACGGCTTCGGCCACGGTCTGGAGCGTGATCAGGCGACGACCGTCCTCGGCCGGTCCGGTGGCCCAGGCAGCGAGTTCAAGAGCGCTCAGAGCGGCCCGGGCGTCGCCGTCGGCCACGCGCACCAGGTGCTCCATGGCCTCGGGTTCAAGGACCACCTTCAGACGGCCCAAGCCGCGCTCCTCGTCGGCCATGGCTCGCCCGACGATGACGCGGAGGTCTCCCTCGCCCAGGGGTTCGAGCTTGTAGACGCGGCACCTGGACAGGAGGGCCGAGTTCAAGGCGAAGTACGGGTTCTCGGTCGTCGCCCCGACCAGGATGACCGTGCCGTCCTCCACGGCCGGCAGGAGCACGTCCTGCTGGGCCTTGTTGAAGCGGTGGATCTCGTCGAGGAAGACGACCGTGCGCCGGCCGAAATGGGTCAGTTGGTGGCGCGCTTCATCGATTAGTTTGCGCACTTCCGCCACATTACTTGTCACGGCACTGATTTGCACGTAAACTGACGAAGAATGCCCAGCGATGAGTCTGGCCAGCGTGGTCTTGCCGGTCCCGGCGGGACCGGCGAAGATGCAGGACGGCGGAGAACCGGCCTCGATGGCCCGGCGCAGGAGAGCGCCCGGCCCGACGATGTGGTCTTGGCCGACGAACTCCACCAGGCTCCCCGGGCGCATGCGCACGGCGAGCGGGGCCTCGGCCCGTCGCTGTTCTCGGGTCGCCTGCTCGAAGAGGTTCTCGTCCTCGGTCATGGCTCACCAACTCCCAAACACACGTTCGTATACGTTCAAGGCCGGAGGCGGGTTTCCTCCGACTCGAAACGGAGGTTCTTACATGTCAAGGAACACGCTCCTCTTCTGGGTGGCCATCCTCATCTGGGTCAAGTCGTCTCGGTTGACCGCCCATGACCCAAATCGTATAATGTGAACGCTGCTAACGCGGTCTGCGTCACGTCTCGTTCCTGGCTAGCTCAACGGTAGAGCTACCGGCTGTTAACCGGTGGGTTACAGGTTCGAATCCTGTGCCAGGAGCCAAGAAAACAGAGCGGCCCGAGCCTTCCGGCTCGGGCCGTTTGAGTCGGCGCCGTGGCCGGCCCGTCGCCTCCGGCATAGGCTATCTCCAGCAGGAGACGGGAGGTTGGCGCGCATGAGGTCGGGCACACTGGAGTCCCTCTTGGCGCGGAATATCGGTCGGCGGATTGTCCTCATGATTGACGTGTTCCCGTTCTTTTTCATCGGCCGGATTACGTGCATGCGCCGGGAAGTAGTCGTGGTCGAAGCCCTGCAGGGAATCCCCATCCAGTTCGTTGGTCGCCACCTGCGAATCACCATCGACTGCTTTGTGGCCTTCTGGATCGAAGACGACGAGCACCCGATTCCCTCACTGGACGATTTCGCCACCACCCTCTCGTGTCCGCCGCCGTTTTACGTCCAAGGGGGTGTGCAGGAGTGCGAGCCCGACCCGGTGCAGCCGACGCTTGAGACTCTCCTGGGGCGGACTCTTCTGCTTGTCCTCGACCCGGAGCGAATCGTGATTCTGGCCCAGACGACGCGGCCCATCTTCGTGGCCAAGCTGGCGGCCGTACACTGCGATTACGTCCGCCTGGAGACAGTCAACATCCGCTTCTCGAGCGCGCCGTTCTTCGTGTTCCCCCTGCCGCTCTTCGTGCCGATTCCGCAGATATGCGTGTTCACCCCGTTCCAGCGCGACATCGCTTTCCCGCTGACGCTATAGGAGTGATGACTGGGTGCTGAGGCGCTACGGAATCGCGGCCATCTCCATCCGAATCGTCTACAACATCTTCGGCGACCACGACCCCAATGGGCGGATGTACGTGCCCCGGGAACTCCGAGCGCAGGTCGAGGCGGAGGTGGCCGCTCATCCCCTGACGCCCGTGGACCTCGTCCGGCCGCTCATCCTCCGCGCCGTCGTGGGTGACGAAGTGGAGGTGACTCTCGCCAACGCGCTCCCCTTCCACGTCTCCCTCAACGCCAAGGGGGTCGGCCTGAGCGTCCGGGACGCCGACGGCGCCTGGGTCGGGCAGAACCCGAACACGACCGTCCCGCCGGGCGAGGAACTGACCTACCGCTTCGTGGCCGAGACAACCGGCATCTTCCAGTTCAGCGACCTCGGCAACCCGCTGTCCAGCGAGGAGGGCTCGAACCTCCACGGATTGTTCGGGGCGTTCGTCATTGAGCAACAGGGCTCGACGTGGACCGATCCCGAGACCGGTCTGCCCGCCGACTACGGCGCCCAGGTGGATGTCCACAACCCGTTCCTCGCGAGTTTCCGCGAATTCGTGTCCATCTTCCACGACGAACCGGAGGTCCTGGACGCCGAGGGCGGGGTGCCCACCAACCCGATGACCGGCTTGCCGGACATGACTCACGCCATCAACTACCGCTCGGAGCCCCTGCGCAACCGGCTGCGCCTCATCATGGAAGGCCTGGCCTGCCCCGGCTGTGTCGGGGAGGAGGTCCACCACGACTCGTGGCCGTTCGGCGACCCGGCCACGCCGGTCTTCCGCGCCTACCGCGGCGATTCCGCGCGCTTTCACGTGGCCCACGGCGGCGTGAAGGAGACCCATATCTTTCACCTGCACGTCCACCAGTGGCTGAACAGCCCGGCCGACGTCTTCTCCTCACTGCGCGACTCGAAGGACCTCTCCCCGCAGTCGTCCTTCACGTTCGACGTGCTGTATGGCGCCGGGAGTCTCCAGAAGGCCTTCGGGGACTCGGTTTTCCACTGCCACCTTTACCCGCACTTCGAGGAGGGCATGTGGGGCATCTTCCGGACCCACAATGTCCTGGAGGACGGCACCCGGGTCTACCCCAGCGGTGAGCGCGTCCGGCGCCTCCTCCCGCTCCCGGACCGGCCCTCGCCGCCGGCCCCGACTCCGGAGAAGCCGGGCTTTCCCTTCTTCGTCCCCGGCGTCTACGGAGACCGCGCTCCACAGCCCCCGCTGAACACTGACCGCGGCTTCCCGCCCACCCCGCTGGAGGTAGCCGCCTTCGACGCCCGGCCGGTGCCGGGGGCGCCTTTCACCAACCCCTGCCCACCCGGAGCGCCGGTCCGGCGATACGACTTGGTCGCCATCCAGCTCGACCTCGTCTACAACTCCGCCGGCTGGCACGACCCGGAGGGCCGCCTCTTCGTCCTGGCCGAGGACGAGGAGGCCGTCCGCACCGGAGCGAAGGACCCCGAGCCCTTGTTCATCCGGGCCAACGCCGGCGAGTGTGTGGAAATCTCCCTGACCAACAAACTGCCCGAGACTCTCGGACCGAGCGCCTTCCAGGTGCTGACCGAGACGACCTTCTGCGGCTGCCATGTCCATTTCGTGAAGTTCGACCCGGTCTCGGCCGACGGGGCGAACATCGGGTGGAACTACCTTTCCGGCGCCATGCCCGACCAGACCTTCATCTACCGCTGGTTCGCCGACTCGGAACTGCGGGTCGTCTTCTTCCACGATCACCTCTTCGCCGTAGCTCACCAGCAGCACGGGCTTTTCGCCGCCCTGATCGTCGAGTCGGAGGGTTCGGCCTTCCTGGAACCCAGCACCGGGGCGCCGGTGTCCGCGGGCAGCCAGGCCATCGTGACCAACCCGTTCCTCCCGGCCTTCCGGGAATTCGGGATGGCCGTCCACGAGTTCGCCCCGCTCTTCACGGCTGCCGGCGACCCGATCAATGCCCCGCCGGCGCCGGGTTCCCTGGAGGACCAGGGCGCTTCGGCCTTCAACTACCGCAACGAGCCGTTCCAGATCCGGGGCGGCGATCCGGCCTACGTCTTCAGTTCCTTCGTTCACGGCGACCCGGCCACGCCTGTCTTCCGGGCCTACGCCGGGGACACCGGGCGCATCCGGCTCATTGACGGGGCGTTCGAGGAATCGCACAGCATTAACCTTCACCGCTACACGTGGCCCTTCGAACGCAACGACCTTTGGACCGCCTTCGTCCAGGCCCAGCACGTCGGCATCTCCGAGGCTTTCACCCTGGAGTTCTGGGCGGCGCCGACCACCACCGACGGCCAGGACGCCGATCTCCTCTACTACGCGGGCGGTCTCGACGACCTCTGGCTTGGCGCCTGGGGCCTGCTGCGCCTCTTCGGCCAGAGGGTCCCGGACCTCTTGCCCCTGCCCGACAGGGCGCCTCCGCCGAGACGGACCCGTCCGCGCCCGGCGCCCACGGGTTTCCCGCCGGAAAGAGCGGCCGGTCCCGGGCAGCCCTGCCCGGCGGGCTCGCCGGTTCGGCGCTACGAGATCGTGGCCATGAGCCGGCGGATCGACTATAACTCCCATGGTGACCACGATCCGTTCGGCATGTTCTTCGTGCTGGCCGAAGAGGCCGGGGCCGTGCGCGAGGGCCTTGTGAACCCCAAGCCTCTCGTCCTCCGGGCCAACGCCGGAGACTGCGTGGAGGTAACCCTGAGGAATGAACTCCCGACGGATATCCCGGGCCTCAACGTGCCCCTGCTCCCGGAGCCGGCCGCTTGGCCCTACTCCAACCGCGTCTCGCTGCACGCCCAGTTCGCCCGGTACGACCCTCTGGGCTCGGACGGGGCCACGGTCGGGTTCAACCCGGACCAGACGGTCGGTCCGGGCGAGGACATCACCTACCGGTGGTTCTTCGACACCGCTCTGCAGAACGCGAACCTCTGGGACTACGCCGACTTCGTCAACCACCGGCACCACGGGCTGTTCGCCGCTCTCATCGTCGAGCCGCGTCTGTCCGCCTACCGGGACCCGTTCACCGGAAGCTTGCTCTCCAGCGGGGCCCAAGCCGACATCCTAAACCCCTTCCTGCCCGACTTCCGGGAGATGGTCCCTGTCCTCCACGACGGGGTCTATCTGCGGAACGTGGCGGGAGAGCAGATCCCGCAGGCCTTCATTATCATCCCAGTGGTCATAGACGAACCGGAGGACTGGGGCATGCGGGCCTTCAGCTACCGGAGCGAACCCTTCGAGAACCGGGCCGCGCCGCCCGTGGTCCAGAGCATCTTCAACGTCTTCAGTTCAGAGGTTCACGGCGACCCGGCCACTCCGATCTTCGAGGCTCTCGCGGGCGACCCGCTGACCTTCCAGGTGATGATGCCGGCCGACCGGCCGCGGGCCCACAGCTGGGTCCTCCACGCCCAGGCCTTCCGCGAGGTGTCCACGGACCTCGACTCTCTCGTTCTCGGGGCGCAGAGCGGCACGAGCGTCGGTGAGGGACCGCCGACGCAGATCCTCGCCGGGGCCGGCGGGGGAACGGCGCCGGGAGACTACCTCTACCGGGGCGGCCTCATCCGGTGGGATACGGAACTCGGAATGTGGGGAATCCTCCGCGTGCGCCCCCAGGGAAGCCCGCAGCCTCTGCCCTTGCCGGACCGGTAGGTCCGCCGGGCGGGGCGGAGACGTGAGCCGGGACACGGGCTACATCACCCGCCGGAGAACCGTCACTCGCGTCACGCGCTCACCAACCCGGGTCTCGCCCGTGTGCCGGACGAACACGAACCCCTGGCCTTGCCAGAACCTGAGGGCTCTCTCGTTCCGCTCCGTCACGCCGAGCCACAGGCAGCGGGCGCCTTGCCCCGGCCACGAAGGCCTCCACGAGCGCCGCCCCAAGGCCGCGGCCCCGCTCGTCCGGGTGCAGCAGGACCAGTCCGAGCCACCAGGCGCCGGCCTCGGGATAGCCGCGGAAACCTTCGATCAAACCGACCAGGCGGCCCCCGCGGACGCTCCCGTCGCCTGGCGCCTCGAAGACGCCGAGGACGAGCTTGTCCTCCGGCCGCGCGCTCGGGGGACCAGCCGTAAACAAGTCTCGCGCCGCGGAGGCGCTCGGGGGCGTGCCCGCGTTGAGTTCGTAGTAGTCCCGACAAGCCTCGCAGAGCCGCTGGACCCGAGGTTCATCGGCCCCCGGAGCGAGAACTCGCGCCGTACGCGCTCCCACCCGGAACAATGTCTCCTCGGGCATCATTCGCCCGAGTCCAAGAGAAGCACCGCGCCGCTCCTTGGCTCAAGGGTGATGGCGGTGAGGGTCGTCCCGTCATTGAAGGCGGGGTCGACCAGACCCGCGATCCTCCTGTAGCGTCCCCCCAGCTCGACTTCCCGCCTCTGCCCGGTGGGGTTCACCAGCACGACGCCGTGTTCGAAGTCGCGCCGCCAAACCTCGGTCTCGGCGCGGCTGTCCGCCAGAGCGAGCAGGTCCCCGAGGAGATCGCCGGGGTTGTCCGCGTTCCAGGCCTCGCCGAGAGGGGCGCCCAGATAGCCCTTGTGCTCAAGAGACCGCTCGGCCTTGCCCGTGGCCCGGTCCACGGCGTACTCGTCGTACCACCAGGCCGACTGGTAGGCGCCCCTGTTCGTGTAGCAGAAATAGCCGTCGAACATCAGAGCCGAAGCGAGGGCGTACCGCATGAGGCGGTAGTCGTCCCGCCGGCCGTTGGCCATGATGAGCTGGACCCTTGGCTCCTCGCAGACGAGCCCCATGATGTAGTGGCCCCGCATGACCTCCAGCCATCCCAAACCCGCTGACGCCTCGCCGACCAGGAACTCCTCCACCATGCGTCCGTTGAGGATGTCCCGGTACCGGTCATCGAACGCCCAGCCCCCGTTGCCGAGGATGAGCGACCCCGCGGGAAAGGCCGCGCGGCTGTTGGCGAGAAGTCGCCGCGTCCCGTCGACCCAGGCCGCGTCGACCTCGGTATCGGTCTCGACGCCGCCATCCCGGTCAAGGTCCAGCGGTCCGCTGGGACTTGGCGACCGATCGCTCACCCAGGCCATCCCGTCACAGATCCAATCGTAGAAGAGGCCATCGACAAGACCCTTCCCGAGGACTTCGTCCGCGAGATACCTCGGCATGAACTCGTTCACCGGGCCGGTAAGGTCGAGCATCTCGGACCACTTGTCGCCGAGCGGGAACAGCCTCAGGCGCGCTCCGGCCGTGTCCCTGGCGTACCAGGCGTCCTCCACACCGTCGATGAAGCCGTGGTTCACGATGGCCGTGTTGCCGGGGATGACGTCGGCGGCCGAGAAGTAGGCGAGGACCACGCTGTCCGGGTTGTGCCCGCGCAACGCCCCCTTCGCCCCGAGCCACTCCGGTTCGTTGACGACGAGTTCGGCGTCGAGCACGAGGACATCCCAAGACGCCGCCTCTCGGAGAGCGGTCGCCTCCGGCGTGTAGCCCTGTATCTGCACGAAGAGCCGGGGCCAACCGTGGCGTTCCAACCTCTGGGCCAGGGGGAAGTCGGCTAGGGAGGGCATCGCCAACGTGCGCGCGGCCCGGGCAACCACCGCTGCCGCCTCGGCGCGCGTGATGGTCGCGTCCGGGCGGAAGAAGCCCTGGCCGTAACCCAGGATGAGCCCGGCGAGGGCCGCCCGCCGGATGTGGCGTTCCGCCCAGTGCCCGGTCGGGACATCGGGGAAGGGCGTGGTTGTCTCCTCCGTGAGCCGGTAGAAACGGCTGAGCAGCGTCGCCACGGCCGCCCGGCTGATGGCATCGACCGGCGCGAACCGGCCGTCACCCACGCCGTGGATGATGCCGTGTTTGGCGGCCGCCTCGATGTAGCCGCGTTCAGCCGTTCCGGCGAGGTCGGTGAAGGTCACGTCGGACACCGGGGCAAGGTCGAAGAGCCGGCACAGCCACACGGCCAGGTCGCAGCGCGTGATGGGACGGTCGGGTAGGAAGACAGGCCGGCCTTGCGGGCCGGTGACCCAGTCCAAGACGCCCCGGTCGTGGAGGTACATGATTTCGGTGGCGGCCCAGTGACCCGGGACATCCGGCGGGATGGTGTCGCCCTGAGCCGCCAAGCCACCGGCTTCGCCCGCGGCCGCCCGGGCCACCAAGGAAGCCAGCAGGACCAGGCCGGCCAGCCAGACGACGCGAGCGCGACTCACCATGCGGCTCACCTCCGGAAGCTGGTCTCCCGGGCGCCAAGGGTGGGTGAGGGAAAGGACGAGGGGACGCAGGCGCGGGAGCCTACTCCAGGTAGTCCTTCAGTTTCTTGGACCGGCTCGGGTGACGGAGCTTGCGCAGGGCCTTGGCCTCAATCTGCCGGATGCGCTCGCGCGTGACGTCGAAGACCTTGCCGACCTCTTCGAGGGTCCGGGCCCGCCCGTCGTCGAGACCGAAGCGCAGGCGAAGCACCTTCTCCTCGCGCGGCGTCAGGGTCTCAAGAACCTCCTCGAGCTGTTCCTTGAGGAGCATGAACGAGGCGGCGTCGGCCGGCGCGGGAGCGTCCTCGTCGGGGATGAAGTCGCCGAGGTGGCTGTCTTCCTCTTCGCCGATGGGCGTCTCCAGGGAGACCGGTTCCTGCGCGATTTTCATGATCTCGCGCACCCGCTCCTCGGTCATGTCCATCTCCTTGGCGATTTCCTCCGCCGCCGGCTCCCGCCCGAGTTCCTGGAGAAGCTGCCGGGACACCCGAATGAGCTTGTTGATGGTCTCGACCATGTGGACCGGGATGCGGATGGTCCGGGCCTGGTCGGCGATGGCCCTGGTGATGGCTTGCCGGATCCACCAGGTGGCGTAGGTCGAGAACTTGTAGCCCTTGCGGTAGTCGAACTTCTCGACCGCCTTGATGAGCCCGAGGTTGCCTTCCTGGATGAGGTCGAGGAAGAGCATGCCGCGGCCCACGTAGCGCTTGGCGATGGAAACCACGAGACGGAGGTTGGCCTCGGCCAGACGGGCCTTGGCGTCCAGTTCCCCGGCCTCGACCCGCTTAGCGAGGTCGACTTCCTGCTCCGGGGTGAGGAGAGGCACGCGGCCAATTTCCTTCAGGTACAGGCGAACGGGGTCGTCCAGGGCCACACCCTCCGGCACGGACAGGTCTTCCTCCGGGGCGGCCTCGCCCGTGGCGACAGCCTTCACCGAGGCGGCCTTCGCCCGGCCGTCATCGCCCGCCTCAGAGGCGTCGCTGACGACCTCGATGCCCTTCTCGGTGAGGGTCTCGTAGATGTCATCGATCTGGTCCGGCGTCAGGTCCTCGGCCTCGAGGGTGTCCATGATTTCCTCGTAGGTGAGTACGCCCTGCTTCTTGCCTCGCCGGATCAGTTCGTCGAGGCCCTCGATCTTCAGTTCCTTATCCTCACGCGTCTCGGCCATTAGTCCCTTGCCCTTCACTTCGAGCACTCCCGCGACACAGGGATGAACTCAAATTGCATTCAAGAATCAATCCCCGGGCACTTTCCAGTGCCCGGTGCCACCATCGGTATGACGTTCCAGGTCTATCAGTTCCCGAAAGAGTTCGGTGTATTCCTTTTCGACCTGGGCCCCGCGGCGTTCGAGGTCGCTAATTCGACGGTGCAACTCTTCAATCCTACTATTCAAACGGTGTTCTTTTAACACGGCGAGGCAGTCCCGGACAGCCCGTTCCATCTCGCTCGCCCCCTGGGTCTCGTAGAAGACCCGGGCGATGAACCGCGCCTCCACCTCACCCGGCACGGCGTCCACCAGGCGGGCGGCGTCAACCGCCCCGGCGCGGGCCAGGTTCAGGATGCCCCGGGCGACGCGCCGGTGAACCGGGTCCAGGAACCATTCGAGGACCGCAGCCTCGCTTTCGGTGGTCGGTTCGTCGCCCCCGGCCGCCTCGTCGTTCGCCGCAGCCGTCTCGTCGTTCGCGTCGGCCCTCACCTCATCGGCCGCCGGTCCAGCGTCCTCACCCGGCAACAGCCCTTCCGGCGCGAACTCGACGCCGAGGTCACCTTCGGGCTCGCCGGCCTCACCAGGTTCTTCGGCCGGACTGAACTGAGGCTCGACCTCCACCGGCGGACCCGCCTCTCCGGCGGCCTCCTCGCCGCCACGCCTGAGAGCGCGGCGCCACTGGGCCGCCTCAAGCAGGGCCGCCAGGACAGGCGGGAGGTTTTCCTCCGAACTTACCATGTGGACGAGGAGCGTCCGCTCGGCATCGCGCACCTGTTTCGGGAGGCCCGCCCCAGGGTCGCCCAACGCTCCCTCATTATTCCTCGTTTGATTGAGGCTATCCCTGAGGCCGGGGCCGGCGGGGCCGCCGGCGCCCGGACGGCGCTCCTGGCGTAGAAAGCGATCAAGCTGGCTCCGGAGGAGGCTGACCGGCACGGGGAGCCGCCGCGAGAACGCCTCCACGTAGGCCTGCTGCTCGGCGAAATCGTCGACCGAGGCCAAGAAAGGCAGGAGTTCACGTGAGATGGCCGACCGCCCGTCGATGGTCGCCAGGTCGTGGCGCCGGGTGGCTAGGGCGTACCCGTACTCCACCAGGGGCACCGCCGCCTCGACGGCCTGGCGGAAGGCCTCCGGCCCGCCCTCCGACCGCAGGCACTCATCCGGGTCCTTGCCGCCCGGCATCTCGGCCACCTTGACCGGGAAGCCACCCGTCGCCAGGACCTGCAGGCCACGCAGGGTGGCCTGGATGCCGGCGGCGTCGGCGTCGAAGGCCGTGACCACCGTGTTCGTCAGACGATGGATGGCCCGGGCCTGGTCGGGGGTGAAGGCCGTGCCCATCGAGGCCACGGCGTGGTCGAAGGCGA
>Ga0315293_10006838_pt1 | contig 10627 bp, 10 predicted proteins | sample YL17G13_20_MG_FD_203071 | JGI IMG/M metagenome (GOLD analysis project Ga0315293, IMG submission 203071) | Sediment microbial communities from Yellowstone Lake, YNP, Wyoming, USA - YL17G13_20 | ecosystem: Environmental > Aquatic > Freshwater > Lake > Sediment | place: USA: Wyoming | collected... | reverse complement strand
TGGGTTCGCACGCGGGCGAAGCCCGCTTGCGAACCCTCATCCCCCACTTTTTTGAGAAGCTGCCTGAAAACTGATTACTGGCTCTTCAGCCGAGATGCATCGGCATGATGACGTGCATGAAATTGTCATCGCCGACCGGGCGGATCATACCGGGCGCGTTCGGCGCAGAGGTCTCCAGGGCTACGTTGGGCGTCTTGATCACCTCTAGCACCTCGCGCATGTACTTGACGTTGAAGGCGATCAACAGTCCGATGCCTTCGATGGTCGCTGCGACGATCGTCTCGTTCGAGCCGGTCTCTTCGGATTGGGCGAAGATTTCGACCGAGCCTGGCTCCAGTTCGCCGCTGGATTTGATGTTCAACCGCGCCACGTTGGAGCCTTCGCGGGCGAAGATCTCGGCCTGCTTGCAGGCCTTGAGTAATGACTGGGTGGAGAGCAGCGTGCGCGACTTGTAGGCGCGCGGGATGATCTGCTGGTAGTCCGGGAAGGTGCCGTCAATCAACTGCGAGACCAGTTCCACATCCTTGACGCGGAAGATGACCTGGCCGCGGCCCTTCGGCAGCACCATCGCGATCATCTCGTCCCCGTCCGCGGCGACGCGCGCCAGCTCGCTCAGGGCGCGCCCTGGGATGATGACCGTCACCAGCTGCGGCACGGGCTGGGAGAGCGTGGCCTTGCGCACCGAGAGCCGGAAGCCATCCGCAGCCGCCATCGTGATAGTGTCCTTGTCAACTGTCAGCAACACGCCCATCAGCACCGGGCGGGCCTCGTCCACCGAGGCGGCGAAGACAACCTGCTGGATCATCTCCTTGAAATCGGCCACGTTGATCTGGATGGCGCCTTCCATTTCTGGAACCGGCAGCGGCGGGAATTCCTGGGCGTCAATGCACTTGATGTCTGTGTTCGAGGCGCCGCAGCGCACGTTGAGGGTCTGGTTGGTCGCGATCAGGCTCAGGTTCACCTGCTCCGCTGGCAGCGTCCCCACCATATCCACGAAAGTGCGCGCCGGGACGGTGGTCGAGCCTTCTGCCTCGATCTTGGCCCCGATCCAGCAGGTGATGCCCAGTTCCAGGTTGGTGGCCGAGAGGCGCAGCCGGCCTTCGTCGGTTGCGACCAGTACGTTTGCCAGTACGGGCAGGGTCGTGCGCGGCGACACCGCTCGCGAAACGATGCTCAATCCATGAGCCAGGTTTTCTTGTAAGACGGTTACTTTCATTGCTCAATCCTCTCCAACGCAAATTATATCAGAGAGCGTTCGGAAACTCAAAAATTGAACCAGAGATGAACGGAAATCGGCTCGATAAACGGCACGAAATCAGCCTTTCAACGTTGAAGAACATTATTAAACCTCCGTTTATCGAGTAAATCTATGTTCATCCCTGTTTATCTCCGGTGAATTCGAATTTCCGAACACTATCATATCAATGATTTAACCGAGTGCAAAATCTCCGATTTTTCTCGAAGTCGTAGACTTCGGACTCCTGCCGAAGTGCCTATCCTTGGAAAAGCGAGACGACCAGGCTGGTCAGAGCCATCAGGATTTCCAGGCCGAATAACGCCGCGATGACGTAGATGAAGATCATCCAGCCGGACGTACCACTCGGCTGGCGGACTTCCTGCCCCTCGGCCAGTTGGCGAACGGCTTGCGCAACCTGCCCGGCCGCCGCCTGGAGAGAGCGCCCCGTGCCTCCTGACCATACCCACCCCGCCGCAGCGCGTGGGACGATCAGCTTGCTTCCGTTGAAATCGCGCAGCCACAGCCGCAGCGCTTCGGGCGGGTTGAGAGCCAGATCGCCGGGAACGATGGCAGCCTTGACCGTCGCCAGCGCCTCCTCCGGTATCGGCTGGGTGACCGGCTGGATGGCGGCAGGCAGGCACGGGGTCTGCTTTTGGATCGCTGCCAGCATGGTCTGGGCGAACGGGTCCTCGTCACTTGGGCTGAAGATCAAGACCGGGAAGAGGGCATGTTTGGTAGTCAGCGCGTGGCCGGCCACGCGTCCGTCACGCCGCAGGGTCAGGCCATGGTAGATGCCCATCAGGGCGAACAGGAAAAGCAATTGCAGGTAGTTCAAGAGGCTTTGCGTGAATCCGGGCGGGCAGTCGCCGAGCAGCGTCCGTATCAGCAGGAAGAGCAGCGCCACGGCGGCGATCATCCCGCCGATGACGCTGACGAATAGGGCCAGGTAGAGGTAGACTTTGCGTACCAGCGAGCGGCGGGCATGGTCGCCGGGATCGCCGGAGGCGCGCGCCTTGGCCTGCATCGACCGCCAGGGCAGGGACCAGAGCGGCAAACCAGCGAAAAGGGTCGCCAGTGAAGCGGCCAGGCGCGGGCGCAGCGTGCCGGCCCCCAGCAGGTCGCCAATGCTGGCATCCACCACGAAGGATAGGAGCATCGAGAGGCCGATGAAGGTCGCGCCCAGTCCTATGGCGGAGAGGATATAAAAGTACAGTCTGCGCATCCCCGCCCGGCGGGGCGCGTCGGGCGCCTCGGCCATCGAGCGGCCCAGCCAGCGGCCATAATAAGCCCACACGCCTGCCAGGGGAATGCCGATGGAAAGCGGCCCGCTGATCTGGCGCATGAAATCCTGCCCGCTGATCTGCTCGCCAAGCAGGCTGCGCAGGAGGACAGCGATCACGATCCCGCCTGAGGTCAGGACGGTGACCACGCCGGCCAGGGCCAGGGCGTAGAGCACGCCCAGGCGCAGGGACGACTCGCGTTCGGCAGCCTCGGCCAACGAATCCTGCACCGTCTTCCAGGCAAAGAACCACAGCGGCGTGCCGATCAGGAGCAGCGTCAGGCCGTTGGCGAGGGAAGCTTGGTGGGCAAACCCGATCGTGATGGCTGGAATCTCGAAGGCATATTGAAGGCTTTGTTGGATTCCGGCCACCAGCATCACCAGGGAATAGATCACCCAAATATAACGATAGATACTGCGTAAGCTGGTCAGGGTGTCTTTTGGTGCCACCAGCTGCCAATCGGCGCGCAGCACGGTGATGAAATAAGCTGCGACGAGACCGTTCATCAGCATGGCGATCAGGTTATCGCTCCAGGTCTGGCTCGCGCCGAACATGGCATTCAGCGGCAGGCGAAAAGCCTGGAGCAGCAGACGGTTGAGCAATGGCAGGAAGTTCTGGGCGATGGGGATCAGGGTTGCCAGCAATACGGCGTAGAGGAAGAAGGCACGCACGCCGGAGGCATGTTCGTCCATGTCGGCGCGCGCGCCGCGCTGGGCAGCCCACCAGTGCAGACCGAAAACCGGCACACCGACCAGGATCAGGGCCAGCGCCTGCGCCAGGCGGGTAGCGCCCCCGCCGACGATATGGGTCGAGAAGGCGGAGCGCGCCAGGCCGATCAACCCCCAAAGCACGACCTCCAGGCTGACGAGTGTTACAGCATAGAAATACAGGCGGCGAATTGTTCGCATAATTTCCTCCTTACTTCACCGGCGTTGGCTGGTACCAATCCCAGCCCCAGTAGGGGTATGGCATGTTGGAAATGCGCCAGGCGCCATTCTGTTTGACCAGTGAGGCGGTCATGTTCGAACTTGAGCCTGGTGAGAAAGGATCGGCGGCGGCATAGACAATGGTCACATCCACCAGGGCCTGTTCACTGGCGACCATCTCTACTTTTCCTACCTGGATAGCCGCGCCGGAAATGTCGAGTTGGCGATTGAGGAAAGCCTGTTGGAAATTGTCGAGAGTGGGTTTGTTGTACTTATCAGCCAGATAACCATAAGCGCGTTCGAAATCGTGGTTTTGAAGGGCAAGCACGTAATTGCGCATCACACTCTCGGGTGTATCCTCCGCGCCGTAAGTTTGGGATTCGCGGCGGGTAAAGAAGAGCGCCAACGCGGCGGCGACCAGCAAACCGATAAAGACCAGGATGCCAAGCAGAAAGCGGTCATGTTTCATGGGTCAATCTCCTCGAGAATAAACACAAAGGTCACAAAGGAGCACAGAGGATGAATTTCACCCGACAAGCCTTACCTCCTTCGTGTCTCTTTGCCTGCCCTGGCGGGCTAGGCCAGGGTGTCCGCCTGCCCCGGTTTTTTGGGGGTCGTGTTTTATATTTCCGGGCCTGGTGAGGATGACGAGGAACGGTCCCAGCGCAGGGATGGACAGCGCGAACAATCCCCAGAACAAATACGCGCCGAGGCCCAGTCTCCTCCGGCGCAGGTAAAGCATCGCCAGCACGTACATGGCGATGAGGGAAACAGCCAGCAGGAGACGCAGCACCTCGGCGTTCATTCTGAGTTGATTGTATAGGTTTTCGGGTAAAAAAACAAGTGGGGGCGAGCCATGATCGGCGCGCCCCTACTTTGTTGATCTTATTTGCTCTCGCTGGTTTACACCCAGCCGCGCAACTGCATGGCCTTGACCACGCGGTCAATGGCCACCATGTAAGCCGCGTCGCGCATGTAAGCTTTCTGTTTGAGCGACATATCCAGCACGGCGTGGAAAGCGGAAGTTATCTTGGAGTCGAGCTTCTCCAGCACTTCTTTCTTGGTCCAGTAGAAGTTCATGTCGTTCTGGACGCTCTCGAAGTACGAGCAGGTCACGCCACCCGCGTTGCATAGGAAGTCGGGGATGTCGAAGATACCGTTCTTCTTGAAATACTCGTCTGCTTCGGGAGTGGCCGGGCCGTTGGCGCCCTCTGCTATGATCTTGACACGTTTGGAGATCTTCTTGACGTTGTCCGCGTTGATCTGGCCGCTCAGCGCGCCGGGCATCAACACGTCGGCTTCTTTGGTGATCCACGCGTCGCCGTCCTCGGCAGTATAACCCGCCTTGACTGCCTCTTCCTTGTCAATCGTGCCGTACTCGTCGGTGATGGTCAGCAGGAAGTGCGGATCAATGCCGCCTTCCTTGCTGTAAGTGTAGGCGCATTTATTCTTGCGATCCCAGCAGGAGACGCAGGCCACCTTGCCGCCCAATAATTCGATGAAGCCGATGGCCGCGTATTGGGTCACGTTGCCGAAGCCCTGCATTGCAGCCACGCATTTCTTTGAATCCATCTTCAGGTGCTTCATTGCCTCGCGCACGGTGTAGATGACGCCGTAACCGGTCGCTTCGGTGCGGCCCAGCGAGCCGCCGCCGGCCAGAGGTTTGCCGGTGATGACGCCCGGCGTGTACTGGCCGGACAGCCTCGAATACTCGTCCATCATCCAGCCCATCATCTGCGGTGTGGTGCCAACGTCCGGCGCGGGTACGTCCTGGCGCGGGCCGATGTTCTTCCACATGTTCTGCACCCAGCCGCGGCACAGGCGTTCCTTCTCGGTGGTCGAGAGCGTTGCCGGATCCACGATGACGCCGCCCTTGCCGCCGCCCAGGGGAATATCCGCCACGGCGCATTTCCATGTCATCCAGGTGGCCAGGGCGCGCACCATGTCCAACGTTTCTGCCTGGTGGAAGCGGATGCCGCCCTTGTTGGGGCCGCGCGCGTCGTTGTGCTGGACGCGAAATCCGGTGAAAACTCTCAGCGAGCTGTCATCCATGCGGACGGGGATGCGGAAGGTGAACTCGCGCATCGGCCAGCGCAGCACCTCGGCGATCTGCGGGTCGAGATTGAGCAGCTTTGCGACGTGATCGAATTGGAACTGCGCCATTTCGAATTCATTGACTGGTCCGGTCATGTTTCATCTCCTAGAACTGGGGTTCGAATTTTAAACGATAAGCGGGCATCCCGGTATGGTGCCCGCATTATTCTTTATCTCTGGCGAATTGGACAATCATTAGGAGCTACTCCGCCTTCGCGTTACTCGTTTGTGTTAAAGTTACACGATAAAGAGCATTCCGTCAATATGACAAACACCACGTACCCCAATGACGTTATTCGTGATTATCTTCACAACATGGACAGCCCCGGCGTTCGGAGTTTATCGCTTGGGAGCAGCCAACTGGCGTTCCAATTCCCGCCGCACGATCTGAGGATTGGCCTTGCCCTGCGCCTCTTTCATCACCTGCCCGAACAAGAAATTGATGACGCCTGCCTTGCCGCTCAGGAAACTTGCCACCTCGTCTGGACATGTCTCCAGGACCTCTTTCACCATCCGGGCGATGGCCTCTGCGTCCGAGACCTGTTGCAGGCCGCGCTTTTTGACGATTTCGTCCGCCCCTTTGCCACTCTCAAACATCTCCGCCAGCACTTTTCTTGCAGTATCCTGGTTGATCCCTCCCTGGCTGACGATCTTGACCAGCCGGGCCAACGCGGCCGGCTGGATCCTTATGCCTGCTGCGTCCACCCCGGCCTGGTTTATCAGGCTGAACAGTTCCCCGCTAATCCAGTTAGCGATGGCCTTTGCTGGCACAGATGGCTCGGCGGCCACGGCCTGCTCGAAGTAATCTACAATAGCCTTTTCTTCTATGAGCAATTTCGCGGTGTAATCACTCAAATCGTACTGCTTGCGTAAGCGTTGGAAACGGGCATAGGGCAGCTCGGGCAGGGAGGCGCGGACTTGGGCGATCCAGCCCTCGTCCAGGGTAAGCGGCGGCAGGTCCGGTTCGGGGAAGTAGCGGTAGTCGTCCTCGCCCTCTTTGACGCGCTGGACGAAGGTCGCTTCTTTCGCCTCGTCCCAGCCCAGTGTCACCTGCTTAACGGCTTTCCCTGCCTCGAGCAATTCGGCCTGGCGCTGGATCTCGTAAGCCACGGCGCGTTCCAGGGCGCGGAAACTGTTCAAGTTCTTGACCTCGACGCGTGTCCCAAACAGGGCTGGTTGCGAACCCGCCGCTACAACCGGCCGCAGTGAAATGTTCGGCTCGATGCGCAGCACGCCCTTTTGCATGTCCCCGGAGTTGACGCCCAGGTAGCGCAGCAGGGAACGCAGCGCCTCGGCGTAAGCGCGCACCTCCTCGCCGGAGCGGAAATCCGGCTCGGTGACGATCTCCAGCAGCGGCACGCCGGCCCGGTTCAAGTCCACCAGTGTGTAGGGGCGACTTTTATGGTCGCCCCGCGTGGGTTCGACGTGCGTTAATTTACCGGCATCCTCTTCCAGGTGCACGCGGCGGATGCGGATGACCTTTTCCCCCTGCAGGGTCAGGATGGTGATCCGCCCGTTGCGCGCCAAAGGTTGTTCGTACTGGGAGATTTGGTAGCCTTTGGGCAGGTCGGGGTAGAAGTAGTTCTTGCGGGCAAAGATGCTGACCGCCGCGACCTGGCACTCCAGCGCCAGCGCCACGCGCAGGCCGTACTCGACCGCCTTCTGGTTGAGCACCGGCAGCGTACCGGGCATGCCCGCGCACACCGGGCAGACGGCGCTGTTGGGCGCGGCCTGGGTCGTATCCACAACCGGGCAGGCGCAGAACATCTTGGATTGCGTCTCCAGCTCGGCGTGGACTTCCAGTCCGATGACGACTTCGTATTCCATAGGGTCTCTAACCGGGAAGCAACTGTGATGCGGAGTCCGAACTCTTCGCGAAGCACCCTGGAAGGGCCTGACTTCGACAGCACTCCGATGACTGGAGTCGTCGGACTCCAAGACATAGGCGCGAAGCCTGCGAAGTTTTTCTAATTATTTGAATTTGGGCGGGTGCTTTTCCAGGAAAGCCGCCACACCCTCGCGATGCTCCGCGCCCTTGCTGGCGATTTCCTGCATGTGTGCCTCGTAGTCCAGCGCCTCTTCCAGGTCCGGCAGGACGGCGTGGTTGAACGAGCGTTTGGCCAGCCCGAACACGCCGGTCGGCCCCGCTGCCAAAGATGCGGCCAGCGCGGCGGCTGCGGACCCCAGCTCTGCCACCGGGACGAGGCGGTTGACCAGCCCCCATTCCAGGGCTTGTTCGGCGGAGATGGCCTCGTTGGTAAAGGCGAACTCGGTTGCCCGTCCCAGGCCGATCAGCGCGGGCAGCAAAAGCGAAATGCCCGAATCGAGGGACAACCCGATTCCCGTAAACCCGACCGTGAAGCGGGCGGTGTCACTCGCTATCCGCATATCGCAGGCCAGCGCGATGCCCAACCCCGCGCCCGCCACCGGCCCGTTGACAGCTGCCACGACCGGCTTTTCGATCTGACGGATCTGCAGGATGAGCGGATTGTAGGTCGCAAGCAGGTGGGCGCGGTAGGATATCGCCTCGCCGCGCGCCGCCAGCATCTCGTTCACTTCGTGACCGGCGCAAAAGGTGGAGCCTGCGCCGGTCAGCACCACGCAACGGATGCTTTCATCGCGGGCGGCCTGCTTGAAGGCTGCCTGCAATTCGGTAATCGTCTTCAGGTCAAGGGCGTTGACCGGTGGCCTGTTGAGGGTCAGGGTCAAGACGCCGGACTGGTGGTTAATTTTTCCCGCCATCCCTGGCATTCTCATCATCGCCCGAATCCGGCTCGAATTGTATTTTTCCCCGATCCAGGTTCACCCAGAGCAAGAGCACCGGGCCTTCGGGTGTCTCCACGGAACGAGCCGCAAAGATCGGGGCTTGTTCTTCCAATCCCATGTTGTTGCGGAAATGCAGGTGGATGGGGGATTGGCTGTGCCAGGCGCGGTAGCAGCGCTCGACCAGCGCCGCGCCGTTGAAGGTGCGCAGGCGGGTGAGGACGGTATAGCCGAGGTGCGGACCTTCGCCCAGGCCTAACGCCCAGCCGTCGCGCGCTGGTTCGAAAATGGGCGGGGGACCTTCGATGATGGTGATTTTGTTTTCATCCATGAAAGAACCCTGTGTCTGGGAATGGGAAAATCATACCATAAAACCTGAAGATAATTATCCACGAAGTTCACGAAAAACACGAAGGAAAAACCTTCGTGGAGTCTTTCGGTTGTGACTGGAAGCCGCGTCGTGTTTTACTTACACCGTAATTACACAAGGAGCGAACATGTTACGCAAAGTATTCAGAACCGGTAACAGCCTTGTCATTTCGTTGCCAAAAGATGTCATCGAGCCGCTGGGCATCACCGAGGGTGGTAATGTTTCTGTTGAACTCGACCGCCTGAACCGGCAAATTGTCATCCGGCCTGTGGAGTTGCCATTTGCCGGAACCATTGACGAAGGCTTTGCTCGCCAGGTTGCCGAGTTCATCGACAAATATCGTCCTGCTCTGGAGGCGTTGGCCGGGAAAGGATTTGTATCCGGGTCAATTCACGAAGACCACAGCCTTGCTCGATTCGCTGGTCAATGATCATCCATTTGTGGATGGCAACAAGCTCACCGGCATCACTACTGCGGCGCTTTTCCTGCGCCGCAATGGCTATCGCCCGAAGGCCAGCCATGGGACGTAAAAAAGTTCACCTTGCAGGTTGCGGCGAGTCGCATTGAATTGATAGAGATTTCCGATTGGCTGCTGGCGCACAGCGGGGAGGACAGGAGCGAATGATCTTTCTCATCCCCCAACCCGCTGATTCGCAGGGGGCTTTCGAGACCGCTGCGGGGATGCGTCCCTGGCGTTGAAAGCCATCCAGAAACTAGAAAAGCTGACCGGTTTGCGTCTAGTGGGGATTGATAATTCTCTCTTGCGTAAAGCCGCCAAACTTGCTGCGTAACTCGGTCTGCGCGGTGCGGACTCGACCTATGTCGCTGTTGCCAGCCGTCTTGACCTGCCGCTCGTGACGCTCGGTACTGATGAATGCGAGCAGGCAGCGGCGCATACCGTCATTCAAACCATCGAAACGCCTTGATCTTTTGAAAATAGAGATAACTTTCCGCACCAGAAACTGCAATAGCCTCCTGCCAATTCTCAATGCCCTCCGCACCGTAGGCAGGCGTAACAGGAGCAGGAGGATCACGATCAAGCCGTATACGAGCGGACGGAGGATGTCGCCGCGCAGGTGGAAGAGGTCGCCTTTTTTCGCCCAGGCGTAATGCAGCACCACCAGCGGCGCGACCAGATAGATCAGGCGGTGCAGCCTCGTCCAATTCCTGCCCAACCGTTTCATCCAATACTTGAACGAGGTGATCGCCATGGGAAGCAGCAGCAGGAAAGAGAGAGCTCCCACCAGGATGTAACGCTTTTCGAGGATGGCATCCCGGATCAACGGCCAACTTAGCCCGTAATCCAGCCCCACGAATACGAGCATGTGGATGGTGGCGTACATGAAAGCGTACAGGCCCAGGGCGCGCCGCCGCGTGAGGGCTTCCCGCCAGCCGAAAACCGTGTTCAACGGCGTGCAGGCCAGCGAGAGCACCAGCAGCGTGATTGCGGCGCGGCCGGTGCGCTGCTCCATATCCTGGATGGGATTGACGCTCAAACGGCCAGCCAAGAAATCGAAGACCAGCAGGATGAGCGGGATCCACGCGCTGATGTGGAGGACGATCTGGAGGGGGGTAAAGCGTCGTTTCACTTCAGGTTTTCAAGGCGAACTCAGCCTGCCCTGCCTGCACCTGCCCTGCACCGAACGCAGGACGGTGTGGCGCCCTGGCCTAGCCGCCAGGACAGGCAGGCACAGGTAGCGGGTAGGCCAGGGAGACTTCGCACTCCGGTTTTTCAAAGCAGGAAAATTCGCACCAGGTTTTTAATAATGCAGGCTCAAATCCATTCCTTCGTATAAATGCGCGACCTGACCGGCGTAACCATTGAACATCAGCGTCTGGCGGCGTCCGAGTTCGCCGATGCGGCGCTCGGTGTCCTGTGACCAGCGCGGGTGCCGCACGTCCGGGTTGACGTTGGCGTAGAAGCCGTATTCATCCGGCGCAATCGTGGACCACATCG
>Ga0315293_10006837_pt1 | contig 10628 bp, 11 predicted proteins | sample YL17G13_20_MG_FD_203071 | JGI IMG/M metagenome (GOLD analysis project Ga0315293, IMG submission 203071) | Sediment microbial communities from Yellowstone Lake, YNP, Wyoming, USA - YL17G13_20 | ecosystem: Environmental > Aquatic > Freshwater > Lake > Sediment | place: USA: Wyoming | collected... | reverse complement strand
TATAAAGTTCCTAGCAAATTATTTATAAAAGAGAGAGGGAAAGCAAAGGCAAAAGATTATAAAAATGTTATATGACCTTGGGAGCAATGGTGAGATTACGCTGCAGCAGAATTTGAAAATGTGGGGGTCTCCATAACAAAAAGTTAAAATTGTTAGTGTAAACTTTAGTGGGGTAGTTAGAATGATTTAGGAAATGTTGAATTAAATAGAAAAAAAGGTGTAGACTTACCTAAATAAACAAAAAACCTTTTAAACAAAGGAGGTAAGCTACACCCATGAATACTATAACAATAACTTTCCCCGAGGTCAAGGTAAATACAGAGATAAAAGAGTTAAAATTGGATTTATTGAAAATTATTTTTGAATTTAGTATAATATTGAATGTCAAAGAGCGTTACTCTAAATATGCTATCAAAAATTGGGAAAAAGGGCAGGGATAAATATGATTGGAGATAATGTAAAGAAATTTAGAAAGAAAAAAGGTCTTACCCAAGACAGTCTTGCAAGAAAAGCCGATATTCCTTATACTACTTTAACAAAATTAGAATCCAATGTTGTTAAAAAGCCTTCTGTTCAAATTGTTGCAAAAATTGCCAAGGCATTAGATGTAAGTGTGGAGGAATTAATAAAATAAGTTTATGGCAAGCGTAAGAATCTATAAAGATATACAGCAAGGGAAAATAGTGATTACTTTTTCGTATGATCCTAAATTTGTAAATTCTACCTTGCAAGTTCCTTTTGAACAAAAATCTGATAACCAAGCACCAAACCAAGCCAAGATTAAAGAGACAGTAAAGAACGAGCTCAAATTAAGAGGATATAGCTTGAAGACAAGAAAAGCGTATCTACATCATATTGAACGATACATTAACTACAGGCACTCTTCCTCGTCCAAGGAAAGAGAAGAAACTTCCTATTGTTCTTAGTCGTGAAGATGTGATAAGCATATTTGAGTCTGTAAATAATATTAAGCATAAAGCAATTCTTATGCTGGCGTATTCTGCTGGATTTATGAATCATAAGGGTGAGTGAAGTGGTAAAATTAAGGGTGCAGGATATTGATACGAAACGCAATATGATTCATATAAAAGCGGCAAAAGGTCGAAAGGATAGATATACAGTTCTTTCAGAAGTTGCTTTGAAAGTGTTACGAGAATACTGGAAGAGCTATCAGCCTAAAGACTGGCTTTTTCCAGGACCAAAGCAAAATAGCCATTTGACAACAAGGACAGTAGAGAAGATTTTGGAAGATACCAGTCAAAAGGCAGGTATTACTAAACATGTTACTGTTCATACCTTGCGTCATAGTTTTGCTACTCATCTTTTGGAAGGCGGTAAAGATTTACGGTATATTCAAGAGTTACTTGGGCATAAGAATTCGAAAACTACAGAAATCTATACTCACGTTAGCCAGCGGGATATAGGGCGGATTAAAAGCCCTTTAGATTTTGGAAAGAGATGACAACAACAAAAAGTTACAACTTGAAGCTTCATCTAGAGTCGTGCATAAACGAAGTAGTTCGCAAAATATGCCAATTTAGGAGCATAAACGAAATAGTTCGATTATTTTAAGTTATCTGCTATTGCCGCATTAAGTAAGGACGAAAAATATGAAACTTGAAGTATTAAGAAAGAGGTGAAAAAATGCCAGTAAATGATAAACCTAAAATAAGGTGTTATGCAATAATCCCACCAGACAAAGAGGTTCATCCTCTAAGAGATGCTATGAAGACAGCATGTAAAGAATTTGGTGTCCGATTAGTTTTGCCCGAGGAAATAGCTACTCGGCCGATACTAATCGCAGAGTTAATTTACTCAGAGATTGCAAGAAGTGATTTGCTCATCGCCGATGTTTCACGACCCAATTCAAATATCTTCTATGAAATCGGCCTCGCCCATGCCTTGGGTAAGCCTACCATTTTTCTTATTCAAGAAGGAGCGGGTGAAGTACCACTTAATCTTCGGAATTATTCTTACCTTCAATATGCCTTGACTTCTAAGGGACTCTCCGAGTTTCAACATATGTTTCATAGGATTTTAGAGGATTTCATACGATCACCTAGAAGATTTCGCCCATTTTTGCCATTTCCCGCAAGATTTCTACAGCCGCCTTACATTGTTGATTTAGAGAAGTTAGACCCCCGTGAGTTTGAAAATCTTTGTTTTGAACTAATCGCCCAAATGGGTTTCCGAAGGGTTGAGTGGGGAAAAGAATTTCGGGAAATTGATGTCGTAGCTACCCTACCTAAGAAAGACCCAGATGGATATGAATATCAAGAACTATGGCTTATTTCAATGGGACGTCGTGCTTCAGTTGAGATGATGCTGGAAATGGCTGTAAGGGATCCGGAGCACTTTTTACATAGTATGCTACGCTACCCTGAAGGTCTCGAAGAACTATTTTCTAAATATAAAATCCGCTACGACGTTCCAATAACTATTTTATTCATTTTGCGGAGAGAAGGACCGCCACCAGAATTCTTTGAACACGAATTAAGAAGTATGAAAAAACGGTTAAGAGAACGACCTTATCCCGTCAATGTTCGGGTTAGATTGTGGGATCAGTCCTATTTGACAAATCTGATTCAGCAATATCCGCAAATAGCTTTTAAGTATTTCTCTGAGGAGGCACGGGTTAAGTCGAAATATCGCAAAACGCCTGAAGAGATGTATAAAGAAAATGTCATGCTAAATGAACGCCTCCAAATAACGCTAAATGCCCTTGAAGAAGAAAAAAAGAGGCGATTCATTGCTGAAAGAGATGCTGCATGGAAAGATGTTGCATTCAAGGCTGCCCATAAATTAGGCAATCCAATAGATGCTATAGATACTTTCCTTCAAAGCTTAGAACTACGGATACAAAATAACCGCCACGATGAAGCTCTTCATATTGCAAATGATATGGACGTTTCATTAGAAGAGGCAAAAAAGGTGATAGATCAGTTTAAATCACTTGCGAAATCGCAGCAAATTACTTGTCAATCCACGGACATACTACCATTAATACAGCATGCATGTAAAACTGCTAAAGAAAATGGTGTAAATGTTAGCATTCAGATAATTGACGATTGTCCACAAGTCATGATTGATCACGATAGAATTGCTGAGTGTTTTAATGAATTGGTTGCAAATGTGCTCCATTGGTTTAATAAAACAGAGAGAAAAATTGTGATAAGTGTGGAAAAACCCATAAAAAAAGAACTGCCAGAAAGTTTGGACAAAACACAGAAGTATTTGAAAATTCATTTTGAAGACAATGGATGCGGTGTGCCATTGGAAAATAAAGAAAAGATATTCGCACCATTTTTCACAACATACCTGCATGGAATAGGACTCGGGCTTTCTATAGTTAAAACGATTATTGAAAACCATGGTGGGCAGATATATGAGAATGGTAAACCTGATAAAGGTGCTTCTTTTGAAATATATCTTCCTATCGCAAAGAAAACAAGGAGGGGATAAATATGGCAAATATACTTATTGTTGAAGACGAAGAGCAGAATTCGAAGGCTTGTAAATTAGCGTTAGAAGATTTTGGTTTGGACTGGAATATTTTGACGGTAAAGAATGAAAAGGAAGCTCAAAAAATTATTACCGGGACACAACCAATTGATGTAATTATAACGGACCTTTATATGCTTACTGAGCAAAGTGGTATTGAGGTTCTTCGTTTGGCGAAACAAAAAGATCCGCTAGTAATGGTCATTATTCTAACAGCCTTTGAACAAAAGCTTGACCGTTCTAAAGCATTTGAAATGGGAGCGTTTGATTGTCTTTCAAAGGGTACCCCAGATGTGAAAACAAGCCAAGAACTCATTGTTAAAACTAAAACGGCACTCAGTTTTAGAGAACTAGCTCTTAATCAGATAGAAAATCAAAAGAAACTTTCTTTTTTGAAACGATATTTTGATCCTAAAGTATTTGGAGCAATCGAGAGGAATCCTGAGTTATTGAATCTTCAAAATAGGACTTTGACAGTGGTTTTTTGGGATATTAGAGGTTTTTCTGCTCTCTGTGAGATCCTCAAAGCACACCCGACTTTAATCGCTGATTTTCTACGAGAATATTTTAAAGAAGCATCAGAGGTTATTTTCAAACATCAAGGAGTCTTGGATAAATTCATTGGAGATGGCATAATGGCACTCTTTGGAGCTATAAATGGTAAAGATAAAGAAGGTCGTCAAGATGCTATTAATGCTGCTAGGGCAGCCATTGAAATGAGAGAATGTTTTGAACAAGTATTGAAAAGATGGATGGAGCAGTGGGTATTATATACCCCCCAAACTATCGATATCGGTCTGGGATGTGGAGTACATACTGGAGAGACTTTAGTTGGAAATGTAGGTACGGAAAATCGCGATCATTTTACAGCCCTTGGGCCTCATGTGAATTTTGCTCAGAGAATAGAAAGCCTAGCAAGTAAAGGACAAATCCTTGTCTCAGCGAGTACAAATGCAAGAATTTGTGATTATTTTGAAGTAAAAAAGATAGACACGATTAGCGATGTGAAAAACATACCAGGGAGTTCTGATATTTTTGAAGTTATTAAACCTAAAGGGGACAATAATAAGAAATGCGGCAACAGCAGATAACACAGCATATACGCGCTTCGGGCTAAGACCCTTGCCCTTCTGGACATTGCTCCCTTCGGTCGCAACGTCGTATATGCTGAAAACGTTATACGCCATTTCGATTGCAAATTCAATTAAATTGCAGAGGAGCTGAGAACAATGGATTGGAATATGATTACCGCAATGTCAACGGCTTCTATGGCTTTAATAATTTTGGTTACAGCTATTTTTGCGGTATTCCAACTTAGAGAAATTCAAAAGTCCAGAAAAGTTACCGCTTTTATAAGTGTCCGTCAATTCCTACAGGAAGAGGGTACACGAAGAGCGAGAGGCATTTTGATTGCAGTATCAGGGAAGAATTTTAAGGATTGGTCAAAAGAAGAAATAGAAGCAGCCGAGAAAGCTTGCGAGAGTTACAATTTTGTTGGAGTAATGGTATCTAAAAAACTTATTGAAAAGGATTTTATTGTCAATAAGTGGCGAGATTCTATTATTAAGTGTTGGGAAGCAGCAAAACCAATGATTGATGAATATAGAAGGACAAGAGGAAAAGATTATTGGGATGATTTTGAAAAATTATATGAAATGGCTAAAAAAGTTGAAACGGCGTATAACACGGTGTAAAAGACTACGCTACGCTCCGTCCAAATTCGGCTTCGCCGAACTTCTTTTACACCGAAACCGTTATACGCCATGCCATGCCGTAATAATTTGGAAGGAGGAAAATTATGTCAGAAAGATTGATTGATAGCTACCTCAAAGGGATTGAAGTGCGCAGGACTGTCCGCAATTGGCCGGAGGATGTAAGGGCAATCGTTGATGGGTATCGGGCGCATACAATAATATCCCATGCCGTTCAGAAGGATGCAATCCAGAATGCATGGAGTGCCAGAAAGAACAGGAAGGGGAGGGGATGGAGCTTCACATTTGAACTGATGGAAGCAAAGGACAGAAAATTCCTTCTCATGACGGATGAGGGGACGACAGGGCTTACAGGCAGGGTTCTAGCTCCGGAAGAATATGAAATGGATTTGCCCGGCGAGGAACGATGGGGCCGTTTTGAGGGCGTGGCTTTCACCCAGCCTCGTGAGGAAAGAACTCTCGGGTCAAGGGGTAGGGGTAAATTTATTTTCGTTGGTGCATCAAAGGAACATACAATTTTATATGATACTCTGCGGGATGATGGCACCTACAGGTTCGGATTCAGGACCGTGATAAAGACTGAATCGCCGGTTGCTGCCTATGATGGGGAAGAAGGTAAACAGAAATTAGGAGAAATGACCGGAAATTTGATTGAACCTCTTTCATTTATGGGTACTAGGGTTATAATTGTCAGCCCGGTTGATGAACTGGTCGAAGATATTAAAAGGGAGCACTTTCTCCGCTACATAGGTGAAACTTGGTGGGAAATAATTTTGAAGTATAAAGCCACTATCAAGGTAAAAACAAGTGGACGAGAACAAACTGCAAGTATTCCAAAAGAATTTGATTTAAAGGATGAGGATTCCAGAAAATTTAAGGTTTGGGTCAAGAAAAATCAAAGAATTGCCGCGGGTTTCAGGGAAATCCGGATAAAGAATCTTCACATAGTATATAATGCTGATGGATCTGTCCCTGAAGATATGAGGGGAGTGGCTTTTCAGAGAGATGGAATGAAAATATGTGTAATCGAAACAAGGTACATGGGAAGGGAAATTGCGGAGAGACTTTATGGTTATATAAATTTTGATCCTGATACCGAAGAGGTTTTACTTGAGGACGAAGGTATAGAGCACTATTCCTATGATTTTCGGAGATCGCTGCCTGGAACCATCAAGAAATTTGTGGAAGATGAGATGATGAGATTTGCCCAAGAAAAGCTCGGCTACGGAGTTGATGCGAGAGAAGTGCGAAGGCAACAGCAACGGAATGCCGAGAGAAGGGCTCTGGTTGCAATCAACAGATTCGCAAAAGAGATCGGAATAGGTATGGGTCCGGGCAGAAGGGGTGGAGGAGGGGACGGTGGCCCAAGAACTCCGAAGGAAATCTACATTGAATTTGATGACATGAATTTTCCAAGAAAGGACGACCTGCGTGTTAACTATGGTGAAAGCATATCGAATATCAAAGCCAGGATTGTTAACGACTCTGATACCCAGGTAATTGTAAGATTCAAGTTATTTGTGAGGTTCTATGACAGGTTAATCAAAACCTATGCCGAGCAGGACTTCATTATTCCGCCCCAGCACAGCTCAGATCATATCGGTCCGTATCAGGAAACATTTCAGCAGGCGGATTTCCAAAGCACAGGACGATATACCATTGTGGCGATGATAATATCACTCAGAGATGAGAATAAGGGAACAAAACTTGATGTTGAAAATAGGAGTTTCTACCTTGAGGAAGACCCTCCAGAACATGGTCTTTTTGAGAAATGCGAACCAATGGAATTTCCAGAGCGCGCAAAAATGATTATGGCGGAGTCCCTCACCGGTGAAAGGGGAGGACTTGTATTGCAGTATAATATTAACCATCCAGCAAATGAGGCTGTACAGGGTCAGGAGGATGACCTCGCAGCTTATCTTGTATGGTTGATGGGGCATGAGATGTGCAGATACGACTTGCTTCAGGAAAATCCGGTATTATTCGACACCGAGGATAAAGATAATCCCGATGCTGTGTTGCGAAAGACCCTTCGTAAAATAGGAGAATTCATTCACAGATTCCGGATGGGGGAATTTGACTGATGGCTATCATAATCAGAGGAACCAGAATGATTGATGGAAAAGCTGAAAAGGTAAAGGTCTTCAAGACGAAAAGATTGCTCACGGGGGAATTGAGAGAGCAGGCAGAAAGACTCGATGAATTCCTCTCAAAGAAAGTGAGTGAAATTGAAAAGGAAATGGAATCAACAGGATTTCTGAAATTGAAGGGGAGGAAAGGCGAAGTTGTAAAACTGTGGTATGAAGTTGGGAAGCGACTCGACTTCGTCATGGACACGTCTTTGGTTGCCGCTGAAGATAGAGAATTTGTCTGGCGGGCAATTTATGATCACGCCGGAAAACTTGCTCCTGGCCCTCTTACAGAACGGGTAAGAAGAGACCCTGAAACGAGTCACTTTTCATACTGTTATAAGTTATCAAGATTCCCCTGGGAATTTGTTCAAATGGCGGGAGACTGGACATCCTGGAGTGAATTCTTTGATAGAAAGGAAACGAAAAACGATTTGCGCATTATAGAATGGCTGGGTAAAAAGGCAAAGGAAAGTAATGTTTCCGCAAGACAGAACTGGTTAAGGCCTCTCACGAAAGCAATTCATAAAGAATTTGAAAACAGGGATACCACGGTTTTCTCCGTGGAGGAGTTATATGAGAGGCTTGACAGGATTTTTAGAGAGATGAGAGAAAATGAGCAGAACTAAAGAGAGGTTTTACGCAATAGACCTTTTTGCCGGTTGTGGTGGATTGAGTGAAGGATTCAAACGGGCGGGATTTGACATCATTGCCCAGGTGGAAATGGATAAATGGGCATGCGAGACTCTGAGGACACGCCATCTATATCATGGACTGAAAGAGATCGGGAAAGTTTATTTATACCATATATACCTCAGGGAAGAAGTTTCCCGGGAAGATATCCTGAATAGATTCCCGGAGCTCAAAAAATCAATTTCTCATCGGGTTATTCAAGCAACCTTCGGAGAGGATGGAATGGGACGAATATTTGATAAAATCGAATCCAGTAAAAAGCTTCATGGTGCTTCAAAATTCCATGTACTTATTGGAGGTCCTCCATGCCAGCCATATTCCTTGGCAGGGAGAGCAAGGGACCCATTCGGGATGGAAAATGACGGGAGGCATTATCTTTATAAATATTATCTTGAAATCCTTGAACGTCTCCAGCCTGAATTTTTTGTTTATGAAAATGTTCCCGGACTTTTTACAGCAAGGGCGGAAGGGAAAGAGATATTTATCAAAATATTGAACGATTTTTCGTCATTAAATCCTCCTTACGAAATTACACCACCTTTAGAACAAATTTATGAAGATCCGTGCAGTTACATTCTTGATAGTGCAGATTTCTATATCCCGCAAAGCAGAAAAAGGTTAATTCTCATTGGATATAAAAGGTCTCTGGACGATAAAAATCCGGGGATAAAAGAGATATTCACCGGATTACAGAAACAGGCATTAAAAAGTAGAAAAAAGGATTCCCTTACCATTGATGATGCTATTGGTGATTTACCAGCATTGAAACCGGGTGAAGGAAGTGATGGCTGGTTTGGCTCTTACAATTGCAGTACAGATCTGAAATACTATCAGATAAAAATGAGAAAAGATTCTCCGGGGGTTATCAATCACAGAGCAAGAACGCATATGAAAAGCGACCTTGAAAGATATAAATTCTTTATTGAACATCATAGAAATGGGAACGGAGCGGCAACTTTGAACGACCTGAAAGAGGAAAGGCCTGATCTCATCCCGAACCACAGACATCTTGATAAATTTCTGGATAGATTCAAGGTTCAATGGTGGAGTCGCCCATCTTCAACCATCACTGCCCATATCTGTAAAGATGGACATTATTATATACATCCGGATATCAATCAGTGCAGGTCTTTTTCTGTTAGAGAGGCAGCCCGGTGCCAGTCATTTCCTGACAACTTTAAATTTGAAGGCCCCAGAACTGAACAATTCAAGCAGGTCGGTAATGCAGTTCCTCCTTTACTTGCGAGTGCCATTGCCCGGACGGTTATCAGGGAGCTGAAGAAGATCTATGAAAAATAAATTATTGAAAGACATACCTTCTGTAAAAGATATCCTCGTATTCAGGAATAAAATTATTCGCTGGTTCAACAAGAACGGACGAGACTATCCATGGAGGGAAACCCGTGATCCCTTTAAAGTTTTAATTGCTGAAATGATGCTCAGGCGAACAAAAGCAGACCAGGTTAAACAAGTTTACGAACAACTATTCACAGAATATCCAGACGTTGAAGCCGTGGCAAACGCTGAAGATAAAAAGTTAGAGCAAATCTTCTACCCTTTGGGATTAAAGTGGCGCACTCCTGCATTTGCCCTGGTAGCACGTGAAGTAAGAGAAAGGTATCAATGCAAGATTCCTGAAACAAAACAAGAATTGATTACATTGCCGGGGGTAGGTGAGTACGTGGCAGGAGCAGTGTTGTCAATAGCTTATGGTAAAAAAGAATGGATAGTTGATAGCAATATTGTGAGATTGTTCAGAAGATATTTTGGGGTCAGGACATCAAAAGAAGGGCGAAGGGATAAACATGTTATAGAAATGGCTAAAATATATGCATCTGGGAGAAATCCTCGCAAAGCTAATCTTGCTATCCTTGATTTTACCGCTCTTATTTGCACTCCAAGAAAGCCCGATTGTGAAAAATGCGCGTTAAAGAGGAATTGTCATTATGTATACTCTCAATCCTGATAATGTCTCAATAATTAATGCCATTTTGAAGGAAGAAAAATTTAACATAACGGTACGGCACAGGCGTATAACACGGTGTAAAAGACTGTGCTTCGCCGAACTTCTTTTACACCGATACCGTTATATGAAACATTTAATCGGCAATTAGATCGCGTCTTAACATTTGAAATTCTAATTTGATAAATCAAATCACTTCCGTTTTGTAAAATCAAAAATGTTATGAAAAAAAGAATATCCAGGAATGCTGGGAATGCGAAGAGTTTGAAACTTTTACTAAATTAGATTTTCTAAAGCCGATTCGTGAGGGCGCTTATCTAAAAAATCTATGGAAAATTAAAAAGCAGGGAATCGAAAAATTTATTAATGGTAAGAGATAATTGATCGATAGGGATTCCAATCTTTTCATGTCTTTTTCTTAAAATCCCCAAAATATATAGTAAATTAATTTTTAATTATCTATTTATCCCTATCTGTATACCCATCATTTTGACCCCCTCTTTTGTTTTCATAGATAGTGTTGCTGGTTCAGTAATTAGACACTGTCCTTCTTTAAGGATAATTTTTTCTTGGTTAACTTTTGCTTCTGCTATTCCTTTAATAACATAAAATATTACATAAGAAAGCATT
>Ga0315293_10006835_pt1 | contig 10630 bp, 9 predicted proteins | sample YL17G13_20_MG_FD_203071 | JGI IMG/M metagenome (GOLD analysis project Ga0315293, IMG submission 203071) | Sediment microbial communities from Yellowstone Lake, YNP, Wyoming, USA - YL17G13_20 | ecosystem: Environmental > Aquatic > Freshwater > Lake > Sediment | place: USA: Wyoming | collected... | reverse complement strand
GAGAGGTGGGCAATCCAAAAGTAAGCATTGCAGGGTCTCATATGTGGTCGATGTGGGTAGCTCCCTACATGATCAAGCTCGGCATCGAGCAGACCGGCTGGAAGGATAGCAAAAAGAATCCTGACTTTATTAAAGCCGTCTGCAATCTCAAATTGAAAGCCGGCCCATGGTGCCCGATCGGTGATCTGGTCATGAGGGAACAAGATCACCAGGGATTCCACGATCACTATATTTCAAAAGTGGAACCCGATCTCAAGTTGAAAGTATTGACCCGTATTCCAAAAGAAAAGTTGATATATGAACCGACCGTTGATTTAAGAGGGAAGGCATAACTGAAGAAATAGAAACTTTGTAACTACCGTGGCATCCTTCTTGAGAGGATTAAATATCTCAAGAAGGATGCCATATCTATTATTTAAGATCCTCTGCCATATAAAGTTTACGTAGGGGCGGTCCACTGTGGCCGCCCTGCACAGGGAGCCCACGGTGAGGCTCCCCTACAAAATCTATTTTTGCATTAGTTTTTTTACAATACCTTAAAGGACCCATCTGTGATTTCCAATCTATCCATAGCATTTTTAAACGCAGTGGTTTGGGGGATGATCATGGCCCTCATTGCTTTGGGCTTAAATATGATCTTTGGTCTCCTCCATATTATCAACATGGCCCATGGAGCCCTTTATATGTTAGGGGCTGTGGTGGCCTGGTACCTGATTGAGCTCACGGGAAATTTTTGGATTGCTTTAGTCGTGGCTCCCCTGTGTGTGGGTATTGTCGGCATCGCCATGGAAAGAGGTTTACTAAGGAAGATTGAAGATAAACCCATCACGACGATTATCTGTACTTTTGGGATCATGCTGGTCATCCAACAATTGGTGCTGATGATCTTTGGAGGTTCGCCCAGAAGAATTGCTGCTCCTATTCCTTATCGCTTTCCGCTCTTTCAATTGGAATATCCACTGATGCGCATCGTCATTGCATTCATTTCGATCCTGGTCATGGTCGGCCTTTGGTTCTTCTTGAGAAAAACGAAGTACGGGCTCTGGATGAGAGCTGTGGTCCAGGACCGGGAAATGGCTATTGCCTTGGGGATACCGGTGAACAAGGTCTATATGTGGACTTTTGTTTTAGGATCAGCTTTAGCAGCCTTTTCCGGGGTATTGGCTGCCCCGATTGTTTCTGTGGAATTTATGATGGGCCGAGAAGTTCTCATCATGGCCTTTATCATTGTGATCGTTGGGGGCATGGGCAATCTGGAAGGTTCTGTGATTGCGGCCATTATGATTTCCATGATTCAGGGAATTGGGGCGCTGTATGTACCCCCTGCAATCGCAACGGTCTTTGCTTTGGCATTCATGATCGTTGTCTTATTATTTCGACCTCAGGGATTGTTTGGAGAATAAGGAGTCGTCGTGTTATTGGATAAAGGAAAATCATTCGGTTTTATTTTGATCTTCAGCCTGATCCTCCTTGTCTTCATTGCGCTACCTTTCTTCATTGATCTTTTCTACCAGACTTTTTTGACAGAACTTTTTGTCTGGATTCTATTTGCCATATCTTTCGATCTGATCTTCGGCTATACAGGGCTTTTGAGCTTTGGGCAAGCCCTTTTTTTTGGACTGGGAAGCTATACGGTAACGATATCCATAAAAAAATTTGGGTTGAGCACAGAGCCAGCCCTTCTGCTTTCCATCATCATCCCCATGATCTTTTCCTGGTTTGTAGGATATTTCTCTGTCAAACTTTCTGGAATTCATTTTGTCATCATCACCATTATCTTTGCCCTGATTGGTAATATCATTGGTGAGACATGGACTGCATTCACAGGTGGGTCTGATGGGCTGACCTTCTCTCCTCCTCCCTTTCGTCTGGGGTTATTTAAAATCAATCTGATGGATATCAAAGGGAACTACTACTTTGTTTTAGCCCTGGTCGCCCTTTCTTATCTCTTTTTAAGAAGGATGGTCCAATCTCCTTTGGGCAAAGTATTTATCTCGATCCGGGAAAACGAAGACCGTGCTCGGCTGATCGGTTACAATGTTCAACGATATAAACTCATCGCTTTTATTATTGCTGGGGGATTGAGTGGGTTAGCGGGTGGACTTTACGGCCTCACCCTCAAGTATGCCGCAGCCAGTTACCTCCATTGGTCGGTTTCTGGACATGCGGTTGTTTATACTATTGTAGGGGGCATGGGCACCCTAATAGGCCCTGTTTTAGGAGCAGGTATTGTCATGTCTTTAGAACATTATCTGGTTAATATCCTTCAGGCCACAGATCTTGTAGTGGGTATTGTCTTGGTCTTTATGGTCTTGATGGCTCCGAAAGGTTTGGTGGGCCTCATCCAATCCAAGTTGAAGAGAGGGAAAACGAGTGCCCGAAACACCTGAGACCATCCTGAAGCTTGTCGATCTGAACAAAGCCTTTGGCGGTTTGTTAGCGGTCAACAAGGTGAGCCTCTCTGTAGAGAAAGGGGAATTGAGGGCACTGATCGGGCCCAATGGGGCTGGGAAAACGACCTTGCTCAATCTGATCACTGGAACACTTCGTGCCTCCAGCGGTCAGATCTTTTTCAGAGATAAAGAGATCACCCATCTCAGTTCTCATCAGATCTCTCACCGAGGGATCGCCAGAACCATGCAAATCACCAGCCTCTTTTCTGGTTTGACCGTCTTTGAAAATATCTGGGCGGCAGTGCAATCGCGAAAGAAATTTTTTAATCCCTTCATACGGGCATCGAAGTGGCAAGATGTGAAGGAAAAAACCGATTCCATGTTGGAGCTTACTGGATTGAAGGATAAAGCTCAACTAATTTGCTCCGAATTGTCTTACGGTGATCAACGGATCTTGGAAATGGGGATTGCCTTAAGCACAGAACCTGACCTCCTTTTGCTCGATGAACCCACTGCCGGACTGAACAGCGAGGAATCCCTGGTCCAGGTCAGAAAGATGAGGAGTATGCTTTCAGGGCAGACCATTATTTTGGTGGAACATGATATGGGAGTGGTGATGGAATTGGCGGACAACATCTCTGTCCTTCACTACGGAGCCATTCTGGCTGAAGGACCTCCGAATGAGATCAAAGAAAATGAAGAGGTGAAGAAAGTTTATTTGGGTAGCGAACATGCTTAAGATGAAAAATTTGAATTGCAGTTACGGAGAATGCCAAATACTCCATAGTGCTTCCCTGGAGGTCAATGAGGGGAGACTGGTTGGTCTGATCGGCAGAAATGGGGTCGGGAAAACCACGACCTTAAAGTCGATTATGGGGCTGGTGCCACCCAAAAGTGGTTCGGTCCACTTTTTTGATATCAATCTTTCAAACTTACCAGCCTATGCCATCCCTCGTATGGGCATTGCTTATATGCCGCAGGGCCGCCATCTCTTCCCCAAACTCACGGTGATGGAGAACCTGAGGATTCCTATTATTAAGGGAGAAATGGATAAAAAAACACTCGAAGAGATCTTTGAATATTTTCCGAGATTGAAGGAGCGGTTAAAGCAGAAAGCGGGCACTCTTTCGGGTGGGGAGCAGCAGATGTTAGCAGTTGGCAGAGCTCTCATTACTAACCCCAAATTGATACTCATGGATGAACCCATGGAGGGGTTAATGCCATTATTGGTTAAATTGATTGCCGAAACAGTGAAGGACATCAACCAGAAAGGGACCACGATTCTGCTGGTCGAACAAAATTTGAAAACCATCAAGAATATCTGCCAGGGAATTTATATCATGGAAAAGGGGTCCATTGTTTATGAGGGAACGCCCTCGGAGTTGGAAGGCGCGATGGATATTCAGGAGCGTTATTTAGGTGTCAAGGTTTAAATTTGAGATTTTTAGAAGGGCCAGAAATCTCTGATTACACAGATTATGAAAGGATTACAAGGATTAGAAATTCGTTTAAAATAAAGAAAATCTGTGTAATCCTCTTTCAGAATCCGTGTAATCAAGAGAGCGTAAAGCTTTTTCCCAGAGCTCTCAATTTGTTGTTTTTAAAGACTTCCAAAAAACCGCAGATTGTTTCATCCATCCTATCGATCCTCCTCTTTCTGCTCCTTCTTCCAGGTTCGGTATTAGGGAGTGGAGGATCGGACTACGAAACGGTCAATTACAAAGGTCAAAAGTTGTCCATCCTAAGGGATTCTCTAACCCAGGCTCCCTTGATCATGAGGGGGATAGACGCTAATCTCCTGGAACTCAAAAATTTTTCAAAATTATCCAGGAAAGAGATTACCCATACGGGACCCCTGCTTGTTAGCAAGTATCAGCCCTTACTTCAAATTGGGCCTGACCAGTTGAAATTGAAAGGAGCTGAAAAAATATCAGACACCTGGTATGTGAGTTACTGGCAGACCTTCCAGGGTGTGATACTATATGAATCTTCTCTGGGATTTTCTATAGATTCCGACGGACGAATCAAATCCTTGGGTGCCTTAATCTATCCAAAGGTTCAAGCGCCGGTGACCTCCAAGATAAGCCATGAGAAAGCGCTGAAAATTGGCCAGGGCCAAATCAAAGACTTCAAAAAGCTGAAGTGCAGACTCGTAGCTGAGAGTATCCTGATTTATCCCGTAAGAAAAACAAATTCCGTGGACTATTATCGGGTGTATGCCTTCAATTTTTTTCCAGAAAAAGCGCTCCATCCAGCCACAACCGAGGGCGGCTGGGCGGTTTTTGTGGATTCACAAAATGGGAAAGTGGTCTTGTACGAAATATTAATGAAACCTTTGGGATGCTGTGTTCCTGAGGATTGGGTTCCTCCAAAGCCAGAAGAGATGAAGCCAAAGTGGTGAGTTTAAAATTATTAGCAGGAATTAGGTTTTTGAAAATAATAATTTTGAACTCAATGAAATCCGAAGAGTCACCATAAAATCCCCTTTAATCCCCCTTTTGCCTGCCTGTGGCAGGGAAAAGCCGCTAAGGGGGATATTATTCCTCCCTTTGGCAAAGCCTGCCTGCCGGTAGGCAGGGGAGGTTGGGAGGGATTTTCAAAGAGCTGCATGTTAAAATTCTTAAAGTTTATTTTTATAGGGCTTCTTCTCTTCCTCATAGTTCTCGCCTGTAAGGAAAAACCAGAAAAATCCTCTCTCCCCAAGTTAGGAACCGCCGCCATTGATTTTAACTGCCAGGATCTGAAAGGCCAAACCTGGAGTCTGGACAAAGTCAGAGGGAAAGTCGTGCTCCTGAGGTTTTGGGCGGACTGGTGTCCCTATTGTCGTTACGAAATGCCCGTCATTGATAAGTATTATCGCAAATTGAATAAAGAAGGTTTTCTGGTTTTGGCGGTCAACGTCAAACAGAGCGCTGAAGTCGCTCTCGCCTTCACTGCACAGCTCGATATTACTTTTCCTGTCCCTTTGGATCCAGAAGGAAAACTCGCTCGAAGATACGGGGTTTACGCCATTCCCACCAATTTTCTCATCGACCGAGAGGGAACTATCCGTGAGATCCTGATCGGAGAGGTATTTAAGGAGGAAAAGGTCCTCCGGGATTTACTTAAAGATTATTTTAGGCTAGGATAGTTTTGGTTTTATTGATTTAGAGATATTTACAAATCCGAAAGGAAATATTTAAGGAGAGGGGGAATTAGTTTGATGCATCGCGATTTTACTCTTTATGAGGTCGTCAAGGGAAATGCTCAAGTTTTTCCAGATCGTTTAGCAGCCGTAGATGAAGACAGACGGTTGACCTTCAAGCAGTTCTTTGATTTGGTGAATCGTCTCGCGGTAGGTCTTCGGAAAGAGGGCATCAAACGGGGGGATAGGATTGCGATCATGTCAAGAAACAACCTCGAATCATTTGCCCTTTATTTTGCCTCGGCCCGATGTGGAGCAATACTTGTCCCAATCAACACTCGTTTAAGCCAAGGGGAGATTGAATACGTTTTGAATGACTGCCAACCGAAACTACTCTTCGCGGAAAATTCCTTCCAGCCCCTTTTGGGTCAAAACACGATCAAGATTGGTTCCGTAAAAAGACGATACTCCGTTGGGCAAAAAGATGGTGATTTTCTAAATTTCGACCCACTCATTAAAAATGATGGCGAAATGAAAGAGATTGGCGTCAAAGGAGATGATGGGCTTATCATCATCTATACAGCTGCCGTAGGGGGAAAGCCTCGGGGAGGGCTATTGACCCATGCCAATGCGCTAGCGTCTAATATGCAAGTCATGTACGGCCTTTCTCTTAAAAGTGATGACATTTATCTCTGTGCTCTACCTCTGTTTCATGTAGCTGGCATCATGTTCTCATTAAATATTTTTCATGCCGGTGGGGCCAATGTGATCATGCCTCAGTTCGATCCACAAAAGGCACTTGAATTAATTGAGTTTGAAAAAGTGTCCATCGTGTTCTCCTTCTCTCCTATGTTGGAACAAATTGTTGAAAAGATGAATGAACATGATTACGATCTTTCCAGTGTTCGTATGACCATAAGTATCACCTATCCAGAATGCTTCAAAGAATTTCAAGCCTTGACAAAATCTGTTTTTTTCAGGGTTTGGGGTCAAACCGAGACGTTAAGTTTTATTACAGCATGTCGCCACGATGAAAAGCCTGGATCTATTGGAAGACCATTACCTTTGACTCGATTGCAAATCGTGGATGAAAGAGAGCATCCTGTAGAAGTTGGACAATCAGGAGAGATTGTGATCAGAAGTCCCCAGGTTTTTAAAGGATATTGGAATTTAAAAGAAGAGACTGCCTTTACTTTTCGTGGAGGGTGGCACCACACAGGGGATCTAGGTCGCATCGATGAAGAAGGGTTTCTCTGGTTTATGGGAAGAAAGCAGGAGAAAGATTTGATCAAGACAGGAGGGGAGAATGTCTATCCCGCAGAAGTTGAGTCGGTCATCCTAAAGCACCCACAGATTAAAGAAGTTGTCGTGATCGGAGTTCCTGATCCAAAATGGGTTGAAAGCATTAAAGCCGTCTGTGTAGTGAAGGAAGGTGGAATGGTCACCGAAAAGGAATTGATTGACTTTGTTTCCCAGAAGATTGCCTCATATAAAAAACCAAAACACGTTCAATTGGTTGAATCCCTACCCAAGACAGTCAGCGGAGAGGTTGACCGGGCGAAGGTCAAAGAAAAATATGGAGGGTAACCTCGTGTAAAATGCTATGAAATCTGGGGATAAACAGGGGATAAAAGTGGAACTGTTACGAATGACCCTTGGAGACCAGTTCGATCAGACGGCTAAAAGATTTCCGGATCGAGATGCTTTGGTACATGTCGAAAGAGGTATCCGTTACACCTACCAAGAACTTCAGAAGATCACCAATCGATTTGCTAAGGGCCTTTTAAGCTTAGGGTTGGAGAAAGGAGATCATCTGGCCATCTGGGCAAACAGCATCCCTCAATGGATAGTCACTCAAATTGCTGCTGCAAAAATTGGGACGCCTCTTGTCACGATCAATCCTCAATACCAGATCGAAGAATTACGTTATGTGCTTCAATATTCTGATACCCGAACTCTGGTCTTGATGGAAAAAGACCAAAATACTCATTACCTCAAAATGCTGGCAGAACTCTGTCCATCCCAGATCGATTCAAACCCTGATCAACTTCGCTTTGGAGCGTTTCCTTATCTAAAAGAAGTGATCCTGATTCTAGAACATCTCATCGAAGAAGGGGGTAGTTCAGAATCTCCTTATCGGGGGGCTTACCTTTTTCAAGAAGTCCTCAGGCGGGGGGAGAGAATATCGGATGAAGTTCTTGCTGAAAGGCAGAGACTTTGCCAGCCAGAAGATATTCTCAAATTGGTTTTTACTTCAGGAACAACAGGGACCCCAAAGGGGGTAATGGTCACCCACTATGGATTTCTTAATAATGGGTATTTGGGGACATTGGGTCAGGGGTTCACGGAAAAAGACCGCCTCTGCACAGCGATTCCCTTTCACTATGTTTTTACAATGACCGGTCTTTTGGGATGTTTTTGCCATGGGGCAGCAATCGTTTCCCCCTCTGACACCTTTGATCCGATAAAGGCCATGACCGCTATTGAAGGAGAACGATGCACTGCCATCTATGCCGTTCCCAGTATGCTGGTGGCCATGATGGAACATCCTGAGTTCAGCCGTTTCAACCTCTCCTCCCTAAGGACGGGAGTCGTTGGCGGAGCAGTCATTCCCATCGAATTAATGAGAAGGATCTTAGAAAAATTGGGGGTCAAGGAGATTACAGTCAGTTATGGTCAATCGGAAAACTCTGGATTTGTCACTCAATCCATGAGAGATGATCCTCCAGAGATCCGGGCGACCACTGTAGGGAAATCGCTTCCCTTTGTGGAGGTAAAAATCGTAAACCCGGAAACCGGGGAGACCCTGCCGGCGGATGCACAAGGAGAACTCTGTTATAAAGGCTTTTTGATGAATGGTTACTACAAAATGCCAGGGCCGACAGCGCGGGCGATCGATTCTGACGGTTGGCTTCATTCGGGAGATTTAGCTCAAATAGATCGGAGGGGTTATATACGAATTGTTGGAAGGATGAAAGATGTCATTCAAAAAGATGGGGAGACCATTTTCCCCATCGAAATCGAGGAAGTTCTCTGTACTCATCCAGAAGTTTTAGATGTTCAAGTCATTGGGGTTCCTGACCCTGTGCACAATGAAGAGATAGCCGCCTGGATTCGTTTGAGAGAAGGGGAGCAGGCTACGGCGGAAGACATGTTAGAGTTTTTGAAGGGAAGATTGTTGAAAAAATACCATCCCCGGTATATAAAGTTCGTTTCTTCATTTCCATTGACTTCCACAGGGAAGGTCCAACGCTTTAAATTAAGAGAAGAGGCGATCAAAGAGAGGGGATTAAGGGGAACCTGATCTTTAAAAAAAGAGTTGACTTAATTTTTTCTTTTGGTACGATAGCGCCACTGGTTAAATAAATTTGTTATCCATCCTTGATTCATAAATGAGCCAGGGATTCTATAGAATGGGATTTCGATCTTTGTAATGAAGTTAGTATAAATTCATCCCTTGATAATTCGTTAAGATGAGATGCTCTTGAAACTTATGAAACATATATCTGGGAGAAAAGAAAAGTAGGGGGGAAATGAATTTCAACTTAACCGAGGAACAGTTACTTCTTCAAAAAACGGTAAGAAAATTTACTGAGCGTGAAATTGAGCCGATTGCAACTCAAATAGACCGAGAGGAAAAATTACCAGACGACCTGATCAAAAAGATGGGTCAAATAGGTCTTTTCGGAATGGCGGTTCCGAAAAGATATGGAGGGGGGGAATCTGATAATTTAAGCGTTATCTTGGCCTGTGAGGAAATTGCCTATTCAGGGACAGGGGCCTGGTGGTTAGTGGCCTTTAATAACAGCATCCCTGAGACCATTGCCCGCTTCGGGTCTGAGGGGATAAAGGAAAAATACCTCAGGCCTCTCTGTGATGGGAGGGCCTGCTCAAGCATACAGTTTACAGAAGAAAATACAGGATCCGATCCCAGAGCCCTTATCACTACAGCCATACCCGATGGCGATGTTTATGTGATCAACGGGACGAAACGGTTTAGCACGTTCGGTGGCAAGGATGGTTACGCCATGCTCTTTACTAAAGATGAGGCAGGAAGATGCACTGCCTTTGTGATACAGAAAAATGTAACGGGATACACAGTCACCAAGGCGTGGGAACTCATGGGAGGAGGAGGCGAAGAGACCGTAGATGTCTATTTTGAGAATATGAGAATCCCGAAGGAAGATCTTCTGGGTGAAAAGGGGAAGGGTTTTGATGTCCTTCTCTATTGGATATCCACGGAAAAGGTAGAGCAATGCAGTGCCTGTGTGGGTATGGCCCAAGCCGCTTTAGATGAAGCTATCAAATATGCGAAGTCGAGGATCGTGAGAGAAAAACCAATGTCCACCATGCAAGGCATCCAGTGGATGTTAGCCGATATCTACACAAAAATTGAAGCATCCAGATGGTTGACGTACCGAGCAGCATTTCTCCAGGATCAAGGAGATGCGAATTGGATGACTGAGGCAGCGGTGGCTAAATTATTTGTAATACCTACAATTTTAGAGGCGATTGACATCTCGAGACAACTCCACGGGGCTTATGGGTACTCCAGGGAATTTAAAATCGAGCGGATATACCGGGCCGTTGCAGGGGCCACAGCCATCGCAACAAGTCTTGAAATAAACAAGTCAATCGTTGGAAGTTGGTTAGGAAGATAGCAAGCAAAATACTGCAAAGATGGTTATCGGGAAGCAGAAAAAGTTGATTTAGGCAACAGAGCCGTCCCAAGAGATAAAATGTCTCCTATCCTACTACAAGAGGGATAAAGCGATTTCAAGTCAAATAAAATTTGTTAGTGGTGAAAAGCGATGACATTCTTTTTCCATTTTTTGCTATCGGGTCTCTATATAGGAACCATCTATTCCATCATTGCACTGGGGATGGTCATCATTTATAAGTCAACCAAAGTATTTAATTTTGCTCAGGGCCATCTCCTCATGGTGGGAGTTCTTTTAACCGCCACGATAGGGTCTAAATTCGGAGTCATCGGTGGGTTGGTGATAGGTTTTTTGGGGACAGCCCTTTTAGGTTTTCTGCTGGAAAGGCTTACGCTCAGACCTCTCATTGGTCAGCCTCTTATTGCTGCCCTACTGATGACGATCGCCATCGG
>Ga0315293_10006833_pt1 | contig 10632 bp, 8 predicted proteins | sample YL17G13_20_MG_FD_203071 | JGI IMG/M metagenome (GOLD analysis project Ga0315293, IMG submission 203071) | Sediment microbial communities from Yellowstone Lake, YNP, Wyoming, USA - YL17G13_20 | ecosystem: Environmental > Aquatic > Freshwater > Lake > Sediment | place: USA: Wyoming | collected... | reverse complement strand
ACCCATTGAGGAGAATAATCAAGACTAAAGCTGGCTGTTCCTCTTTGCGATGTCTGACCCAGCATAGCCGCAATACCCAGTTCACATAGGAACATTTTACCTCGATAACACAACCCTGTCAAGAGGATATACGAGGTCGTTTGACCCCAATCAGACTATTGTAACCGCCTCAAACGATGTGCTATAATTCCCCTGGTTTTTTTCACCAAGTAGAAGGGCAGGCAATAGCGGAGGAAATCGCCCAGCTCAAGGGCAGCAACTAAGCTGAGAGGTAATGTTGACTATGTCCACCAGGGTGGCTCAAGCTAGCGGACTGGCCAGGGTAGACGAGCTTTACCGTGTTCGACGTCAGCGAAAATGGGACACTTTTGGGACAAGGGTTAATGGACACTTGGGGGCTTGCTCCGGCTCTCTGAAAGAAGTAGAGTAACGTCAGAAAGGAGACACGGAGATATGGTCAAGCAAGAACCCACGGTGAAGCTACCTCCAGTGGAACAGATAGGCATCGTTGTAAAGGATGTGGATAGAGCAATAGAGTACTACAGCTCTAACTTTGGTTGGGGTCCGTTCCGGGTTAGAGAGGTGAATATGAATGGATTTAGCTACCGAGGCAAGCTGGGCAATTGCCGTCTGAAGATGGCTCTGGCTAAGTCTGGTCCCATAGAAATCGAGTTGATTCAAGTTCTGGAGGGCGAAACACCCCACACAGAGTTTCTCAGAGAAAAAGGTGAAGGACTTCAGCATCTTCGTTTCCGGGTGGATGATCTCGACAGCATGTTGGCTGAGCTGGCCAAAGAGGGCATCCATCCCATATTCCAACAGCGCATGCCTGATCTGGGGGCAGCTTTCGCCTACGTGAACAGCGACAAGATCGGCGGCGTCATGTTCGAGCTATTTGAATATAAGAGTCGTTGAAATAGGATGAATAGTGCCAACGGCCGATCCCCAACTGATTTGTAAATCATCACCATCTCGCGCAAGATCTCACTTGTAAGGGACTAACGGAGCTCGGGACATTGCAGAGGTGCAAAGCCGGTATTATAATGATCATAATTATGGTGGCAGACGGAGGAACGAGAGAGATGAAGCTGTTTTTTATCCACGGTTCCGGATGTGTCAAGGAGGGGTGGTACTTCCAGACCAAGAACTTCCCCAGCGCTGAAGCCATTGATCTACCTGGACACCCGAAGGGCAAGCCCTGCAACAGCATCGAAGAGTATGCCGACTGGTTGAGCGGCCAGGAGCTGGAGAAAATAGGAGAATAAGAGAATTCGGAAAGTAGTCCAGCCAAACGGATTTGGAGAGACAAGGAGATCAAGAGCAGGACAATAGGCAAGGAAGAGCAATGATAGCACCGTCAGGGGGCAGGGCTCTGAGTCCTAAGGTGGTTCAGCAATTCTCAAGCCCAGATGCCTAACTTTTTCTGAACACATACAATACTCAGTTCAATAACCGCTGCACACTTGGCACAAATGATTAACCGAGACTCGAGGGTCACATAACTCCGGTTCGGTCAAAGTTGCATTTGGGGGTGTCACAAAGGAAAGGATGAGTGATAGTCCCCCACTTCAGCATCTTGAGGTGTAGTCTCCTTCACCTGCTCTGGCTTGAGCATATATTTTGTCTATTTCAATCTCATTATGGAATCTTCCAATATCACTTAGAGAATGGGCATCACTGTCGGCTAGCAGAACCAAGTAGTGCTTCTCAGCCACTAGTCCCCTTTTCCTCATCCATTTTGGCACTGTGTGACGGATTACTGAACTCGATACCATGGATGCTAAAATTAGCGTTTTCTGCGTCCTACACCTTTTCCACCTGAACCAAGCAAGTGTTGCTGCAAAATGCTCCTCCTGGCGAATGCTCGTCTCTGGTGAGGACATTGGCACATCCTCCTCTGTCTACCCCTCTCTCATCAGGATTATACCAGGCCCCCTGAGGGATATCGACTACCCCGGGCATGATCCTCTCTGTCACCTGGGCAGGAATGACCACCTCACCTCTATCGTTGAAGACCCTGGCCATATCTCCGTCCTTAATGCCCCTGACCCGGGCATCGGCTGAGTTAATCCATACCGCCTGAGTCTGAAGCTCTCTCAGCCAGGGTATGTTGTCGTACTGGGAATGTGCCCGTCTCTTGAAGTGCGTGGTGATTAGCTGCAGGGGGTATTTGCGGGCCAGCGGGTCATGGCGGCTTTCCCAGGTCTCAATATACTTGGGGATGGGTGGAATCAAGGGGTCATTCATATCTGCCAGCCGCTGCGAGTAAATCTCAATTTTCCCGCTGGGGGTGGGGAAGGGATTGCTTGCCGGGTCGTCGATCTGCTTCTTGAAGGCTATATGGGGCTTGGCCAGCCTGATCTTGTGAATGCCCTCCTTTTTGAAGGTTTCATAGTCGGCGATATCGTCACAGCCTTTCACAAATGCCCGCAGCAATTCATCCTCTGACTTGTCGCTATAATCGGGAATGCCCAGTTTGGCAGCCAGCTCAGCACATATCTCCAAATGAGATTTGGACTCGCCTATTGAATCAACAGCCTTATTCATATAGCCGTAGAAGCCCGTTGCTCCGCCAACTGTGATATCGTTCCTCTCGAAACAGGTATTTACCGGCAGCAGGATATCAGCGAACTTTGCCCCTGGTGTCATAAACTGCTCAAACATTACAACAAATTCTATGGTCTTCAAGGCTTGAACTGACTTATTTACATTGAGGTATTGATTGGGATAGCTGGTGTTCACCAAGTAGAGGAGCTTGTATTCAACAGGATAGCCGCCAGCTTTCCCCTTAAGAATAGCGTCCGACATCTTGGCAACATTTATTTGGCCCCTCCTCATAGGAACACCTATGCCGGGCAGGAAATTCTTTCTGTTTTGGGTGTCAGGTTCAACCGGGTTACGAGGAATCCTCATGCCGCGGCCCAATCTCAGGTATCCCACTGGCCCGGCCACCGGCCAGGACCTTCCCGCAGCGTTCCCTCCATGAACGCCGATATTGCCGGTCATGGCTGCCAGCGTGATAGCCGCCCGGTGATATTGCTCTCCATAGGCAGTGCGACCTGGTGCGATACCGGTGATTAATGACGCTGGCTTGGTGGTGGCATACTCCCTGGCCAGATTAGCTATGGTGGCAGATGTCACGCCAGTAATAGCCTCAGCCCAGGCAGGGGTCTTGGGTATGCCATCCTCTGCGCCCAAAACATAGTCCTTAAACTGTTTGAAACCAATGGTGTAAGTGTTGAGAAACTTCTGGGCTTCGAGCTTTTCATTGATCATGACAAAGGCCATAGCTATCAGCATGGCGGCATCGGTGCCAGGTATGATTGGTATCCACTGGTCAGCGAAGGTGGCTGTGGAGTCAGTATATTTTGGGTCGACTGAGATAATCCTTATGCCGGCCTCTTTGGCTTGGGCCAGGTACCAGGTGGTATTGGTATTCTGTATCGTGTTTGCTGGGTCCCACCCCCACAAGATTATCAGACGGGAATTGAGGAGGTCGTCTCTGGTGTTGCCGCTGTCCACAGTCCCATAGGTGGCTAGCTCTGCGAAGTAGCTGCCCTCAAAGGAAAAGATGCCCCAGACCTCGGAACAGCCTCCAGACATGAAGAGCAGTCTCTGGTGAGCTGTGAAACCGTGCAAATTGGAAGTATCCCCCCCTGACCACTTGAACAAAATGGCCGACGGGCCGTATGTTTCCTTCACCCTCTTCAGTTCTTTGGCCACAGTGTCCAGAGCTTCGTCCCAGGATATCCGTGCAAATCTGCCCTCTCCCCGACTACCCACCCTCTTCATGGGGTATATAAGACGATCAGGGGCATATACTCTCTGCCGGTAAGCCCGCCCCCTGAGGCAAGCTCTATATTGGGGCTCCTCACCATCGTCGGTCTCGATCCTGGTAATTACGCCATCTTTGATATGCAATTTGAGCAAGCAAGTCCCACCACAATGGCTGGAATGAGTGGTGTAGATCACCTCTTCTGACAATGCCGACATGATTTTGCCCCCTGAGATATTTCAAGATGTGTCTACCAAATCTTAGTCCCCTGCCTGGTGGCCGTCAAGTCTCCTTGTCGGAGGTCTGCGATTTCAAATGCCCTTCGGATAGACAAAGCCGTGTATGCTGGGCACGGTGGCTCATGACCCGGCTGACAGTGAAAAGTGTTCTTCACGGCGACTAACGGCTCTTGATCCCAAACACCAGGAAGACCTCTGGCCAGTGATTGCTGACTTTGATCTCCCATATCAGCGTATCGAGGCTCTACAGCACCGGCTGGGCTTGTCATAAGCTCACATAGCGTCCTTGATTTGAGAGGTGCAGATTCTCCAACAGGGTAGAAGCATTTTCCCGATATCCACCAAAGACGCAGTTATTTAGCCTTTTGTCTCAGAATGAACATTTCGCCCAATTGTTCAGGGTAAAATATAACAATCTTGATAATTTATTTTTGCAGCCTAAATTTGGGTTGTATCTGGTCATAGGTAAAACTCGAACTTTCGAGAAGACGTTTTCCTGAAGATATTGAGAGTGGCAGGTAATTTAAGGTAATTATATTACCACTGTGGTGGGCCTTGGGAAACAGTTCCCGAACTTCTGTTTGAGAAAAAAAGGCTTATCCCGGTGTTGCAGTAGTTGCTTGTATGATATCCGAGAATCTAAATAAGATAACTATTCGTCCATGGACAACTGCGAGATTGACCGTTGCTTATGAGTTTGCTTCTGGTCAATTTACGCCTTGAGCTTAAAGAACGACCTTCTCTGGCCAAGGTTCTTGCTTTGAAGTTCCCCATAGTTTGCTAATGTAGTCTAGTGAAAATAAATCTTCAAGTGCATGCAACCAAAATGTACCTCTGGCAGATAGGGCTACCTCGTTTCCGTCATCCGTTTTTATTAAGCCAAAAAGAGAAAATAGCTTTATGTATTTACCATATATTCCATTGAAGTCTTCCCCAAATCTTTGCTTGAAATCACTTCTCTTAAACCTTGTCTCATAGACTCTCCAGTAAAACCACCATGCCATCTGCATGCTTTCTGACAAATCTAGTGATAGGGCAATTGGCATTCTTCCATTTTCAAGCCTCTTTATGTATTCAGCGACATTAAATGTGTTAAGGTAGAAGACATCTCTCAGATAAGAGCATCCACTCGCACCAAGACCGACATAAAGGGGTACTGTCACTGAACAATATTTTGGGACTCCTTCTTTAGTGAATGCCCAGACAGACGTTCGTTCGTATTTCTTGTCATAAAAAATATCTTCTAGGATATGAAGCATATTTCTTCTCCTAAAGATATTTCGTACATTGTAGTTACTATATTTAGTCGACCCTCCCATTTTGGTGTAAGGAAAATGGAAAAGAGGATAAGCTGCCACTTGATCAATACCCATCTCGACCAACTCACGACCCGCCTGCTCCAACTCAACACAGGTCTGACCTGGTAAAGCAAAAATGAAGTCCACATTGAAACATTTGAATCCTTTATTGACAGCCCTTGCCAATGCAGCCTTCACTTCTTTTGTATTGTATGGTCTATTAAGGATTTTTAGATATTTGTCTTGTAGAGCTTCTACTCCGGTACTTAGGTTTTCTACGTTGAGAGATTTTATGGTGTTGAGGCTGTCTAAGCTCAAATCATTAGGGTGACTCTCCATATGTATACCAGACTGAACATTAAAGTTTTTGTAGATATGTTCAAGAATCTGATCAAGACCGCTATAAAGCATCGTCGTAGGTGTGCCTCCACCAATGTAAAAAGAGGTCACGGGTTTATTACCGAAAAGAGAAGAATAGAAGTCGATTTCCTTTTTGACAGCTCTTGTATACTTTTCTGCTGCCTCAGGTTGATAAATCTCCTTGTTGTACGGGCAATAAGGACATATTTGTTTGCAGAAAGGAATATGAAGATAGATCCCAAATTCACTGATATCTTGAAACTTCTTTTCAAGGCTCTCATAGGAAGGAACCTTGTTTTCAAGTATCATACTGTTCTCTTGGGTCAAGAGTTTCCTGATTTGGTTCCTGGGAAGACCTATAAGCGACATTGTCTTGTCCTGTATGTAGTCAGCGAAAGTGGGACAGTTAGGCCTTCAAAATAAATGGACACTTTGCAGTCCACCGTTCTGCTTTCTGATGGCGCTATTATAGTTCCTTGGTGAGGCGATTGCACTATACTCTATAATGTGCAACAATTGAACACGTATATTATTTGTGGGGACTTGCTATACTTGGTAGAGTCATTTAGGAGACCTCTAGGTTGAACTGGGGACTATGTACCCCTGGCGATTGAATGAGAGCTCCCGCTAGATGGCCCCTGATGGGTAATACTGAGTTTTGTTCTCTGATACTTGACGGAGAGGCCCTGTATATCGAGGCAACCGGCCAAGGCCGTCAGCATCGGCCATTCGTTGCATTACTCTGGCCATTTAACGGAAAGGCGTCTTGTTAGCCCACGCTCCATAACATTGTGACTAAATTATTTCAGCTGCGAACCATGTGGCGAGCAGCAATGTAGCCAAAAATCATGCTCTTGCCTTGGCTGGAGCCGCTGTCGTAGCTAAAGCCATGAGATAGGAGAGCGGTGGTATTGCCGGTACCGTACAAGCCTGGGATAATCTCCCCACGGACGTTCATGACTTGAGCATTGGTATTCGTGACTAATCCTCCTAGATTACCCAGGGAACCTAAATAAAACTGCATACCATAGAAGGGCGGTTTTTCCAGGGGGCCTAGGGCAGGGTTGGGCTTCCGCTCGGGGTATGCGCGGGTGGCGAACCAGCGATCATAGGTGGTCTCCCCTCGGAGAAAGTCAAGATCGTGCCCTTCACGAGCTAAGGAATTGAAACGCTCTACTGTCTTCTTCAGGTTGTCGGAGGCTAGCCCTAATTGCTGAGCTAGCTCCGTTAGAGTATCGGCGCGATGGAGCCAGTTACCTGTTTCCATACCTGGGCGCAGGTTGCCCACCGGCATACGATCTCTGAAGGATTGATCAGCTATCCAAAAAAGAGGCGCATTGGCTAATTCTGACCTCACCTTATCGTAGGCAAGAAATGCCCTGGCTACGTCTGGATAGAATGACTCATTGCAGCAACGCCTGCCATAGCGGTTTACCAAGATGTTGCCTGGATAGCCCAACGCCGTCGATCGGTAAAGAGGCTTACCATCAATCTCCTCGCCAGGAATATGGATGACCGGTAAAAATATGCCGTGGTCCATCAGAGCGACCGCTGCACCGATCTCCATCGCCATTATGTGACCATCTCCCTCGTTGGATGGTGGTGTGCCGCCATGTAAAGAAGGGGTGTTAATGAATCTCTTGCACATCTCCTCGTTCCACTCATAGCCGCCACAAGATAACAAAACCCCCTTTGTGCCCTTGACGAAAAAGTCCCGGCCCTCACGCTCAGCGCGTAGTCCAATGACTCTACCATCTTGGATTATTAACTGCCTGGCCCGAGTATTAGTACATATGCTGATACCTCGGTCAAGACATGCCAAGACAAGCGGACCGACAAGACCGTGCCCTTCAGCCCAGGGACCGCGTATGCCAGCAAAGCCTCGAACAGGGTCACGCCGTATCTTGCTGATTAAGGGATGCCTCTTCTCCGCCTCCGCCATCAGCTGTGTCATCAGCTCAGGGTGCGGCACCAACTTGCGTCCATTGCTCTTCCCACCAGGTAGATCAGCGTAGTAGTCAGGGCTACCCTCTACCTTTAGTTTCAAGGGAGTATGTTCCTCTATATAACGAACCATCTCCGGTCCATTGTCCAAATAAGCAGCTAAGTTCTTCTCATCATGTCGCCCCAGGCTGATGCCCCGGATATACGTCAAAGCTTCTTCTCGGCAGTCGGAGAGGCCCATTTCCAGCATACGGTGATTGCACGGTACCCAGATCACGCCTCCGGAGAGAGCGGTACATCCGCCCAGGGTGTCTGCTTTTTCCAATACTACGCTACGCAAACCCAAATCGTGAGCGATGATAGCAGCAACGAGTCCACCGCTGCTTGAACCAACCGCTACCAGATCAACCTCCAAGTCCCATCTTTCAGGTATACCAGATTGCTTAATCACAAAACACCTTCCTCGAACAACTAAGCACCATGCCGGATGACCCACTCGACCATTGATCGGCCTCTGAGACCCATGCACCGCTCGGGATTACTTCCTGGCATACGTCAGACTTTGAACTCAGGAACAGACAAGCTAAATTGCAGCGCATCCTAGCCCCGCATAGGTCAAAACATCTCTGTATACCAAGTGTTAAAAAACAATAACCTGCTCAATCAACTCACTTGTTTGGTGAGGTAAACATGCTCTCCAGCAGCTTCAAACTCGGGGTTTCTCTCCTGTTCCACACTTCAGAAAATACACGGTCATAACCCGTTTGTTTTATCTTCCACTGACCATCTACTTTTACGTACTCGTCTTTGTAGAAGGCTGCCCCCCTCAGCGATGTATTAGCCTTCAGGTCGATCAAATAGTCCTCTAGTGCCCATATGCCTCTGGCCGTCGTCTTACTGGTTAATTCTATTTCGGGGTGATGGCCCTGATGCATGCTGAGGTGAGTATGGTCCCCCAGGGCTCCTTTGAGAAACTCCATAATCTTGTCTCTACCTCGGAAGCTATATTTTCCACTAGAGTAGCTTGTTGTGGCATCTTCCGTGAAACACTCCGCCAGCTCATCCCACAACTTGCTGTCCAAACAGCGAAAGTACTTGTACTTTAGCCTCTTGATAGCCTCAATTTCCTCCAGGTCGGACATGGGGATCACCTCCTTTAATCTTGTGTCGGCGTCTACCACCGTGCCACGCTCTCTGTCACATACCCATTTGAGCCCGGATTCTGATTTTCAGGCCCTACCGTCAGATCTGTCTTGCCGCGAAAAGAAGGCCACCATCGATCTCGAGCGTCTTGCCAGTAACCCACGCCGCGGCATCGGAGGCCAGATACACAGCAGCGGATGCGATATCCTGCGGTGTTCCTAAACGCTTGATCAGAAGGGTGGACATGATAGCGTCTTTTCTCTTCTGCATCACCTCGCTTGCACTTTCGGTGGCTACCGGACCGGGTGCGATGCAATTAACACGTATGTTGTAACAGGCAAACTCTTCGGCCAGCGCCTTGGTTAAATTGATCACTGCGGCCTTGGCTGCCCCATAGTGAGTTAGACCCGCAGTCCCCATTCGACCAACTCCAGATGAGATATTTACTATGCAGCCCTTCTTCTGTTCTATCATGGGCTTTAGCACTGCCTGACTGCACAAGAAGCAAGTTTTCAAATTTTGGCGCAGCACAGCATCCCAAGCCCGCTCGCTGATCTCCATGAAGTGAGCCGGAAAGGCGCCTCCAACATTGTTGACCAAAATGTCGATTCGGCCAAACTCCGCCAGTGTCTTATCCACCATACCCTGCACCTGCTGTCCATCACGAACATCGGCAGGCACTGGCAGAGCCTTTCGGCCCAGAGCAAGAACTTCACATGCGGTGGCCTCGATCTCCTCAAGCGTCCGAGCAACGGCTACGACATGTGCTCCAGCCTCAGCAAAGGCAAGAGCAATACCCTTACCGATACCTCTCCCGGCTCCGGTCACCACTGCCACCCTATCTGTGAGCTGGAACTTAGATAAGATCGTCACAGCGGTCACCTTTCTTGTTTCTCCGAACCTCGCTAGATGAAGACATCCGACGAATCCCACACATTACGTTGGAGCTTGCGCCTTCAGGTCATCTCTTCGTCCCTGAGCCGCACTGACCTGCCCCCAGGCATTGTACCACTTATGAAGTTAGAGTTGCCAGCATTGGGACTGGCAGAGCAGCCTCAGTAGCTGGAGGCTGGTACCGCAGAGAGCTATGTGGCCGAAACTGGTTGTACTCCTTACGCTCGGATTGAACAGTTGTCAGGAATGTTCAGCTACTGGGGGACTAGGGCCTTACGCGACGGCAGTGATTCACTTGATTGCACAAACTATCCAAGAATAGAATAGGACCATCATCGGGTGGTCCTATTCTATAAGCCCGAAGGGCAGAGTTCCACTGGTTTACCAGTGGTTGAATGAGCAATCGCCCGAAGGGCGTCAAGCGAAGCTTGTTTTTGAGAAGTGCCACGGGCTTGCCCGTGGGTATCTACTCCGTTAAGTTTGATTTCATAAAGAGCAGACAATAGCATGCCAATTTTCCCCGGAGGAAAACCTTTCCGGTGAAACCATACCAGATAAGGTTCAGGCAGATCACAAAGGATACGATTTTTGTATTTCCCGAAAGGCATACGCACCAATTCAATCAACATTTGAGGGTCAATAGGGGTGGTGTTCTTATTTTGTTCCATTCTTACTTAAATCCCAATACACTACATTAAAAGCCTGTGACAGCCTTGCTCACCAGGGCGATGAGATCATCTATGGCCAGGCGCTCTTTGGTTTTGGCCATGAATCCACTTTTGTGAGCGAAAGCAATCTCCGGTCGGTCTGAAATCAGGGAAAAATCAACCGGTGTTCCGTCGTAGCGGAAAAGACGCCAGCCCTTATCGCGTCGGTCCAGGGAAATGACGATATCGGGCGGATTTTCATCCAGGCGGCGAAATTCCTCCAGCCCGGCGGATTCCCTCGTCTCCCCGATCATGGCAGGCACCCCCGCAAT
>Ga0315293_10006832_pt1 | contig 10633 bp, 13 predicted proteins | sample YL17G13_20_MG_FD_203071 | JGI IMG/M metagenome (GOLD analysis project Ga0315293, IMG submission 203071) | Sediment microbial communities from Yellowstone Lake, YNP, Wyoming, USA - YL17G13_20 | ecosystem: Environmental > Aquatic > Freshwater > Lake > Sediment | place: USA: Wyoming | collected... | reverse complement strand
CAGAAATGCCGCATACCACATTACGTCCCCAAGTTCCTTAATGAACTTAGCACGAACTTCCTCGTTAAATTCCATCCCATGGAATAAAACTTTCTTAGTCAAATCGGCGATTTCTCCTGCCTCGCCAGCAATGCCAAGCCCACTCGTTCCAACAGCAGATTCAAAATCTCTTAAAGAACGTGCAGAAGCTTTACTGACTACAAAATCACAATACTCTTCAAGCGTCATGCTTGTCTCCTTATGGTTGCCACCACTTGCCATTGAAGCGAACCTTCGGGCCATTCAGAACTACATCCAGCAGTTCTGTCTGAACCCCCGCTTCTTCCAGCATCTCAAATGCTGCTTTAATGGATTCCTTCCAGTGATCTGGAGTCCCATCCATCATCTGTTTGTGCCCTACAACTTTTGCAATGCCGCTCTGGATAATTCCACGAGCACAATCTGCACAGGCAAACCATGGCACATACATCGTGCAGCCTTGGATCGAAACTCCAAGCCGGGCAGCTTCATAGATGACGTTTCGTTCGGCGTGTTCTGTGAAAGAATACTTAAGAGGTCGTTCCAGACGCTCTCCCTTCATCTTAACACGCCGAGGAAACTCATTACAGGCTTGCAAAACAATATTGTCTTGTGCTGGAATGATTGCCCCATTTTGCGTGGACAGATCAGGACTTTTAGTTGCCGCATTGTATGCGACCAACAACCAATCTTTAGGTTCTCTGTGCATCCTTGCCTTTCTTTCTTCCCACCATCCAATGACAGGAGCAATTGTCAAAATCAATACAGACTAGGCGTTTGCCAATGTAACCAACATTGTAGTTACAAAGATCATCGTTTACCAGTCCAATCTGCCTTAGTCTTAATTCTAATGGATACAGATCAGTGCGATCTCTCTTTGGAGGCATGGTTGCGTTTTGTGTCAGATATCCATAAATCACTTTGTATCTGATATCTGGAGCAGAACACGGATTATGACCAATCCAAAAGCATTGGAAAGAAAAACATTCCCCAGCAGCAGGAGCCAGCTTGTGTTTGGCAGCATGAACTTGCTTCTCGTATGTCTTGTCTCTTTCCTTCTGAGTGGAATACAATTTCACGCCAACATTTTTGCTTAATGCAAAATAGACACAACTGATTCCAAATTTCGCCTGTCTGCGATTGTATTGAATTACAGACATCAATCGCTGCTGCTTTTCAGCAGTCCATTTCAATCCGAGCATTTGAACTTCCTTGTTCACATCTGGACAACTTCGTGCGGAATAGGCTCCAAGGTGTGACGCAAACGCATTTGAAGACCACCACGAGCAGGACTTAAGAATCGAGAAAATCTTAAATCATGAATGATTGGCTCAACATCGTGCAACCTTAAACAATAAGCCACCAAAGAACCACACACAGAACCTCTGCCCGGACCCACAGCTTCTGATCCATCTCCGAATCCCAAAATCTGTGGACCTTTCTCACGAGCTTCGTCTGTCATCATCTTTTGAATCAAGAAGTAACTGCTGAAACCTTTTTCGCAGATCAATTCGTATTCTTCTTTGATTCTCTTCGCATATTCTGGAGTCTTGGGACAATGACGAGCCAAAAATCCACGCTTGATGTCATCCATCAATGCTTCATCAGCATCTGGCATTTTGGGAAGCTTGATCTCACGATCAATTTCAACGCCCTTGGCGTACTCGCAAATCTTAACTGTGTTTTCCTTTGAACTCTTGTACAATTCATAAGGAATGATGTCTTTGTAGTCGCTCTCCCACTTGAAATTCAACTCATCTTCAGATTTGAGCCACAGATTGGTGTCCTGTAGTTCAAAAATATCATCAGCCTCGCCTGCTGCAATCATTGCATCAATTTGACCAAGAGTGCTTTTCTTCTGTTGCATAAGCATTAGCCGCTGATTATGACTGTGCTCTTGCTTGCAATAGTGGCAATCCTGCGTAATGATCAGAGGAATGTGGTATTTATCATGAGCTTTAATCAGAAAGCTATCGTATGGCTTTTGCATCTTCCAATCCAGCATCATCAATTCAAGATAGAAATGATCGCCGAACATCGCCATGTATTTTTCCAACATTTGTAATCCGGCTTCCTCATTGAATACCGGATTCTTTTCTTCATCCTTCTCTCCCATGAACGCATTAGCGATCTCGCTATTCCCACAAGAACTTGTGAAAATAATGCCTTCTTTGTATTTTTGAAGAACATCATGATTCACTCGTGGACGACGGTAGTAACCATGAATCCACGCCCATGAAGTAAGCCGCACCAGATTAGAGTATCCGACATTATTGTAGGCAATAGCCAGCAAGTGCGACGACTTGTCGAACTTCTTCTGCATGACGCTGGCCTTCTTTTCAGAGCACGTTCTGTCCTCAGTTGAGCCATCTCCAAGAGACTTTCTGTACTCAGCAGACTCTTCTCGATTACTGACTTCTGGTTGCATGTGATTGACATACAACTCACAGCCAAACAACGGAAACAGATTGTGTTTCTCGCTCTCGTGAACCTGTTGGGGTACTGCCCCCATTACACCATGATCTGTGATGCACAGGTATTTCTGATTGATTTCCTTCATGCGTTCAGCATATTCGGAAACCATAGCGAATCCGTCCAAAAGACTGAAATCGCTATGTCTGTGCAAATGTTCAAAACCACAAATTGGATGGTGCATCATGCTAATCTCTCCTTGTGCCGCAATCATACAGATTGATTCTGTGTCTGACAAGATCTGTAATTATGATTTCGTATTCGAAGCCATCCAGTTGTCAAACTCTTGCTGAAGAGTCACGGCCTGCTCGTCAATCGCCTTAATTCGAGCCTTGTGCTCTGAATAAAGCTTCTTGAATTCTGCTTCGTGTTCTTTCTTCGTGATATGAAGTGCGGTGATTTTTGAAGAAAAATCAGCAAACTCTTCGGATAGTAAAAATTCTGCTTTCATCTGTATTTCCTTGAGGCTGTGCCTCTAAAATTTGTGTTGTAAACTTACAGTAACTCGTTGGCAATCGCTTCGAGTTCCATCTTCGCTCTGAGTTCTGGACTGATGATTGCATTCAATCGTGATTCCAGAGCCTCCAGTTTCTTCTTCTTGGATGCGATCTGAATCTTGTTGATTCTTAACTTCAGATCTTCGCACCATTCAATGACAGAATGACCGCCCCACGTAAATGGTGGAGCTTCCACCCCTAGAAGCTCTGCTGCTGCTCGATACGAATTCTGTTTCTCAGTCAAGAACGCAGCAATGCACACCAAATTTTTGATGTTTGATTCAACATGAATGTTGATTGAATCGCTAGGTCGTTCTGTGTAAGAGAAAGAACAATTCGTGACCCACGTCGGCCTTTCAGCCTTGGAGATCTCTTCCTTCTGTTTTGCCACCTGCTTGATGAGTTCAAGCGTCAGTGCATCTGTATTATTCTTCGTCGTAGTTGTCGTCTTCGCCATCGTCGTAATCCTCTGTTTGTGGTGTGGTATCAACTAAAGAACAATCTGAAACTTGAAATTCAGACCCGTTTTCAAGTTCAACCCAAAGAGCCATTTTTGTTGGCTCAATATATTCATCAAGTAAATTGTAAGAATTCCTCATGCTTCTTTGACGTGCTGTTTCCGCTGGATCTCTGTAAGCACTTTTGCTAACAGAATCAGAACACACGACACCATCTTTGATGGTCACTCTTCTATTCACAGTAATGCAAGATGGATCTTCAGAATAAACATAGTTTTTCAGCTTCTCATCATATTTGCTTGTGTAGCTTGAGTAACAAAGCAGAAATACTCCGGGCGATTCTTCATTCGTCCAATAGGTTCTGGACCAATATGGGCTTCCTGTAAGAACAGGTTCAAACTCTTTTGCAAAAAGTCTAATTGGTTTGCTTCCATGAACAGACTTGTTGTACTTGTCAACGAGTTCTGCAAAATCTGGAGAAATTGTATCAGAATGAAGCGTTGCAATTGTTGCCATGCTGGTCAAGAAGACAAAATTCTTACCGTCCCAGAATAGTTGGCGTGGACCTGTCTTCTCTTTTTCCCAAGAGCCGTTTCCATGAACGACATGCTTGATGAATTTTCCAAGATAGACATAGACATCTTGCTTCTTTGTTCTGTAAGAAGCACCGGGAATCAATTCCTTTGCCTTCACTTTGCAAGATTGCAAATTTGTGTAATCTGTAGAATGCTTGTAGTCCACAGAACACACTGGAAGCAACACAAGTTCTGTGCCTTCCCAAGCGTAAACAAATTTACCTTCAAGACCCTTGCCACGACTGCAATCACATTCTCTAAGAATGAACAGCAAGTTTGGTACAGAAATTTCGAACTCAAACCCACGAGGGTCATAGACCCTAACGTGGGCATCTCGAAAGTTCCAATGACTCTTGTAGCCGCCAACTTTCTTATTGAGAACGAAACCTTCTGTTGGTTCATTTTTGAACTCTTCAGCGGCGATATTCTTGTCACGCCAGCCTTCCCATGACTTTTCCTTCCTGAGAACACCTTTTTGGTCGTAGTAGATCACATACGCCAGTTTCTTGGTATACGTGCCTTCTCTTGCCTGAAAGCCAACTTTGATCTTCTCTGGAATTAACAGTTGTTGTGCGTCGTTCATGGTAAGTCTCCTACAATCATGATCGCCAAAAACAACAGTTTACTTTAAGCAACTTGCGTTTGTCTAGCCAGATTCTCTGCCGCTTTGTCTCGATTGTATCCTTCAACAATCTTATCGTACTGAAGATCGTCGATCAGGAAACTTTCTTGCTTAAAGTTTTCGGGAACGTACAGATTGATTTTTGGAGACTTCTCCACTCGATCAGCATTCTTCTGCCACCAAATCTCTGTACCTTCATATCTCCAAAGAGTTTGAACTTTCTTGAACCCATTTGCTCTATTAAGCAGTGCTCTGTTCCTCTCAGTTGTCATCTTGCTGTATGGAATGAAGCTTCCATAATCTTCTGTCTCTGACTGCCAAGATTTGATGACCGATTGAACATGAGGCAAAAGTTTGTTTTTGGAAATTCTGTAAACTTCACGGTATTGATCGGATTCATTTTTTACGCCGACATAATACTCCTCAACACTTTGTTGAAGACATCTGAAGTCTCTTCCAGAAACCGTGGCTTCATTATCAACCCCATGAAATGGCTGACTGAAAAGCACTGGAATATCTCTTTTTGAATGTTCAACTCTCAGTTTGAAGCCGACAGGCACAAAATCTTTTCTATACGAATACTTGACCCAATAATCAATTAACAATTTCTCGTCTTCTTCACGAGTTGCCTTTCTATAATCTTCAAAATGGCCTGTTTCTTTAAGAAACTCCACAAGTTGCTTGGTCCAAATATCTGATTCTTTCAGACGAACATTGAAATGTTGGTCTTGAAATGCGGTTTGTTGTGGCATGGTTATCCTTTCATGGATAGTTTAAGAGAACCACACTGTAACCAAAATTGAACTCAAGGTAAATAGATACATTATGAGCTTTAAGACGTGGATCGAAGACCAAGAAATGAGCATGGGTGGAATGTCCCCAGAACTAATGACCAACCGTGGCAGTGAAGCACCTGCATCGGACGAGGTTAAGCGTACTAACATGCAGCCACAAGTTGACGCTCAAGAACCAAAACTAGCCAAAGATGTTGATCGAGTCTCAGCCATAGATGCTGGAATTGAACATCTTGAAAAGGTTTTGCCACAAGAAACAGATGAAGGTAGCAAATCCAACGAATTTAAGAAACTATGGTCCCAACTCAAAGAAAAATGGGACAAAGTTAAGATGGACAATAAAGCTCCATCGCCTGAAGATACCGGCCTCGGAATGGCAACTGGAGATCAGAAATACCTTCAATCAATGCAACAACACCCTAACATGGTTCCGACCAACGGCTCCCAAATGGCCGGACCCGGAACATTCGGACAAGGATAGAAATGATGGCTTCAATGCAAGGTTAATGAAGAATTTGGAACTCCAGATCAACAAGGCCCAGACCTTTATAGTGCCCGTGAAAGCATTAAAAACGCAATGGCCAACATGCGTTCCGATCCAACTAAAGTTCTTGCTGATGGATTGCAATGGGGCCTAAAGAAAGCTGCCGGGCATCCACAAGCCACACAAATCATCAGAAGAATGCAAGATATGGCAATGCAGTTCTTTCAGGAAATCAGAGATAAAAGTCTAGGCATCTATGACAATCGTCAAGGAAATGTCATTCGGCCAAGAATGCCAAGTCAGGGAGAGCGTGGATTTGAGGAATATCAACAAATCTATCTCGCCTACTACGATAAGCTACATCGCATTTGGCAAGGTTTAGATCAACTTGCCCATCAATAAACAAAAAAGCCTCGCTGAATCAGCGAGGCTTTTTCTTTATGCAGCAAGTGCATCAAACTTAAGTTGTTGTTTATAAGCATCCTTAAGTCTGGCAACAAAAAACCCTTCTGGGTCCAACTCTCGACGCTTCTCAACAAGTTCCCAGACACTTTGACGACCCACAATTTGTGGTTCCCATTCTCCAAATGTCATTTCCCATTTATGATTAAGAATGGCCTCTTTCCAATGACGCCTTTTCCAAGCATCATGTCCTTCACATTTTTGCCATCCAGCAGATTCCAAATGTTGGATCATCTTCTCTCGAAGAGCTTTGGCTTCTTGTTCTTTTCTGACTTTCTTGGTGACTATCATCGCATGAACTCCTTTTCGTAATTTTCTCTGGTTACTGTGTGAACATCCTTGTCTGGATTCATCCCATCACAAATGTAGACGAACTCTTGATCTTCCATTGTTTGAGTTGACAGAACAATTGTGTTCTGCCACAACTTGAACAAGGAAATGATTGTTTCTCTGGCATATTTCTCTTCCAGAGGACGACCATCCCACATGTGCTTGATGAAGAGCCAACCTTTGCCCAAGTGATTGGGGTCCGTCAATCTGATATCCGGCAAACCACCATTCAAATATCTCTTCAACAACTTACTCTTGATTGTCTTGAAGTCTCGATTGACAATCTTGTACTCTCCATTGGGGAACCGACGCCATTCAAAGAACTGTTTCTTCTCACATAGTTCTGGAGTGAAGAATTCTTGGATCGCAGTATAGTCGTTGTAATATTTGCGAACTTCAAAAACCTTTTCTTTTCCAAGACCAAGATTCTTGTTCCACATTTCTTTCTCTTTGATGTCACGGCATTCGTTGTATTCTCTGCCGAAGCACCCCTTATTCCAGCGTTCTTCAATATCAAGCAGAATCTCAAATCCCATCTTGTATGGATTCATGCTGTACTTGCCGCCAAGCACTCTCCATTTGTGATCGGCGTAATGCCAAATTCCGTCACCTTCTTTTTTCTGTCCTAAATTACAGAGACCTTCTCGGCACATTAAATGGAAGTCCACATAACTTGCCCAGCCTTCATTAAGCATCTTGGTTTGACGCTGCGGCTGGAAGTACATCGACTCTTCATACAACATGCTGATGATGTCTTGCTGCCAAGCCTTCAGAGGAGCATTATCTTTGAGGAACCCCATGATGTCTTTTTCTGGCCTCTCAAATACACCCAAGAATTCAGCAGCTTCTTTCTTTTCGATCTCATCGTGTTGATCATCAATGAATTCCTTGGTATTGACCCACTCGTCCATGTAATTGTGAGTAGATCTTATGCGTTCTGGAAAATGATAATTTCTCTCATCTTTTACAACAGCATTCTTGATGGTTTTCTTTTTCCAAGCGTGCTGTGGATCAATCAAAGTTTCAATTCTCAACACATGGTCAATGAATTCTGTAACAATTTCATAGCCCCATCGAGACATGTATTTTCTGATTCTGGTCCCATGGTTGGCCAACTTGTTCATCATATTTTCATCAGTTGGCTCGAAGAAAATGTTGTTCTTAAAGAAGTCATTGTGACCAATGGCATGTGCAATAACATCCACATTGTCAACAAGAGTATTTGAATCCATGCAATAGATGTAACATGGATTTGTGTTAATCACCATTTCTGAAATACGATACTGATTGTATTCGTATCCTCTGGCTAATTCCTCATATTCCATACCCCATTTCCAATGCGGGTATCTTACAGGAAATCCGCCATAGCTGGCGAGTTCTGCCATTTCGTCATATCTGACGAATTCAACAATGATTGGGTAGTATTCTAGCCCCATCCCTTTACAAGCCGCCTCAATCTGCGGCATGACTTCCAGAACTTCTTTATGAATCTTTAGTCCGGGAATAGTATTATCACCGCACAAAATTGGTGATCCACTCATCATTTTAGAAACTTTTGCCATAACAATCTCCTTCAGAACTCATTCTACTATATCTGAACCAAAGACTCAAGAGCTTCTTTAACGCTCTTTACAGCTTTCGCCCAATCAGCCTGCTGTCTTGCCAATTTTACAGAAGGATACCAAACGGTCTTTTCTTCTGTTCCCCAACGAGGGTCACAATCATCTGGAATCAATCCAAATGTTGGAACGCCAACAGCCCCAGCTAAATGCAACACTACTGTATCAACAGACACAATATGTTGAAGGCAATTTATGGCAGCAGTTGTGTCATACAAATCACGCAATTCTAACTTCTTCATGAATGCTGGACATTCATTTGGATCTAACGAATATAGATCATAACTATCAGACACTAACTGTTCAATGATGTTCGTCGGAACGCTTTTTGTCAGTGACAGAATATTGTCTGGATTAGATCTCCACGCCACTCCAATTGCTGGTTTTTCAAAAACTCTTTCTATCACATCACGACATGTAGAAAAGGTTGAATGTGCTGTCAGCTTTGGTTGAGACGGAACGACTTTCTCCATAATCAAAGAAAAGTGAGCCGGATAATAAACAGGTAGATCAACCTTGTACAATATCGCAGGCAAACTAAAGATGTTCGTATGGTAATCACATTGCTTGTGAAACCTAACAAATTCATCTATGTAATCAACTTCTTCGATCAATCTTTTGAATTGTTCAAAGTAGGCATAGCAATTCAAAATGATTTTACAGGACCATCTCTCTTTCATGATGTAGAGATACCTCAGCATGTTGACGGTATCTCCCATGCCTTGATCGCAAAAAACCTCGATGGTTGCACCATCGAGGTTTTCGCCGCCCCATAAATTTCCGAACTCGGCAAGTTCCGGTTGACTACAGAGCCCATTGTTTGCCGCAATCAACTGGAAAAATTTAGGGACTAAGGGGTTCTCGGGCTCTATCCTTTGTACCACACCAAGCATCTCAACAGCTTTATTTGGTCTCCCTGTGTTAATGTAGTTGTAAGCCATAGCCAATGATTGGCTAATCAGACTCGACTGCAAGTTCTGGCTGTTTGTCATCTCTTATGTTTCTCATTTCAATGTGTCTTGGGTTATCGCTATTGTCCAAATCCACAATATAAGGGTCTTGCAAATTCTCTGGTTTACAAGATTTGTGCCAACAAACCAAATCTCCAGACACGAGTGGAAGTTTGGTCTCTGGATGCCTCATGATATCGTCTGTCATGCCATTGTGATTGCTTGGATTGAACAAGGGAGTTTCATGTAAAGCCCACTCATAATCCACAGATTTCAAGAAATTCAAAATGTGCCTCCAATTTTGTGTAAATTCTACATACAGAATTGGCTTAGCCCTCTTGATTGTCTTCCTCATTCCATTCAATACAACAGGCTCCATTCCTTCCACGTCAATCTTTACAAGTTTTGGATTGGATATTCCAAGTTCATCAATCGCAATTGCAGTAACCGGGTTGCTGCAAACATTTCCTTGTGCATCCTTAGAATTCAACAACCCAACCAACTTGAGGCCGCCAAAGTTTCCAACCCTTGAAAAATCAAAATGTGGATAGTACAAAACAGATCCTGTCTTGTCAGAAGCGGCTCTGTTGAAACATTGAACATGTGTCAAATTATTCAAGGCCACGTTTCCGCACAATGTATAAAACAACATTGATTGTGCCTCTAAAGCCAACACATATCCTTCTTTCCCGACCTTCTTAGCCAATGGAATAGTAATGATTCCAATGTTAGCCCCGATGTCAATTACAGAGTCTCCCGGAGAAACAAGTTTTTCAAGGAAGTCGATCTCAAGTTGATGAGCTTCTCCGTAATAATCCAACGCACGACCGATGTAAGCATCATTCTGTGGGAATATCATCGGACCATTTTTTGTCAGTTTGTATTTCATGCACTCTCCATAATAGCAATTTGTTGTTCTTTACCTAACAAAGATTTGATCGCTTCAATGATTTGTCTATTGCGATCTTCCTCTGTCATATCTGGAGCATAACCCCAGTTGCCAAAACCGAAATTTTCGCCCTTTGCTTCCTCTGGACCGACATACGCCGTTCTCACATAATCAGAAAGCTTGCCTTCTTTGATTGATTTATCAAAGAAATGCTTAACGCTATCCTCATATCTCCAAGAACAAACTTGAGATATACCAATCATGTTTACTTTAGTTGGACCAAGTTCTTCTTGAATGATTTCAAGCATTCTCTCGTTGTCACCGCCCCAATTGTCTCCATCAGAGAAATAGAACAAGTACACGTTATAAGCTTGCGGAGGATATCTGTTCTCTAATTGTTCTGCAACTGCCTTGAAAGCTGAAGAACATTGTGTTCCGCCACCAAAACGATAGGTGTAGAATT
>Ga0315293_10006830_pt1 | contig 10635 bp, 5 predicted proteins | sample YL17G13_20_MG_FD_203071 | JGI IMG/M metagenome (GOLD analysis project Ga0315293, IMG submission 203071) | Sediment microbial communities from Yellowstone Lake, YNP, Wyoming, USA - YL17G13_20 | ecosystem: Environmental > Aquatic > Freshwater > Lake > Sediment | place: USA: Wyoming | collected... | reverse complement strand
CCGGGCCGGGCCCGCCGAACTTGCTGCGCGCCTCATCCACAGAACTACAGGCCTGCAGAATATTATCAAATTCCAGCAGTTGATATATTTCGTATACATTAGGGATCATGCCGGCGAGTTTGATATCCCCTCCGGCCGCTCGCACCTCTTTAATATGGGAGATGAAAATTCCCCACCCCGCTGACGAGATATAGTCGACACCGGCCAGATCGAATACGATCCGATACCGACCCCGCTGAAGCAGAGAGTCGATCACTTCCTCCAGTTCGCCCGCCGTAAGTGTGTCGATTACGCCATCAACCCGAACTTCGGAGACAAACCGTTCCTGGCCGGATTCAGAAAGAGAGATCGTGATGTTTTCCATACGTTGAATGCGCTATCCACGCCCGCGAGTATTTCGATTTATATCCAAGGAAAGGGAAATCTTCATGATTCGCAAGTGAAAAGTTAGGTCGAGCTGGTCTCATCATGCAACGATGTCGTCCGCAAATGATGCGACGCGGTTCCGCCCAAGGTCGTGCCATCGCCTGATCTGACCCGGCAAAGTATGAATGTAATGTCATCCGCTTGCCGAGCGTATCCTGAGAAACTGTCAATTTCATCGGCAAGGGACTGAACCATTTCGGCCAGAGATTCCGTCTGCCCGCCTTGGCATTTCGATGACAAGAACCGACTGAGACGCTCCGCGCCGTATTGCTGGCGGTCCCGCCCGACAGCCTCCGTGATGCCATCGGTGTACATGAAGAACATATCACCGGCGCCCAGATTGAGCGTCATTTCCTGCAAGCCCGACGCAAAATCCCGCTCCAATGTAGCATCGACCCCCAGCGGCATGCCGGGAGGGTTAACACTGCTCAGGCGATTCGACCCCGCCTCATAGTAGAGCATGGGATTGTGACCGGCCGACACTATGGACAGCTTCCGGTCCCGCGCATCATAGATCGCCAGCAACACCGTAATGAACATGCCGGGCGGCATGTTCTTCACGAGATACTCATTGGCCATCAGCAAGGTCTGACGGGCGGAGGCAGCCTTATCGGCATAGATCTGGAGCACCGTGCGAAGCATCGACATGACCAACGACGCCGGTACACCCTTGCCGGATACATCGGCCACTACCAGACAGTAGCGATCTTCGGACAATCGGAAAACGTCATACAGATCACCGCCGACCAGGGAGGCGGCGCGATAAAACCCCTCGACATCAAGACCCCTTATTCTCGGCAGTTCTTGGGGCAGAAGCGTTCTTTGAATCTGCGATGCGACTTCAATTTCTTTGGCCATCCGTTCCCGCTCGATTACATTGCGGCGATCGCGGCTGAGCCGCGTGGTCATGTCGTTCAGAGCGCGCGAGATTTCAAAGAATTCGTCGGCGCCTTCCAGTGGCAGGTCCGTTTCCATATCACCGGCCGAGTACCGGCGAACCCGCTCGGTTATCTTCAGGATCGGCGTGACAAAGTAGTTCGATAGCAGGTATATCCCTGCAATCCCGATCAGGAGCAGCGCGCCGGTCAAAAACAATATGGCGCGGCGGGTGCTCACCAGTAGTTCCTGGATTTGAGCCGACGAATAGGTCACATGGACCTGCCCGATTCGTTTCTCACCTGAAAGTATGGGTAGAATCAAGTAGCTGAGCGGAGATTGATTCCGCTCAAATCGCTGCGGTCCTCCGACAAGATCAAGCCGAATCGTCTCGGGTGGACGGTACGGCTTGTGAATATTCCGAATATCGTCGGAATGGGCGATAATCAACCCGGCCGAATCGATGAGGACAATCTGGCTTAGCATCGGATTGGCGCGCACGTAGCTCACGAGTAATTCATCAAACTCCACATCGGACCGTCGGTTGATGATGTAGCCCGACGCCTGCCCGGCAATCGTATTGGCCAGCGCCGTGACGGTATCGTCGAGATGACGCCGTACTTCCAGTGTACTCCGGCTGTTTATGTAGTAAAATGCCGTCCCCACAATCAGCGCCACGATGAAAAACGTCCAGACAGAGAATTTCATGCGCAGCGTGGACATGCGTCGCAACAGCGGTCCGGCTTCGGATGCCGCGCGGCTGATCCGTTTGATCATGCGCAGTTCGTTGAATTCAGGGGACGATAAGTACTCGACCGAGTCCATGATCTTCTGGATCATGTAAAACCCAAGCCCCCCTTTCCGTCCGGATTCTACCAGTCGTTCCAGATCGAGTTTACCGTTCCCCTGTGGCTCGAAAGACCGGCCCGTGTCAAAAAGTGAAAAGGCCAGAAGTTTGCGGTATATGACAATCCGGAGACGGAGCGTTCCCTTCTCATAGAGATAGGCATGTCGAATTATGTTGGTGGCGCCTTCTTCGATTGCCAACAGCACCGCCGATATGTCTTTGGTCGACATGCCCGCAGTGGAGCAACTCTCCTTGACTACTTTGCGGATGCTGTCAAGGTACCGCTCCTCGGCGATGAACTCGGCGTTGATTTCTTTAATGGCGCGCTGGAACATAACTACAGAGAGCCGGCGCCGCCTCAGGATTCCATGCGCAAGCGAGCTTGCTTGATATTTTCAATGGCGTTGCTGTTGTTCGGGTACTTCTTCAGAACCTGCTCCCAGGCATCAATCGCCTTCTGATATTCCTTGTCGCGCATATACCGCAAGCCATCCAGATAGAGCGGCCAGATGTCACGGTCGTTATGAATATCTTCGAGCGTCGTCTCTTGCGGCTGCGGAACGTTCATCTTCGCCAGGTATTCGCGGGCCACCGGTTCCTGCGGATTGATCTTCAGTACCCCTTCGAATTGACGTCGCGCTTCGCTAAGGCGATTCTGATTGTAGAGGTCGATCCCCAGCTTCAACTGCTGCGTAATATCCATACGAGTCGAAATTCGCTGTCTGGTTTGTGCTGCAATGGTATCACCGGGCGCTAACTCCAGAACTCGGTTGCACGCTTCAACGGCATCGAGCAACCGTCCGTCCCGTTCCGAGGCGATGCATAGACTCCGAGCCGCCGCTACCTCCTGCGACATGGCTGACTCGATATTCCCCTTCAACGCTCGGGCCTCGGCATTATCGGGGTCGATCTCAAAAATCAGAGCGAGCAGGTCGAGCGAGGCCGGGTAGTATTTGCGATTGTACAGGAAAGCCGCCTGATCGAAATAAGCCCGCACCGTCTGCTGTTGTTCCTGCTGCGCCGCTCTGATCCTGGCCTCTTCTGCCACCTTGATCCTTTGTATGTTTTCGATGGCGGCTAATGTGCCTATGATCTCCTGGTTCTTCTCGTCAAACGCCAACGCCCGCTGGTAATATGTCAGGGCCGAATCAAGGCGAAGGCTTCGGTAGTATTCATCCGCCTTCCGGCGAAAGGCCGCAAACTGCCTCTTCCGCTCGTCTTCATACATCTGGGTGCTGCGCTGCTGCGCTTCACGCTCGCGCCGTTCAAGCTGAACTGTTACCGACGGGCCCAGCAACAGAGAAAGCGAAAAGCGGTGGCTGTTCTCGATATAGTCAAGTATCTTGTAGGCGTAGTCGAACTTCAGTCGACCGGAGGAGAGCCCCACGCCGAAGCAGAAGTTGTTGCGGTCATAGCCGGTGCGAAGGGCCAACCTGCGACTCAACTCAAGCTCCAGCCCCGTGCGGATAGAGTACGGTTGATCCCCTGCCTTTTCGAGATCGACCGCAAGAGCAGCGGTCACGAGTCGAGACAAACGTATCTGCTGAATGCCCAACCCGGCAGCCGCGACAAACGGCATCTTGTCGGAGGTTGAGTCGAGCGTCAACTCCGGAGGAGCAACGTTGCGCAACGCGATACCACATGTGAGTCCTCGGTAAAGCTGTGCTCTCAGACCCAGATCCGCGCCCAGGCCATAGTCGGATTCATTGTCAAGCGACTGATTGACGATCTTGAAGGTACTGCCTAAGGATAGGTGGCGGCCGAACTTGCGTCCATACCCAAACAGGAATTGCCAGGTGGCGAAATCAAACGTCCCTTCGTCGACGAAATCGGTCCGCCTGATTATGTCTCCGGTGCCGACTCGCATGAACGCTGCGCCGAATCCGCCTACCCCAACGACTGGAACACCCCAAGTGGCAACATCGTAAAGCGTTCCCTCGAAAAGCGTCACATGCATCGCCGAGAGCTCTTGGTATTCCAGCCACGGCAGCCCAGCCGCGTTGTAGTACACGGTACTGGCATCTCTGCCCATAGCTGTGAATGCACCTCCCATCCCCAATGCTCCAGCCCCGGCTCCGAGCGAGAACAAAGACTCTCTTCCGGCGCTACCTGTATCACCGGCATACACATTCGCCGATGTTGCCAACATCACAAGGATCCATAAGCGGCGTGCAGTGATCATTTCAGCACCGCCAATTTAAGCCGAGCCTTGTCGCCCGTGTGTGTGTTGGTGATCTGGACTATGTAGACACCGTCGAGGACAATCTTCCCTCGATCATTTCTGCCGTCCCATTCGATTACATGGCTGCCTGCCATTCCCAACGGTGAGTTCTCGGAAATTAGAATCGAGTGTACCAACTCGCCCGTCAATGTGAATATGCGGAGATCAAGCGGCGAATTGTTTTCGAGGACATATGCAAAGCGAGCCGATGAGGATTCCCGGTGCCATGGATTGTTCTCGACCATGAAGGAGCGCTCCAAAGTCCGGCCGCCGGTGGCGCAGACGAGACTGACAATTGGCTGGCCGGGCACCGGCGGATTCACCTTTACCCTGCTTCCCGCGTTCGGGCCAGCCGCGAAGCCGGCAAAGATTCCTGCGCTGTCAACGGAGGCGGCAAGACTTCCGTCATCGCCGAACCGCGTAGCAACTTCGAACTGGAGTCGCTGCGCCTCGGACGGTCCCATCGGCAGACCTGGAAGCTTCAGCACCAGACTATCTTTGCTGCTCCTGTTTTGACTGACTTTCAGCTCTTCGTCGAACAAGCCGCAGTCGGCAGTATCTAAGAGCTGGGCAACCACAACCGGCTTTCCCGTCCGGTCTGAGAACAGCACCACGATACTATCGACCTGCATCGTGTCGGCGATGGAACTGGAGCTGTTGCGCATGACTACGGCGAATAGCGGCGACCGAATACCGGCAGTTATAGGTCGGTCGCTCAGCTTCTCCGACTGCACGACAAGTCTCGCATCGCCTGAAGAAACGATGACACGGAACGAAAAGGAGCTGTCCTGAAGGACCGCCGGCGCGTCAATGTTCAGGTCGAGCGGCTTCCGGGTTACCGTAAATGTCACAGTGACGCTGGTGTCAACGAAAGGTGCATGGAAGGAGAAGCTCCGGGTCGATTCATCGGTGATCTCGCCGAGAGTATCGTCAGGGATCAGACCCAGGTCGACACCGCCGGTTGACAACCGATATTCACCGGGCGAGATGTCGGCGAGGCCAAGGTTGGTCACCGCCACTACCAACGAGAACAGTGCTCCGTAGGTGACAAATCCGTCGGGCGCCCCGACCACCGTGTGCGAGAGTACCAACGTCGCGGGTGTCTGAACCACCACCAGAGCGATGTTGTCCACCGGGGGGAGCCTTCCCGCATTGCCGGAGACAAAGTTGACGCTGAATATTTCCGCTGGATTGGCCGTAGCTGACGCTACCAGATCGAAATAGAGATCATATGTGTCCAGCGGAGGAATCCGGGTGACCGGTTGCAGAAGCGAATCAATGGTGCTGCCGTCGCTGGTAAGACGGAACACCAGATTGTCGGCCGGGGATTCTGAGACATTCGCGATTCGCGCGTGCACGCGGAACGGCTGGCTCGTGTTCACTCTGTTACCGTTCGGAGCAACACACTCCAGCGACACGATCTGAACCAGCGGAAACTGCTGAACCCTGATAGTCTGATCATTAAACGTCGTGCTGAATGTCAGGTAGGTTGGCGAGCCGAACCGACGGTACCGCAGTTCCGCGCTCACCGAGAGAGTGTTTCCCAACTGATTGGCCGGAATGAAAACATTTTCAGTGGAGATGAGATTGTCGCCCGAGACAATTACGCCGCCGGGAATCATGAGGTTCACCGTCGCCGCAAATCCCGTTCCGAGTATCGTAAACATGCCGGAGCCCGGTTCAACCTCCAGATTAGCCCCATCGGCAAAGAACAGCCCGAACTGGAAGGATGCTTCCGCGCCGGCCGCGACCGTGTCCGGATCAAATGAATCGGCCACATATTCGGGGCCTGAGCGCGGAATAATGTACAACGAGTCAGGATATGACGGGTCAAGGATGAACTCGCTGGCTCCGGAGAACAGGTGATAGAAGGCGCGCAGTGCATACCAGCCGGGCGCGAGACCATTCAGAGCGACGACCTTGGCCGGCAGATCGGAATATGTAATCATGCCGCCGCTGAAAGTCGTATAGGCCGGCGAACCGGCATACACAAGGGCGACTGAAGGATCAATAGCGCGTACGGCGAGCTCCAGCCTTACCCGAGTACTGTCAATCGGCCCTGAGAATCCGGTTGTCTGAATCTGGAATTCCAGCGGAAAGCTCTCACCCGCATAGACCGAGTCCGGTACGATCGACCCGGCAGCAAACGTCATAGTGGCCGGAGTTCTGACGTACACCGGCAGTCGAACTGTGTCGGCGGTCAGGAACTCACTACTGCCGATACGGTACCGCGCGTCAAGTTGCACAATCAGCGTGTCCACGATCACCGGCACAAACGCCGTGTCAATCATGGTGACCGTGTCCACGAGGCCATCCTTGTGCCCGGTAAAAAAGACCTGAACCGAACCGCCGCCGGCCTGGAAGTATGATCGAACCGATGGATTGTTTATGGTTGTCAACCCGCCGCGATTGCACACCGTTACTTTGACGGCTGTCGGCAATCCCTGATATACCTCTACGATTGAATCTCCCTTGAAATCGGTCACCTTGAGAATATCATATCCGCTGAACGACACCAGAACCGGCTCCGAGGCTACAAGGCTGTTCGATGCCGTGATCGGAATCTTGCCGGTCGCACCTATGTAGGTGCACTGGGCCGAAAGGAACTTGATCACTCCGCCAGAATCCAGAGTTGGGTCTTTGAGGGTATCGGGAGTCAATATTCCGGAGCCGGCCGACAATATGATCGGGTCAGCGGCAAGATCGTAGTCAGTGACCAGTTTGTTCGCGGAATCAAGAAGGAGAATCGTCGCCGACTTCTGGAACGGGTGCCCCACGACCTGATCCGGAGATATCGACAAGACCATCGTGGTCACAGTCGCATTCGGCGCAGCGAAGGACCTCGGTTGCTGTGACATCGCGCGCTGACCCACCAGCATCGCAACGACTACCGCTGCAACTATGAAATATCGCATCAGCCAAGATGAGCATTGAGCGGCGGTCAGCTTCACGATTCCTTTTCCCGTTTGTCTGCACCTGATCCTATGCGTGAACAAATACACATTAGCAAAGGACATGCCCTCCACCACGTCATCGGCTGAAGAGAGGTCATCCGTGGTCGTCCACTCACGCAGTCCAGATTCCGATTCCTAACGCAACGATTATCAACAGCTTATGAAGATAAGTCAACCACAACTTTCCCTCATTGCCCGAACATAGCTCCACTTGAGAAACATTCGATTTCCCTTACCGGTCCCCTATGTAAATTCTTGCAGCCTTGAAGCTTACTAATGCACTCTCGGACCCGATATCACGATGATTTCCGGCTGATCTCCTCCGCCGCGGTAACCGTGTTTGACATCAGCATGGCTATAGTCATCGGGCCAACCCCGCCCGGAACCGGAGTAATATACGATGCCTTGTCAAAACAGCCCGCGAAATCAACATCCCCGACCAAACGATACCCTTTGGTCGAGTTGCTCTCCTCTACTCTATTCACCCCAACATCAATCACCACCGCTCCCTCCTTAATCATCTTCCCCGTAATCGTGTGCGGATGCCCGATTGCGGCAATCAGAATGTCCGCCCGACGCGTGACCTCCGCCAGATTGCGCGACTGCGAGTGTGCGATTGTGACGGTGGCATTTGCCATCGGCGCTTTCTGCACCAGCATCGCCGCTATCGGCTTCCCGACAATATTGGACCGCCCCACCACCACTACCTCACGTCCCGCCGGATCAATCTTGTAATGCTCCATCAGCTTGATTATCCCGTGCGGCGTGCAGGGCAGCAGATGCCCCCGCCCGATCAGCATCAACCCGACATTGTGCGGATGGAATCCATCGACATCTTTTCGCGGATCGATATTCAGCGTCACTGCCATTTCGTCGATCTGCTTCGGCAACGGCGACTGAACCAGAATCCCGTGTATCTTCGGATTTGCATTCAGCGACAGCACGATCTCAACCAAATCCGCCTGCGTTGTGGTCGCGGGACGGCGTATTACTTCCGAGTAAATTCCAAGCTGCTCGCACGCTTTCGCCTTGCTGGAGACATACGTTGCCGAGGCCGGGTCGTCTCCAACCAGCACCGCTGCCAATCCCGGCGTCACACCGCGAGCCTGGAGAGACTCAACACGACTCTTGACTTTCGCTTTGATCTCCCCAGCCACCAATTTCCCATCTACTATCTGCGCACTCATACTGCCCTGCCGCTAATCCTCTTCCACATGTATCTCATTCTTGATATTCGCCAAGTCAAACGGCAAACAGAACCGCTCGATATGTTCCGCCTGTCCCGATTGCGCGTCGATTCTCACCACCACCCCGGATATCTTCACATTTCCGCTCGCCGACCGAAATCGTTTCGGCATTCCGGTCAAAAACCGCCCTAACGATGGTCCTTTCTCCATCCCGATTATCGAATCATGCGGCCCGGTCATGCCGGCGTCGGTGATATACGCGGTCCCGCGCTCGGAAATCTGTTCATCGGCGGTCTGCACGTGCGTGTGCGTGCCGATAATCGCCGACACCATCCCGTCAAGATAATACGCAAACGCCTGTTTCTCCGAAGTCGCCTCCGCATGCATATCGACGAAAATGATATTGGTCTCGCGCTGTATATCGGTCACCAGTCGCTTGGTCACACGGAACGGGCAGTCGTTATCCGGCATGTAGGTCCGACCCATGACATTCACCACGCCGATCTTGAACTCGCCGATCGTATCAATCAACCATCCGGTCCCGGGCGCACCGGGAGGATAGTTGGCGGGGCGAAGCAGTTTCGGGTCTGACTCGAAATACTCGAGGATATCAACCCGATCCCAGATATGGTTGCCGGAGGTCTGGACGTCGATTCCGTACGCGAACATCTTGCGCGACATTTCCGGAGTGATCCCGAACCCGCCGGCGGCGTTTTCGACATTCGCTACAACGTACTGCGCGCTGTATTTCTCCTTTAGGGGCTTGATCATGTGGGCAGCCGCCTGACGGCCCGTTTTGCCGCAGATATCGGCCACGAAGAGGACTGTAACTGTAGACACTCAGGTCTTTCTAAGGCGGAAATTTGATTTACGGAGCCGTCACGGACAACTGCGTCCCTCATCTTTGCTTGGGACCGTGTAGGCCGCGCTCTGGATTTCCATCCGGTGATTCCGCCTCTTCACCGGACCGGTTTTTCAAATCATCACCGCAGATGGTACGACATCAAATGCGACAGGTCAAGGTAGTTGGTCCAGGTGCCGCACCGCCGCCCTGAGCGGAGTCGACGGGTTGCTGTGAGTTCCGGGCCGCGGCTACGGTCTCCTCTTTCCGAACGCCAGCATCACAATCCTTCTCCCCGCCTTCTCATTCTCAAGTATGATCTTTGCGTTCCGTAGAAGCCCCTCTAACTTTGGCCGCGTAAGTGCGGTGCCTGCTGTCAGTTTGAGAAACTCATCGCGCGTTCGCAGCGAGAATACAGTTTCGGCGTTGACAAACTCCCCCACCCCGCTTTCTGCCAGCAGTTCGCTGTGTTGGGTAGGTTTAGACCGCCGTTCATTGTGCGGGCAGACCTCCTGGCAAATATCACAGCCGAAAATCCGATCTCCCATCTTCGCCGCAAGCTCTTGCGGAATCTCCGATGGCCGCTCGATTGTCAGATACGAAATGCACATCCGCGCATCAATCACGCGATCCGCCACAATCGCCCCGGTCGGGCACGCCTCGATACATCGCGTGCATGTCCCGCAGGTTCCATGCTTGACCGCTTTGGGAGAATCCGATTGCAACTCAAGATTAGTGATAATTTCAGCAAGGAAAACCCACGAGCCAAAGGTCTGGTTGATTAGCATGCTGTTCCGCCCGATATAGCCTAGTCCCGCCCGCTGTGCGAACACCCGCTCCAAGACCGGCCCGAAGTCCACAAACCACTTGAACTCGGCAGCATCGTGGTTACCGACTGTCTGTTCAAGTCGCTGCATCAGATCGCGCATTCGTCGCTCGATTACTTTGTGATAATCTCGTCCGCGCGCATAGCGCGAAACGCGGCCATGACTTGGCGGAGTATCTAACGTGTCTTTCTGATAGTAGTTTAGGCCGAGGACAATAACGGTACGAGCCCCCTTTAGCAGTAGCTCAGGATTGCTGCGCCGCTCCGGTCGATCCGCCAAGTATGTCATCTCCCCATGATGCCCTTCGTCCAACCATGAATCGAACCGCTCCGCCTCATCCACCAACAACGCGGCGGAAGTGATGCCACACAGGTCAAATCCGACCTCAAATGCCAGTTTCTTGACAGTACTGGAGTCCAATTTGCAAAGACCTTCAATCAAAGATACTCTCAGTGT
>Ga0315293_10006829_pt1 | contig 10636 bp, 20 predicted proteins | sample YL17G13_20_MG_FD_203071 | JGI IMG/M metagenome (GOLD analysis project Ga0315293, IMG submission 203071) | Sediment microbial communities from Yellowstone Lake, YNP, Wyoming, USA - YL17G13_20 | ecosystem: Environmental > Aquatic > Freshwater > Lake > Sediment | place: USA: Wyoming | collected... | reverse complement strand
ATGCGCTATGCGAAGATGTCGTACGACAGGGCGCATGAGCACGCTTTACGCGTAGAACGGATGCTACGAAGGTGGCCGCACTAAAAGGAAGGACTGGAATCATGCGTTACCTAGTTATTCTATTCCTGCTTACCGGCTGTCCGATGCCAAAGCCTTGCTTGCCGAATGACCTAGAATGCCCGCCAACACTGCTTATGGAGCAGTCGTGTGCTGACGTTGGTGGGCAACTGGAAAAGATCCCATGTGGTGGGTATGGCGAACTCGCCTGGGCGTGTTGTGACGCGTGGCGGGGATGCGTCTGTTTTCAGGTGGAATAAGGAGTTACCATGCGTAAAGGTTATTTGATTTGGGCTTGTAAGAAAGTAGGCTGGAGACAGACACTCAAGCAGGCGCGTAATCTAGGGCGTAACTTGGCTATTGAGTGTGGGCGGTCACAATACTACGTCGAGAATCTGAACTTGAAATTGCGGAAGAAGATGACGTTTCTTGTCGTGAAGGACTAACAATCTCTCGGAGGAATCCGTAATGCCGCGTCTACCGAACTACCTATACCACGGAACGAGTCTGTACCGTTGGAAACAACTCGAAGCGAGCAACTACGAGACTGATATTATCTATCTTGCGCGAAGCCCCGAGAGAACAGCCCATTACCGTCTAAACGCTGTCGAGCAAGATGAAATAGATGGCATAGACCAGGACGACAACGCGGAAGTTATTGCCAAATTTGACCTGCAAACGCTTATAGAGGAAGGCGAATTAATGCCCGATTGGGACGACATTCGAACTAACATGGAACTGTTCCCGGGTGCTGCGGAGCCTCGCGACATTTCTTGGGTAGATTCATTACGTGTTCTCGGCACGTGCTCTTACGAGGGTTCTCTACAAGAAGCGCTCAAAGCTGTTCGTATAATCGAGTAGATACGAAAGGCTAGTCGTCCTTGCGAAGACTGAGGAGTAAGTTTGTATTACCGAACAAAGAGTACGTCGCTATACTACTCACGGCGGATTAGAACGTCATGAAAAAAGCCCTAGTTCTCGTTCACATTTCCAGCCTCGATTCCTACACAGCACAAGCGAAGGAAAATGACTTCCGCTACGACGCGAAAGGCTTCGAGCTAGCCGACAACTTCTCGTACGATATTACCAACGCGCTGCAACACGACGAATCCGTATTCATAATCGACCAAGCGTGGGAAGTCGGCCACCGCGAGTCGCGCCCTCGCGAAAGCCTACTAGAGGATCTGGACGGACTCCCGATCACTTGGATTCTCTTTGCCGACAATGACGATCCTGATATGATCGATTCGGACATGCTCAAGCGTTTCCCTTACCAACGTATTGCGCAAGACGGTAATTGGAAAGCGTTCCTGCCGAATCTTACGCGACTCCTACGCAAGCGGGGTATCACGCACGTTCGAGTTGGTGGTATCTGGTTTACAGAAGATTTGACGGAAGGCTGCGCAACGGGCGTTTACAAACAACTCCGTAAGCACTTTAAGACGGAAGTCGGCTCCGTTGGAACAGAAGAAGATTTCGTCACGGAAGAACTAGCACAAGCGACTAATCGAGATCGTCCGAATCAATAACCTCAATCTCGCCCTTCGCTTCCGCTTCCAGGCATTCGTCCTTCCGCTGGATGAGCATCTCCATCATCTCGTCGCGGCCTTCGGGCGTACCGTTGAACGTCATGTCGTCAAAGAGAGCCCAAAGAAATTCCCCGAGCTTGTAAGAAGTACTGAACTGTTCACCGCAGCATTCCTTACACTCACACGGCTTGCCATTGACCGTTGCGGGCTTCTCGGGCGGCCACGGCTGTTCGTCGAAGGGAGGATTGTGCGGAGACAGAACGAATTTACCTTTCTCATTGTAGTGATCGCGGGTGTCGTAGAAGCGTGCGATAGGCGACAACCGAATCTCACAGTGGAGGAGCTTGTTGACAGGTGTGAAGTCGAGGCTGTAATTCACTAGGTCGCCGGTAGTTCGACCGCTTGCCGTAACATACGACTCGAATCTAGGCAAGCCCTTCCGCTTGTACCAGCTAACCTCGATAAACCGATACATCTCGATGTAATTAATGTCACTACGCGCTTCGGTCAACGGCTTCTGTGCTTCCGCGAGGAACGGCGCAATGTTCAAGCGGGACAAGGCGGAAAACAAGTTGATGTCGTGCGGGTCCAGCTTGGCGAGGATAGCGAAGACGTCACCAAGCGTGACGGTGCCTTCAAGCTCGAAGTCCTCCGTCCATTCCAACAGCCAGTTGCCGTCTTCGAGGAGACGATCGGGGTCGTAGGCCCGCGTCTCCTCGTTCCACGAGTGGAGATAAAACCCATCCTTGCGGAGAATCACCGTATGCATGAGAACACCCTTTCCGGCCAGAAACTAGTTTCTGGCACTAACGCCCAGGTAACTCCGAGCGTTCTGGAAAGGCTGCGGAAGGGTATCGAATCGCCACGGAGTACAGCCTACCAGAACCTGCTTGCCTTGTCAAGAGCTTGCCGGGCCGGGGTCCGACCTTGACAACAGGTAGCAGGTTGTGTTAGGCTGTAGTTCAGGAGGTCAACGTGTCTCTATCTGACATTCGAGAACGCGCTATCGCCCAGAACAACACCGACGCAAAGCACTTAATTGGTGAGATCGAACGGCTGCGTTCTACCTACATGCGGGACTGCGCGGCGAGAATGCTGGACGTACGTCCGAACGTACTCGACTTCTTCGAGGTGACCGATCCGCTCAACCCGCAGAACGAGGTACTAGGCTTCCTGTCTCATCAGGCAGACCATCGCTACGGCGCGCTGGCTATTCTTCAGGTGAACGGCCATGACTGCCCACAAGTCGTTTACGCGACACCTAAGTTGCACTATCCGTTCTCCAAGGATCCCGAAAGCTGTGAGCGGAAGTATCGCTGGCCGGTGTGTCAACGCGGGGCAGCCTATCCCAAGCTTGATGGTACGAACGTGTGTCTCTATTCCTACGCTGATCACAACGGGAAACGCTACGTAACAGCTAAAGTACGCTTGCACGCGTTTCTTCGAAACGGGAAGTTCGGGCCGTTCATCGACATGTGGAAGGAAATGGTTCAGGCCTGCAACGTCATCGTTCCGAAAGAGGTTCGGTCTGGTGAGGTCGCTCTGTCCTTTGAGATGTACGGCTATCGTAACTTGATCACCGTCAAATATCCAGTCCCGCTTCAAGTGACACTACTGTTTGGTGTTCGTCAGAGCGATGCTTCTCCACTCGTTCCAACAGAGTGCCCGGACGTTCTAGAACACCTCCGCAACCCGTGTGAGTTCGACGTATCTAGCGGAGAAAACCTGACAGCCGAGTACGAACGTATCCGCGCTGACGCGGAAACCAAATGTATTGTAACCGGCGAAGGCGACGAACGTGAAATCACCGGCATGGAAGGGTACGTGCTTTACCTTTTGACTGACGACAAGCATTTCGTAACCAGCAAACGCTGGCTTCTCTATAAAATCAAGCCGTCAGAAATTGAGGAATTGCATTGGCAAACCTCTGAATTGTCTTACAAATCCATCCTCCCGACCGCTTGGAACGCCCTCGAAACCGTCGAGCCGGAGCAACTGACTTTCGAGGTAATGAAAGTCCTGCTCTTGGAGGAGTTCGCCGAGGACAAAATCGAAGCAGCACGCCCGCTCGTCGAGAAGGCGATTACTCGCGTGCAGGCTTCAGTCGCGTTCCGCGCTGCTGTACAAAAGGCTTTCGAGGAAGCACCTGACAAGAGCAATCGTGGCGCTATCATGCGTTACATGGCTTCCGTTCGAGACACCTTCGATCTACACATGGCCAAGCTGTACCATAAGTCCAAGCCGGGAAAGCGGATGCAAATTCTCTACGCATCACTATTGCAACTAGGGCTAGTAAAGGAGGAACGGTGCGAGCGCGAAAAATAGCAAAGTTCGAAGTATCTGGGCAACGATTTAAGACGGGCGGAGGTGTAGAAACATACATCGTAACAATCGATCGTGATACGGGGCTCATGACCGTTCGACAAAAACGGCACCGGTCTATAGCTAATACCACTCTTTTCGTATTAGCACAGGAGGTCATGCAACACCACTACGCTATAGAAGCACAAGAAGCGCGGCGGGAGAAGGTCGAGTCGAAACGCCTTCGAAAGCTAACAGCAACTTGCTAGAAAGCAATTACAGCTTACAATCTAGTTGGAGGACACGATGGCTGAAGAAATCAAAAATGCAACACCCGACACTGGTAAAGTAGACGAAGAAGTCGCCGACTGGGTAGAGCACGGCGTCGCCATGCTCTGCGATGCGGCTGACGAGGACGTGAAGGTTAAATTCGTACGCGGAGACAGGAGTGTTACCTTCCTCGTGGATCTAAAGCAACCACGATACCGCTCCATGCTCGTTGGCAAGAAAGGACATACGATCATCGCGTTTCGACAACTTCTCCAGTCGATCGGTGGCGCCTACGGACGGCACTATGACATCAACTTGGCGGACGACAAGCCGCCCGCTCGTCGAGAACCCACGACACCGCGTCCTTGACCCCGGCCCGGAAACGCTGTAGAATCTGGGCGTGACGGCTTTCCTACGTAACAACGTCATCTTGAGCGCCTTCATCGCGCTTCTGATCTACATCTTCCTGGTGGTTTGGCACCGCCGGGACTAGTCAGGCTTGACACGTATCCTACCTTCTGCTAGGATGTTGCTCATGCAGCCCTGGCTCGCAGCACGACGGATCTGGGAACGCGAGTGGCGGAAGGAAACCGCCCACCTTCGGCCCGCTGCCACCCAGCAGGTGCAGGACGCCAAAGCACAGCAGCGCAGGGAAGAAGTAGCGCGGCGTGTAGCTACACAGATCAAGAAGCTGAATCGTGGCATCGACGACGTGTACCGACAGTTGAAACACTTCACCTCGATAGCTCCGGCAGCACGGCGGAAGCTAGTCGCCACGCTTGATCACCTTTTTCACCTGCGACGGCAGGCCGAACGGCACCTCCAGGTCGCGGACGCGGCTGTCGCGAAGCGCCTTCGTGCGGCTGTGGCCGCTGCAAGGCGTGTCTGGGAAAAATACGAGCCGCGAGGTTTGACATGAGCCGTTGTGCCAGAAACGTCGCCGTGATCCGCTACATTAGGGCCAGCGATACGCACTGTGATAGTAATTGTCAGTTCTTTTCTCCTCCCTATTGTTATCTCAAACGTAGAGGACGGCCTGCGCTACTTCGAGTTGGCATCAAGTCCATCCGTTATCTCCGCACGCGGCAGTGCAAAGCAGCCGAGAAGTTAGCTGCTGTCTACAACAAACTTTTACATCACCCCGAGGTCGAAGGCGCACTAACGTTGTGGTCGAACATGGACGAAGCTGAACGGGCTGAAGTGGACAAGTCCGGGAGGAAGTGATGATTCAGAGCAGGGACCATTGTACCAGATGCGGCTTGGGAGTTGGCTATCGATGGTACATTGACAAGTCTGGGAATCGCTTCCGTCGGTACGAGTGTAGCGAGTGCGGAACGGCGACGTTACGCCCGAGTGCAGAGTGTGTAGAACAACTCCAGAAGTGGATTAACGAGGCCGAGAAGGTACACGCAGCCTCGATGGTGCGTCTGCGGGGCGAACTCGATTGGCTCAACGGCAAGGACGTTCCGCTGCCGTACGACATCCAGCCTTTGCACGAGGGCGACAACATACCAGACTTGCCCAAATCGAGTTTCGAAATTCGAAGGAGCGATCGATGAACGTTTGTGATATCGAATCGACTGTCTCGCCCCACCCTGGCGAGTTCGAAATGCACGTCTACAAGGCGCTTACGCACTTGCAGGAAGCGTGGCTTGCGGCCGACGTGGATAACAAGTTCTACATCGAGGTCGTCTCCACGATTCTCGCGATTATCTGCAAGCAGGGCAACAACGTAGACAAGCTGCTTCGGGAGTCGTTTCAGGAGAAGATTCTAAGTCGCGCAGACAAGTTGTACGAGACGTTTGGGTTGAAACGGGGATAACATGACTATTACGTTTGTACACGGCGACATCTTCACTTCGGGCATGCAGACGCTGGTCAATCCTGTGAACTGCGTAGGCGTCATGGGCGCGGGTCTTGCCTTGCAGTTCAAGCAGAAATTCCCGATTATGTTTACCGAGTACGTCGAATGGTGCCGTGTCGGCTTGCTCAAGCCGGGCGAGCCGTATCTCTACAAGCAGGCGGAGGATATGCTGCCGTGGATTCTCAACTTTCCGACGAAGCGACATTGGAAAGACGTGTCGCTCATGGACGATATTATCGACGGGCTCAAATACCTCAAACAGAACTACAAGGGTTGGGGCATCAAATCAATCGCGGTGCCACCGCTCGGGTGTGGCCTCGGTGGGCTGACGTGGATCGCGATGGAACCGGTCCTCAAGAAGTACCTTGGGAAGCTGGACATTCCGGTGGAGATTTACCAGCCGTAGGAGGAAGCATGAAGGTAACATTCAAACCGAAGACAATTGCTCGCGTGCCGGTTGCCGACGAAACCGTTGCCAACAAACCTGTTGGCAACAAAACTGTTGTCATTGCCAACAAAACTGTTGTCAAAACTGTTACCCCGACCCGCTTCCTCACAAGCAACGAAATCAAGGACCAATCGTCAACCCTGTCCGACAAGATTGTTGGCTTCGTGATGGACGAGATTAACGAGCGTTTCTCAATGCCTGTAGGCCAGCCGCAAATCACGCAGGCTGATGCCCTGCAAGTAGCAATCAACGCACTTGCTATCGCGAGCGCCATTATTGTACTTGAAGGTGCGAATGCAGGTCTGACGCTGGAGAAAGCACGTGAGATTCACGACGCCTTGTATCGGGCTGCATTGAACGGGAGTTGATCATGGAAACGTATTTGAATTCGGGCCGTCTTCTACCGGTGTTGCAAACAGTGGCCGGAGGACTTTTACCGAGGTTACTTCAATCGTTGGCTGACGTTCGCAATTAAGACCGCGAGGCGATTGCCTAGGCTTGGCCCATATCGACTTGTAGCTGTACTCGTAGCCGGTGGCCACGTTGTTGCTATCGGCAAGAACGGCTGCAAGACGTCACCAGTCATCCAGCAGCTTTGCGCGCATCGGGAGGGCCGTGACGGCAAGCGCGTAAGTCTACATGCCGAGCTTGACGCGCTGCGCCAGTCGAACGGTAATGCACGAGGTGCTGTAATGTACGTGGCGAGGGTGCGGGCGGACGGAAGTGTTGGGAATGCTATGCCGTGCGGTATCTGTCAGGAACAGCTTGCAGAGCGCGGCGTACGTCGCGTTCACTACACTCTTGATATAGAAGACTCTGGCGTACTTGACTTGCTCACCTGACCACGCTAGTATTAGTTGTCCCTTCATGCTCTCCTCCTTCGGACTGGCCTTGCACCAGCGAGGTCAGTCTTGACTCTCGAAACTCGTTTTGGTAAGATAACAAGCGGAGCCGTAGGTGGTTATCCGCCTATGTAGGTTGGTGTAGTTTGTACGGCAGGAACTGGAAACATACGCACACTCTCTTTCTAGCCTACGAACCGCTCGGCTCGATGCCACGTAGACTAGCTGTCTACGTTCCAGCAGGCTGCCCAAGGGCTTACACGAGAGCCGCGTGGGCGACGTGTATTCCAACCGCCCAATGGGATAACGACACACCCCACAAGCTCCAACTCGACTCCAGTCTACCTGATGTCGTCAAGTCGTGGCTGCGAAACCTAGGAGGCTATTGATGTCGACGTACTATACCGTCTTCTCCAAGAAACCGAAACGTCTTGTCGGCGTGGCCGGAGTTCATGTCTGCGGCGAGGGTTTCAACCTCTGTTGGTTCGGGCGCAAGAGCAAAAAGGGCGGGTATCAGCAACTGTATACTACCCCTGAAGACGCGTTGGCCGACATGGCTGACCTGTTCGGCGGAGCGGAGAAATTGAGCGTCTTTGAAGTAGACTTCAACGAGTACTTCCAACATAAAGGCCAACTACGATGAAGCACCATCATTACACGTTATCTCGCCTTTCCTCACCACGTTGCACGCGTTGGATGCCGTTCCAACAGGTCGTACAAAAAGGGCGTAGTGCCTACTGCGAACTCCGCTACTGCCTCGCCGCTGATCCTAACCGGCCTCCTCTTGTTAAAGGTGAATTGTGTGTAACTCCGTTTGGTCGTGTGCGTGTGAAGCTGTGGAAGAACGGCAAGCAAATGAGTGAACATACTGTCGAGAACGTACCGCAAGCGCGTAAGTTCGTCGACAAGGAAATCCAAAGGCTGGAGGGTTAGCTATGCGATTCGCTTCTCTTACCAGTGCTGACGGTTGGGCCTACAAGTTCACGCAGGAAGACTGGCTGTGGTCGATCCGCATGCTGGTTGGAGAGGCGGGAGCAGCTAATTGGGACGAGCGGTGGAAGCAATTAGAAGGGGAAGCAATCCTCTGGACGATGTTACAGCGGCTCTATTTGCTCCGGACTATTTACCCAACCTACACGAGCCTGATTTTAGCTTATAGCCAGCCTATCAATCCTAAGTGGCGCAATCGAGGCACCGCCGAAGAGCAAGCTCGACGAGCACGTTTTGCTACAATGCCTGCCTCGGCTGCTCCTCCGGGAGTAGTAGCATTGGTGACACGATTTGTACAGGGCCAAGTTCCAGGAGACTTGTATACCGGCTTGGTACACTTCATTGCTCCAGGCGTAACGCCTGCTCCGGAAGCGATCGGACCAGTAACTATTCCAGGAATGCAGCCAAGATCAAACGTATTTTTCAAAGTCTCGACTACCCAGAACTGGCCTTCTCCGTCCGAACTGTTCAAGTTCAAGTTCTCAACGACAGCAGCGCTGCTTGCAGGCGGTATCACACTAGTCGCGATCGGCGCCGGTATTGCGTATTACTACTGGATAATAAGCCAGACAGGAACAGCGGGCTTAGGACGAACACCACGCTCCTCTTGGGACAACTCGCAATTTCTAGCTTTCTCAGCCTGGGTAGACAGACTAGGCCTGAAGAAAGCAGTATCCGAAGCTCTACGACTGCGGATGCCGCCGCAGCTTGTCAAGCAGTACCGTGCAGAGTTTCTACGACTACACGCCCACGAATTCAAAACTGCGCGCGACTATTATTTTCTACTGCGGCGTCAAGCCAAACAACACCTGCACGTCGCTGATACGGCCGTAGCGAAGCACTTTACGACAGGAACAAAGGTCTAAGCGGCATAGATGCTGCCTGCATCCCAATTCACAACCAAGTTTGGTAAACAAGCGTATGTTCGGGACCTTGTTACGCGCATCCTCTCCGTTACAGACATCGACACACGTGGCTTCAAATTCAAAATAGGCCCTTCAATACCGTACCCGACAGCGTGTGGCAGAACTGCCGAGATCCCGTCAGGAATTACTCTCTATCAGTTTGCCGAATCGCTCATTCATGAGGTCAAACACCTTGATCTAAACCGAACCGCTCATAGCACGAACATGACCTGCGACGAGATAGAACAAGAAGTCAGAAGATTTACAGCTACCGTCTTGTGGCGAGTACGAGACCTGCTTACCGTTACAGAACGTATCGAGTGGGACCACTATCAAGCGGAAATCGAAGCCCTACGGAGGTAAGAGTTACCGGGCCGGGGTCCTACCGGCGCTTCCGTACTCTAACTCTTTTCACTACGCATAACTTAGCTTCGCAGAGTACGTCTAGAATCTGTGTTTTCATTCGCTCCAGGACGACCCCGGCCTGTTTAGTACACGCTGGGCAAAGCGCTTTGTGAAATTCGGGGTGAACAACTGCTCCTGTTTTATGGCAAATGAGGCACTTCACGTGAATCTCGCGTCCAGCCACTTGGCCGCTGCCTGCGACACTTCCGTTGTCAACGCTCCAGCCTTGATAGCAGGTACAGCAAGGGCTAACGCCTTCTCAGCGACCTTGATATCTGTTGGAGTACAGGCATAGTTCTTCAGCGTCGCGGCAATCTCTTTCGGCGTACGCATTCTATGATAGTATCGCCAATCAAGCTCCATACCGGTTCGATACGCTTCGACTTCATATTGAGTACGCGAGGCTGTATTAGTCACGTATGCCCACTCGTAAATCAAGTCACCCGCCTTGTTGTCCTGATCAATATGCACGTGCTCGTGAACGCAAATCACAATTTGTCCCCAGAGATCCCAACCGGGTAGGTCAGAACCGATCGGATGCGGTACGTAGATTTTCTTACCTAGAGTTGTCGTGTAGCGATTAAGGAACGCCTGTTTGTCGAGAATGCCCAACAGGTCAAGGAATTCTGCAACGAACTTCATCTCAGCGGAATCTTTCTTCTGGATAATCGTAGTGTTGTACTTCTTCTGCATAAACTGCCAGAAGTCCTTGACATCCTTTGAAGTCGGATTAATTGGAATAGTTGATTGTCGAACTAACGCAACACGCGAAAGCGCTTTACTCATCGTCGACCCCCTCGTTTCCCTCTTCTTCGTCTTCCCCGTCTCCGAGCAATACTACACCAATTTCCTCGCCTGGATTTAACTTACCTTCCATACAATCCACAAGCTGTTCAGCGTACTCGGGGTCGGCAGCGAAGGTAACAGCACGTACGGCAGCATCGGGACCATCTTTTGACTGAGTTACAACGGCGACAGGGAAGTAAGCACTGCCAAGAGCCGCGAACGCTTCAAGGAAGTCAGCG
>Ga0315293_10006827_pt1 | contig 10636 bp, 10 predicted proteins | sample YL17G13_20_MG_FD_203071 | JGI IMG/M metagenome (GOLD analysis project Ga0315293, IMG submission 203071) | Sediment microbial communities from Yellowstone Lake, YNP, Wyoming, USA - YL17G13_20 | ecosystem: Environmental > Aquatic > Freshwater > Lake > Sediment | place: USA: Wyoming | collected... | reverse complement strand
ACATCCGCAAGCACGTCGTCGAGTACGACGACGTCATGAACATGCACCGCGATGTCATCTACTCCGAGCGGCGCAAGATCCTGGAGGGCGCCGACCTCAAGAGCAACGTCCTGGATATGGTGCGCGAAGAGATCGGCGGCATAATGGACTTCCACCTCCCCGGTCGCCGCGAGGAGGAGTGGGATCGCGAAAGCTTTGCCGGCGAAGTGGAAGCCATCTTCCCTCTCCCGCCCTCCCTCAGCGCCAAGAAGCTGCCGGGGCTCTCGCGGGAGGAGATATTCGAGAAGGTCATCTCCGCCGCCGAGGAGGAGTACGAGCGGAGAGAGGGGGAGATGGGCGCGGAGATAATGCGGGCTCTGGAGCGGATCGTCATGCTCCGCGTCATCGATACCCTGTGGGTGGAGCATCTCACGGCGACGGACGAGATGCGCCAGGGGATCGGGCTGGCCGCCTACGGGCAGCAGGACCCTCTTGTCGTCTACAAGCGAGAGGCCCACGACATGTGGCAGCAGCTCCTCGCCAACATCCGCCGTCACATAACGCGCTCCATCTACCATGTCGAGCTGGCGCCGAGGACGGCGCGCCCTCCCGTCGCCGCGGAGGCGCCGGCGGGGGAAGAGGCCGCCGCGGAGACCGCCGCGGTCTCCAAGGCTGCGGCCCGTCGCGGTCGGGTGGCGGTTGCCGCCGGCGGCAGGGCGGCTGGCCGGCGACCGATCGGCGCCCATAAGGTGGGACGGAACGACCCCTGCCCCTGCGGCAGCGGCAAGAAGTACAAGAAGTGTTGCGGCGGCGCGGCCTAGAAGATGTCTGACGGGGACAAAGAGCAAGGGTCTCCTGATGTGATGGGAGAAGAGACCTCAGGTTGCGAGGAGGCCCTGGCTCACCTCCGGCAGCGGATCGCGGAAGGCGAGCACTGGTTCCGCGCTCTCCTCGAGGCGGTTGCGCTGTGGCGTCTCCCCGAGGAGACGGTCGCTGAGCGCCACTACCGCTACCTCATCGGCGGCGAGGCGTTTGACTGGCTCCTCCTGGCCGAGCGCCTGACTGAGTCGCTGGACGGCGCCATCCCTGAGGATGAAAGGGAGACGCTCCTCTTCTTCGGTCAAGCGCCCTTGGAGATGGACGATGACGAGTTCAAGGGCGCCATTGGCAGCGCCAAGCACCGGGCCCACCTCAACTACCTCTACGGCATCACTGTGGAAGAGGCGCTGCAGCTCGCCGTCGAGGAGGATGTGCACAAGGAGCGCCGCGCCCACGCCGGCGCGGGCCAGGGCTGGGTCGACGAGGAGGTCTGCCGCCGCATCTACGGCAAGGAGCGGATGGAGCTCCTGGCCCGCTTCCGCGAGGAGTGCTGCCTGCCCCCGTCGGACGCCATCTCCTACAGCGACCTCAAGGCTTTCACCTACTGGCTCTTCAAGTACCGGGTGAACAACTGCGACCGGGCGCGCGTCGCCTCCGATACGCGACGGGCGTTGCTCCAGCTCTCGAAGATGGAGGGCGTCCGCCGGCGTCGCGTGAAGCCTCTCCTCTCCTCGTAGAATACCCTGATTGGGCGGGACACTGCAGGCCCGAGACGGATATTGGCCCTAGCCTTGTGGTCATCCACAGGATGACCTGATCCTCGTAGAATACCCTGGTTGGGACGGGATACTGCAGGCCCGAGACGGATGTTGACCCCAGCCTTGCGGTCATCTACAGGATGACCTGATACAGCCCTGGGGGAGTACAGAGGGGGCAGGCCCCCTCTGTCGGGGGTTCCAGGGGGTGTCCCCCTGATTTTCCAAGACAGCCCTAGGGCGGGTGGGTGGGAAAGCCTGCCCGCCGCAGGCGGGAACAACGCTCATGTTCCGGCGACAACGCCGACGCCCCTCCGCGCGCACGAGGCGGCGTCGCGCCGATCCACTCGCTCTTGCCCTAACAATTGCCCGCCCCTTATGCTACGCTGAGACTCCCGCTCCTTGACCGTGAGTGAGACTATGACCAGTGAGTTCCGCCGTTCTCCTGAGATGCCCAAGGCGTACGACCCCGCCGCCGTCGAGGAGGAGCTGTACCGCTTCTGGGAGGAGAACGGCTATTTCACGCCGGCGATAGACGCGAAGCAGCCGCCCTTCACCATCATCATGCCGCCGCCCAACCTCACGGGAGAGCTCCACCTGGGCCATGCCCTTGAGGACGCCATCACCGACATAATCATTCGCTGGCACCGCATGCGGGGCGAGCCGACGCTGTGGCTGCCGGGGGTTGATCACGCTGCCATCGCTGTGCAGGTGATGGTCGAGCAGCAGCTCGCGCAGGAAGGGTTGACGCGTCACGACCTGGGTCGCGATCGTTTTCTGGAGCGGGTTTGGGAATACGTCCGGGCGAACCGGAGTCGCATCTTCGACCAGCACAAGCGGCTGGGCGCCTCTGCCGACTGGAGTCGCGAATGCTTCACCATGGACGCGGGGCCGCAGCGGGCAGTCCGTACTACCTTCGTCAACCTGTACAACGACGGCCTCATCTACCGTGGGGAGCGGATAATCAACTGGTGCCCGCGCTGCCATACTGCCCTCTCCGATCTGGAGGTCGAGCATCAGGAGGCGCAGGGCCACCTCTGGTATGTCCGCTACCCGCTCCTGGATGACGCCGGCGGACGCAGCGGCGACTACATCACCATCGCCACGACACGGCCCGAGACGATCGTCGCCGATGTCGCCGTAGCCGTGAACCCCGCCGACGAGCGCTACAAGTTGATAGTGGGCAGGAACGCTCTCCTCCCTATCATAGAGCGGGTCATACCCGTAATCGGCGATGAAGCCGTCGACCCCGCGTTCGGCACCGGTGCCCTCAAGATAACCCCCGGCCACGACCCCGTGGACTTCGAGGTCGGGCAGCGCCACGGGCTGGAGACCATCGTCTGCATCGCCCCCGACGCGACGATGAGCGAGGAGGCCGGCCCCTACAAGGGGATGGACCGTTTCGAATGCCGCACCGCCATCGTCAAAGACCTGGAGGAGGGCGGCTACCTCGTCAAGACGGAGCCCCACGTCCACAGCCTCGGCCACTGCCAGCGCTGCCATACCCTGATCGAGCCGCTGGTCAGCAAGCAGTGGTTCGTCCGCATGGCCCCTCTGGCGGCGCCCGCCATCGAGGCGGTGACCGGCGGCCGCATCCGGTTCGTGCCCGAGCGCTTCACCAAGGTCTACCTCAACTGGATGGAGAACATCCGCGACTGGTGTATCTCCCGCCAGCTCTGGTGGGGCCATCGCCTGCCCGTCTGGTACTGCCGCGACTGCGAGGGGCTGACGGTGACACTGGAAGACCCGCAGGTCTGCCAGCACTGCGGTTCCGAGCACATTGAGCAGGACCCGGACACCCTCGATACCTGGTTCTCTTCCGGCCTCTGGCCTCATTCCACGCTGGGCTGGCCAGACGACACCGAGGACCTGCGCTATTTCTACCCCACCACGGTCATGCAGATGGGCTACGAGATCCTCTTCTTCTGGGGTGCCCGCATGATCATGATGGGGCTCTACAACATGAGGGAGATACCTTTTTCGCAGGTCTACCTCCATGGCCTCATCCGCGACGACAAGGGCCGCAAGATGAGCAAGACCGTGGGTAATGTGGTGGATCCCGTCCAGATCATCGACCGCTATGGCGCCGATGCTCTCCGCTATGCCCTGGCCACGGGCACCAGCCCGGGCAACGACATGAAGCTGGCGCCGCAGAAGTTGGAGTCAGCTCGCAACTTCGCCAACAAGCTGTGGAACGCCGCCCGCTTCGTCATCGGCCACCTGGACGGCGAGAAGGTAGAGAAGCCCTCCCCAGCAGACCGCCCGTCGCTGCCGCTGGAGGACCGCTGGATCATGTCGCGCCTCAACAGGGTGACGGCGGATGTCGACCAGGCGATGACCGATTTCCAGCTCGGCGAGGCGGGCCGCCAGGTCCACGACTTCCTCTGGGGCGAGTACTGCGACTGGTATTTGGAGATGGCGAAGGTGAGGCTGGCCGCCGGCGATCGCTCGCCGCTGCCGGTGCTGGTGCACGTCCTCGACGCCGCCCTGCGCCTCCTCCATCCCTACATGCCCTTCGTGACCGAGGCGGCATGGCAGAGCCTCTCGCCGCACCTCGCCGAGCCGGGCGCGGCGGCCCTGATCGCCGCCCCCTATCCGTCGGCGGCGCGCGCGTGGCGGGACGGCGAGGCGGAGGAGCGGGTCCAGGGCGTCATCGATGTGATAAGGGCGGTGCGCAACATCCGCGCCGAGTACGGCGTGGAGCCTGCCCGCCACGTCGAAGCGTACGTGATCGCGGACGGGGCGCGGCCTTCCCTGGAGGCGAGCCAGGCCCTGATCGTCGCGCTGGCGCGGGTGCGACCGCTCCACATCGTCTCGCAGGCCGGCGACGCGCCGCAGGAGGGGGTCGTCACAGCCGTCCTCAAGGACAGCCAGGTCGTCCTTCCCATGGGCGGCATGTTCGACCTCGAGGCGGAGCGGCAGCGGCTGGAGAAGCAGATCGCAGCCGCCGCGGCGGAGGTGGAGAGGCTGCAGGGCAAACTGGCCAACCGCGAGTTCCTGGCCAGGGCGCCGGCGTCGGTCGTCGAGAAGGAGAGAGAGAAGCTGGCGGCCGCTGAGTCGCGTCTGGTGGGCCTCCGCGAGCGGCTGCAGGAGCTAGGGTAGACATCCCGGAGGCGGCCTGCCCGCCGCGTCACCTCATGGGGAATCCGGATCGCCAGTCATCACTCATTCGTGGTCTTCGTCATCGCGTTCTGCCTTTCCTTTGCGGGCTGATTTGGGAGTCTTTGCAGCCCTAAGTCGCTCACGGATGGTGAGGGGGCGGGAATAGAGCTTGGTCGGCGTCCCCTTGTTTGATGAGATAGAATTCGCCCTTGTTCGGTATCTTCCCGAATCGTTCGTCCCGTTGCAGGGTGCTGAATACAGTTCCGTAGTTGCCCCTGCGTTTCTCAGGGCTTTTGAACTTCCCAGCCGCCGTTAGCATGTCGACAAGCTCACGAACTGTTACCGGCCCGCCTTTGGCTTCGATGATCTGAACGGACATATCGGCAATACTGCCCCGAAGACCCCCAATAAGCGGCAACTGCTCGTCAGGCGTCCGTGGCAAGTCCATGACTTGTTTGTAGACTGCGAGAGCCTGCTCATAAAGGGTTAGTTGACTCCTGATTTTGGACCGATGCTCCTCGGCTTCTCTGATAAGGTTGTCTAAATCCCCAATGTCCTTCTTGAGCCCCTTCGTCACTTGGCTAACTCGGTTGATGAAGTCTTCGTTCATTTGATATTTCCTCCGCCGTGACGATATCATACTATCGGCCTGCTTGTCAATCCCATACAGGATCGGGATTGACAAGCGCTGGAATACCTGCTACGTTGACTAAGGCAACCATCTCTCCGATACTACCTGCAGAGAGGGGAGAGAGATGGTAGCTACGAACGGCAGGATACCGCTATCCTTGGAGGGCATTGAACGCGTACTCGCGCAGCCCGGCACCGCCAAGGATCGACGCGCCTACGTGGCTTCGTTGCGAAAGCGCATCGCTCATTATGAGCGACAGTACGAGCTGCCATCCGAGGAACTACGCAAGGCTCTTGCGTCCCAACAGGTTCGGGAGAACCTGGATACGGTCAAATGGAGCTTTGCCTACGAAACGTTGCGTGGGCTAGAGAATGGCCGACAAGCACGGTTGGAACGATCTGGAAAACTATCTCCTCGTCGTGTGGCGAGCGGTAGACGATGATCCATTCGTAGTGCGTAATACCCTTGCGGTCGAACAATCCCCGGAAGCTGGTGAGGTTTCCGGGGATGTCTTTTGTCACGGGGACCTAGTGATCGACGTGACCAAGCACTTCGAGATCAGGACTATAGGCAAGCGGAGGCAGGCCAGAACCGTCTACTATGCTTATCATGCGCGGTATGAGAACGGCGGGGATATCCTTCGGTATGACAATAGCGATCAACACCCCAGCCATCCGACTGCTCACCACAAGCACGAGTTTCACCCCGATGGGGAAACCGTCACTCACATCGGAACAGATTGGCCTCACTTGAGCGAGGTTCTTGACGAGTTAAAGAGGCTGGTTTGGAAATGAGAGGCTACCTAGCATCTTGCCCGCCATCCCGTCGCGCGGGGCGCCTGCCCGCTGGCCCGTCCTGCGGCTCCGGCTGCGCCAGCTCGGCCAATGAGTCTCTTCCGGTGTTCCTGAACCCCCATTGCGTTTTCCCCGCCGCTTGACCCATAATCGGCGTTACCAGCATCCTTTGTAGGTTAGCGCTTTCTGCTATTCCCCATGTCTTTGATAGCGGTGAACCGTTGCAGACCCTTCTTGACAACTACGCTGCCGTTCTCCTAGCGCTGGGGATCGGCGTCGCGATGGTAGTCTCGGCGCTGGTCACGGCGCGTCTCCTCGCGCCCTTCTCCTCCTCCAAAGCGAAGGCGACCCCCTACGAGTGCGGCATGCTCCCCATCGGGCGCGTTCGCACCCAGATGAACGTCCGCTACTACCTCTTCGCCATACTCTTCCTCGTCTTCGACGTGGAGGCGGTGTTCCTTTTCCCCTGGGCCGTCAGCTTCCTGGGAGTGGGGAAGGCGGCCTTCTATGAGATGGTCCTCTTCCTCTCCGTCCTCGCCGGCGGCCTCATCTACGCCTGGAAGAAGGGGGCGCTGGAGTGGCGGTAGAGGAAGAGCACGCCGAGAGGCCGCCTGAGGCATCGAGACCGCTTACGCCGAGCGAGCAGAGAGAGGCGGAGCGGCTGCGTCCGGTTGAGGTCCGGCCGGGCAAGGCCCTCTACCGCGCGGTTCTGCCGGGCGTCGTCCAGGCGCCGGCGGACTACGTCCTCGCCCTTTCCCGCAAGTCCTCGCTCTGGCCGATGACCTTCGGCCTGGCCTGCTGCGCTATCGAGATGATGTCCGCCTACATGTCCCATCACGACCTCGACCGCTTTGGCATCATACCTTGGGCCTCGCCGCGGCAGGCGGACGTCATGATCGTCGCCGGCACGGTGACGAAGAAGATGGCCCCCGCCGTCAAGATGCTGTATGAGCAGATGCCCAACCCCAAGTGGGTGCTGGCGATGGGCGCCTGCGCCACCAACGGCGGCCCTTACACTCGATATGACCGCGTCCTGCAGGGCGTGGACAAGATAGTGCCCGTCGATGTCTATGTGCCCGGGTGCCCCCCGCGGCCGGAGGCCCTGATGGAAGGACTCATCGCCCTTCAGAACAAGATCATGGCGGACCGAAAGGCCATCGGATGAGCGATATCGATGATGAATCGGGGGAGAAACCGGCGGATCCCGTCCCCCCCGGCACCGTAGCCGATACGTTCCGAGAGGTGCTGCCCGACGTCGCCTTCGCCGCTGCCCCAGGCGCTCTGGACGTCATCCTCATGATAGCGCGGGAGGATGTCCCCCGCGTCCTGCGGGCGGCCAAGGAAGACCCCCGCCTCGACTTCAAGTACATGCGCTGCCTCTCCGGCGTCGATCATGGGGAGCAGGGGCTGGAGGTCGTCTACCAGCTCTACTCCTACACCCACAAGCACAGCGTTGCTATAAAGGCCCGCATTCCCCAGGAAGACCCGCGAATCGCCTCCGTGACCCCCATCTGGAGGGGGGCCGACTGGCACGAGCGGGAGGCGGCGGAGATGTTCGGCATCAAGTTCGAAGGGCACCCCAACCCGGTGCCGCTGCTCCTGCCCGAGGACATGACCGACCATCACCCCCTGCGCAAGGATGTCCCTCTCGTCCCCGTCGAGGAGTGGCAGGGGGTTCGCCTGGGGCCGGAGGCCGTCAACGTGGGACACATCCCCGCCGGCTACGAGCGCCTCGCCGGCCCGGCGGAGGGAGGCGGAGAGGAGGGGAAAGAATAGGCTGATGGTCGTCGAGGAAGAGCGCGATCTAGAGACCATCGATATTCACGTCAACGTGGGCCCCCAGCACCCGGCGACCCACGGTGTCTTCCGCATGGTCCTCACCGTCAGCGGCGAGAAGGTGGTGGACGTGGTGCCCCACATCGGCTACATGCACCGCGGCGCCGAGAAGCTGTCGGAGAACATGGACTACCGCCAGGCTCTCATCTACCAGGACCGCACGGAATACCTTGCCCAGTTCAACGCCGAGATGTGCTACGTGATGGCGGTGGAGAAGCTGGCGGGGATAGAGGTGCCGGAGCGGGCCGAGTACATCCGGGTTATCCTGGCGGAGCTCAACCGGATCACCAGCCACTACATGTTCGTGGGCGCCTTCGCCACCGACCTCGGGGTCTACGGCACCATCTTTACCTATGCCTTCCGCGAGCGCGAGTACATCCAGGAGCTCTTCGAGTCGGTCAGCGGCGACCGCATGATGTACGGCTACTTCCGTCCCGGCGGCGTCGTCTGGGACGTGTCCGCGGACTTCAAGGAGCGCGTCCGCTGGCTGTGCAAGCAGACGCGGGTGGGGATCAACGATATCGAGCGGCTCCTTACCCGTAACGAGATCTTCGTCGCCCGCTGCCGCGACATCGGCGCCATCGCGGCGGAGGACGCCATCGACTACGGCCTCTCCGGCCCCATGCTCAGGGCCTCCGGCGTCCCCGTCGACCTGCGGCGGGAGGAGCCCTACTCGATCTACGACCGCTTTGACTTCGATATCCCCGTCGGCGAGCGGGGAGACGTCTACGACCGCTATCTGGTGCGGATGGAGGAGATGCGGCAGTCGGTGCGCATCGTCGAGCAGGCGTTGGAGCAGATGCCCGAAGGCCCCGTCCTGCCGGAGAAGCTGCCGCGACGGCTCCGCCCGCCTTTGGGGGAGGTGTACATGCGCACCGAGAACCCCCGCGGCGAGTACGGCATCTACCTCGTCTCCAAGGGCGGCGAGAAGCCCTACCGGCTGAAGATAAGGTCGTCCTGCTTCTGCAACCTCATGGCCCTGAAGGAGATGGTGGTGGGCCACTACGTTGCCGACGCCGTGATCATCCTGGGGTCTGTGGATATCGTCCTGGGAGAGGTCGACAGGTGAGCCAGCTAGGGGACTTCTTCGACAACGTCTGGGTCGACGCCTTCTGGCGCCTGCTGGTGGTGCTCGTCCTTATGGTCGTCGTCGTCCTCGTGCTCACCTATGTCGAGCGCAAGGTTATCGGGCGCATCCAGATGCGGCTGGGCCCCATGCGTACCGGCCCCTACGGCATCCTCCAGCCCATAGCGGACATGATCAAGGTGCTGCTGAAGGAGGACCTGCGCCCCGCCACCGCCGACCGTGTGGCCTTCGAGCTGGCGCCCTTCCTGGCCTTTGTCCCGGCGTTCCTTGTCCTTGTTGCCATCCCCTTCACGGAGGGTTGGGGAGTGCGCGTCCTGTCGTTGGGGCTCCTCTATTTCATCGCCGTCTCCGGCCTACCCGTCCTCGGCTACATCGTGGCCGGCTGGGGCTCCGACAACAAGTACGCCCTGCTGGGGGCGATGCGCTCCGCCGCCCAGCTCATCAGCTACGAGGTGCCGTTCGTGCTGGCGGTGCTGGCGCTGTCCATGCTGGCGGGCTCCCTGAACCTGGTGGATATCGTCGAGAGGCAGGGACGGGTGCCGTTCATCGTCTGGCAGCCGCTGGGGTTCTTCATCTTCCTGACGTGTGTCATCTCCGACCTGACGCGCCGGCCCTTCGACACCGCCGCCGCCGAGTCGGAGCTGGTGGGCGGCCCCTGGATCGAGTTCAGCGGCATCCGCTGGAGCATCCTCTACGCCCTCACCGAGTACACGAGCATGTTTGCCCTCACCCTGCTCGGCTCCCTCATCTTCCTCGGCGGCTGGGACTGGCCCCTGGGACGGGACCTGGGATGGTGGTGGCAGCTCATACTCATCTTCACCAAGACGGCCTCGCTGATCCTGTTCATCATGTGGGCGACGGCGACCTTCCCCCGTGTCCGCGTCGACCAGCTCATGGCGTTCTGCTGGAAGCTCCTGCTGCCGCTGGCGCTGGTCCAGATATTCTTGAATGGTCTCATCCTTGTCTACGGCTGGCCCGACTGGACGCTCCTGCTCACGTCGGGCCTGGCGCTGGCGGTGGCCGGCTACGTTATCTACGCGACCCTGCGGGTGCGGGGGCCGGTTCGCACCATAGCCTTGAGGAGCGGCGCCTGATGCTCGGTGTTCTCAGGGGCCTGGCCGGCACTCTCTCGACGATGGTCCGCAAGCCGGTGACCATCCAGTACCCCACCGTGCACCGCGGCTTGCCCGAGCGCGAGCGCGGCTTCCCCCTGCTGCTCTGGGACCACGAGGTGGGGGAGCCGTTCTGCACCGGCTGCCACGCCTGCGAACGCGCCTGCCCGACGGAGTGCATCTCGGTCACGATGAGGGATAACCCGCTCGCCGCCGAGGAGAAGAGCAAGCGGCGCAAGATCGTCGGCCACTACCTGCTCGACTACGGGCGCTGCGTGCGCTGCCGCATCTGCGTCGAGGTCTGCAACTTCAGCGCCATCACGATGAACAACACGTGGCGGGGCCATGAGCTGTCGCGCTATGACCGCGCCGACCTCGTAATGGACCTGGAGAAGCTCCTGGCCCAGTCCAAGGCGCGGCAGATAGAACCGTGGGTGGCGCCATGACGGTAACCGAGGTCATCTTCTATTTCATCGCCGCCGTATCCGTCCTGGGGGGACTGGGCGTCGTCGTCAGCCGCA
>Ga0315293_10006824_pt1 | contig 10640 bp, 9 predicted proteins | sample YL17G13_20_MG_FD_203071 | JGI IMG/M metagenome (GOLD analysis project Ga0315293, IMG submission 203071) | Sediment microbial communities from Yellowstone Lake, YNP, Wyoming, USA - YL17G13_20 | ecosystem: Environmental > Aquatic > Freshwater > Lake > Sediment | place: USA: Wyoming | collected... | reverse complement strand
ATCGATTCGCTGCAATTTGAAATAACATCGTATCTTTCAGCATTGTCGAGCAGACCTCTGTCTGATGGGATATCTGTCAAGCTGCCGGTTCTGTTGCACGCAGTTAATGACCTTGAGCGTATTGGTGACCACGCCGTTAATATCGTGGAAATTGCACAGCGAAAAATTGACCAGAAAATTTCCTTTAGCGACCAGGCAATGGCTGAGGCGGAGAAGCTAAGGAAAACTGCAGACCAGATGTTTGACGATGTCATAGCAGCGCTGGAGAATGGAGACATAAGGGCGGCGAAGGCGGCGCTGGCTATAGAAAGGCAGATAAATAAAGCGCAGGTGGACTTTCGCCGCAGCCATGTCCAGCGGATGAGCGAAGGGGCCTGCACAGCCGAAACAGGTTTGATATTTATCGACCTGGTCGATAATGTTGAGAAGATTGGAGACCACCTGACAAACATCGCACAGGCAGCGGTGGGGGGGCTGCAATGGGCAGAGGTTGAGCCGAAGATTTTAGATGGCCTGGACACAAAAACAGGATTGCCTGCTCTGGACGAATAATAAAGGTCACAGTCGTCAACGTTGATATATAAACTGACGATTGTAACCCGCCAATAAATTGGCGGGCTAAATATAAAAGAATATAGTTTGGCAATAAAGACGGGATGAAAAGACAAATCGCATTCGTTTTGTATGATTCGTATTATATGAAGAATATGTTACGGATAGTGCTGATTATTCTGATGTGTTTGTTTTTGTTTGGCGTAACCGGCCTAGCTGTTGAGCCGAATAGTCCAGAGGTCGGTCAAAAGGAAGCAAGGGCGGCGGTAATCGTCTGCAAGGGGATGATTGACGATGGGCTGTTCAGGTCCATCAAACGCAGAACCACAATCTCTCTCGATGGGGGGGCAACATATCTAATCTATGAGATAGGGACGTATGGCGGATTTTTGGATGCGGCGGACAACATATCGAAGTATCTGATACTTGATATTGGCAAGAAGGTGAGGACGGTGGCATACATAACCAGCGAGGCGATATCGGCTGGAGCTATGATTAGCGTGTCCTGCCAGGACATAATAATGCGGGAGAATACGACGATAGGGGACTGCGCTCCGATTTCAATTGGCAGTAAGCTCGAAGGCGTGGAACGGGAGAAGGCCGAAAGTTTTGTTCGCGCAGCGTTTATGCGGGCTGCGGAGGCAAATGGCTATCCGGCTGCGCTGCTGAAGGCAATGGTCAGTATGCAGACGGAGGTTTACAGGGTGAAAAACTTACAAAGCGGCGGATATGAATTTTTTGAGGGTGGACAGCTTCCGACTGATGCCAATTTATATGAGCTTGAGAAAAAAGAGGTAATCGACAAAAGCGATGAGCTGCTGGCACTAACGGCTTCTAAGGCAAGCGAATATGGCATAGCGAGGGCGCAGGTTAAGGACCTTAGAGGGGCGCTGGATTTTTTAGCGAAACGCGATGGGGTGACATTTGTCGGCGAGCCGGTGGTGCTTAAGCCGAACTGGTCAGAGCAAATGGTGCGATGGTTAAATTCTCCTGCGGTGATGGCTGTGCTGGTTATGCTTGCGCTATTGGGCGTCTATGTTGAATTCAATACGCCCGGCTTAGGACTGCCAGGACTGGTGGCGGCGATTTGCTTTGCGCTTATTATCGGCAGCAAATACCTGGTGGGAATGGCAAATTGGGTGGAGGTGGCGCTATTCGGCATCGGGATACTATTACTTATAATTGAAATTTTTGTTTTGCCGGGATTTGGCATCTCTGGTATTTTAGGGATAATATGTATATTAGTCGGCATATTCGGGATGCTGATTAGAAATTCGCCGGATACATTACCCTGGCCGCATAGCGATTTTGACTGGCATATCTTTACGACGGGAGTATTGGGACTCTCGCTGGGATTTGTGGGATTTATTGTCCTGGCGTGGCTATTAGGAAAGCACTTGCCCAGACTGCAGTTCCTCAGCGGTCTTATACTTGTGCCGGGTATGGTAAGGCAGGGGGGTGAGGTGCAGGTGAGTATGACAACTTCACCTGAAAGTAAGGGCTTATGCGTAAATGTAGGTGACGCTGGAGTGGCGGTTTCAACGCTGCGGCCTGCGGGGAAGGCGAAGTTCGGCGATGCGGTCGTCGATGTGGTTGCAGAGGCGGCATTTGTAGAGACGGGCAACAAGGTTATAATAACGGAGATTCACGGGAACAGAGTTGTGGTCAAGGTAGAAAACTAAAAGCTTAAAGCGAAAAGTGTGAAACTGTAGAATTTTGCCTTCAACATTTTTACATTTTCAATTTTGACTTTTAATTTTTGGTGTTCTTATGGGTTGGTGGCTGGCGTTTGCAATTTTTTTGTATTTTGCGTGTGCGGTCTTGATAATAGCTGAGGTGTTTGTGCCGAGCGGCGGGCTATTAGGCATCTTTGCACTTGTGTGCTTGATTGGCGGGGTGGCGATATTCTTTCGGCACAGTATGGTTGCAGGGTGGGTCGGGATAGGTGTGGCCCTTGTAATGATACCATCAACTCTGGCCATTGCTTACAAGATATTTCCAAAGACCAGATTCGGCAAAAGTGTTACGCTTACACCATCCGAGCGTCAGCAGGGCGATGCAATACCTGATACAATAGAGCTAAAAGGGCTGCTTGGGGCTGCCGGTATGGTGATTACGCCGCTAAGGCCGGTTGGAATGTGCGATTTTTCCGGACAAAGAGTTGAATGTGTGGCGGAAAGCGGTTATGTTGAGAAGGGCAGCAAAGTTAAAGTTATTGATGTGGAAAGCACAAAGGTAACAGTGCGGATAATAGAGTAGATGAGTGAATGCGTGAATGAGTAAAAAGGTGAATGAGTAGATGAGTGAAGGCAACCCAAGTTGTCGGGACTCGCTAAAAATGAAAGGATAGAAAGATGCGTGACTTAATGAATATTATCCTGGCGGCGGAGGGACTAATGAGGACGATTGGGGTGGGGGTTTTAGTCATCCTGATACTTGGGGTGTTCGTGTTTTTCCTGCTGTTCCTGAAGTTCTTTCGGCTGTGGCTGCAGGCAAAATTGTCGAGGGCTGATGTCAAGTTTTCCGAGCTTATCGGGATGTGGCTGAGAAAAGTCGATACCAGAATTATAGTCATAAGTAAGATAACTGCTGTTCAGGCGGGTCTGGAACTGACGACGCGGGACCTGGAAAGTCACTATTTGGCCGGGGGCAGGGTCCCAAATGTTGTGCGAGCCTTAATTGCAGCCAACAGGGCGAATATCGATTTGACGCTGAAGACGGCTACTGCCATTGACCTGGCAGGCCGCGACATCCTCGATGCAGTCCAGACGAGCGTCAATCCGAAGGTGATTGATTGCCCCGACCCAAAGAAAGGCAAGCAAACCGTGGACGCGGTTGCACAGGACGGCATTCAGTTACAGGCGAAGGCGCGTGTAACAGTGCGTGCCAATATTCAAAGACTGGTAGGAGGTGCGACTGAAGAGACGATTATAGCCCGTGTGGGCGAAGGGATTGTCACGACTATCGGCAGTGCGATAACATACAAGCAGGTGCTGGAAAGCCCGGACAGCATCTCCAAGGCGGTTCTTCAGAAGGGACTGGATGCGGGGACGGCTTTCGAGATTTTGTCCATCGATATCGCGGATGTGGATGTTGGTGAGAACGTTGGAGCGAAGCTGCAGGCCGACCAGGCTGAGGCTGATATGCGCAAGGCAAAGGCGGAGGCGGAAAAACGGCGGGCAATGGCGGTGGCACGCGAGCAAGAGATGCGGGCGCTGGTTGTCGAAAATGAGTCGAAGGTGCCGCTGGCTATGGCCGAGGCCTTCAAGAAAGGCAATCTCGGCATAATGGACTATTACCGGATGAAGAACATTGTGGCTGATACGTCGATGCGGGAGTCGATTGCGCAGCCGAAGAAAAAAGAGTAAACTCCGTTAGAAAGGTGCTTTCAACGGAGTTGACATGCGATTTTAGACCTCGTGTCGTAAGTGTATATGATATTTATTGTTGAAACATGGGGCTTTCTAACGGAGTAAATGCGTAAATGAGCAGGTGAGTGAAAAATGAATGAGCTTGTGGCACAAGTAGTCTGGGGTTTTGGCAGGATGAATATGGAAGACAGTGGATGGATGCAAATACTGGTGTTCATCATTATGGTGGTCATCTATGCGTTGGGCAATATTTTCAAGGCGAAAAAAGTCATAACTGAGAAGAGAGAAAAAGAATCCGCCACGGGCGATCCACCCAAAGCAATACGAAGGCTGCCGGTAATAAACATGGAGTTGCAAAAAGAAGCTGTTGCAGAAAGTCGCGGGACGGAATCGAAGCCGGCAGCGGTGTCAGGCCGAGTTACGATTCAGCCCACGTTTATTGATAAGATTGCAGAGATTTTTGTTAAAAAGCTTGAGATGATGGCACAACAGACCGGACAGGTTGGTACTCTTGAATCCATAAAGAGCATCAGAACGATACCGGAGGCAATCAAAATTCGACCTGAGTCAAAGCCGCGGGCTCCGCAACCGCCAGAGTTTACGCCAAAGCCTTCAGTTGAGTTGGAACAAAAAGGGGTTCCGATAGTTGCCCAAGCACCTGTGCCAGTGTATTTAGCTGAAATTATATCGAATTATTCTGACCCGGAAGAGTTGCGAAGGGCAATTTTGCATTATGAAATTTTAGGCAAACCATTATCGCTGCGGGAACAGTCGGGATAACATCATAAGAATTTCAGCATCACAAAAAAGGGGGAATTTGTCTGATAAAGCACAACCTGAAAGCTAATCGAAATAAATAACGTCTCATAATGTATGTTATGTTTCATTCGGCTTTATTTTTGGCTAAATATGTGAATTCTTGGTTTTTGGCCTGCTGACCTGTTTTTGGGGGTTATTGTCAAAAAAGGTTTTCGGAGTCAATTGCTTGTTGGGCTGTCTGGTAAAGATTCTCCCACATAATGGAGACGCGGTCGAGAAGGCCTAAGTTCTGGAGTATGACTGATATATTCGTTGCAGCATCAGTTTGAGTAAAATTGTTGTGCATTTGACGGTCAAGATTGATGAGTGAGGATGCAAACTTTAGCTTATCACAATATAACAGAGCTACCTTGTAATGAAGATTAAGTGTTTTATTATCGAGGCATATCGGACCAATAATTTGCTCCAATGCCTGTCCTTTTTGGTCTATTTCAAATAGAGATATGGCGAGCTTACTGCGCGCACGGTGATAGGCGGGATTTATTTCCAAAGCGGCCTGGAATGACTGAATGGCTTGTCGACTTTTGCCGGCATTCATCAGGAGGAGGCCAAGCCTGTAGTGCAAATCCGGATTTTGGGGCTGTTGAACAAGCTGGTGTTGATGGGCTGCAATTACAGCGGCAGTAAAATCAGTTTGGTCGGCGAAGTCGGTGAAGGGCAAATCTTCACTGAGGCTGAGCTTGAATTGAAGAGCTGCGGTCTGGGCGAAGAGCAGTGAGCTGTTGGGCTGAATTGCAGCAGCTAAGGATAGTGTGCCTAAGGCATCGAGGGTATTGCCGGCTAATTTCTGTGCAATCGCCAGGCTGATGTAGGCATCAACGATGTTATCGTTTATTTCGACGGCTTTATTGAACTGCTGAGCGGCCAGATTCTCCTGGTTTAGCTGCAAATAGAGAGTTGCGAGCTTGATGGTTGCTTCGAGAAAGTCAGGGCAAATCCTGATTGCCTCCTGGTACTGTGTGACGGCCTGGTCGGCGGCGCCGAGAAGGCTGAGGACGTCAGCTCGTTTCATAAACAGGTCGGCTTTATCGGGCTGCTGTTCAAACAATTGGTCGAGGCGGTCAAGTGCCTCATAAAGCTGGCCATTACTTATAAGCTGTTCAACATCCTGGTCTTGTGTGAGGAAATTGTCCGGATGGATCAGAATCGCGGTGTTAAATGTTCCAATGGCCTCGCTGAATTTAGCGGTGGCGATATATAAATGGCCGAGCGTTACAAGTATTGAGATGTCATCAGGATACTGGCTTTTAAGAAGCTCATACTGCTGTATGGTTTTTTCGAATTGTCCATTTTTGAAATAAATGGCGGCTAACCGCTGAGCGGGAAGCAGCAAATAGTTTTTGAATTTGAGGCAATCCTGGTAGAATTCGATGGCTTCAGATTCTTTGCCGAGACGCTCGAAACAATGGCCGAGGGCATAAAGTGCGAGGGTATTGGTCGGCTGGCGCAGATAGACGGAGTTCAACTGGTCAATTGCCTCGCTGATATGGCTATTGCACAGGTGTATTGCCGCTGCAGCGAGGCGGCCATATATGCAGGTGGGATTTTCAAAAAGATAAAGCTTCAACTGCTGCTGAGCTGCATCGAGTTTCATATCGCGTGCCAGCTCGATGGCTTTATTTAGCTGCTGGTATTGCGGATGATGAGGATTGGTGTTTGCGGGCTTAACCTCATCGAACCAGTGCCAAATCAAATCGGCGGTGTCAACCGTTATCGCCCCACCAAAGATTTCCAATAATCTACTCATACACCGCTCACACCAAAATTTCCAATTTTTCAATTTACTCCGCCAGAAGACGGCGGATTTCGGCCTTGCCTCAAGATTTTCGATTTGCAGTTGGCAGATGCAAATCAGAAATTGTTCCGTCCCGCTGGAGGCGAGGTAAACGGTCCTGCACTAAAAGTATCGACAAGAAGAGAGCGGATGTTAATCGTGGTTGTTGGGTTTAATTAGATGGACTTGTGTTTTGCGTGACATAGGTGGCGATTATGTGTGATGTAGTGATTGTCAGACCACTATTATTAACTTTTCAAAGCTACAGAGGTCACAGAGAATACAAATAGTTAAGTATTTGATATTAAAGCACTTATGTTTTGATTACTATTCTGGTGTTTTTTGTATGAGGCACAGGGCGAAATTTTCGGCTGTTAAGACAAGTTTTATATGACAAATGGTTAAATTACGCTTTCGCAAGATTCATGAAGTATGCAGGCTAAGGTTCATTTATCGGGCATCGGTCCCCTGCCGGTATGCGCTTGGGGTACGAAAAACACGACTTACTGTGAATCCGACTTTGCCAACTGTGCTTGTTTTTCTATTTCGTTTAGATAAGCGAGCGTGCGTTCGAGCTTGTCGCTGAGGTGTTTGAGCTTGAGCATCGTTTTAACGCGAACCAGAAGCTCGAGCTTGTTGATAGGTTTGCTGAGAAAATCGTCTGTGCCGGAATCGATGCCGCGCTCGATGTCCCTGAACTCGTTTAAGGCGGTAACCATAATGACGGGGATGTCGGTTGTTTTAGGGTCGTTTTTTATTTTCTTGCAGACCTCAAAGCCGCTCATTTTAGGCATCATAACATCAAGCAAGACCAAATCGGGCGGATTTTTTCTTATAATTTCAAGCGCCTCGATGCCATCGTGTGCTGGAATGGTTTGGCAGTCTATATCCTCCAGATATACCTGCAATAGTTCAAGATTTTGCAGATTGTCGTCAACGACAAGCACGACAGGTGTTCTTTCCTGCTCTTTTTGCAACTTTTGATGCTTCATAAGAAAACTGCTCCGAATACGGACCTAATAATTAAATTTACTGTTTCTGGATAACCCACCAATGGTTCGACAGGCTCACCATCCCGAGCAGAGTCGAGGGACAAGTTGGTGGGATAAATATCCATTTACTATTTTCCCAGGGCTTTTAATATAGCTGTGCAGAAGGCAGGCAGGTCATCGGGCTTGCGTGATGTAATCAAGCTGCCATCCACAACGCATTCAGCATCAATGTATTCTGCTCCTGCATTTTTGATGTCGTCTTTGATAGCCATAAAACAGGTCGCTTTTTTCCCTTTGAAAATTTTAGTGCTGCACAATAGCCAGCCGCCGTGACAGATAGCAGCAATAATTTTGCCGGCGTTGACCATATCGTTTGCGAACTTTATGACATCGTGGCTTCGACGCATAAAATCCGGCGCAAAGCCGCCCGGCACAATCATACAGTCAAAGTCGCCGGCCTTTGCATTTTTAGCTGCAATTTCCGAGATACACGGGTAGCCTTCCTTTGAATGATACTCTTTTTTTGCCTCGGCAGCAACAAAATTGACCTGTAATCCCGCTTCTTTGAGGCGATAATATGGAAACCAAACTTCAAGGACCTGATACATTTCGTCAACCATAATAGCCACTCTTTTCGCTGCCATTTTTTTACTCCTTTCCTTCGACCTCGCTCAGGATAGATTCTTTCTGCGTTAGCTGTTTGAGCCAGGCGAGGTTAAAGACGTAATGTTGTTTGCTGGTTATCAGGTGAATCAGGCCATTCGGTGCCTGGGTGATTGCGAGGTAGCCTTTCGGTTCGGCGTGAGTGTCATCCATAAGGAAGCGGCCTGTGTTGCCGCCGCCGTCAATCTGACGAGGCGGCCCCCCTGCCGTAAGAAGGCGTTTTACCGGCCAGGTTTTTCCTTCATCATAAGAAAGTGCCGCGAACATACCGAACATCTTAAGTTGAGCGCCGGTTGAATCAGGAAGTAACATTCCTTGTTTGGGGTCAGTGAAGCTAACAAGTAAAATTGGTCCTTCCTGTAGTCGGCGAAGAACAAGCCGCTGACCGCCGCCAATTGGAGTAAATTCACTGGATAGGTAAGTCCAGGTCTGGCCCATATCTTTGGAGAGACTCATTGGCATTTTGCCATCGATGTTGTTTCCTCGCCCGAGGGCCATAAGGGTCCCGTCTTTGAGCTGGACAATGGCAGCGTGGATGCCGGCAATCCAGGTGCCTGTTGAGCCGTTTGCAAATTTGGGCTGAGGCTGGCCGGCACCGGGGTCTGCCCAGGTTTTGCCATTGTCACGGCTGATGTGAATGGCGGTGCCGCCGCTGCCGCCTGATACGGCGTCGCAAGGTAAAATGATAGAGCCGTCTTGTGTTTTGATTACCGATTGGATCGGCTGATGGCGCAGGCCATGTTCAGGGCCGATGAGATGGGCCTTCGACCAGGTAGAGCCACTGTCGGTAGATGTGCGCATTATGAGGGCAAGGTTGCCCCAGGTGGCGGCTGATGAGAGGCCGTTGAAGTGATAAATCGTGCCATTGCTATCGCACCAGAGGGCGGGAGCGTGGTCGTTGCGGTCAGGGACATCCCAGAAAAGTGAGGGTGTGTCCCACTGCTCACAGCCAAATCGCAAGCGGCTGGCAAGAATGGTCAGCTCGCGGCCAGATTCTGTTTTGCAGGAATACCATATCGCCAGGAGGTCGCCGTTGGGACAGGCGACAATCGCGGGGTCGTGATTATGTTCTGAGAACATTGGGCCATCCGAACCGGGTGGGACTTTGACGTATTCGATGGGACCTTTGAAAAAAGGTTTATCTGTGTCTGGGCTTTTTGTGAGGTCAGGGGGAGTTGCTTGAGAAACATTTTGTCGATTAAGTGGCGGTGCAAAAGGAGAAAGCGGCTTTGTATTGGGCAGCTCGGCGATGACTACACGAAAACCTATTAGATTGCTTTTATCTTCGGGCAGTGTGCCAAGCCGGTTTGCTGAGCGGAGGTATTGTAAGGGCGTATTGTGACTTCCGGAACGGGTTACCTTGAAGTCGCCTGCGGCGTAGCCAATCGGGTCGGTCTGGTCGCCTTGCTGGTATGGGCCATACCAGTCGCAGCACCATTTCTCGACGTTACCGTGCATATCAAAAAGGCCCCACGGGTTTGGTGGCGTGGTTGCGACGTGCAGGGACAGCGGCTTTGGCTCCCAGGTTTCTATTTGATTTTTGTGATAATTTTCAGAAAGGGTATCGCCGGTATGATAGGCGGTGGTGGTGCCGGCTCTGCAGGCATACTCCCACTCTGCTTCGGTGGGCAGACGGTAGGGTCTGCCTTCTTTTTTGGAAAGCCATTCGCAGAATTTGGCTGCCTCGTGCCAGCTTACGAAAACGACTGTTTCGTTGTCATCGTTGGAGAAGCCAAGTTTGCCGCGAAGTTTTCTGTGCTGCGGGTCGAACTGCTCGAACTGAGCGTTGGTGACTTCTGTCACGGCCATATAAAAGGGTTTAGTGATGGTGACTTTGTGAACGGGTCGCTCATCCCAATCACCCCCCTGCCCCTGCCCCTGCCCCTGCCCCTGTCCCATAAGGAATGTGCCCGGTTCAATACGGACGAATTTCATACCTATTGAGTTGACAAATGTATCAGACATTTGTGATGAGGGTGCTATTGTTATAGTTTCTGTCGCTCGGCAGCCGAGAATTAAAAAGATAAAAGTTATTGTCAGAAGTTTTTTCTTCGGCATTATGTCACCTTGTGAAAAGTGCTATTGGTGTGTGTTTCGATAAACTGGCGGACTTGAGGTTTGATGTAGAGCTTTTCGATATCTACTAATTTGGCGACCGCTGAAGCGGAAAGTGCGGCGACTTCGGTAACAGGGGCCTGGGTATCGACAAAAAAGATGTGCTTACCTTTTACGGTGCAAAGCCCCCCACCGCTGCCGCCGAGAGGCTCATTGCGGATTGTTACGCCGTTTGCCTCCAGTATCGCTAAAAGCTCTTCTAAAATTCGCTGCTCATTCATTTTTCGTATTGTGTATTTTGTTGTTCAAGAAAAAACGCAGCTAAAGTCGATAAATATAGTTGTGAAACAAAGTTTACGTTAGACGATAGCTCAAAAACAAAACTAAATATTATAGTAGGAGCCGACAATTGGC
>Ga0315293_10006823_pt1 | contig 10640 bp, 8 predicted proteins | sample YL17G13_20_MG_FD_203071 | JGI IMG/M metagenome (GOLD analysis project Ga0315293, IMG submission 203071) | Sediment microbial communities from Yellowstone Lake, YNP, Wyoming, USA - YL17G13_20 | ecosystem: Environmental > Aquatic > Freshwater > Lake > Sediment | place: USA: Wyoming | collected... | reverse complement strand
TCGGAGGCTCGAGCACGGTCGTCCTCGCCTCCGGCACGTTCTCCATGTAGACGGCGCGCGCCTTCTCGTACGCGTCGCCGAAGTTCTCGAGCATCCCGGGGTCGGCCATCAGCATCCTCTCGCGCTCGTCGCCCTGCGGGATGTACTGCTTCCCGATAAGGTTGAACGCGGCGCGTTCCACGACCTCCTCGTTGTAGTCGCTGGTGGCGCGGAATGTCTCCGAGTCGATGCTCCTGCCGGCTTCGATCAAGGCGGCCTTAGCGCGCCCGTAGCCCGCCTTCGTCAGCTGGAACGGCTCGAAGTAGTTGCTCCCGCCCATGCCGGTAGGGTCGGCCGCGCCCAGCCCTTCGCGCAGGTTGCGCTCCATTTCGCTCCTGCCCAGCCGGGTTGTGAGGCTGTACTCCCCCTCCTCGTCAGCGGCGACGGACTGCCTAAGCTCCTCCTTATCCGGGCCGTCGAGCCTCGAAAAGTACGGGTCCTCATCCAGGCAGCGGTCCAGCTCGTCCAATCTCTGCGCGAGTTCCGCATCTTCGTAAGTCCCGAGAGCCATAGCCAAACCTTTGCAATACTCAATATCCGTCAAAGCTTTAAAACCAGCATATTAAGGCTTGACAAGGCAGCTTTCCGTATCTTCCATTTCCGGGTATTATTCCTGCTCCTCCATTTCTTAGGTATGCTGCTACAGAGACAGGATGATGATAGACTCAAAGACCTGCACGGCCGGCACGGAGGTCCAGTGCCTGTCCAAGGTCGACCTCGTGGTGAACGTGCTCACGACGCAGACGGGCACTTCCAGCTGCACCAGCCCCACGGCCGGATGGGCGTGCGACACGGCCGCCAAGGCTGTGCAGTGCTGCGGGGACCCGGACTGCCAGGCTGCGGGAGTGTACTGCTCACAATATGGGAACAGATATGCGAAATGCGACCCTACTTTGCATACTTGCACAGTATGTGATAAGTGCGCAAGCTCAACAACAGATTGCGCTAGTGGTTATTGTTGCACTGAAGACACCCCCGGACCAAAAGATGCAACTGGCAAATGCGTTGGGCCAGTGATAAAAACATACGGCGCTGCATGGCTATGCGTGTGAGTTTATATGACGACTTGGCATGAATGTGGTGCAAGAACCGTTTTTAATATTTTGAGTAGCGGAGGAAAGTCCTACATCTGCCTCGGCCAGAATGGCGGCTATTCATGGATGGAAATTGTCGGCGTCAAAGATGCAATGATTCTATTGGCGATTTTGTTTTTCATAATCGTGTACGCAAAGAAAATTTCGAATCGTAAAACCAAAAAGAGAAAGTGAATTTAATTTCCAGTTACTGGCACGAGTTCTCCATCGAGCGTGTATTCTTTCAAATCCATTTTGATATTTGGATTAGTGTAAGATTTCATCATCTCATCTGGATGCATGAACGGCCCGACATACCTGTGAAAAGTGGGCGACCAGACGCATGGGTCGTCGTGAACCATCGTCTGCCCTATGTTATTAGGCATCGGGTAGTTTGCGCGACGGACTGTAACAGGCATGCCAAGGGACATACCAACAATGCAATCGTAGAACGGGATATACGCGCCAGACACAGCTACAATTGGTCCTGTAACAGTACCATTAGCGTTTACATAACTAGCACGAAGTCCACCACCTTCGTATAAAAGCAAAATATCGTTCTTCTCAGGAAGATTTTTTATTTCATAACGAAAAGCTGGTTGGGCATCGTCTTCAGATATGTTTGAAAGAGTTGCATTTGCAAGTCTTAGCGCTTCGTTGTACCTCGGTCCTTTTTCAACTCTTATCTGATTTACCGTCTTTCCAAGCCACTGCAACGGCGTCAATCCACTCAAACTATCATCAGGTGTCGTGTTCTTCATAAAAGTTGCGAGACTGTACTGACCGTGCTCGCCTGTCTTTATGTCCGTGTTCGCGAGCTGTATGGGCATCACCAGCCTACGCAAATCCTCGCCGTCCAATCCCGCGGTCGTTATGTTTCCGTTCCTTATCAGGCCTAGCATGTAGTTTGCGACGCTGCGCACGCCTCCCCACGCCGCAGTCTCATTCGCGGAACCTATGCCCATGTCGTACAGCAGAGTTTTCGAGTCCATCGAATAGGCCTTTAGCTCCTTCGGATACGCCGCGATGTCGTTCACGCCTTTCACCAGCTTCGACATGCACTTCGCTTCCACTAGCGTCTTCGGCATGTACTGTGGAGTCTGCAGGTTGTCTGCGGCGAACTTCACCGTGCCCCACAGGCTGCCGTCAGTCGTGCGCGCGCCGCTTTCCAATATCTCCGCGAGCGTCGCGTTGTCCACGTGCACGTCATAAAGGCTCAGCACGCTGCTGTTGAAGATGTTGCCAGGCCCGGCCAGCTTCGGCCCGTATCTGGCGTTGAAGCCCTTCGCCGTGTCGTCCGTCCCGCCGTGCGACTTGAGCTGGTCCACGCGCTCCTGGCTCCTGACGCCGTCCTGCCATGCATTGTACGCCACGTATCCGATGCCTGCGAACATCGCCGACGCGGCAAACGCCGCCCCTATCGCCTTCCTGTGTCTCGCAACGAAGCCCTTCCGCTCAGCAGGCCTCTCGCGCGGCTCCGCCCTCGGCTTCGGACGCGGAGGCTCGAGCACGTTCGTCCTCGCCTCCGGCACGTTCTCCATGTAGACAGCCCTGGCCTTCTCGTACGCGTCGCCGAAGCTCGCGTGAAGCGCGGCGTCCTCGATGAACATCCGCTCGCGTCCCTCTCCCGACTTTACGTATGGATGTTCGATCAATGCGAAAGCCGCGCGGTCCAGAACCTCCTCGTTGTAGTCGCTTGTGGCGCGGAAGGTCTCGGAACTGATGCTCTTGCCCGCTTCTATGACTGCGGCCTTCGCGTGCTCGTAACCGGCCTTCGTCAGCCGGAACGGCTCGAAGTAGTTGTTTCCGCCCATGCCAGTCGGATCAGCTGCGCTCAGCCCTTCGCGCAGGTTGCGCTCGAGTTCCGAACGCGCCAGCTTCGGCAGATAAGAGTCCTTGTACAGGATATCGGCGGCCGCGCCAGCCACTAGCTGTTCCTTCTCGGCCTCGTCCAGTCCTAGAAGTGGTGATTCGTCGACTATCCCGTAGAGCTGATCCAACCTGGCTGCAAGCTCTGCCCTGCCGTCATCGTTTCGGATGGCCATGGCGTCAACCGGTCTGGGTATAATACTCAAAAGCCATCATAGCTTTAAATCCATGCTGAACGGTCCGCGGCCTCATAAGGAGCAGGATGATATTATTGTCGGGCTAGGGTACGTTCGGTTATGCGCTTTTAATCGCTCCCACCATTGCTCTTCGGTTTGCTGGCTTCACCGACAACCGTTTCAGGCTTTGGCTCAACGACGATGTACTCGTACACCCTTCCCTTCTTTTCGCCAACCGCTTTCAGCATCCCCTTAACGCAGAGCTCGTGCACATAGTTCCTGAAAGCCCGGTCGCTCTTCGGATGCGTCACCTTTTCCAGATAGCTCCTGTAGAGCTGGCTTGACGGAAGGCTCCGCCACTCGCGCATGATGTCTAGGATCAGCCTCTGGTCAAGCGTAACATCCGTCCCGATGCAGTCTTCCTCGAACACGATATCCGCCGGTTCAATGGAACGCTTCCCCTCGTTCTGTGCCTTGAGCACGGCAGCCTTCAGCACGTTCAGCCCGAGCGTAATGTTGCCGTCGACCTTCACGGCAATCGCACGCAGCACGTCGTCACTGTAGCACCACCGGTTCAGCCCCTTCTCCGCGTACGTCCGCAGGATCGCGACGGCCTGTTCGGTCTCGTACTTCGTGATGGCCAGAGTAGACGAGACGTTCGACCGGATGTTGGTGTTAAGGACGGTCGCGTTCTGCTCGTTGTCGGTGACGAGGAAGACGCACATGCCCAGGCTCATGAATCGGGCGATCAGGTTCTTGTCCTTCAACTGGTCGAAGTTGTCCAGCGCAATCACGAACTTGCTGCTCTTCGCATACTTCTTCAACTCGCGTATCAGCTCGTAGTTGCTCCGGTAGATGACCAGCTCGCCCTTTGGAAGCACCTCCTTGAGAATGCTGTACGTCGTCTGGTAGATCGCGCAGTCGATGTAGACCGCCTTACCTTCATGCAGTTCGTTATATTCCCTGATCGCTGCCTTCATGATCGTGCTCTTGCCGGAGCCGTAGCGGCCGGTTATCATGATGTTGGCTAACGCTTTCATGCTCGATAGTAGGGAAGACCGTTCCCTGTCGCGGTGCAGTATCTTGTCCGGCGTATTTGACGTGAGGAAGATGTCGGGGTTCGTGATGAGGTTTCCCTCTAAAGGCATAATTACCATTTACAGGGGTATTCAAAAAAGCGTTAGTGAGGCGCGGGTATTTCGGTAAATGCCGTTATCGGGGTATCGGATGCGGATAAACGCGCGTCCGTGAGGGGTATCGTCTCAGGCGGTATCTAGTGTGTCATGAGAGGATTCTGTCCGAAGTGTCAGGAGTACAGGAGCGAGAACGGGCTGGACGCTTGGTGCATTATTTGGAAGGACGGCACGCCCGTCTGCGAACGGTGCAGCTCGGTGGTCGACATGTGGGAGCGGTACAACAACGGCGCTGAACCCACGACTGTTGAAGATGCAGAGGAGGACGATGCGTAGGTCACTGCTCGCCTGGACAAGCGTGGCGGAGAGGGTGAGTAGAGCTAGAGTGAAAAAGGAAAAGAGAAGAGAAGCAGAGAAACAGGGAGAAGAGAAAAAGGAAAAAGAAAGTTGACGTAGGTTAGGAAGAAACGGAATAGACGCGCACTTCCACGTCTCACACTCGAAACGTGGCCGATTACATACAATACAACCTCCACTGGTGGTGGTATGTCAGAGGATCATTACGACGACTACAGTAGGTGGCTCAGATGGTCCTACGAGCAGTTGCATGGGCGCGGGAGCTGGAACGGGGAGGCGCAGACGGGCGGAGGCGTGTATCGGGGCCTTGTGCCGTATGATCCGCCTTTGAAGCGTTACTGGGACGGCGAAGAGTCTGTGGGGGTAATGGAGGCCGGAGGCCGTTTCATAGGCGTGGCGTGCCTCGCTGCGAAGGAGGTCGCGGACAAGGAGAGTTATGTGCGCAGGTTTGGGCTGAGTTTCGAGAAGGACATCCAGTGGCGCGCCGTCTCGGGCTTGCTCGATCACCTGTCGCGAAGCCCGGTGTTCAAGGCCGTGCTGATTACGACGAACGAGCTGCCTTTCACGCTGCAGCCAGACGTGTCTGATGAGCTTGAGGGTAGGCGCAACTGGGCGCGAAGGAATTTCCAGTTCCATAAGGAGAAGGCGGATACGCTGAGGAGGCAGCTGAAGGAGACGGCAGGCGACTGGGGTGGGCCATTTCCGAAGTATCTGCCGAAGCAGATGAAGGAGGAGGAGGATTACGCGCGGAGGTTCCTCGAACAGACGAAGTCGCTAGAGTCGCAGATGGTCGACCACATGAAGCCATACTTCCTGATCAAGGAAAACCTGTTCGCGGCCGCGCTCTTCTTCTACGTGTACACGAGCCCGCGCGAGGACGCGCGGAGCTGCCTTGCCGATATCGTTGCCAGGCGCTACAGCGCTAGGATGGAGATGGAGAAGACGTACTTTGTCAAGTGCGCGGACGTGCGCGACCCGGCCATAGTCTTCCATCCGGAGTTTGCCCCTTTTTTAGACGAGGTTAGGAAGTTCCTGTGCCTGACGCTTGCGCAGGACTGCGCGGGTTTCAACTCGGACAAGGACGTTGGCGTGGCACTGAAGGCGATGTTCACGACCGTGCTTGAGCTGCCAACGGAGGAGCCTATAGAGGAGCAGATACATTTTCCGACAAAGGACGTTGCCAAGGAAGGGCCGAGACGGGCGTTCCTAGGCTATGCAGTCAAATCTGTGATCAAAAGAGAGAATTCCCGTCTCAAAGTCAACTTTCCGCTTGACGTTCTTACGAGCCATGCCGTCATCTTCGGGAAGACTCGGTCTGGTAAGTCATTTCTATCCCTGATAATCATCAAGGAAGCGCTTGCGAACGACATAGCAGTCAAGGTGTTCGACCCGCATGGCACGCTCGCGGACAGGCTGAAAGAGCACAGGAACCTGACCGTATTCTTCACCAAGGGCAGGTCGGACATAACGGAAGAGCTTCAACACATCTACGACGAGGCCTCAGAGTGGCCGGAAACGAACGAGCTGAAGCAGCTTGTGGTGCTGGACGAGACGCGGCTGCTGAAGGCGAAGAATCTGGCTTACTGCATCAACGAGCTGGGAAAACGTGGCGTCGGGTTTGTGTTGATCACCCAGTACAGCACAAGCATCTCGCCCGAGATACGCAACGTGGGCACTTACTTCATAATGGCCGTGATGAGCGAGACGGAGATCAAACGGTTTAAGGATGTTACATTGCATCCAAGCTCAAAGCTCATTACGCGACTACCCCGAGCCGTGAGTTACGTCTTCAGCCCTTACTGGTATCCCGAACCGTTCTTCATCAGGCACAGGAAGCTGGCCGGAGCGGCGAAGGTGATTGAGGAGGGAGACGAGTAAGCGTCGATTCGGTTGTGGACGGTCTCCCGAAAGGCACCTTGACGTTCGCCAAGTGGTTGTGTGTCGAAATACCCCATATCCCACAACGGAAGCAAGAAGCTGGGCGAGTTCTTCCACGAGATCCTCACGTTCCACGTCCCGCCCTCCAAGAAGAGGAAGATTCTCGATCCTACATGCGGGAAACGGTATCTGTGGGCGGATTTTCTGAAGAGAGAAACCGATGGAACAAGGAAGCTGGACAGCTACGGAAAGATTGTCTTCTCAGACGTGGTCGATTATGGCCAAGAGGTCGTATCAAACGTCAAGGACCTCAAAGTTCATAACCGATTCGACGGAATTGTCTATGATCCACCTTACTTCTTTGGTTGCAGGCGTTCAAGAGATCCGCGCAGTGCTGATTACGGTGGGTATTCGCAGACCTACGCTGATCTGTTATGGTTCATGGACATCGGTAATGAAAAATTTCCTCTCTGGCTCAAGGGCGATGGGAAGCTCATCCTGAAGTGCGGCGACCAGTATCAGGTTAGGGAAAGGAAGTTTTACTCGCACCACTCGACGTGGATGAGCAGGTTGACGAATTTCAGGATCGTCGATGCCTTCATTTTCACACATCATCATATGTCGCCGACAGCTTTCCAGGTGAAGGATCGGCCCTGTTCGGTGATCATGCACACCTATTTCCTAATTTTCCAAAAACGAGACTAAATTGGATTGAACTCATATCGAGATACGAGTTCTTTTCAAGTTTTTACTGGTATCCTGAACTATTCTTCATCAGGCATAAAAAGCTGGATTGATAATAGCCGCTTTTCTCGGTACTATCGATTTTTAATCTATTAGTCTTCCGGATATTATATATTGAATAACTCACATCTTGGAGCTATAGGAAAAACTACGATAACATAACCGGAGAGAGAGTAAACCGGGGGTTAAGAGGTTCAATATGGCCAAGATATCAGAGTACAAGACACGCAGAGACAAGATCGATGTACTGCTAAAGAAGTCGGGTTGGGACGTCAAGAATCGGTCAAAAGTCATTATTGAAGTCGATACTAAGCAATCAAATTTCAAGTCTGGCAACTACAAGACTGCATCAGAGACCCTAAAGAACACGGAAGAGAAGGCGTACGCTGATTACCTCCTTCTTGACTCTAACAACCTTCCTTTGGCCGTCATCGAGGCGAAACGAACCGACAAGGATTACCTTAATGGCCAGAAGCAAGCCGAGGATTATGCAAACGATATAAAGAAGCAAACAGGAAAAGACGTTTTCATTTTCCTTACGAATGGTTACGAGATTTGGTTTTGGAATAGGCCTTTTGAGAGCCCCCGTGCGGTCGGAGGTTTCCATGATAGAGCTTCGCTTGAGCGCTTGAGGTTCCAGAATTATTCTAAGAAGGATTTTACTGATGTTCCAATTAGCAAGGAAATAATCGACAGGCCTTATCAGATTGAGTCGGTCAAACGCGTCCTTGAGGGCATAGATAAAGGTAAACGGAAATTCCTCCTTGTTCAGGCTACTGGAACCGGAAAGACTAGGGTGGCCATGGGCATCATCGACGTCCTGTTGAGGGCTAACCGGGCTCAAAGAGTACTTTTCCTAGCGGACAGGAAAGAACTCAGGGATCAAGCTTATGGTGATAATGGTTTTAAAACATTCTTCCCGAACGAGTCCAAGGTAAAGGTCTTTTCTGGGAAGGTAGAGAAAAATTCACGCCTTTACGCCTCCACGATTCAGACGTTCATGGAGTGTTATCAGGAATTCTCACCCGGAGACTTTGACGTTATTATTTCTGATGAAGCTCACCGATCTATCTATAACAAGTGGAGGGAGGTCTTCACATACTTCGACGCCATCGAGATAGGCCTCACAGCGACGCCTTCGGATCTTATCGAGCGCGATACTTTCAGGTTCTTTAACTGCGAAGGCCAAGCCCCTACCTATCTCTACACGTACGAAGAAGCGGTAAATGAAGGATGGCTTGCAGATTACAAGGTCTATAGGGCTCAGACCCATTTCCAGATTGAAGGAATCCGGCCTAGCGATGTGCCGGAGGCCATTAAGAAAAAATTGGTTGAAGAGAAAGGCATCGATGAAGATGAAATTCACTTTGAAGGCACGGACATAGAGAAGAAGGTTGCCGTTATCGGCACGAACGAGGCGATAGTAAAGGAGTTCATGGAGAAGTGCCTGACCGACGAGACTGGGACGCTACCGGCGAAGACGATCGTTTTCGCTGTCTCGCAGAAGCATGCAACAAGGCTCTGGGAGGCTTTCGAAAAGCTCTATCCGGAGTATAGAGGTCGCCTTGCCAGAAGAATCGTGTCCGAGGATTCACGTGCGGACGAGCTTCTAAAAGATTTCAAGACTGAGAGCTTTCCACGCGTTGCGATATCGGTAGGCATGCTGGACACAGGTGTTGATGTACCGGAGGTTTGTAACCTTGTCTTTGCAAAACCTGTTTTCTCAAAGATTAGGTTCTGGCAGATGATCGGTCGCGGTACTAGGCACAATAGGATATGCAAGCATCATGATTGGCTCCCAAACGGAAACAAGGAGCACTTTCTGATCTTCGATTTCTGGAACAATTTCGAATGGCACAACATGCACCCCGAAGGCAAGGAAGAAAGCGTAAGCGAGGCGTTGCCAACTAAGATATTCCTTACCCGCCTAAAGCAGCTAGATTATCTGATTGATGCGAAGGATTCCAGGGCAGAACTCTTGAAGTCAAAACTCGTTGAGAGCATCGAGACGCTACCTCATGATTCAGTAATCATTCGGGAGCATTTACGTGATGTTGAGAAGGCTTCTTCGCCGAGGTTCTGGGATACGGTCGGTATCGAACCGTTGGAGTTTATGAAGAAGAAAATCTCGCCACTCATGCGCTATCAGAGTGATGTCAATCCCAATGAAGCGTCATGGGTAAATAAAATCGAGCAATTAAGCCTTGCAATACTTGTCGGCAATCAGGCAGAGATTGACAGATTAAAAGAGAGCATTGGCGAGTGGTTGAATGAGTTGCCGACCACGATCCGCGAAGTCAAAGCTAAAGAGGCTATTTTGGACAAAGTCCTACGCCCACAATTCTGGAAGAACGTCTCATTCGACGACGCCCAGATGCTTCTCAAGGAATTTACTCCCCTTATGAAGTATAAGCAGCCGGAACCGCGTGTCCCAATCATCCTAGATATTGACGATATGGTTCAAAGAAGGGATTTCATCGAGTACGGGCCTGCACCTACTCAGGAATATGCCTCAACTTACGTCGAAAAAGTAGAGAAAAGGATCAAGCAGTTGGTAGACAAACATCCAACTATACAAAAGATCAAGCGCGATGAGGTTCTAACTGAGGAAGACTTGAAGAAATTAGAGGATGTTCTGAACAGCCCCGAACTTTACATTACCGAAGAGGTGCTTCAGAAGGCATATAAGGAAAACAATGGCACGCTTGTGCTTTTCATTAAAAAGGTTTTAGGCCTTTATGAGTTCCCTGATGCTAAGAAACAGATAGAAGAGGCGTTCAAGGCATTTATCATCGAAAAGAACTACCTGAATTCTGATCAGGTGAATTTCATGCGCACCATCCAAACAGTATTCACTAAGAAACGCCATATAGAATTCGACGATCTCTACGAGCCGCCGTTCATCAACTTTGGTTCTGCGGCTCCGATCCCGTTATTTAATGAGGACGAACTAAAGGAAGTAATGAGACTCTGTCATAACTTGGAGGTAGAAGTATTCCATGCTGGCCCCTGAACTGAAATCTGACATAAACAAACTATGGAATAGGTTCTGGTCCGGAGGCATTGCTAATCCGTTAGTTGCGATTGAGCAGATGTCTTACTTAATTTTCATGAAGCGCCTTGAGGATCTCGACAACACTCATGCAAGGCGAGCGGCGGCACGGAAGGAGACTTATCAATCCTTTTTCAAGGGACATGAGGATTGTAAATGGTCGCAGTGGAAATACCTGAACGCGGAAGCTATGCTTAAACATGTTCAGGAAGTGGTCTTTCCTTTTATCAAGAATTTACATAATGGAGATGACGTGCTTTATTCGCAATACATGAAAGATGCCCAGTTCGTTATCCCGAAGGCAGCACTACTTCAAGAA
>Ga0315293_10006820_pt1 | contig 10641 bp, 10 predicted proteins | sample YL17G13_20_MG_FD_203071 | JGI IMG/M metagenome (GOLD analysis project Ga0315293, IMG submission 203071) | Sediment microbial communities from Yellowstone Lake, YNP, Wyoming, USA - YL17G13_20 | ecosystem: Environmental > Aquatic > Freshwater > Lake > Sediment | place: USA: Wyoming | collected... | reverse complement strand
AGCCGAAACTTGCCAAAGACCTGAACGCGGCAATTAGTGACGCCCTGTCCAAAGTGGGAAAGGGTTAGCCGTCCTTTTTGGGCGCGTCATAAACTGTGTGCACAGCGGCCTTGATCGATGAGGCGCTGACAACGACAAAGGAGACATTTATGGCCGATGCTGAAGATAAAGCGCAGTCGGAACAACAGGCGAAGGCCGTTGAAGTGACAGCCCGCGAGGGGCTGATCGAATCAATGATCGCCAATTTTGAGACGACGGCCGCCGGTCTATCCCCCGACGTACGGGAGGTCACCAGAGACTTGATCGGCTTCTTGCGCGAACGCATGAAGACGGTGAAGGTAGATGTTGCGCTCATCAATAACATCATGAGTGAACTCGATACCTTGATCGGGTCGCAGCTTGATGAAATCCTCCATCATGAGAAATTCCAGAAACTTGAGTCGGCGTGGACCGGCCTGTACTGGCTGATCACGCGTACTGACTTCAAGGAGAACATTCGCGTTGAACTCCTGTGTGCATCCAAGAAGGACTTGCAACAGGACTTTGAGGAGGCCGCCGGTGATGTAACTACGAGCGGACTGTTCGAGCATATCTATCGCTCTCAGTACGGCGCGCCTAACGGCAAGCCCTACGGCGCGATGGTGGTCAACTATGAATTCAATCACCATGCTCCCGACATGGCCCTTCTGAGCGACCTGGCCAAGGTCTCGGCGATGGCTCACGCTCCCGTCATCTCTGCGGTAGGGCCGGAGTTATTCGGGCCCAAAGGGTACGAGCACTTGACGGATCCGAAGTATTCCGTCGTCGAAGCGTTTGCGGGGAAAGAACACGCGAAATGGAACAGCTTCCGTGAAGACCAGAATTCGATGTACGTGGGACTTACTCTCCCCCATTTTCTGCTCCGCCTTCCGTACAATCGGAAAGACAACCCGGTTGATGAGAAGGAATTTCGCTATGAAGAGCGGATTGCCGGGAAGCACAACAATTACCTGTGGGGCAACTCTGCCTTTGCTTTTGCCAGTCGCCTGACCGAGGCTTTCAAGAAATGGCGGTGGTGCTGGCGCATAGTGGGCGAGCAGAGCGGGGGCGCCATCGACGATCTGAAACTGCATGTGTTTGAACAGAACGGAGAAATGGTGCAGAAGCCGCCCACTGAAGTGGCATTGGCGCTGGACAGAGAGTTCCAGCTCTCTGAAGCCGGACTGATTCCGCTGATGTGGATGAGAGAGAAGGACCAGAGTGTCATCTACGGCGCTTCATCGGTTCGTAAACCGAAGAAATACCCGGACACTGAGGAAGGAAACAAGAAGGAGCGGGACGACAAACTGAGATCGCGCTTGCCTTACATCTTTATCCTCACTCGCTTTGCGCATTATCTGAAGCGCATCCAGACTACCTATATCGGCAAACCCGTCACCGCGGGCACGATCAAACGGGAGCTGGAGGAGTGGATAAGGCAGTATGTGAACAACGTCGACGACCCGCAGCCGGGAACGCTGGGCAAGCAACCTCTCAAGAACTACAGCATAAACGTTCAGGAGGACCCCAAGAGTCCGGGCGTGTTTCTTTGTGACATCAAGCTGACCCCTCACACTCTCGCTGAAGGGTTTACCGCCACGTTGAGCCTCGTAACGCGACAGGAGCTTGGCAAGAAGTAAGCGCGAATTGATGCATTACCGGTTGTTAGTTGGATAAGACATTTAGTCAGGAATAGCGAAAGGAGCTTTTTATGGCGCTACCATTTTACATGACCCTTGAGGGGACCACTCAGGGCAAGATCGACGGCAATTGCTCTGCCGCAGGACACGAAAAAGAAATCGAGTGTCATGCCCTTGACCAGAGCATATCAAGGCCTTTTGACCACAAGACAGGCATTCCGACCGGTCTGAGAACTCACGGGCCGCTAAAGATCACCAAAGCATTTGACAAATCTTCTCCCAAACTCTACAAAGCGCTGGTTTCGGGAGAACGGTTGAAATCTGTCGTATTGAAGTTCTTCCGTATTCTACCGACTGGAATGCCGGAGAACTACTTTACGATTACCATGACCAATGCCATTGTCGTCGAGATGAGTCCAACGATGGCTAATCACCTTACGCCGGGCAACGACAAGTACTACCATTTCGAAAACGTTGGATTTACCTATGGCCGTATCGAATGGAAATGGGAACCGGATTCGATCGTGACGATGGATGAGGCCATCAGCCAGGCCTAGTTGAGCCGGTAGGCGGTATGTCTGCTGAAAGCGGATACCCGACGGTACGGCTGTGGACAAGGCTTAGTCGAGGAGTTGAAAGCGGCGCCGGCACCTACAGCGATCGCGAGGTGCTGGCGTCAGTACGTGAACATCTGGAATGGCTTCTTAACACCCGGCAGGGGGACTCACCCGCCTGTCCGACCTTCGGCCTTCCCGATCTTACCGGAGTCATTGCCGGTCTTCCCAAAACCGAGCGGCGGTTTTCGGAAGCGATCGAGAACAGCATCCTGGAGCATGAGCCCCGGATCACGTGGGTGCGGGTGACGATTGACGAAGTCATTTCGCTGCGACGACTCATCAGCCACCATTTTGTAATTGAATTCGCGTTGAAGGACGTACCCGACGAATACCGCCGCCAGATTATCGGTCAGGTTGATATTGACAGCAACTTCTCGCTGAGACAGTAACTAATCGGGCAGGACATGGATACCAGCTACTACCAAGAAGAACTCAAGTACCTCCGTGATCTGGGCGCGGAGTACGCCCGCCGACACCCGGAAACTGCCGCGTTGCTCGATGCCAGCGCCCATGACCCCGATGTGGAACGGCTGCTGCAGGGATTTGCCTTCCTGACGGCGCGATTGCACGAGCGGCTCGACGACCAGTACTGCCAAGTGGCGGAAGGCTTTCTCTCGGTTCTGTGGCCGCAGGTACTTCGTTCCGTGCCGTCCTTCACGATGGTTCAATTCCAGCTCGACAACCACTACAAGAATAAGCACACCATCGATCGCGGCACTGAACTGCTCTCGGTTGAATACGGCTGGGGACAGTACCGCTTCCAGACCTGTCGCAGGCTCGAACTGTATCCGTTTCGCCTCCAGAAGGCGGCCATCGAATCAACCGGCGACAGTTCGCTGCTCAGGCTCACGTTTGCCCTGCATCCGGGCGTGAAGATAGCCGACTTGCAGCTGGGATCGCTGCCGATCCACATTATTGGTAATGATACGCGCTTCACCCACGGGTGGTATCTGGCCCTGACACAGCACGCCCGGTCAGTGCATCTCGTCGGTGATGCTCCCGGTTCCGCCAGTGCAGAGGTACACACGTCACCGATAGGCTTTGGCCGCGGCGAACCGCTTTTCCCGGACAGCGACAAGGAGGTTCCGGGTCACCGGATTCTCCGCGAGTTTTTTGCTTTCCCGGCGCAGTTTCTGGGAATTGTGATTGACGATCTGAGTCCTTTGAAGCGGTTGCCGGTGGAGAAATCGTTTAGCCTGGAGATTCGCTTCGGCAGTGAAGCGCCCTCCGGTCCGCTCCTGGATATTCGGGACGGTTCATTTCTCACGCACTGTGTCCCGGCCGTCAATTTGTTCAAGACATTTGCGAGAGTGACCCACGACTTCACGCGCCGCGAGTATCTGGTGCGCTCCGACGAACAGAGCGTGGAGCGAACGGAAATATACACGGTGGATTCCGTCGAAGGGGTGGAGCAGGGACACGGCGGACGAAGAGTGGCCTATGTGCCGTTTCATCAGCAGGTAGTCGGGGATCGCAAGGAGTCCTATTACCGCGTCCGTTATGCCGATATCGATACGAAAATTGATGACCGCCCGCTAAGAGGCAGAGACTGCTATCTGCTGCTGGAAGACCCGGGGACTGCCGGCGCGGTACGACGCCCCCAAACGGTGACGATTGGGGTAACCTGCACTCACCGTGGAGGTACGGTCGATCTCAAATTGGGGGACCTGAACCAGCCCGGCGACCGGGTACCGACATTTGTAACCTTTCGCAATATCACTGAACCGACTCACCACCAGGAGGCCCCTCAATCCCGGGACAACCTCTGGCTGTTGATCAGCGGACTTACGATGTCCCGGCAGACACTGGGTGATCTGGGGAACATAAAACGACTACTTCGACTTCATTCCCGCGGCGATCCCACCTCGCGGCGACTGCTGGAGAGCTGGCTGAGCGGTCTGGCTGCCCTGAACGTCGAGCCGGGGATTGTCATCGAGCACGGGACCATGCTGCGATCACTTCGGGCGACGCTTGAGTTTGAATGCGAGTCGTACCGCACTCCGGAGTTCTATCTGTTCGGACTGGTACTGGCGGAATTCCTCACCAGCATGGCGACCATTAACACGAGAATGCGCTTCGTTCTTCGATTCCGAAATGAACTAGGCGCCGTATTTGCCTGGCCACAGAAAGCCGGAACATGCAAAGCAGTGTAATCGACGATATCATCGAATCACCGCATCGGTATTCGTTTTTCCAAGCCGTGCGGCTGCTTCAGCAGGCAGTTCCCGACAGCCGGCCGGTAGGTCATTTTCACCATCCGGAGACAGAATACGTACGGATGGGAAACGTGGCGTCACTTTCGTTTCCGGCGTCGGAAATCGAATCGGTGGATACCGTCGAGAACGACGGTCGCACTCGCTACATAGTTAGAACCTCGCGTTTGGGTCTGTACGGTATCTTCTCTCCCCTGCCGACCGTCTATTCGGTTTCGCTGATAGGCACTCATCAGGAGGATGAATCGGAGCGGCAAAGACTGCGGGATTTCCTGGACCTGTTCAATCATCGCATTTTGTCTCTGGCCTGCCGAGTAGAAGAATATCGTCATATCCATGCGCCGGAACCAGATGCAGCGCCGGGGCCATTCTACCGAGCGGCTCTATCCGTCCTTGGTTTTCGTTCGGATGGAGAAGCCTTAGCGGAAGAGCCATCGTTGCTGTCCAATCTGCAGCTTGGGTCGCTTATGGCTTTCGGCGTTCGCTCGGCCGCCGGACTCGAAGCATGGCTGTCAGGAGTGTTTCCGGACACCCCGGTGGCGGTCGGCCAATTCCTGCCCCGATGGGTGCGTATTCCCAACGAATTCGTGACGTCTCTCGGCGTCAGCAACAGTGCGCTCGGAGGAGAAACCGGTCAGGGCGAAGCGACCGTCGGCGAGTGGATACTCGACAAGGAAACGAAGTTTCGGGTGACCATTGGACCGCTGGACTGGAAGGGATTTCAGGATTATCTGCCGGGCAGTCGTTCGCTCGACAAACTAATTGCAGCCGTCGAGTTGTTTGCACCGGATTGGCTTAATTTTGACGTGATGATCAAGCTGTTGGGTTCAGAATGCGGAAACCTGCAGTGTATACTTGACGGCAGTAGTTCTCGACTCGGGTATACGGCGGGCCTGTTCAAAGAAACCGGCGCCGACGAGGATCTCCGGATAGTCCTTGAGTTGGAGATGGCGACGGTGAATTCGCGCAACTGAGAGGAAGGAATCGGGTATGGATATTATCAAACCGGCAAATAAGCCGCATTTCACAATCAGCATAAAGAGTGTCAGCGTTCCTCTTCGGGTTGTGGAGTTCATCGGCGAGGAGATGATTTCATCCCCCTTCCACTACTCCATTCACCTGGAATCGGACAAAACCGATATCAAGCCACAGGACGTGGTTGACAGTCAAGCCGTATTCACCTTCGCAAATAAACAGCACGAGCGTTCGGTCAGCGGAATCATTACCCGCTTTGAACATTCCGGGTCAAGTCGGGAGTTCGGGCAGTATCAAGCGGAGCTTTGCCCCGATCTGTACCGGTTGAGCCAGGTTCGGCAGTGCCGCATTTTCCAGGACAAATCAGTGAAAGACATTCTGAAGCTGGTTCTTGATTCGGCCGGCCTGGCGTCATCAGACTACCGTTTCGAGCTTTCAGCGAGCTACGACAAGCTGGAATATTGCGTTCAATATCGCGAAACCGATCTCGATTTTTTCAACCGGATGGCGGAGCGGTTCGGCATTCATTACTTCTTCGAAACGCCTGCCTCAAGCAAGAAGACCTGCCTCGTTATTGCCGATTCCGGAAACGCGCACAAAGCAGTCGCCAACCCCGGGCACCTGCTATTCTCCCCTGAAGGGCCGGTCGAGAACGCCGATTACGCCCACGAGCTTAATAGAGCGTACGCGCTGAGGCCATCGAAACTGTCGCTCAAGGATTTCCACTTCATTACACCCCACCTTGATCTGTCCGCCGCCAATACGGCTGAAAAGGACCACACCCTCGAGTGGTACGACTATCCGGGGGTTTATTCTACCAGGGCGGCAGGCTCAACCTTGGCGCAGGTGCGACGTGAGGCTGAGGACTGTGTACGACACAGCTACCTTGGTAAGACCGACAGCGCGCGGCTTCTGCCCGGGTTCACGTTTAAGCTCAAGAATCATGCTATCAAGGATTTGAATGACGAGTATCTTGTCACCTCCGTCGTTCATAGCGGTGCGCAACCGACAGCGGATAACGCCTCTTTCGGTGAACTCGGTTACTCCAATGAATTCCGGTGTCTTCCGGTGAAGTATCCATTCCGGCCGCAATACCGGACACCCAAACCGTCAGTTCGCGGCTGCCAGACCGCTATTGTCAGCGGTGTGAGCGGAAACGAGATTTACAGCGAGCAGCATGGTCGGGTCAAGGTGCGCTTTCACTGGGACCGCAGTAAGTCAAGCAACGATCAGAGCTCCTGCTGGATCAGGGTGGCTCAGATCTGGGCCGGTAAGGGATGGGGCGCGCAGTTCATTCCACGGATCGGACAGGAAGTGGTAGTGGATTTTCTGGAAGGGGACCCCGATCAACCGATCATTATCGGTAGCGTGTATAACGGCGCCAATCCGCCTCCTTATGCGCTGCCCGGTGAACAGACGAAATCTACTATCAAGTCGGAAACGTCCCAGGGCGGCAACGGCTCCAACGAACTCAGGTTCGAGGACGCCAAAGGTTCGGAAGAAATATATATCCATGCTCAGAAGGACACCAAGATCGTCACGGAGAACGACAAGGAGCAGTCCACCGGTCACAATGAATCGCTGAGTATCGGCAAAAACCGCACAAAGTCGGTCGGCGCGGACGAGCAAGTTAGTGTCAGCGGTAACCGAACCGAGTCCGTTGACAAGGACGAGTCCATCACCATCAGCAAGAACCGGACCGAAAGCGTCGGTAAGGATGAATCGATTTCCATCGGTGATAATAGAACGCTGTCAATCGGGAAAGACAGCTCGTGTGACATTGGCGCCAATGCCAACATTTCAGTCGCCAAGGACAGAACCGAATCGATCGGCAAGAAGCAGTCACTGACTGTCGGCGATGACATGGTTGTCAGTGTGGCCAAGAAATACGGTATCAATGTCAGCAAGAGCATGAGCGTAAACGCCGCGGACGAAATTGTCCTCAAGTGCGGCAGCGCTTCAATCTCGATGAAGAAGAACGGAGATATTACGATCAAGGGAGGTAAAATCAATATCAAGGGTTCCGGAGATGTCGTCATCAAGGGATCTAAGGTCACACAGAATTGAGTTCAGGAGCAAATATGTCGGTGACAATCAGAACAGCCATAGAGTCTTTGGTCGGTATGCAGGTATTGCGCGGAACGCTGCTGGAAATCACGACCGACGGCGTCTTGTTGGTGCGGCCTGACGGCGACCCGGCCGGTGCCGTCACATGCGATGTACTCGCCTCGACCGGACCGCTGTATTCCGGTGCGACCGTGCTCTACTCTACGCCGACCGCTCCTCACCATCGCGGCTGTGTGCTCGGCGCGATTGGCCCATACAGACCGACGATTGACAGACAGAATGACGGCGACCCGCATTTGGTGGCGGACAAGACGACAATTGAACTGACAGCCGACACCAAACTTGTGCTCAGGTGCGGCGAAGGTTCAATCTCAATCGGCGAGGACGGCACGATCATCATCAAAGGCGCCCGTATCCTCAGCCGATCCAAAGGCGTCAACAAGATCAAAGGGGCCTCGGTCCAGATAAACTGAAGAGCCTATGCTCCAGACAGCGAACCACACTCCGTTTGCAACCGGTCTCGCCCTGTTTCCCGATGAAGAAGGGATAGACACGGTGTATCCCATTATCAAGGCAAGCCTGTCAGTGTCCGATGCCATTGCCCTTGCCGAGAAGCAACAGCCGCTTAGATACGCCGATGAGTATAACGGCGAGCCGGGCGCGTCAAGCATCAAGTATGCTGCGGAAGCCTGTCCCCTCAAGCCGGCGACTGATGTAATCCTTGTTGGGACCGCGTATTCTCCGAATCAATTCCCGAGTGCGCAAGTTGATGTCACTTTGCGCATCGGTGCAAAGGAGAAAGCGGTGCGAGTGTTTGGTGACCGGAAGTGGAAGAACGGCGCATTCGGCGTGGTCGCGACCACACCGGCGGAGTTCATCGAGATGCCGCTTTTATACGAACGGGCCTACGGCGGGATGGATATCACGAAGAACGGCCAGGAGGTCGGTTGTGATTTCAACGCTGTCGGACGCGGCTTCTTCCATCCGAAGTCCGATCGTGATGCCGTCGGCACTTTTCTCCCCAATCTCGAGGACCCTCGCGATCCAATCAAGCGATATACGAGCAATCCCAAGCCGGCCTGTTTCGGCCCGGTCAGCCCCAACTGGCATCCCAGGCTTCCGTACGCAGGAACATACAATGAGCAGTGGCAGAAGACGCGCGCCCCCTATCTCCCGTCTGATTTTGACCTGCGGTTCTTCAATGTTGCACCCGGAGACCTGGTATTCAGCCCGTACCTTGAGGGCGGAGAGACTATTGAGGTAACGAACGCCACTCGGAGCGGGCAGCTTCGCTTCCATCTCCCCAGACTTCGATTTGATGTCACCCTGAGAGTCGCGGGCAGGAGTGAAAAGACACCGGTGTACCTTGAGACCGTCATGATTGAGCCGGATGCTAATCTCCTGTCGATGGTCTGGAAAGGAAAGCGCCGGTGTGATAAGCAGATGCTGAAAGTGGAACTCGTCACGTTTGAAATCGCACAGAGCGATAAGCATGTGAAGGGACTCTGATGTCGGGCGCGCAAGGCGATATCGTCGTGGTCGGCATCGGCATGGTCACCCCTTTGGGGCCGGACCTCGCCCAAAGCGCCGCCAATATCAGGGCCGGGCTGTCGGCCTTTGAAGAGTCCAGTATTATGGACAGAGCATTTGACCCATTTGTGCTGGCGACCTTTCCCGATGACGACCTCCCCCCTCTCGACAAGGAGCTTGAGAAGGAGCAACGCCTCACCTACCGCGAATCACGACTGCTGCGGCTGGCGCAACTGGCGCTCGCGCAGATTATGGAACAGGCGAGTGGACTGCAGGATGGTTTTCCGCTCTATGTAGGCCTGCCGGAACTTCAGACGAGCATTCCGATTGATCCCGCGGCGTTCTTGAAACGTTTGGGGCTTCAGTGTCAACTCAGACTTGACCCCCAACGCTGTCAGGCCGCCACCGATGGTCGCGCGGGCGGTCTGTCCGCTGTTCACCGGGCTATGGTGTCGATCAAGCAAGGTACGGAGCGGCTGGTTATGGCTGGAGGCGTTGATACTTTCAAGGACCTGTACATTCTCGGCACTCTCGATATGGAAAAGCGGATTAATTCGCCTCAGACGATGGACGGGTTCACACCTGGCGAAGGGGCCGCTTTTCTCGCGCTGACAACCGAATCATATGCGCGGGAGAAAGGGTATTCCGTACTCGGTCGCATTTCGGGGAGCGCTATCGATAACGAGCCGGGGCACATGTACTCGAAAGAACCTTACAAAGGGGAGGGATTGGCCCGCGCGGTTCAAGCGGCTCTGGCGCAGAGAAACGGAACGTCAGCCAAAGTGGCGACTGTCTTCTCAAGTATGAACGGTGAAAACCATTTTGCCAAAGAATGGGGGGTGGCTTATATTCGAAACACAGATAGTATTGAGAGCGCGTTTCGTATCGAGCACCCGGCTGACTGCATTGGTGATACAGGTGCAGCAGCGGGGCCGATTATGGTCGGTTTGGCGATGCGCGGAATGACTAAGCAGTACCTTACCGGTCCGGCGCTGGTTTATGCATCATCGGACCGCGCCCTCCGCGCTGCATGTGTAGTAATGCAAGCATGAAGGACTGAGATCACATGGGACAGACCGTTTTCGCTAACGGGCGTGGTGTCGCGCATAAAGGGAGTGGTGGAATGAGCGTGGTGCTGCCTGACGTGTGCAAGACGCCTTCGCCCGGTGGGCCGATACCCATTCCGTATCCTAACATCGGCAAGGCAGCAGATACATCGAGCGGCCCGACCAAAGTAAAAACTGATGGCCAGATGCCGATGGTGAAGGGAGCCAAGTATATGATGTCGGCTGGGGACGAAGCGGGCAGCGCCGGTGGCGGGGTGATGAGCAACAAGATCAAAGGCCCGTGTGAATACATGATGTACTCATTTGATGTGAAGTTTGAAGGCAAGAACGTTTGCCGCATGGGCGACCCGTTGTTTCATAATGATAAGAATATAATGGGGTGATCAATGACTCAGGTCGGTGAGTCTGTTGCTATACCAGTTGCCCCCAAGGAAGTCAAGGTCCCGGTGGTGGTCGCTGCGGTTACCCAGATTAGCCTCTCGACTGCCATAAAAGTTGCTCTAAACAAGACAAC
>Ga0315293_10006819_pt1 | contig 10641 bp, 6 predicted proteins | sample YL17G13_20_MG_FD_203071 | JGI IMG/M metagenome (GOLD analysis project Ga0315293, IMG submission 203071) | Sediment microbial communities from Yellowstone Lake, YNP, Wyoming, USA - YL17G13_20 | ecosystem: Environmental > Aquatic > Freshwater > Lake > Sediment | place: USA: Wyoming | collected... | reverse complement strand
GAAACTGGGAGGGCTTCCCCGTTCCTCCAGACCAGATTCGTTATCTCCTTCTCACCCATGTTCACCTAGACCACTGCGGACTTATTCCCAAGCTTGTCAAGGAAGGGTTTGGTGGAGATATTCTGCTCACCCCTGCATCTAAAGAGTTGTTTCCGATTGTGGTTTTGGATTCTGCTCGAATGCAGGAAGAAGATGCAGCCTTCAAGAAAAAACGCCATAATAGGGAAGGCCGAAATGGATCCTACCCGGAAATTCCTCTATATACAGTCCAAGATGCCGAGAAGTGTTTTCCCCTCCTAAAGGATGTTCCCTATGAAGAATTCCTGCCGCTGAGTGACCAAGTCAAGGTGTGTTTCCACGATGCTGGTCACATCCTTGGCTCGGCCATGATTGAAATCTTTGCCAAAGATGAGAACGGGTCGCGGAACATCATCTTCTCTGGAGATATCGGCCAGTGGGACAAGCCTCTTCTCGGCAATCCCTCTGTCTTTGATCGAGCGGATTACGTGGTCATGGAGTCCACCTACGGAGATCGCAACCATGACAGTCCCCAAGATATTGATGATAAACTCTGCAAGGTCGTCAATGACACAGTAAAGGCTGGTGGGAATGTCCTCATACCCACATTTGCTATTGAGCGTGCCCAAGAGCTGTTGTATCACTTTAACCGCTTGGCGCGTGCGGAAAAGATTCCGTATGTTGTGACCTTTCTTGATAGCCCCATGGCTGTCGAAATCACGAAGGTCTTTAAACAATGCAAGAAGTATTTTGACAAAGAGACACAGGAGCTCTTCAAAGATGATCAATCCCCCTTTGACTTTCCGGGGTTGAAGCTCGTCGAATCTGTTGAAGCGTCCAAGGCGATTAACCTGATCAAAGGGTCAACCATCATCATAGCCGGCTCAGGGATGATTACAGGAGGACGAATTAAGCATCACCTAGTCAGAGAGATAACTCGCCCAAAATCCACGCTTCTTTTTGTGGGATACCAAGCGGTCGGGACGCTGGGACGGCAAATCTTGGACGGCGTTTCCCCCGTCAGAATCCTCGGGCAGTCCTACCCTGTGCGGATGAAAATCGAGAAGATCGATGGCTTTTCCGCCCATGCCGACATGGACGACCTGCAACGCTGGCTCAGCAACTTCAAATTCCCGCCGAAGCATGTATTCCTGACCCATGGCGAAGAAGAATCAATCTTGAGCTTAGAAGACTATCTCCATTCTAAGAGCGGATGGGAAGTAAGCGCACCAACATACATGGAAGAATACAACCTCCAGCTCCTCCAGAGCGCGCATGCGTGTTCCTAAAATGGTCAAAAATGGTTTTAATTCTGGTTTGCCCGTTTCTCCTGTGTTCGAGGAAGACAAAATCCCCCAAGAAGTCAAGAATAGACACGAAGCCCAAAGCCGTCCCCAGGTCATGAAGGGCGAATAAAAACCATTTTAGGCCAATTTCGGAACAAGCATGCGCGCTATTCCATAAACAATAAGACTAATAGAGACGGCATCGAATGAAGTAGAAAAGAAGTGTTTCCATTACATTAGAGGTGGAGAAAGAAATGTTTCCGCTGTTATGGTGGCTGACATGGATAGCAGTATTCGTGTTTCCCACGACTGAGCACTGGATCAAAAATAAGTGGCGATACCTGCTTCTCGGCGTTCTCGGCGCGCTGTTCGGATTCACTGCTATTGCAGCTGTCACGATCGATGTCTACATGGTTCTCTGGCTCATATTCTTCAAACTGTCCACCACGGCAGCAGAGTGGCTGTTCGCATACATGAACATCTACAGATTTTCGGACTATGAGGAACGACCCAAACACGAGAAATACGAGCACAGAAGAATCAGGTCCATCTTTGATCGAGGAAGCGAAAAGAGAGAGTACAAGTGGCTAGCCGCCTCTGCAATGGTAGCCACAATCGTCTTTTCAGCTGTTATGTTGTGGCAGACCCAAACCGCATCAGGAGTCAATAACGCAAATGCTTTCAACCAGATGGTGACATTCAAACCCGCAGGAACACCCTTGTTCCAGCACGAAATCCCAGACAACATGCTGCGGTTGACGACCGAGGAACTGGCGAAGAGTATCGCACTGAGAAGCGCCGCACACTTTGGAAGCGTACGGATCGGATCCGCACACATAACCATATACAAGAGCCGCCTCGTCTGGGTCGTGACGATGATCCCGCCAAACTTGTGGGGTGACAACACCATCAAGGGATTAGTGATCGTCGACGCAAACAACCCAGAACTCGACGTAGAAATCATCGATGAACCCTTCAAAGTTGGCGAAGGACTGATGTACCTTCCACCGTTCTACACTGGAAACATACAGGGAAACGCCTACTGGGGACAATCTACTGCCGATGCTTACGGCAGAGCCACTATAACGCCCGACGACAACGGCGACTGGAAATACGTGTTAACCGCGACCCAGGTTCAACAATGGTCCTTCGTTGCACAGCCTAAAGGAGTGTACGTGTACGATGAGTTTGGCCAAGTCGAAAACTTCTACGGCATTGATCAGATCCCCGGCTGGGTCACGCAGCGCTACGACGAAGGTTGGCTTAAAAGCATGATCGGCGCGTGGGGTGGCTACAGGAGAGGAAACGGCTTCGACATCTTCGCACGCGGCTTCGCTTGGATACCAGCATCAACCAGCAGGGTGGAGATATCGGACGATGTCCGATGGATCGTTGACCCAGACACAAACAGAATAACCGCGCTCGTTCCGGTGGATTTCGTTGGCGAAGCGCAGACTATGGCGGGAATGTTCAAAACAACCGACCGCGGAATAGAGTACTACGACACGAGGGGTCTAGACATCAAAAGCGGCCTGCAGGCACAGAACGTCATCGAATCCCACATTCTGATGCCGACCACGGGTGCGTACGAAGCAGAAATGCCCTTGGTATACCCGATAAACGGTGAAAACGCTTGGTTCGTGCCAATATACTGGCGCACTATGCAGGGCGAATCCACATCAGCACAAAAAACCATCAAGCTGGCTGGTCTCGGAATCGTCGACGCGGTAAACCTGGACCACTATACCATCGTCATGACGGGCGAAGGATACCAGGGCGCGGCTCTGGTTGCAGAGACAAAGCGCAGATTTGAAGTAGCAGTAGTTCAACCTTCAAACGAGAAGACGATAAGCGGAACACTGAACGACAGATTCTCATACGTCAACAACGGCAACACCATCTACGTTCTAACCATCAACCAGACCGACTATGCAGTGTACACGCAAACCCTGGATTTCACAACAGTCAGCAGGATAGAAAAACTGCGCATTGATGATACAGTAACGATAATAGTCAACTCGAACAAAAACGAATTCTTACGATTCCCAAGTTAGCCTAAAAACAAGAAAAGCGCGCGCAATTGAGTTTAAATCCTACGATTCTGCTTTGTGCAAAAGCTCTTGCATGCTCGTAGTATAGTTGACTTAAAGTTTTCACCATCAAACAGCATTGCAGAACTCAATTGAAACCTTGCCCATGTGAAAACGTTATGTTTAAATTTAGGCAGACTCTAGAAACATTTTCTCAAGAGTTTTAGGGAAGGCTAATTGGTTTGGCAACAAGGAAGGAGCCTATTTGGATAGCGAGAGACCTTTCGAAATGCAGCGGATGCCGCAAATGTGAGATTGCCTGTTCGCTTCATCATGAGAAGAGGATCTGGCCGGAAGCATCAAGAGTGAGGGTTTTCATGTTGGTTCCAGGCGCAGATTTTCCGCATTTGTGTGCTCAATGTGAAGATTATCCATGTGTTGAAGCCTGTCCATTCAAGGCTTTGTCTGTAAGCAGGAAAACTAGTGCTGTCTTGGTGAACAATAAGAAGTGCACTGGCTGCGGAAAATGCATAGAAGCGTGCCCCGGAAGAATCCCACACATGTATCCGGCAAATAAGAAAATTGTAATCTGCGATCTATGCAATGGCAATCCACAGTGCGTGAAGGTCTGCCAAGAAGGAGGATGGAACGTTCTGAAAACCGTTACGAGAAGAGAACATCCATACAAGCTTTACGCACGCAAGCCTGAAGAGCAGACGAGGAGTCTTGCGATTAAATTGTATGGAGAGAAGGCGGAGGAGTTCATTTGATATTGGGTTATGCTGGAAAATTCTTAGAGATTGATCTTTCAGAAGGTGCCTTCAAAAACGTTACGTTTGACGATGAGTTGTTGAAGGATTACGTTGGGGGCAGGGCACTTGCAGCAAAAATCCTTTGCGAGAGATTGATCAGTGAATGGGAGGAGCTGGACCCGCTTAGCCCTGACAATATTCTGCTTTTTCTGCCTGGACCACTTACAGGTTTTTTCCCAGGCGGCAGAGTCTGCGTCTCAGGCAAGTCTCCACAGAGTAACGGTGTTGTGGGTTCGACTGTTGGCGGCGAGTTCGGAGTTGAATTGCGCTGCGCCGGGTATGACGGCGTCATTGTTACAGGACAGGCTGAGAAGCCCGTTTACGTGTTCATAAAAGACTCGGATGTTGAGATCAGAGATGCAAGCCGCATTTGGGGTAAGGATGGCAAAGAAACGAACACGTTGCTTAACAAGGAATGTAGGCGACTGTTGAGTGAGCGTTATCCGGATTATGGTGAGTGGAAGGAGCCTGCAAAATTGTACATTGGCCCTGCAGGCGAGAATAAAGTTCGAACTGCGGTGGTTGTGGCTAAGTGGACGCATGCAGCAGGCTACGGCGGTTACGGAGCGGTTATGGGTTCGAAGAATCTCAAGGCAGTCGCTGTTAAGGGTACTGGCCCGTTGCCTGAGGTTGCCGACCTTAGAAAAGTTAGCCGACTGATTGATGTCGTAAACAAGAATGCGTATGAAAATATCTTGTGGAGACGGTGGGGAACAGGCGGTGGCGGTTACTCGTTTGCTGCGAAAACGAGTTCTGAACCTATTAGGAATTGGCAGGAAGAGTGGCACGATGAGAAGGGTTATGGTGTTGACCAGTTTGAGAGCAGGCTCTGGGTGAAACAGAGTTGGAGTGACTTTGGCTGCGGAACGAATTGCATGAAGATAGCTCAGGTCAAGTCTGGCAAGTTCAAGGGGGCGATAACTGATAATCCTGATTACGAGATGGAAGCGTATCTGGGTCCCAACTTGGGCATTTTTGTGCCTGAAGAAAACGTGTTTATGTCTTCATTGATCGATGATCTCGGATTATGCGGGATTCAAACGGGCAACGTTATGGGTTTTGCTGCTGAACTCTTCCAGAGGGGCATCCTGTCCAAGAAGGATCTGGACGGCATAGAATTGAAATGGGGAGATACTGAAGCTTTCGCCAAGTTGGCGAAGAAAATTGCCTTAAGGGAAGGGATTGGCGACTTGTTGGCTGAGGGTACGTACAGGGCAGCGTTGAAGATAGGAAGGATGAAGGGCAAAGACGTGCTGCAGTATGCTGTTCAGAGTAAAGGCATTGGGATTGGTGCCCATGGCATTCGCAGCGGCAAAGACTTTTCAACCGACATAGGGTATGCATGTTCAGTTCAATGTGGCGACCACACTTCAATAACCGACTTGCCTGAGGACGGCGCAGTGGGCGAAGTATGGGCAGTGTTCAATGATTCAGCGATCTGCTGCAATTTTAGCGGTGGTTTTGGTTTGCCTAGAAACTTGAAGTTCGACTTTTACAATGCAGTCACAGGTCTAGCGTTGACGCGTGAGAGTTGGAGCAAAGGTGGCGGGTTAAAGACGTTGCAGATACAACGGGCATTATTGCTTTTGGGAGGACCAGATTTGAAGTGGAACCCGAAAGTTCATGACGATAACCCAAGCAGATTCTATGAGCCGTTGCCTTCGGGGCCATATAAGGGGAAAGCTGCTGACAGAACCAGCGTGAGGGAGAGCGTACTGCAGTACTATCAAGAGGTTGGTTGGGACGAGAACGGAATACCGAAGTCGGAGACTCTTAAGAAGCTAGAATTGCGAGATGTCAATAAAGCCCTGAGGAAGCTACGCAAATAGTCGAAAGAGAGAAGCGGGCAAAGCGAAGCGCTCACTCGTAAACACTAAACTTGCAGCAGGGCAAACAGGTCCAGACTCAGAGTATATGCGAATTCAGTAAACTATTCATTGTCTGTTTACGGAATTAAGCTTGATTCAATGAGAACGATTCTTTCGTAACCGAAGCCCTTGTTAATGCATTTTCAGTAAATGCTAAACGAACCTCTAGAGCAGTTCTAGCAAAAAAGTGGTTTGCTACAATTTTGATACAACTTTTGATACGAAACTCCATGACTCACCATTGACATCAGAAAAGCGCGCGCACGTTACTGTTTTATTATTGATTGTACTCTGCCGACTTTGCCGTCTGTCAGTCGTACCTTGATTCCGTGGGGGTGAGTTGAGCTGTTGGTGAGGATATTCTTGACGGTGCCCTCAGTCAATTTGCCGTTCCGTTGGTCCTGCTTTAAGACGATTTTTACGCGGATACCAGGATTGATTTGGCTCCTCTGCTGATTAGGTTGCATTTCCGATAATAGGTGCTTCGCGGCTTATAGTGTATTCGCACTGCTGAAACATAGAAATAGATATTCTTTACAACAAGTCTACGAAATTGTTAGAGATATATGGTAAATAGAACGTGATGAGATGACAACTAAAAGAAAGAAAGGATGAAAGAAGAAAGAAGCAATGAAGTAGAAATGATGCCTATTGTACCACAGCTTCCCATCGCGCTCGCGGTTCCGTAAGGCGCGCGCTGACTCATTCACACGCACTAGACTACTGAAGACTAGGAAATGAGGGATCCAGCTAAGATGAGTAGGAGGGAAACTGATTCTAAGAGTCCCGCGGAAACGTGGAGTAGTGAACGCTTAAACCAAGATCAAAGAGGATTTCGCTGAAGGCAGCAGGGTCGGGCAGACTGTGGTGCTGCACAGGATGCGCGCAAACCAGGAGCGATTAACCACACAATTCTCAAGCGTAAATCAATTGAAAAATGTTGATTCTCTCGTTTGGTGCGGTCGCCGGGATTTGAACCCGGGTCGTCAGCGTGGGAGTCTGATCCCTCTGACAACAAGTCTCTATATACGAATGGAGGATCAGTCGACTGGGAAGACTTTGAACAATGGTTGCTCAAGGACCACAAACCGCACACAACTGTCTCTATGGTTTCATATGCAAAACAGTATCAGGATTGCCTGGAGAAGATGGATCTGCCAAAGCTCCGGGATCTCAGAGACAGTTTCAGGCCCAATGTTCTCAAGGCACTGTCGGCCCTGGCCAAATTCACCGGATGTTATGATCAATATAGGAAGGCAATGAGAGGGTTTGGCCTCAAGTGGGGAGGCCGGAACGCTGATGATATTGTCATCGACAGGTTGACCAAAGTGAAGGATCCGGGAGAAGTATATGCCTGGATCCGGGAAGTCAAGAGGGTCCGGCCTGAGCTCACAAACTTCATGGACCTGATGGCCACGACAGGATTGAGACTTGGAGAGGCCTATGAAAGCTATAACCTGATCATAGACCTGGCCGGGAAACGGAAACTCGGAGACTACTATAAGAAGGACCAGGGAATCCTGGAACACTACAAATTCAAAGACATCTTTATCCGCAAGAGTAAGAAGGCCTTTGTCAGCTTTGTTCCCGAGGAGCTGATCGCCCGGATCCAGGAAGACAGGCCACTCAAGAGCAAATTCGGAATCCAGAAACGAGTGAGCTCCCAGAAACTCAAACTCAGATTCGGAGACATCCGAGAAGCACACGCATCCTTCATGACGAAATACTTGCAACAACCAGAGATCGACTTCATACATGGCCGAGTCTCAAGCAATGTGTTCATGAGAAACTACTTCAATCCGGCCCTGATCGTGGACCTGAAGGCCCGGGCCCTGAAGGGGATCCAGGAGATCCAGGAGAAAGTTAAACAATGAACTTGGACATGCGAGGAAAAAGAGAATTATTGTGTGACAGTACTCGGGACAGTTAGAAGCATTTCAAGCAAGCTGGGATTAAAGAAATAATCTGCGCACACCAAGATGAGACCCTGGAAAACGTTTCAAAGGTTTATATTGGCATTCCACAAATAAAGACATGCGATCGGGTTATGATCAGCGATCTTGTTGTCAAGAATTTCAAAAGCATAATGAATTCCGGTAGGATACACCTGAGACCTCTGTCGATAATAACTGGAGCTAACTCCTCTGGAAAAAGCAACATTCTTGAGTCTATTGCTTTTGTCGCACAGTCCGTCCGTTCTACGACGGAATCAAGAACCATGTATCAACTTGTTAGAAATGGGACCTTTCTAAGCTATCCAAAGACCGCATCCATTGCTTTCCGTAAGAATCTAGAGCATGAAATGACATTCAGTTTTTCCTTTCCAATATCAGACACTGAAAGGAGTCGCCTAGGACCTGGAACCGGGAAAATAGGCTATGAATTGAGCTATACACCCAAAACCCAGCAGACTGCACAGACGATCTTTGTCGGTGACAACGTTTTTATTAAAACGCTGTATTGTTTCACAGACGAGGGGCCTAAAAGCAGTTTTGTTTACCCGGGGATCTTGAGAAAATATACACCTTCTCAGGACGCCATTTTTGTGTTGGATAGTGATATTTTTAATCCTTTAAAGACTTCTATCCCAGACCGACAAAGGTTCCCTATTGGAGATAGGCTAAGGATAGCACGCGAAATCAGCAACATAATATCTGAAAAGATGAGCAGAACCTTCTACATTTCCGCGATGCGCGGGTCTATCCCGCTGAAAGGGAATGCTCAAGGAGTTCCACAGTGGGTTGGTAAGAACGGAGAGAACTTGATGAGTTTGTTGTCTCTGACATTCAGTAAGAGGGAATTCTCTTCAATCGCAGAGAAAATACGATTTTGGGCAGGGAGATTTGGTCTAGGATCATTGCAAGGTGGTTGGTGGGGTAATGATGAGATCGGCGTTGATTTTGAGGATCCTGTACTAAAGCAACCGTTAGAGTTATTCTTGGCGAGTTATGGTACACGCCAAATCCTGTCACTGATCACCCAGATCTTCTGGAGCAAAGAAGGAGATACACTACTCATTGAAGAACCCGAGATAAGTATGCATCCTGAATCGCAGATTACCCTGCAAGAGCTTTTCGCTGAAGCAGTGGCAGAAGGCAAGCAGATAATCTGCACAACCCACAGTCCCTTTCTCCTACTTGCACTTTCGAGCATGGTAAAGAAAGGTAAAATCTCAAGCAAAGAAATCACTGTCTTGCATACACAGAAGAGAGAAAATGGAACAAAGATCGCTCAGCTTCCAATTGACGATAAGGGGTTTATCAAGGGGTGGATACCCAGTTTTGCCAAAGCAGAAAGCAAACTGCTTGATGAAATAAGCGATCCTTTTGCGGAGTAGAAATATTTGCCTTTCGCGGTCTTTGATACGAACTCCCTACTTAGAGCTTTCATTAAGAAACGTCCTTTCTGTGATGCACTTGAGAAACTTCAAGAGGTGTGTGATAAAGTAGTGATCTCAAGACCAATACAGAAAGAATTCATTTCTAAATTACATTCAGCTGGACTGACTAGTGTTGTCTTCAATCAGAAAATGTCCGAGCTTTCAAGGATGGGTAAGATCAAGAGACTCAACAAAACACATCTATTGAAAGCAAAAAGAGAGATAAAGAAGCAAAAACTGCGATTGCCTAACGACAAAGAGGACCACAAATTCATAGAAGCTGCGGTCGCTAGCAGTGCTGGGTTTTTGGTCACAACAGACAAGGGAATACTAATCTTGGATCCATATCGATATAACAGGACGAACTCTATAATCAGAATACTACTGCCAGAGAGCTATGTCCATGATAGGTAATGCAGTGAGAGCAAGTGCAAAAAGACTCATGAGACAATGAAGTTGACTTGAAGTATGCTATTCTGAAGAAATTGTTTTGCCACGCACAACCATCATCCTAGAACGCTGACAGCTTTCCCATCAATATTCTCTTTTTTTCTCGTTACAGTTGCTCAGAATTCGATTGCTTAATCCATCATATGGAATCTGCAACTTGCAACTTATCCATCAGAATCCTTGGGTGGCAATTTCCCTACATTGAATAATCGTTTTCCTGGTCTGGATGATGGCAATCCTTAACTCGAGCTATCAGCTTAAAAGAAAGTGAGGGGAAAGGCCTGTGTTTGAGTATGTTCCTTACGGTTTGACCTATATCCTGGTTTTCTTTGCGTTTGTCATCTTTATGGGGATATTCGTATTTTGGTATGAGTTTCGCAAAAGGAAGAAAGAGCTGAAGGAATAAGATAGCGCGCATGGTTGTTCCTAAAATGGTCAAAAATGGTTTTAATTCCGTTCTGCAAACTTCTGCGGGTTCGAGAAGGCTGGTTGCGGCAAGCAATTCAGGAACAAATGCGAAGTCCAAAACTGTCTCCAAATCACAAAAGGCGAATAAAAACCATTTTAGGCCAAATTAGGAACACGCATGCGCGCTGAACGGCGAACTTATAAACAAAAGGCTACGAATCATAAACGAAGTGTTACATATGAAAGGTTTCAAATCCAACATCGAGAAGGACACTTTGGGCAATGCCAATTTCCGACGCGTTCTCTACACAGGCAAGAACAGCCAACTGGTACTGATGAACCTTAAACCTGGCGAGGAAATAGGCGAAGAGGTTCATAAGACAATCGACC
>Ga0315293_10006817_pt1 | contig 10643 bp, 15 predicted proteins | sample YL17G13_20_MG_FD_203071 | JGI IMG/M metagenome (GOLD analysis project Ga0315293, IMG submission 203071) | Sediment microbial communities from Yellowstone Lake, YNP, Wyoming, USA - YL17G13_20 | ecosystem: Environmental > Aquatic > Freshwater > Lake > Sediment | place: USA: Wyoming | collected... | reverse complement strand
ATGGTGCATTAAATAAAAGCAGTTTAACATCATGCTTAGGATTGAGGAGATTAATCCCCCATGTCGACAGAACAGAACACTTTATTCTGATGTAGTACGTATGTACAATCAGAGCCAGATCTATTCCACTGTGTATGATCAACAGTATTTTCTAATGCTTGCTGTTGTTTCCATAGATGGTATGTATCATCATTCCATCCATTCATCCATCCAAGATCTTTGTAACCTTGGAGGATGAGGTGATCACGGTATTCTCTACCGTTGTAAAAATCTTCTTTAGGTGACTGGTGAACCATCTTAATTTGTTTTGGGTTTAGGTTTAGAAATACTTTTTCGGGTGACGCTGTTTATCCTCTCCTATCTTATCTATATAGAGTAGAAGATAAATAGATCCTACTAAGTAACCAGCAATAGTCATAACAGACAGTAGGATCTTCTGATCTCTATCAAATGTCTCTAGAGCATATGTCATTAACACCACCACTATCGTAGTGAGACTATACATAAAGCACCCACTGAATAACAAGAACCATCTTTTCATCATATATGATTTGTAGCTATCTACTGCGTGACACCATAGGTGCTTTAGACACAGTTCTAACCGGGTTAACAATGTTTTTATGTGGTCCAGTCCACCCATTAGACACCTACAGATGCACTATTTAAATGCAAATGCAGGTGTCTGTTAACGTGGATGGGGACAAAAACGGGGTGTAACCCCCGTTTATTACGCTTCGTCCACTTCAGCAGCTTCTTCTACGAAAGCTTCTACGCTAGCAAACGCTTTGTTAATGTCGACAGTCGCCCACTTGCGCGTTAGCGTTACACGGTCACCGTCAATAGTCAAGGTTACGTTCTCATCACCACTGTTAGCCCATGGAATGTTATCACCCACATTAAGTGCGTCTATATACTGAATAGCATACTCTGTCAACTCAGCATCGTTCAACTGTTGAGACACCATGCGCGACAACGAAGGGATCTGAAATCGTTTACCGTCAAGCTTGCTGATACCCTTAAACAAGCCACTTGTTACCATTGATGGTTTCTTGTCACTGCAAAGGATACCACCATTTTCGAATTTTCGTATTACGTACAACATATTATTATAGCGGGGGTTTTATTCCGCTACAGACAGGAGGGGGAGTCGTTGCTTAGGAGTCTCACCTCTGCGGTGTACACAACACTTATAATTACCAGGGGGGTTATTATAGGACCCCCCTGGGGGGATGGGGGGTTTCTATATATGGAAACTTTTGGAGGATATTTTTTTATTTTGTATATTTGGAGTGTAGCACCCCCTGTCACCAGGGATCACCCGCTGGGAGTTTAGTTCATAATATAAAATCTTGGTGGGTCAGACGTAGGGTTCTAGGAGTAGCACTAACAGATGTGAAACTGGGTGTCCCCTACAGGTGCGCAACTGGTAGTCTTATAACATTAAGGGCGAGCATAACACATGGGATAACATAGTGTCCTGAGTTAACAGGGAGTTTAGTGTCGCGTAGGTGTAAAGCAGAAATGCTGACGTACAGCTTAATGTAAAATGGACCAACTAACTAGGGATAGCTAATGTAATTGCTATTATCACCACCAGCTTACGTATTCCCCGTTTGCAAGGGGATTTTTATTTTCTACACTTCTTGTGGATATCTTTTTTACATTAACTGATAACTTAAAAGTAAATTTGTATAGTTTAAACATTTTAAGTATATTATTAATGTAATCCCCTTTATTATGTCCAAGAGAGAAATAATTCAAAACGAAGAATCGCTTAGTCACTACATCCGTATTACAAAGGATGATGGTAAGGTTATAAACATTCCTGTAATAGATGCTAGGGATGGGATGGTGGAGCGTGCGTTGGCTGAACAGATGATCAAAGAGACCAACCGGTCTAAGTTCATGACTTACACTAATTATAACATGTCACATAGAAAACCCTTAAACTCTATTAGTAATGATACACACCTGTAATGTACACTGTCATTCCCTCTCCACTACAGAAGTGGACCTCCTTGGATTAGACGACCAGGGTAAATGGTTACCGTTCTCCTTCCTATTAGATACTGTCATTGCTATGAAGCAAACGACAGACGAAGAGGATGAGGCTACATTTAATTGCACCACCGTATTTATGGAGAATGCTGAAACCTTTGTAATCGACACTCCTTTCTATACATTCCAAAAAATATGGACATCCTATATGGAAGAGGATGATGACGATGATAATGATAGATCCGATTTAGTAATTTAAAAAAATTTAAAAACCAACCATTATGTCAGAAGAAACAAAACAACCCAGCAAAGATGAATTTATTGCTCACATGGTAGAGCAAATTGAAGTGACAGAATATAGAGTGAAACTTCAAGATCTTAATACACTACTAGCTAAAGGTAGAGCTGAAGAGCTGCAAGCTTTGATGTTTATTGCTCAAGCTACGACAGAACCTAGGAATCCCCCAGCTCCTTCAGATGAAGAAGACTTAGAAGAAGCTCCTTCTAAAAGAAAACTAAAAAAAGACTAATCTCCCATGGCTATAGTAAACCAAGTGGAGAAACGTGTAAAATTACCAATAGAGCAGGTGGTTCAATACCAATTGCTTACACATTGTTTTCTCTCCAATATAACCCTTAGCGCAGCAGACATAACATGTCTCACTATGCTAGCTATTGATCAAGAACAAGAGCTTAATAGTTTTTGTAATAAGGTGTATGAAGCAAAGGTTTTTAAAAGTCCACAATCTGTACGTAATTCTATTATTAAATCTGAAAAGAATGGGCTAATCCTAAAGGAAGGAAAGAATAAAAAGAAGATATGGATTAATCCAATTCTTAAAATCCAAACTTTAGGTAATGTCCTTCTTGACTATAAAATTTTAGGAATTGCATCCGAGTAAAGTTAGAGACTTGCTTCCTTCCTTTGCAATGGAAATGGAATGTTCTGTAGAAGAAGTGTCTGCAGTGACATCTTATTATTACAAGACATTACGTTCTAGACTTTCTGCATTAGAAGAACCAACAATCCATGTACACAATCTAGGTAATTTCTATATAAAAGAAAATGCTCTAGATAAGAATATGGAAATCTCTTTAAATTATTTATCTAAACTTTCCACTACAGATATTGGAGAATATGGAATGAGAAGAGATATTAAAAATAATTATGAGAAGATGTCTTTAATAAAAAACAAGCTAGACCTAGAAAGAATCAGAAGAAGGTCTGTAATAAATAAAAGATATAACAATGAGCCTGAAAAAGAATATAATAGCAATATGGAAAAGTAAAGGACAAATTATAGAAGGTATCACAAATAGTATTTTTAAAAAAGAGGATGTTGAGGAAATAGCTAAACACCGAATGAGCATATGTAGAATATGCAAACTATACACCACTAGTAATGATGGTTGTATGGTGGAAGGAACAACTCCTTGTTGTAATCAAACAATGGGAGGATGTGGATGTAGTCTTACATTTAAAACAAGATCTCTATCATCTGATTGTCCTATGGGATTATGGAAGAAAGTGATGGAAGAGCATGAGGAAGATTTATTAAAACAAAAACTAGGAATACAATAATGGCACTAATATTTAAACCAGAAAAACATGAATATGTTTCCAATGATGGTGACAATATAGAATGGAAAAGTGTCACTAGTTTTATAGGAGATTTTAAACAACACTTTGACGCTGATGCAATATCTATAAAGTCTTCTAAGAACAAACGTTCCAAATGGTATAGAATGACTCCAGAAGAAATTAAAAATGCATGGAAGTCTGAATCTAAACGTGCTACAGATTTAGGTACATGGTATCATAATCAAAGAGAAGCTGACATATGTAGTTTTGATACAATAGAAAGGGAAGGAATAACTGTTCCAATATTTAGACCAAAAGAAACGGAAGGTGTTAAATACGCACCAGAACAAAAACTTTGTGATGGCATCTATCCTGAGCATATGATGTATTTAAAATCAGCAGGTATATGTGGTCAGTCAGATCTTGTAGAAGTGATAAATGGTAAGGTTAATATTACAGACTATAAAACAAATAAAGAGATAAAGACTTCTTCTTATGTTAACTGGGAAGGTATATCCCAAAAGATGGAGGCACCGGTTTCACACTTAGATGATTGTAATTTAAATCACTATGCGTTACAACTTAGTTTGTATATGTTTATAATTCTAAAACACAATCCAAAGTTAAAAGCTGGACAACTTATAATCCATCATATTATATTTGAAGAAGTGGATAAAGATAAATGGGGTAATCCAATAGCAGCTAGAGATACTAACGGAGATCCTATTGTACAGGATATTGTACAATACGACCTACCGTATTTAAAAACAGAAATAAGCGAACTAATAAAATGGAAGACAAACAAGAAATAATTCATTTACTAGATGAATTGATAGAAATGAACTTGGAAGGTAAGCTTCCAGAAGGACAACTTCTTTTTGAATGTTATTTAACTGAAGAAAAAAAAGCATTAAATAGTACGGACAAAGTGCATATAGATTTAATAAACAGAGAAAAATGGTTTAGGAAAATCTATACGCAATCAGCAAGTGCTGTAGGATTCAGAGGAATTAAAACAAGAGCATGATAAAACTATTTGATATAGCAAGTGGTAAAGTGGTAGCATCAGAGCATTGCTATACATTAAAGTTCTTAAAAGATATAATGGATGCATATCCAAAAGAATATCTGCAAGTGTATACATATCTTTTTTATATGACCTGTCCTAATCCAGATTTAAACCCATTCTTTCATTTTGTAGAATCAGAAAAAGAAGAAGTTATTCTAGAAGAAATAGGAGCAGAGTTTTCTACAGACGATGATCTTATTGTAAAGGGATTATCTATGTGTGAAAGAATGTATCAAACAGAAACATCAAGAGCTTACAATGGTATTAAAAAAGCTTTGGATAACATTGCTAGGTATATGAGTGCTACACAAATTACAGATGGACGGGATGGTAATATTGCACAGATAGGTAGAATAGCAAAAGACTTTGATGCAATAAGACAATCTTATAAAGGAGTGTATAAAGATTTAATTGAAGAACAACAATCAAGTGTGCGTGGTGGACAGAACTTAGCATACGACCAATAAGGTGAGTTGGTAGAGTGGTTATACTACGGTCTGCAAAACCGTCCACACAAGTTCGAATCTTGTACTCACCTTAATAATGTAAGGTGGTGGAACTGGCAGACACGCTACCTTGTCTCGGTAGTTTGTCACAACTCTTAAACAAATTTGTGACAATTGAAGGTTCGAATCCTTCCTTTACAGCTAAAAAATAACTATGAAAAAAAATGAATTACCAGAACACAATGAAGGATTTGGATCATACAAAGCAACAGAAAATGAAATTGAAAACTATCTTTATAATTGGGTCTTTCATTTTAATGCTTTCGATGGTGTTTGGTCTGCTATTCCTAGGGATGTTTATAATCAGTATTGGAACAACCCTAATGTTGATGGTGTCATACGTAGCAAATCTATTAACACGCTTTCGGAAATCATTAACAAAACAAAAGGAAATATAAAGCTGATAGAAAAGTTTGTAGATGGAAAATAATTATATTTCAGTTCCTGTATGGGAAAACGGTAAATGGTCAGTTCTTGATTTTGAAACAAGAGATGATTGGAAAGATTATGTGCGTTCTGTATTTAAAGATCAAGGACCAGATGTAGGATATGATTTTGATGAAACATCTTTTTTATTTAATGAACAAGGTAGGTATTTCCAAAAGAATGGATATTATTGCGCAGCACCTATAAGAACAAAAGATTATATCAGATATTGGGATGATCAAAAGAGTAAATGTAAAACAGGTGTCATATATAAAAATAATGGTAAGACTTGGTATTTAACCAGAGACTATTATATGTGGTTGAACTTTCTTCCAATATACGATAAGGAAGAAGCAAGGTTTGATTTTGCTAAAGTGAGAGATGCTCAGTATCATATGGCTCTTTATGAATGTTTAGCAGAACTTCATTTTAAACATTGTCCTATATTAAAGAAACGTCAGATAGCATCTTCTTATTTCCATGCAGCAAAATTGATTAATGCATATTGGTTTGATGAAGGTGCTATTCTTAAGATGGGAGCTAGTCTTAAAGATTACATATCAGAGAAGGGTACATGGAGAATGCTTAATGAATATAAGAACTTTCTTAATGAACATACTGCGTGGTATCGTCCTAATGACCCAGATAAGGTGCTTGCTTGGCAGCAAAGGATCAAGGTGAGACTAAATGGTAGGGATACTTATAGAGGGTTATTTTCGGTCTTACAAGGAACATCGTTTGAAAAGGATGCAACAGCTGGTGTGGGTGGACCTTGTACTTATTTCTTTCATGAAGAAGCTGGTATTGCTCCTAAAATGAATGAAACCTATGAGTATATGCGTCCTGCTTTACAATCGGGTATGATTACAACAGGTACGTTTATAGCAGCAGGATCTGTGGGTGACCTTGATCAATGTGAACCATTAAAAGATTTTATTCTTAGACCAGAAGCTAATGATATGTTCCACGTGGAAACATCACTTTTAGATTCAAAGGGTACGATTGGAATTACAGGATTATTCATACCAGAGCAGTGGAGTATGCCACCATACATAGATCAATATGGTAATTCACTTGTTAAAGAAGCATTAGAAGCTATAATACACGAAAGACTTAAATGGAAACGAGATCTTGCACCAGAACAATACCAACTTCGTATCTCTCAGAAACCAACTAATATAGAAGAAGCATTTGCTTTTAGAAAGGAATCGATATTCCCATTACACTTAGTTTCTAAACAAGCTCAAAGGGTTGATGATAAAACTTATGCTTATGAATTCCTTGATTTACATAGAGATGACACCGGAAAGATAGTAGCACAGGATTCTAAAAAACTACCTATTAGTGAATTTCCAGTTTCTAAGAATATGGAAAATAAAGAAGGAGTGGTGGTAGTTTGGGAACGTCCAGTTGCAAATCCTTCATTCTCAATGTATTACGCATCTATTGACCCTGTATCTGAAGGTAAGAGTACAACTTCTGATTCTCTTTGTTCTATTTTTATCTATAAAAATCCAGTGGAAGTTACTTATGATGATGGATCTAATAGACCAAAAACTTATATAGAACATGATAAGATAGTAGCTTCTTGGTGTGGTAGGTATGATGATATTAATAAAACTCACGAAAGATTAGAGTTGATGATTGAGTGGTATAATGCTTGGACTATAGTGGAGAATAACATATCCTTATTCATCCAGTATATGATTTCTAGAAAGAAACAGCGTTACCTAGTACCAAAAGACCAGATTTTATTCCTAAAAGATTTAGGTTCAAATGCTACAGTGTACCAAACATATGGGTGGAAAAATACAGGAACGTTGTTTAAACAACATTTATTATCCTATGGTATTCAATACCTTACAGAGGAAATAGACCAAGAGATTGGAGATAATGGAGAGATTTATAAAACCACTTATGGGGTGGAGCGTATTCCAGATCCAATGCTTTTAAAAGAAATGGGGGCATACCATGAAGGTTTAAACGTTGACCGTTTGGTAGCTTTCTGTGCACTTATAGCATTTGCTAAGGTGCAACAATCCAATAGGGGATTGCAAAAACGAACTGAGTCTATAAACAAAAACTTGGAAAAGTCAGAAAAAAGTTATAAATTAAAATTGAGTCCTTTTAGACATGTTGGTGGTTCTGGGTCATCCAGATCAGCTATGTCTAAACCAAGATCACCATTTAAAAATTTCAGATGATAACCACTACAGGTGCTATATCTTTTGAGGGAAACCAGATAGCTACATATGGTAGTAATGTGGAAATTATTTACACAATCAGTTCATAATCATGCAAATATTAAACGCTTTAGATTTAAAGTCAGGAAAAAAAGCTGAGTATAATAAGATGGGTACACTCACCCAACCTATTCAGTTTTTACCAAATTCTGAAAAGGATGAGCAATGGAGAGCGCACAATATGGACTGGTTAGAATGGCAAGGTATCAAACAAGTGAGACGTAACTCAAGACGTCTACTCAAAAATTATAAACTTGCTAAGGGTATAATTGATAGAAGTGACTATATTATTGAAGAAGATAATGAGTATGCTGATATTATAGATACTCTCACTAAAGAAGATCAATCAGCTTTAGAACTTAAATACTATCCTATTATTCCTAATGTCATTAATATGATGACTGGGGAATTTGCTAAAAGAAGTTCTAAAATAATGTTTAGAGCAGTGGATGATATTTCATATAATGAAATGTTAGACCAAAAAAGAAATATGATTGAGGATGTTCTTATATCAGATGCTCAGCATAAAATGATGGCTAAGATGATTGAGATGGGAGCTGATCCAGAATCAGAAGAATCTCAACAAGCTCTTAACCCAGAAAATCTAAAAACATTACCTGAAATTGAATCGTTCTTTAAAAAAGATTATAGGTCAATGGTTGAAGAATGGGCTACTCACCAAACTAAAGTGGATGAGGAAAGATTCAGAATGTATGAGCTTGAGAATATGGCATTTCGCGATATGCTAATCACTGATAGAGAGTTCTGGCATTTTAAACTTAATGAAGATGATTATGAAATAGAACTTTGGAATCCTCTTCTTACATTCTATCATAAAAGTCCAGACGCTCGTTATGTATCTCAAGGTAATTGGTGTGGTAAATTTGATATTGTTACTGTAGCTGATGTCATAGACAAATATGGTTGGGGTATGACACAAGAACAATTAGAAGCTCTTGAAGCAATCTATCCTGTTAGATCAGCAGCATTACCATTACATGGTTTACAGAATGATGGTTCTTTTTATGATGCTACTAGATCTCATGCATGGAACGTAGAAGGACCTTCATTAGCAATGCGTCAATATCTTTCTACATATGAAAACATGCCTTTTAATGGTGATATAGTTCAGTGGATTATGGCAGAAGGTGAAGACTTTTTAGACTATGGTCCAACGCATATGTTAAGAGTTGCTACAATTTATTGGAAGTCTCAACGTAAAGTGGGGCATCTTACAAAAATTACAGAGAATGGTGAAATTATTCAAGATATTGTAGATGAAACTTTTAAAATATTAGAGAAACCTTTATATAATACAAGAATAAGTTCAAACAAAACAAAAGAGAATTTAATTTTTGGTGAACATATGGATTGGATTTGGATTAATGAAACTTGGGGTGGAGTTAAGATAGGTCCAAACCGTCCAACATTCTGGGGTATGAATAATCCTTCAGGATTCTCACCAATATATTTAAACATTAAACGTCTACCATTCCAATTCAAAGGTGACAACACTCTTTATGGTTGTAAGCTTCCTGTAGAAGGGTCTGTATTTTCAGATCGTAATACAAGATCAGTGAGTCTTGTAGACTTAATGAAACCATATCAGATTGGATATAACATTGTAAATAATCAGATAGCAGATATACTAGTTGATGAACTAGGCACCGTAATACTTTTAGACCAGAACGCTCTGCCCCGTCACTCTTTGGGAGAAGACTGGGGTAGAAATAATCTGGCAAAAGCTTACGTTGCTATGAAGAACTTTCAGATGCTTCCGTTAGATACGTCTATTACAAATACAGAAAATGCATTAAACTTCCAGCATTATCAAGTGTTGAATCTAGAACAAACTCAGCGTTTGCTTTCTAGGATACAGTTGTCTAATTATTTTAAAACACAAGCATTTGAATCAATAGGTATCACTGCACAAAGAATGGGTACACCTACAGCACAAGAAAGTGCTACAGGTATACAACAAGCTGTTAATACATCTTATGCTCAAACAGATCAGTATTTTACACAGCATTCTGATTTCTTGATGCCACGTGTACATCAAATGCGTACAGATCTTGCTCAGTATTATCAATCTAAGAAACCTTCTCTTCGTCTTCAGTATATGACTTCTACAGAAGAGAAAGTTAACTTCCAAATTAATGGTACCGATCTTCTTTTAAGAGATCTTAATATATTCTGTACAACAAAGAGTAATCATAGATTTGTATTAGAACAACTTAAACAACTTGCTCTTACAAACAATACAGCAGGTGCTTCTATATATGATCTTGGTAATATCATTAAAGCAGATTCTCTAGCAGAACTTTCACATGTAATGAAGTCAGCTGAAGAAAAACAAAATGCTCAACGTCAACAGCAAATGCAACAAGAACAGCAAATGCAAGAGCAACAACTTCAAGCTCGTGCTGATGAACAACGCATGAAGATGGAATTTGAAGCAGCTGAAAATGAAAAAGATAGACAAGCTCGTATTATAGAAACAGAAATAAGAGCTGCTGGATATGGATCTGCTGTAGATATAAATGAAAATCAACAATCAGATTATCAAGATGCTTTAGTACAAATAAGAAAGCAGGAAGAGTATCAACAAAGGATGGGATTAGAAAGAGAGAAAGAAGTTAATAAGACTAATCTAACAAGAGAGCAACTTAATCTTAAACAACAAGAGATAGCATCTAAAGAACGTATAGCTCAAAAGCAAGTGGAGATCGCGCGCGTGAACAAGAATAAATACGATGTAAAAGATAATTCAAAGAATAAAAAATAATATTAATAAATAAAAACATATAAAATGCTTGGTT
>Ga0315293_10006816_pt1 | contig 10644 bp, 9 predicted proteins | sample YL17G13_20_MG_FD_203071 | JGI IMG/M metagenome (GOLD analysis project Ga0315293, IMG submission 203071) | Sediment microbial communities from Yellowstone Lake, YNP, Wyoming, USA - YL17G13_20 | ecosystem: Environmental > Aquatic > Freshwater > Lake > Sediment | place: USA: Wyoming | collected... | reverse complement strand
AGATCTTTTATCGTCCTTACCGCGGAATCAGGCCTGTTCGCAAGCAGAATAAGCGTAGCTCCGGGTAAAACTCTATTTATATAAACAGGCCAGTCCCTGCTGAGCGCATCGCGCTCTTCCGGATAAGCATCATTCCGGACAACTCTCATTGTAATCCCTATGCGCAGCGGCATAACCTACACCTCAATCGGTTCTATTCTTCCTTCGGAACAGTTTATTTCTATCGCGCGCGAGCGGAGCACACGGTCAAATATCTGCTCGCCGCAGCCTATTGCGGCCGGTAAGCCGAATTCAGCGCAGCGTATGGCCATGTGCGAATTAGCACCGCCGAATTTTGTAATAAGCCCCGCCAGATGCCGGGAAAATATCCAGTCGAATCCCGGGTCGGCATTCTCTATCAGGACTATTTTGCCGGTTATATCCTGCGTACTCTCGCTCTTTCCGTCCATAAAAACGTAAGAACCCCGCGCGGTCTTGTGCGTAATAAAATTCGGCTTATTAAGAAAAAGCGGCACTATGGATACGTCCTCTGATTTTTCTACGAGATACGGAAGGTGTATCGCCAATGTGATCTCGTGCATATTGCGGCCCTCTGTTGCCAGGTCCCTGAGATGCTGCTCCAGCGCCCTGCCCTGAGAAACATTTAGCGTATCGAGCACATCTTTGAGTTGTAAATAAGACATTTCTTCGCGGCTGAGCCCTGTTTCTTCGCCCCACGCAGCCAGGACTTCAAGTGCATCGCTGATATTCCTGGTAAATACAAATTTTGCATATTCCCGCGCCGTAGTTGCATCTTTGATATATTTCAATAACTGGTTCGGAGTTATGCTGTACCCGCATTCTTTGAGAAGTTTCTTTATCCCTCTCAATTGGTCAGCGGAAAAAGAAAATTTAATTCGCGAAATCGGCTTGGGAGGCGCATCCAGTGTCCCGTTCAGCAGGTCCTCGCGCTGGTCATACCGCCTTGAGAGGATATCGTAAGTACCCGGCCTCAAGTGGCCGTATTTGGCCATAAAATCCGCCATCCTGAGTTTGCCAACGATAAATAAGCCTATATCGGCGACTAAGTCGCTGGCGACCGTCTTTATCGACCTCTGAAATGAGTCTGCCTCTTCAACCGTCAGAATACCGCGCCTGATCATGGAGCGTATAAAGGCCTTAGCGATAAAAGCGTGCCGCGCCAGTACGCTGAACGGTATCGTTCCAAAATTAATGCAGTCTTCTAATAACCCGGATACGACAGTTAGGTCAGGCTTCTTGCACATCTGCATCAGGCTGGACCTGCGATGTGCGAGCAGTTCTATCTTTTTAAGTTCCCCTTCAATAGTCGCCACTTTTCCCGTTAAAAGGTTGTCGGTAAGAGTAAAGAGCGCTTTGCGAAATGCCTTCTTTTCTTTATCATTCAGCGCGCCCGGAATCTGTTCTCTTACTGATTTATCAAAATCGAACGCGAGGGCCGTGATCGCGATTTCAAACTCGATTTTATCATGAAGTTCCTTATGCTGCGAAAGGCGGCCTATCCATGCATTCACCAATTTGCTGCATATCCGCCCGTCCATGCCGCTCGGTAAAAATGAATTGAAACTCAAGCGGACGTCTATATACGGTTTCCCGAACAGCGAGACCATTAGTCGCGTTCCGTGCATCTCAAGATAACCCATCTGCCGCCTCGCTTCGCGCCAGGCATAATCGGTAATAAGGTGGCGGTAAAGTGACAAGGCCAGCGGCCGCGGAAACGTCCCTATCATCTCCGCCGGATTCCAGTCCGGCATTTTGCCGAAAATCGTCTTTTGGCCGTATAATCCGGGTGTCGCCTTTTCGTAACCTTCAACGAAAGACTTCATGCGTTTGATCGCGTCGTTGATTTTGATGGTAATGCCGCGGTTCCAGTTCGGCCGCGTCGGGATCTGGCGAACCTGAAAGATAAACACGCGGCTATCTTTGTCTACCGCGAATTCTATATCCAGCGAATCATACCCTGTTGCCTCTTCGATTTCCTGGACTGTATGGAGCAGCGCCTTAAACCGTTCCGACTTAAGGGCATCAACCGCCGAGTGATGAACTAAAAGCGTCCTGTTGCTATTCCCTGTCCCTGCAGTAACCGTATCCGTACGCCCTGTCTCGTCGTCGTAATTTATGACATAATACGGAGCACCCGTATTTAAATCCTGTGTAAAAACGACTCCGCTCATTGAGATGTTTTTGACCATCAATTGCACTAATACCTGGTGGCATCGGTTGTTCGCTGGGCCTGATTTTTCATAACTGGATATGACCTTATCTATCGCATTAGAGAGCCGGTCCTTATCATCCGCGCAGATATTCGGCATGGAGTCATGCAGGCCCGCCATCGTGGAGACGGCGCTGTCCTCGGAAGAGGCACTGGAACGTACGATAACTTTCTGTTTACCGAAGCAGGCACGCGTCTTTCTCAAAATAGCTTCCGGGTCTTTTTGCCACTCGATAACCGTAAAATAGTGAAATTTAGGCACCAAAGATAATGACAAGAGCGAGCCGAGGCGTTCAAGGCTCTCCGCTTTGGTCCCGAATTTATATTTCCGCTTTTTACATTCCAGCATCAGATAATTCTCCTTAATCGGTTTTTCTACCGCTTTTCCAGATGCCTTCTCTTATCAAAAATTCAGCAAACTTAAAATCTATCTCAGCATCTATGTCACGCGCCGATAATTCATCCATTACATATATGGCTGTTTTATCGGAAAAAGGCAGAATGTTCTTCGGGTCAAGCAAAAAATCTCTGGAGTAAAAATATATTGATCCGTTTATGCTATAGACTTTCGGCGCTTTCTGCCTCGCAATAACCGCTTTGGGCAGCCTCTTGGAGAGCCTGACAAAACCGTCTCCTCTTTTTTCAACCATATTAAAATAAGGGTTTTTGGAGGAAGGCGTTACACTAAAGAGCGTCTTTGGCTTTTTTCCCAGAAACATTTTCAGGCAGTTATCTATATCTTTTATCTGCCTCAAAGGAGCAGAAACATCAAGATCGACTATTACATTATATTGCTCCTTAAACAGCTTTTCGCTCTCTACCAATGCGTGCCTTATACTTGGGACCTTGGGCGCGTTATCGGTTGCCAGCCTCTCGGGCCGCATAAAAGGCACTTCGGCGCCGTATGCCATTGCGACATCCGCTATATCTTTTGAATCCGTCGAAACAATCACATGCTTAGCCTTACCCCACACAAGGGCCTGTTCTATTGTATGAGCAATCAGGGGTTTTCCGGCTAGCGGCCGTATATTCTTATTTTTAACCCCTTTAGAACCGCCTCTCGCGCAAACCGTGCATAATATATTACATCCCATGCTCACCTCTATTATAATAGCTGCAATTTTTCTACCACTTTTTTGTATTCTTCCCATTGCCCTATGTCAAGCCAGGATTTTTCGCTGATAGGGTAAACGCCTATCCGGCCATTATGTTTTTTAACCTCTTTCATCAAGTCCGTAGCATGAAATATTTTTTTGGAAGGAATATACTTCAGAATTTTCTTTTCCATAAGATACATACCCGTATTTACAAGAAAATCGTATTCCGGTTTTTCATCAATTTTCTTCAGCCCGCCGCCGGAATTTATTTTGATAACGCCGTATGGCAGCATAAAATGCTGCATTGAACCTACTATGGTGATATCATGTTTATTTTTTTTATGAAATTCGTACATATCGTCGTATTGCGCTTTTATTATGGTATCGCAATTGGACAGAAAAAATGTACCAGGAAAATCTCGCGGTAAAAGTTTCAGACCTCCGATAGTTCCAAGCGGCTCATTTCTCTCATGCAGATATTTAATATTATAGCTATCGGAGCTATTATCAAAATAAGATTTTATCATCCCCCCCTTATAACCTAAAATTAGATAAAAACCTCCCGATACATACTGTAAAAAGTTATTTATTATCACTTCGGCAACAGGTTTATCTCCTATCGGTATAAGCGCTTTGGGTAAAATCCGCGTAAACGGATCCAGCCTGCCTCCTTGCCCTCCTGCCATTATCACTACAGGAATCTTGAGGCGAAACTTTTTTTCACTTACCTCTTCAGCATCTTTTACAAGATTTCTCCAGAAGAAAACGTCTACAATGTGCCCATGTTTGTCAAGGATGGGAAGGGAGTCTACCCTTGCTTCGAGTATTATTACACGCGCTTCTTTTTCCGATATGCCCTCTTTGGCATATATAGGCCTTTTATTATATATCTTTTCTATATTTCTATTTATATCGCCTCCAGATAATATCCATCTCCTGATATCTCCGTCCGTGATAGTTCCTATCAATCTTCGCTCTTCATCCACAACAAAGAGGATCTTTCTGGAAGACTTATCCATTTGCTTCATAGCGTTTTTGATAGTATGACCCTTGTTTATAAAGATATCATCTAGGTTTTTCGGCATTGGCCTCTCGCTTTTTAATAGGACATCCTTCTTCTCAACCATTTCCCTTCTCCTTGTATATAATTTCTTTGAAATTCTTGAATACCTGTATTCCCGAAGGCCCGCTTTTTTCCGGATGGAACTGAAAGGCGACAAGATTATCCTTCCGCATGCCGGAACAATATCGAATGCCGCAATAATCGGTATATGTGATAACCGCCTCCTTTTCTTGCGGGGCCGCAAAAAAAGAGTGGACAAAATACATAAACTCCCCGTCGCGGATATTGTGTAAAATCGAATTCCCGGCAACAGGGTTTTGCGCTAAAAATATCCTGTTCCATCCTATATGAGGGACCCTGACTTTATCATTCTTATCGTTAAAATTAGGGAATCTTGTCACGCGCCCCCCGATTATATTCAATCCTTTATTAATACCGAATTCTTCGCTTTCGCTCATCAAAAGCTGCATCCCCAGACAAATCCCCAAAAATGGCTTGCCGTTATTTACGGCATCAATGAGTACACCAGCCAGATCCAGCCTCTTTAAAGCGCGCATCGCATCCTCAAATGCGCCGACCCCCGGCAAGATAACCGCCGAGGAACCCTCTATTATGCTCTTTTCGGAAGTCTTGACCGCTTTCATTCCGACATGCTGGCAGATGTTCATGATACTGAATAAATTACCCATGCCATAATCAACGACCGCGATATATTTTCTATCCGTATTCAGCATCATAGTAAGGCCTGACGGTAATTTAGGCTATTTGAATCAAGTGAATTTTTAATTTCCGCCAAACTCGCCGGCTGAATTATCTTAAATACGTTTCCGCTTTTAATAAAATCGATATTCCCTTCCGTATAGTCATTGGACTCTACTTCGAAGCGTTTAATAAAATCATAATGCAGAATAGAAGAAATAGCGACCGCAGTCACTTCTGTCTTCAAAAGGGCCTCGCGTATATGCGCTACCTTCCCGGCTCCTCCGTGCGCGATTACAGGGATTGAGACCGCATCAGCTACCATCTTCGTTAATTCAATATCAAACCCCCGGCCGGTACCCTCCCTGTCTACCGAAGTCAGCATAATCTCTCCTGCCCCTAATTGCTCAACTTGCTTAACCCATCCCAGCACTTCTACTCCGGTATATTCCCTGCCGTTATCGGTATATGCGAAATAACTCCCATCCGGCTGCTTTATCGCTTCAATAGCGACAACAATTGTCGATGAACCGAATCTTCGCGACGCTTCGCTGATGATCTTCGGATTTTTTAAAGCCGCGGTATTCAATGAAACCTTATCCGCGCCAGCGCGCAAAACATCTCGGATATCATCCAACGTCCTCAACCCGCCTCCTACCGTTAAAGGTATGAAGATATCCCGCGCGGTTTTCTCGATTATACCGTGGAGGCTGTTACGATTATACAGGCTCGCCACAACATCTATATAGATCAATTCGTCAGCCCCGGACTCATAATAATAGCGTGCAAACTGCTCGGGTTTTCCTAAAACCCGCAATCCTTCCAAATGCAAGCCCTTAACCAGATTGGGTCCTTTTATATCCAGACGAGCGATGATCCTTATATTCTTGGACATTAAAAGGTCACCTCCAGACCACATGCTTTAGTTTCCATCCGCCGCCTGTTTTTTCCCAAAGATGCGGTGAGCGCCAACTGTCAATCACATCCCAAAAATGCTCCTCGCTGATACCGCAGTATTTTAAGAAAACATCGAAGTATTTCTGTGGGAATTCTCCGTCAAATTTTTTCACAAGTTCTACCCCCTCTTCCCTTGTGAGGTGTCCGTCGCGGATCTCATGCGCCGAGTCCGACGTTGCTCTCCCTATTCCAAATTTAATAAATGCGAGGTAAAAGTGAATTCCGTCTAGCTTATCATCAAGAGAGGAATATTTGGAGTAGGTTCCCTCACTCCTTACGGGATTAGGGGTAAAACCGGTATTTTCTACACAATAATAAAAATTCTCCTGCGGTATCCATTTATGATAATAGCCATAGAAGTGGATTTCTGCGCCTAATGTATCTAATTCTTTATGCGGCGGAGCTATATACGGCAACAGGTCTTTTTCCGCTATACCCAGGCTTATCAGATCCTCAGGGCCAAGGTCCGAAAAATAATGTTTCTTGTGGTCGCTTTTGTAATTCCTGATAGGATTAAAAGCGTTTTTCATATCCCCGCCGTACTCCACCTCTCCGTTTTCGCCGTACATTATAAGAGGGATTTGATGTTTTACCGCGATTTGCAAAGGAAAGTTAGTCGCGCCATAGATAAATGGCTGAAATGGGTCGCCCAGTACCTCAAATGATAATTTAGTCAGTTTCCGATGCGTTACCCCATTGGGAGTGCCTAAAATATTATCCACCCCGCCGACATGTATCATAGACTGAAAGTTCTGGAAGCCGATGTCCGTGTAAAGATGCGGCGCCCAGGTAACTGTTAACACATTCATCCCGTATTTGTATTTTAGCTCGTGCGCAATCCGCGCGCTATCCTTGCCCCCGCTGGAAGGAACCAGGACTTCATATCCACCGTCTTTTCTTTTAGCCCTCTTCAAGAGCTTCAGCAATTCATTTTCCCGCTCTTCCCAGTTAAAGTGCTGCTTTTTATATTCTGCGAACTGGCAGGCGGAACAGACGCCATCAGCGTTGAAAGTAATCCGCGGCCTTTGGTTAGAAATCGTGCATTTCTTGCAGAATCTGACTTCCGCAGGCAGATTATACTGTTTTATGACATCCTTTTTCTCAACCATTTCCCCTCTCCCTGTATATAATTTCTCGGAAATTAGTGTTTACTGAAATGAGAAGCTGATTAAGTTTAGCTTTTTCCATAAGTTCACCATACCTCTTTCAAGACCATAAATGCCTCGGCGTACTTAACGCCCGCCGTTGCCCCCCGAAAAGTGGCAAGGGCCTTGATATTTTTCGCGCTTCTTGGAAAAGGATGCGCGTCCATTTCGCCTTTATATATTTTCATTATCTTTATTTTCCCGTCGATTTGCGCGGTTATATCCGAAAATGAATTCGGTATGAATACACTGTCCTTAAGCGGCGGAGAAAACTCAGTTTCCGATATGACTTCATACATGAACATTTTCTTTATCGACGGAGCGCGAAATGTCTTAGCCGAACTTAGAACGGTATCAAACGTAAGCCTGTGGTCTGAATGTATGTCATTTTTGTACGGAAGGTATACATACGAAGGCTTGACCTTATTAATTATATCGCTGACCAATTTCACCGCCTCTGACTTGGATATCGTATCAAGTTTGGTAGCGGGCAGATCCAGTGTGAATGTTTCTTTAAAACCATAGGCAGCTTTAACTGCCCCTATCTCACGCTGCCTTGTCCGTATTCTTTCGGCGCTATATTCTACCTTAGACGGCATACCAGTCATAATAAGCCAGTATATGTTGTCGCCTTTTTTCTTGTGCTTTAAAAGTGTTCCGCCGCAACCAAGTGTTTCATCGTCCGGGTGCGGAGCAACTACTATAACATTTTCCATGTATTCCTTCCTTTTAAAAGGTCATCTTTTTTTGCAAAAGTGCCTTATTGATTGGAATAGTTTTTAGTACTTCCGCGATTTTTATTGCCGACTTGCCGTTTCCGTACGGATTACGGCAATTTTTCACCTTGCTTATAAAAGTCCGGTCGTGCAATGCCTTGCTTATAGCTTTCTTTATGGCAGTTTTATCATACGGCACATCTATCACATTTTCTGCCCGCAGCCTTCCGGCTTGCCTTGGGCCTATATTCACAAAAGGAACCTTAAAAACAGGCGTTTCCATTATGCCGCTGCTTGAATTTCCCGCTACGCAAGATGCTACTTTTAAGAAACCTAGATATTTTTTCCATCCCAAACTCTTAACGATCCTGAAATACGGACGGTTCGTATATTGTTTAATCGCCTTAATAATAAGGTCTCCTCCGGCATCGTTGCACGGATAAGTGATGACAGTCTGATATCCCAGTTCCTTTAACGCCTCAAGGCTTTCTTTTACCTGATCATACGCCATATCGCTTTCCGTGGTAACGGGATGCTGCGTAAAAAGTATCAACGGCCTTGACAAGTCAATATCAAATTCGGCCGCAAGCGCTTCCGGGCTCGCGCACATCCCTGACACTGCATTATCTACAGCTGTAGAACCCGTATTAAAAACGCGCCATTTTTCCTCTCCCAGTTTAAGCACTCTTGAATATGAGTCACCGTTAGTCGTAAAATGCAGATGAGCAAGTTTTGTGATAGCATGCCTAACGGAATCATCCAGATGCCCTCCCTGCGATAAATCGCCGCCGAAAAGATGGGCAATGGGGATGTTCATATAGAAAGACGCCACCGCCACAGCAAAAGTCTCATAACGATCTCCGGCTAAAACTATGATATCCGGTTTAAGCCGCTTAAGCACAGCAAACACCTTCCTTATAATAGACGAGAACGACATTGGAACGTCTAATATCTTTTCCCTTAAGGGCGAGCCAGGATCTATCATGCGGACTTTTTTAATACCAACCGTGTCTATTTCGCAGGCAGTCATCCCGAATCTATCAGATAAGTGACTTCCTGAAACGATGAGGCTCAGCTCTACGGACTTTTGTGATTTCAGAACCTGCATTAGGGGATACAAAAGCCCGTATTCAGCCCTATTTCCAGTAAATATAGTTATTTTCCTATTGGCCATGTCTCTTCGCCCTTAACACTATCATCTCTTTCGAGATATTAAAAGATGGAGTATCAATTGAATATAATTTTTCTTCGTCGGGAGTAAACCCGGCCTTTTCCGTTGATTCCTGAAAAAGTAAAGTCGCCTTATAATATTTTATAAACTCCTTCTTATTAGGAAACGCCAGAGCGGACGGTATCTTATCCACAATCGCGTTTCCAAAGACTTCTTTTGCTAACAGGTAAAATTCTTTTTCAATCCTGGCAGTCCTTATCGCGGCTTTTCTATCAGGCTCATGGCCGAATACCTTCTTATCAAACTCATATAACTCTTTGGCATTGTTATCCGTTGGGCCGATAAGAATCATCTCCCCGGACATTTTCAGAACTCTGTATATCTCCTTGACTATCATGCCGGCATTTTCTACATAATAAACGGCAAAAGATGAAATCGCAAAATCAAACGTCTGATCCAGGAAGGGCAGGCGGTTATTCAGGTCCCATTCCAGAAGCAGTGTCGGCGTTCCCGTTTTTTCTTTGTGTGCTTCTTCAAGCAATTCTCTTGATTTGTCAGTACCCGTAATCAGCCCGGTTGTTCCCAGCTTATTAGAATATGCCCGGAAAAGGTTGCCGTTTCCGCAGCCCAAGTCAAGGACGTAGCTGCCTTCTTTCAATGAAAGGCTTTTGCCTATCCAATCTTCCAGACTGAATGTGGAATAGCGCTTATGTGTGTCTATTCTGACAGCGAGATTTTTTTTCTTTTCATCATATCCTATGCCGTGTTGGGTTGTTTTTATCATAACCTGATAAACTCGTCCTTTTCAAATTTCTTTTTTGCCGTTTTACCTATGACCGAATCCCATGTCATGGGGCTTAAGCCCCCTTCCGGCCTTTTGGCGGTAACGTTACGCAGCGTAAATATCTCTCCCTTTCTGATATCAACAGCCGCGACTATGCTTTTTCGCGCAATGGACCTATTTTTAAGTTCGGAAAGAGATGCCTTTTTTACACCATCTCCTAAGGCAGCCTCAATATGCCTTATGGCCTTTACCATCGATTTAAGTTCGCCGGGTTCAACGCTCGCGGTGTGATCCGGGCCTGTCATGGTGCGATCCAGAGTAAAATGTTTTTCAATGACACCCGCGCCTAAAGCGGCCGCGGCAATAGGCACTTCTATGCCAAGGCTATGGTCAGAATAACCGACATTGACGCCAAGCTTATCCTTGATAGCGAGCATGGCCCGGAGATTTGCGTCTTCATACGGCGTCGGATATTCGGTATTACACTGTAAAACCGTTATCCTGTTCTTCGGCGTCCCCGCTTTTGTCAGGACGCGAAGCGCCTCTCTTATCTCCCCGAGATCCGCCATGCCGGTGGACATGATGATTTCCCTTTTCAACCTTCCAATCTTTCTCAGATAAGGAAGGTTTGTAATCTCACCCGAGGGTATTTTAAATATCTTAAGCCCCAGGTTACTCAGCAAATCAATACTTTCCAAGTCAAACGGGCTAGATAAAAACATTATGCCTTTTTTCCTGCAATACGCCATAAGCGCTTTGTGCGCAGCAGCACTCAGCTCCAG
>Ga0315293_10006815_pt1 | contig 10645 bp, 11 predicted proteins | sample YL17G13_20_MG_FD_203071 | JGI IMG/M metagenome (GOLD analysis project Ga0315293, IMG submission 203071) | Sediment microbial communities from Yellowstone Lake, YNP, Wyoming, USA - YL17G13_20 | ecosystem: Environmental > Aquatic > Freshwater > Lake > Sediment | place: USA: Wyoming | collected... | reverse complement strand
CAGCTGTGACCGGTGTGGAAGGAGAGTACATGAAGCTGCACGAGTACCAGTCGAAGCAGTTGTTCGCCCAGCACGGGGTGCCGATCCCCCGTGGGCGCGTGGCGGCGACGGCCTCCGAGGCGAAGACAATCGCCCAGGAGTTGGGCGGGCGGGTGGTCATCAAGTCGCAGGTACTGGTGGGCGGGCGCGGCAAGGCTGGCGGGATTCGTCTGGCGGATTCGCCGGAGGAAGCTCAGGACGTCGCCACGCTGATCCTGGGTATGCAGATCAAAGGGCTTCCGGTGCGCAAGGTCCTTGTCGATGAGGCGGCCGACATCAAGACCGAGATCTACCTGGGAGTGACGAACGACCGATCGGCGCGTTGCCCGGTGATGATCGCTTCGGCCGAAGGCGGCGTGGAGATCGAGCAGGTGGCCAAGGCGACGCCGGAGAAGATCATCAAGGCGCACATCGATCCGCTGCTGGGGTTGAGGGACTACCAGGCCCGCAACCTCGCCGCCGGCATCGAGCTACGGCGCGAACTCTGGCGGGACTTCACTGCCATCGCCCGCGGGCTCTTCCGGGTGTACCAACGGACGGACGCGAGCCTGGCCGAGATCAACCCCCTCGTGATCACCGGGGAGGGGCGGCTGATGGCCCTCGACGGCAAGATGGTCCTCGACGACAACGGCCTCTTCCGGCATCCGGACCTGGCGGAGATGCGGGACATGGATGAGGAGGCTCCGGCCGAAAGGGAAGCCCGCAAATACGGCCTGTCGTATGTGAAGCTGGATGGGAATATCGGGTGCATGGTGAACGGGGCCGGCCTGGCGATGGCGACGATGGACATCATCAAGCTCTTCGGTGGCGAGCCCGCCAACTTCCTGGATATCGGCGGCGGGGCGGGCGCCGAGAAGGTCGCGGCCGCGCTCCAGATCATCCTGTGCGATTCGAACGTGAAGGCCGTGATGTTCAACATCTTCGGAGGGATCACCCGCTGCGACGAGGTCGCCAGGGGGATCCTGGCGGCCCTTTCGGAGAACACATCGCGCGTCCCCATGGTGATCCGGCTTGTGGGGACGAATGAGGCCGAGGGCCAGAAGCTGCTGGCGGATGCCGAGATGATCACCGCAACCTCCCTGGCTGACGCGGCCAAGAAGACCGTGGCGGCCGTCAAGCAGGCGGCGCGATGAGCATCCTGGTGGACAAGAACACACGGTTGTTGATCCAGAATATCACCGGACGGGAAGGCATGTTCCACGCCGCCCGCCTGATGGAGTATGGGACGAAGATCGTCGCCGGCGTGACGCCGGCCAAGGGCGGCGAGTGGGTCCTCGGAGGCAAGGTGCCTGTCTTCGACGCCGTGCAGGGGGCCGTCGAGGCTACCGGCGCCAACTGCAGCTTGAGCTTCGTGCCCGCCATGTTCGCGGCCGACGCGATGCTCGAGGCCGCAGACGCCGGGGTGCCGTTGATCGTGTGCATCACTGAGGGCGTCCCGGTGCAGGACATGATGCAGGTGCGGAAGTACCTCGACCAGAAAAAGGTCCGGCTGGTCGGGCCGAACTGCCCGGGTCTCTTGACCCCCGGGGGGTCCAACGTTGGGATCATCCCCGGGCACATTGCGATCCCGGGCGACATCGGCATCGTCTCGCGTTCGGGCACACTGACCTACGAGGTCCTCTATGCCCTTAAGCAGCGCGGGTTGGGGGCCTCGACTTGCGTCGGCATCGGGGGCGACCCGATCAACGGGACCTCGTTTATCGACGTGCTGGCGCTTTTCGAGGACGATCCAGGCACCGAGAGGGTGGTGCTGATCGGGGAGATCGGCGGGAACGATGAGGAGAAGGCCGCCGAGTTCATCAGCGACCACATGACCAAGCCGGTGGTGGCGTTCATCGCCGGCCAGACGGCGCCTCCGGGGAAGCGTATGGGCCACGCCGGTGCGATCGTCGAAGGCGGCTCCGGGTTGGCGGCCGACAAGATTGCGGCGTTGCAGGCCGCAGCGGTGAAGGTCGCGCGCCATCCGGAGGAGATTCCCGAGCTCTTGGGGTGAGGGATGCCGGCCCGCGCGGATCGAGGGTGACGCCTGCGGGAGAGGTGACAATGGCCAGTGATTCGGCAAGAGGGACCATCGACAACCTGCTGGTGGAAGCCTGGAAGCTGTATGGGGAGGGAAAGCTCCGGGAGGCGGCTGAGGCGCTGGAGCGGGGAAACCGCGAGTCGCCGGGGGACATTGAGGTCCTCTACGCTCTCGGCCTATCGCTGAAGAAGTCGGAGCAGGCGGAATCGGCCGTGCGGGCGTTCCGCCAGGTCGTGGAGCTGGCCGCTCAGCGGCCGAGCCAGGTGCGGACGCTGATGGTCCGCCGGTTGGCGCAAGGACATATCAACATGCTGGAACGCGGGTCGTGGGACCTCGAGGCGGAGACGTGGCACCGCGAGTGATGACCAAGACCGATCGGTTGAAGGCGACCCTTGCCGGAGAGCCGGCCGACCGGCCGCCCGTCGCGCTTTGGCGGCACTTCCCCGTCGATGACCAGGATCCTGAGACGCTGGCGGAAGCCGTCCTGGCCTTCCAACGGGACTGCGATTTCGATCTGGTCAAGGTGACCCCGGCCTCGTCGTACTCCGTGAGCGACTGGGGCGTGAAGGACGAGTGGAGGGGCAACCCGGAGGGAACGCGGGACTACGTCGGGCTGGTCGTGGAGGAACCGGAGGATTGGCGAAGCCTCTCGCCCCTCGATCCTTCGGGCGGGGAGTTGGGAGCGCACCTGAAGTGTCTCAAGGCCGTCCAGCGAGAGGCGGGTTCTGAGGTCCCTGTTCTTCCCACCATCTTCAGCCCGTTGGTGCAAGCGAAACACCTCGCCGGTCAGGAGAAGCTGCTGGAGCACCTACACAAGTCCCCGGCCGATGTGGTCGCGGGACTGGAGACGATCACCCGGACCACGATCGCATTTGTTGATGCGGCTCGGCGGCTGGGGATCGCGGGGATCTTCTACGCCGTGCAGCACGCGACCTACGGCCTTTTCGACCGAGAAAGCTACCGGCGGTATGGAGAGATGTTCGACCGGCGGATCCTGGAGGCCGCCGGAGGGCTGTGGCTGAACATGCTCCACCTGCATGGGGATGCGCCGATCTTCGATCTGGCACGAGAATACCCGGTCCAGGTCGTGAACTGGCATGATCGCCACACGGCGCCCGACCTGGCCATGGGCAAGCGGCTGGTGAGGGGCGCGGTGTGTGGCGGCCTGCGCCGCTGGGAGACGCTGGTGTTGAGGGATCCGGAGGCGGTCCGAGCCGAGGCGGCGGAGGCGATCCGAGCGGTAGATGGGCGGGGGCTAATTCTCGGTGCGGGCTGTGTGGTCCCCATCGTGGCGCCCCGGTCGAACCTGAAGGCGGCCCGAGCGGCAGCGGAATGCGCATAGCCACACTCCGTCCTCGCAACTCCCGCACAATGCACCCCCTCGTTGACGACCGCGAGGCTATCCGCATCGGAAGGGCATGGCTGGACTGCGGGTGATCTCGGGTGTCGCCAAAGGCCGGAAGCTGCGCATGGTTCCGGGCGACGAAACGCGGCCGATTGGCGACCGGGTGAAACAGTCGCTGTTTGACATTCTTGGCCCGGACATCGAAGGCTGCAGGTTTCTCGATCTCTTCGCGGGAACGGGGGGCGTTGGGATCGAAGCCTTGAGCCGTGGCGCGAAGCAGGTGGTCTTCGTCGACTCGAGCCCGCGGGCGATCGAAACCATCCGGCTGAACCTTGAGCACACGAAGCTCAACGAGGGAACGCAGGTCATCCGGGCAGACGCGTTTGGGTTCCTGCAGAAGCCGCTGCACGGTGGTTTCGACTACGTCTACGTCGCCCCGCCGCAGTACCTGGGATTGTGGTCACGCGCCGTGACGGCGGTCGATGCCTCGCCGGACTGGGTGAATCCCGACGGCTGGGTGATCGCCCAGATCCACCCAACCGAGTATGCCGCGCTCGACCTCGCCCACCTTGCGGAGTTCGATCAGCGTCGCTACGGAAGCACGCTCCTCTGCTTCTACGAACTGCCGGGGAGCTAGTGTCCCGTTCCGGGAGTTCGATGAGGAAGTCCTTCGCACTCTGCGAGGCCTTCGGCCTCACCCCTCCCCCGGCTAGACTCCCTCCTGTGCGAACGAGGAACCCCCATGGAGCCACCGCGGCGCCATTCCATCCGCCTCCCAGGTTATGACCACGCCCATCCCGGCGCGTACTTCGTCACCATCTGCACCAAGGGCGGGGAAGACGTGTTTGGCGAGGTTGTTGGTGGCGAAGTGCTTTTGAACCAAGTAGACTGCAATGCCCAAGAGGAATGGGCCCGGTCGGCATTGATCCGGCACCAGATCGTTCTAGACGAGTTCGTGACCATGCCGAATCATGTCCACGGGATCGTTTTGATCAAACATGATACCGTGGGGACGACCGGTCGAAGATGCCGGGTGGTGTTCCCGGCCCGGTCGCCCCTGCGGTCGGGTGAGGTGGGCCGCCCCGGCCTTGCACATCGTCCCGGTGTCCTCACCGCACCTGCGGTGCGGCGCAGGTGTCCGGGAGGCACACGTGGGCATGTGTCCGGGGGTCTTCCCGGCCCGGTCGCCCCTACGGTCGGGTGAGGTGGGCCGCCCCGGCCTTGCACATCGTCCCGGTGTCCTCACTGCACCTGCGGTGCGGCGCAGGTGTCCGGGAGGCACACGTGGGCATGTGTCCGGGGGGCTTCCCGGCCCGGTCGTCCCTACGGTCGGGTGTGAGGGGCGCTTGATGACCGATGCCCCCTACTGTGCCCCGAAGACGTGATCCCCGCCGAGGCACTTCCGGACGAGGGCGTAGAACGCGTATAGCTCCAGGGCGAAGGGGGGGAAGCCCAGCAGTCCCAGGACGGGCATTTGTCCGAACCGCCAGCCGAAGATGCGAAGCGGCGCGGGGACGGTGTAGACCCAGAATGCCCCTCCCGCCACGAAAGCCTGATAGTTCCAGGTTTCCCAGAGGAATCCGCACAGCAGCCCAGCCAGGAGAAGCAGAAGGACGGGGGAGCGGCGTCCTGCGCGCCAATTTGGCCAGAGGGTGGCCGCGCCCAGGCGCGCGTTGATGGGCTCCAGCAGAGGAATGAAGCCCAGCCAGATCAGGCCGAAAAGATAGGCCGCTGCTTCCGCGGGCAGGAGGAGCGGTAGCGCGACCATCGGCGCACCGAGCGCGATCCATCCCACGGCTTTCCATCCCCGCTCAGGAGGCCGGTCAGCCGGATCCGTCGGGCTCTCACGGCCCAGCAAGGCTGCCAGCAGGTCCGCCGTCTCGAAGACGCCCGGCATGATGGTGGCGAAGGACCAGAAGTAGGCCAGATCCCGGACGATGGGAAGGCGAGGAACGCCGGCGTAGATCCAGTTTTGCAGGTGGAGGTTGTAGGCCTCGAAGAGCAGCCAGACGCCGACGGACGCCAGGACGAGCAGGGGGAACTCGCGCCGGCGCCGCATCAGCCAGGAGGCGCCGGTGAGACGGAAGACCAGGCCGTCGGCGAGCAGGATGTAGCCGGTCCACTGGATGGGCGTGAACCAGGTGGCGACGAGGCGTGAGCCTGCGGCCAACGCGGCCTCCGCACCCACCAGGATGAGTGCGCCAACCCAGGCGTGCGCCGGAAGCGGGCGCGGGGTTTCGGCTGGGAGAGTGATCATTCGCCGAAGTGGATGCCCAGCCGGCCCTGGGCATCATACGAGTACACGGCGGAGAAGGGCGCAGTGTCGGGTTTGAGGGAGAGGATCCTGTCGAGCAGGGCGGGAAGGTCCTCGACGAGCGGCAGGTGGTCCAGGTCGGCGGTGTTGACCCATTCGGCCGAGCCCTCGGGACCGGAACGCACAACCCCATCCGGCAGCTCGCCCGCGTACACGTACAGGCCGACGCCGGGCTTGGAGCCAGTGTCGACCAGGACGACGCCGGAGAGGCGGAGATGCTCCGGGGAGAGACCGGTTTCCTCGGACACTTCTCGGCGGGCGCTGGTGAGTGGATCCTCGCCCTGCTCGATGTGTCCGCCCAGGCCGTTGTAGAGTCCGGCCCAGGCGCCTCTCCCCGGTGGGATGCACATGAGCAGGACTTGGCCTGGCCGGGTGAGGAAGGTCAGTGTGCGCGGGAGGACCGTGTAGCGCTGGGGTTGAACGCGCTGGCCTGGAAGGGACATGGCGACATCCTAGTCGGCGAGGTCGCTCGTGTCTTCCCCCGCGGCCGCCCGGGGCACGTAGTCCGTGATCGGAGGCAGGACCTTGCCTGGCTTGACGTGCTTGGCGACGTCCTGCGCGGTCTCGGCGATGTTCAGCCTGCCAAAGAGCAAGCGGAATTGCTCCTCCCAGGCCCCTTGGATCGTGGAGAGCGCCTCGGCGGGCATGTTCCACAGGTCGGCCTTGAACGGTCCGAGGGCCTGCTTGCGCGTCTTGTAGTAGAACTGCTCGTTGCTCTGGTCTGGCTTCCTCTCCTTGGCGTAGTTCTGGTCGAGGAAGGCGTACATGCGGCTCCTGAGGTTGTCGGGCAGGCGATCGTAGAGCATGTTCTGGAAGTTGGTCGCCAGGTGAACCTCGCAGGCGCCGGCTTCGGCGAAGCGTGTGAAGGCTTCCTCCGGCAGGGTGGAGGCTCCGTGCTGGACAGCGCCGCCCAGGCCAAACTCCTTCCTGGCCAGGCGCGACAGGCGGCTGAGGGTATCAAAGTCGACCTTCACCTGGGCGATCGATCCATCCGGCAGGACAACGCCGCCGTGGGACGTTCCCGTCTGGACGCTGATCTTGGAGACGCCGGCGGCCTTGGGGGCGGCCTTGGCCAGCGACCGCTTGTAGCCCTCCATAAACCCCCTCAGCTCCGGTTCGGTGCTGTTCTGGCCGCCCACCTCGCCAATCTCGCCGCCGACGGAGATCGTCACGTTCTTCGGCTCCATGGCCCGGATGGCAGCGGTTAGCTCGGCACACAGGGTGTAGTTCAAGTGCTGCTGCTCCGGAATGCTGGGCTGGTTGAGATCCACGAGCGTCGAGGTGTCGATGTCGATGTTGAAAAAGCCGGCGCGGATCGCTTCCAGAGCCAGATCCCGCAAAGCCTGGATCTCGGCCTCGGGCGAATCGGCGTATCGCTTGGCGCTCGCCTGGAAGTGGTCGCCCTGGATGAAGACTGGGCCTTGATACCCCTCGGCGATGGCCGCGCCCAAGACGGCGCTGGCATACTCGGCCGGGCGTTGATCGGTGTACCCAATCTCGGAGCGGGCGATCTCGAAGATGAAGGCGCCTGCGTTCAGGCCGGCGGCGGCCCGGAACACAGCGCGGGCGGCGTGGTAGGAGAGGGCCCGCAGGTTCATCGCCGGGACGGAGAAATCGTCCCGGACCTTTCCCTGGCCCCGGGCCGTGTAGAGGGTGTGGATCGAGGCGGGCACGGCGCCAGCCTCGACGGCGAGATGGCGGATCAGCCAACGGGCGAGGCTCCGGTCTGGCTCTGAACCCAGAACCCCGGTGCGTACGAGAGCCTCGATACGGGCCCGGAGGAGGTCCGGGCGCTGCACCTTGGCGCCTCCGGTGCCGGTCAGACTGATCGCCTCGCCGAGCGGCTCGGCAACGCGGCGGAGGGCTTCCTGGAGTGTCATCGGTTGCTCCTTGCCTGAGAAGTCGAGGCACTTGATTATACCTGCAGCGGCCACGGCCACCCATCCGGTGTATGGGTTCAGGACATGTGAGACAAGCGGACGATGCCCGCCACGCGCGGAGAGCCCAGGCTACTTCACGCCTCACCCCCCTCCCGTGAGAAGCCTCCCGACCCCAGAGGGGCGCTCCCGATCAGAGCTCGGGACCATGTGCGCGGGGCGCAGCCGGCGGAGAGGGGGAGAGGGAGTTCAAGAGGGGCACGGGGCCGAAGGCCCCCAGCCCCTCTTGGACTCCCTCTCCCTGCGAGTCCTCTCGCGGTCGGCAGGCGTTCCCATGCAGGGGGCTCTCCCGCTCCGCTGCGGGGTGCGCCGCGATGGGGGGCTTGGCGCGGGTGGGGGTTCGAAGGCGCGTTGAGACCGACTGCCATGGCCCCTGTGGTGGCTCGGACCGTCTCACATGGTTCTGAACCCTTTCGTCCGGTGTCAGGCGGAAGTCAGCTATTCGTTTGCCGGGTTCTTCCAGTCGGGCTATAATCCCATACGAATAGCCAAGCGGAGAGACCGTTCAGACCAGGGAGAAGGCAATGAGTGACGCATTGGGCAAGATCACAGAAGGGAAAGACCTGCTGGGGAAGATCCGTAACTTCCTCTCGGGATTCGTCGGATACGTCGACCGGGAGAATCGCCGGGAGGCCGACAAGCTTCTGCGAGGCACTATCGCCAGCCGTTACGAGGAGCAGTGGAGCCGCTTGTCCGAGATCCAGCGACAGCTGATCGGGAGCGGCCAGTTGGAGTACGTGGATGACCTGGAGGCGGCCGCCATCAAGCTTCGGACGTTCGTCGACCGGATAAAGGGGGCTTCCTACGGCTACGCCGGCTTCTTCGACGCGGTGCACATCAACAAGGGCGAGCTGGAGAAGATCTACGCGTATGATCTGGCCTTGCTTGAGAATGCCCAGAAGATCAGCGCCGGGGTCGAGAATGTGGCGGCCTCGGTCGGCAGCGACGGCCTCCCGGCCGCAATCCGCAACGTGGTGGGGCAGAGCCAGGAAGTCATCGACATCTACAACCGCCGCGATGAGGTGATCCTGGCCGCCTGACAGGCGGGTAGGATCGAGGAGAGAAAGCCATGGCACGGATCTTCGATGTTGTCGAATACCCGAACGAAATGCGGGACGAGATCGTGCACCGCTTTCCGGAGGAAGGAGCGGGCGACTTCCGCATTGGCAGCCAGGTGATCGTGCGCGAGTCGCAGATGGCGGTATTCTTCCGCGACGGCAAGGCGTTGGATAGCTTTGCCCCAGGACGGCATACGATCACGACCGCCAACGTCCCCTACCTGATCGACCTCATCGGCAAGGCCTTCAACGATCGGACTCCCTTCACCGCCGAGGTCTACTTCGTCTCGGTGCGCGAGTTCGCAGACCAGAAGTGGGGGACGCCGCAGCCGATCATCGTACGCAACCCGGGAATGGGTCTGGGGGTCGCTCTGCTGCAGGGCTTTGGCACCTACAGCTTCCAGGTGTCGGATCCCCAGCAGTTCGTGACCCAGATCGTGGGCACGACCGGCATCTACCGCACGGGCGACATTCAGAGCCGCCTGCGCTCCATGCTGCTTTCCAAGCTGCAGGACCTCTTGGGAGAGACCACCAAGGCCACGAGCGTCCCGGAGCTGATTGGCCTGACCGAGGAGATCGGCTCGGGGGTGCGGGCCAAAGGCCAGGATGACTTCAAGGCTCTGGGGTTGACCCTCAAGTCGTTCTATATCGAGAACCTGAAGCCCTCGGACAAGTCGGCCGAAGAGCTGCGGGCGATGGGCATGCTCGACATGGCGACCTACACGCAGCTGCAAGCAGCCGACGCCATGCGCGACGCGGCCCAGAACCCCTCCGGCGGGGCCGGCCTGACTGCAGGCATCGGGGCCGGCATGGGCATCGGCAACGTCCTCAGCCAGACGCTGCAGCAGGGAATGCAGGCCGGCAAGCCTGCTGGCGCGGCGGCCTCGGTGCCGGACGTGATGACCCCCTCCGAGGCGGCCGCCTACATGAAAGTCGCGGAGGAGGACGTTCTTGCCGCCATCAAGGCCGGGGATCTGAAGGCCAAGAAGATCGGCAACTCCTTCCGCCTCAGCCGCGAGTCGGTGGACGCGTTCCTAAAGGGCTAGCAGGGCGGCAAGAAGGCGCCTTGCCGGGAGATGAGAAACACAAATGGGGTGGTTGGGGCGGAGCCCCCGACCACCCCATTTGTGAATCCCTCTCAGGAACCAACGCTTGGCGGCGAGCCGAGGCGCTCGCTGGCCGGGGGGGCCAACCACCGGCCGGCTGACCAAGAAAGGCGACCTGCAAGGGTCGCCCTGTTTGCGTTGACATTCAACTTGGCGGGGGGCTATTCCGGCGAGAAACCCAGACCGCGTGCCAGGGCGGCGACCTCTTCCGCCGCCAAGGTGGTGCCCTTGGGGAGGGAGCGGAGGAATCCCTTGAGCTTCTTGATGTGAATGGCGGCGAAGGGCGGTTTCTCAGTTTCCACCTGTGCGTTGGGATGGATAAAGACCAGGATGGGCTCGATTGGCAACTGGGCGAGGTCCTCCCGCTTGAGCCGGCGCCGGAGCGCCCGCCTCAGCAGGCTGACCTCGCTCTGTGTCTGGCGAGTCGGCTCCGAGAGCTGCTGTTCCTTGGTACCGCGGCGGCGCGGGCGAACTTGCCGCCACTTGCCCTGGCGATAGCTGATCTCACCCTCGATATCGGAGATGCAGACGGCGTAGACGCCGCTGGGCGCTATGAGGGCGTGGCTGGCGCGAAGGGTGTAGTGGAAGATGGAATACCGCTGATCCAGCCCCTTCAGGGCGTCGTTGAGGATCTCATCCCGGCGCGGGTGGCGTCCCCAGCGGTTGCGCAGGTAGACGCCGATCTGCGAGACGATCACCCCGCCGAAGGATGTGGCCATGACCAGGGGGAGTTGCTGTTGTTGCTGCTTGACTGCAAGGTAGATGGCGACAAGCATGCTCGCCATTCCGGCGATCATGGCAACCAGACCGAGAGTGGCGTAACGGC
>Ga0315293_10006813_pt1 | contig 10646 bp, 9 predicted proteins | sample YL17G13_20_MG_FD_203071 | JGI IMG/M metagenome (GOLD analysis project Ga0315293, IMG submission 203071) | Sediment microbial communities from Yellowstone Lake, YNP, Wyoming, USA - YL17G13_20 | ecosystem: Environmental > Aquatic > Freshwater > Lake > Sediment | place: USA: Wyoming | collected... | reverse complement strand
CACAATTGACCCTCGCTGGGCCGGTCGAGATCGCGGGCGTGGGGCTGCACACGGGCGAACCGTGCGCGGTCACGCTGCTCCCCTGCGACGGGCCCTATGGCATCATGTTTCTGTTGGGGGCCGATGGCGAGGTGCGCGTGCCCGCCACCGTGGAGCAGGTCGTCAGCAGCGAGCGCTACACCGCCTTGGGCACGGGCGAACACCAGGTGCGCACCGTCGAGCATCTCCTGGCCGCGCTCACCGCCATGGGCGTGCGCCACGCCCGGGTTCGCGTGCGCGGGCCGGAGATCCCCGCCATGGACGGGAGCGCCCTCCCCTTTGCCGAGGCCATCGAGCAGGCGCAGACCCGCCCCCTCGAGGCCCCCGAACCGCCGCGCCTGCGTTCGCCGGTGCGCGTCGCCGCCGAGGGTGCGCGCATCCAGGCCACGCCGGCGGGGGCGCTGCGGGTGACCTGCACGGTCGAGTACCCCTACGTGGGCGAGCAGACCGCCACCTTCGAGATCACCCCCCAGGTCTTCAAGCGTGAGATCGCGCCCGCCAGGACCTTCGGCTTCGAGCACGAAGTAAGCGCCTTGCTTGCGGGCGGGCTGGCCGCCGGCGCCTCGGAGGAGAATGCGGTGGTGGTGGGCCCGGCGGGCTACTCCTCGCCCCTGCGCTTCGAGGACGAATTAGTGAGACACAAGATCCTGGACCTGCTGGGCGACCTGGCGCTGGTGGGCGTCCCCTTCACCGCCGAGATCGTGGCGGTGCGGCCGGGGCACGCCCTCAACGCGGAACTGGCGCGCGCCCTGCGCGCCCAACTCGCGGGTCCGCGGCTAGGTCCCTGAAGGGGACCGCCGTGGCGGCCCAAAGGGCCTAGCCACATGGAGGACAGTGATGATGGACATCGAGGAGATCATGGCGACCCTGCCCCACCGGTTCCCCTTTCTGCTGGTGGACAAGATCCTGGAACTGGAGCCGGGCAAGCGCGCCGTGGGCGTAAAAAACGTCACCATCAACGAGCACTTCTTCGACGGGCACTTCCCCGGCCGCCCCACCATGCCGGGCGTGCTCATCGTGGAGGCGATGGCCCAGGTGGGCGGCATCCTGCTGCTGGCGAGTTCCGGCAACGAGGGGAAGATCGCGCTCTTCGCGGGCATGGACCGGGTGCGCTTCCGCCGCATGGTGGTGCCCGGCGACCAATTGGTCACCGAGGTCGAGATCATCCGCTTGAAGGGGGCGTTCGGCAAGATCCGCGTCACCGGGCGGGTGGACGGCCAGGTGGCGGCCGAGGGCGAGTACACCTTCGTGCTCATGCCTGACCAGCGGCCTGAGGCCCTGCCGGCGCACCCTTCGCAGACGGCGGAGCGGGCCGCCATCGGCGCCGAGGAGGCCTAGCGCGTTGGCGATCCACCCCAGTGCCATCGTTCATCCCTCCGCCCAGATCGGCGCCGACGTCGAGATCGGCGCCTGCGCGATCATCCGCGAGGAGGTGGTCATCGGCGACGGCAGCATCATCCATCCCCACGCGCTCATTGACCGCTACACCCGCCTCGGCGAGCGCAACGAGATCTTCTTCTGCGCCGCCCTGGGCGGGCCGCCCCAGGATCGCAAGTTTGGGGGCGAGCGCTCCGACCTGGTCATCGGCGACGGGAACCTGATCCGCGAGTTCGTCACCATCCACCGCGCCACGGGCGAAGGCCTCTCCACCGTCATCGGCAGCGACAACATGCTCATGGCCTACGCTCACCTGGGCCACAACTGCCGCGTGGGCAACGGCGTGACCATGGCCAACGCGGCGATGGTGGGAGGGCACTCGCGGATTGACGACCGCGCCGTGATCGGGGCCATGGTGGGGCTGCACCAGTTCATGCGCGTGGGCGAACTGGCGATGATCGGCGGCTACTCGCGGGTGGTGCAGGACGTGCCCCCCTTCATGATGGCCGAGGGGCGCCCCTCCGAGGTGGTGGGGCTGAACTCGGTGGGGCTGCGCCGCGCCCAGGTGCCGCCCGAAGTGCAGAACGACCTGAAGACCGCCCATCGCCTGCTCTATCGCTCCAACCTGAACCGCTCCCAGGCGCTGCAGCGCATCCGCGAGGAGGTCAACTCCAGCCGCGAGATCCAGGTGCTGGTGGACTTCCTGAGCCGCATCAAAGAGGGACGCGTCGGCCGCCAACTCGACCGGAAGACTTAGGCGTTATCGGGCGCGCGCGCCCGCACGCGCCGAATCAGAGTGTCATTCCGAGCGACAGCGAGGAATCTCGATTGCCGTCCTCACCTCCTCATCACCATGTCGAATCATCCTCCCGTATCGTCTTCATCCTCGCCGGCGAGGCCTCCGGCGATCGCTACGGCGGCGCGCTCATCGAGGCGCTGCGTGCTCTCGATCCCCGGCTCACCTTCCGCGGCATCGGCGGCCCGCGCTTGCAGGGTGCCGGCGCCGAGTTGCTCTTCGACAGCCGCGACTGGGGGGCGATCGGCATCGGCGAGGCGCTGACGCTCATCCCGCGGCTGTGGCGCCGGCTGCGCCAGACCATCGCCCACCTGCGCGCCCAGCCGCCCGCGCTGCTGGTGCTCATAGATTTCGGCGCCTTCAATGTGCGCGTCGCGCGCGGCCTTTCGACTTCGTTCAAGGCAGGGCTGCGCGGCTCCGGCGTGCCCATCCTCTACTTCATCCCGCCCCGCTGCTGGTCGCGCACGCGAGCCGGCGGTGAACTGCCCGATCTCGTGGACGCGATCGCCACACCTTTCCCGTGGTCGGCCGAGCGGCTGCGCGGCGGGCGAGCGCAGGTCGAATGGGTGGGCCACCCGCTGCTGGACCTGGTTCGCCCGGCCCTGGCGCGCGAGAAAGCCTACGTCGCCTATGATCTCGATCCCGGCCGGCCCATCGTCGCCTTGGTCCCGGGAAGCCGCCGCCACGAGATCCAGCGCATGCTCCCGGTGATGGCCGCCGCCGCTCGCCTGGTCGAGGGGCAGGCGCCTGGAGTGCAGTTCCTGCTCACGGTGGCGCCCACCGCTTCACGCGACGCCATCGCCGCGGCCTTCGAGGGGATGACCACCCGGCTGCTCGACGGCATGAACTACGACGCCGTGCAACTGGCCCAGGCCGCGGCCGTCACCTCGGGCACGGCCACCCTGGAACTCGCCATCCTGGGCGTGCCGATGGTGGTGGCCTATCGCGGCTCGCGGCTCACCGAACTGCAATTCGCGCTGGTGCGCGCGCGGCGGCGGGTGCGCGCCATCGCCCTGCCCAACATCCTCGCCGGGCGCGAGATCGTGCCGGAACTCATCCAGGACCAGGCCACGCCGCTGCGCATCGCCACCGAGATCTCGCTCCTGCTCGGCCAGCCCGAGCGCAGCGCGGCGATGCGCCGCGACCTCGCCCGGGCGGCGGCCTCGCTCGGCGGCCCAGGCGCCCTGCAGCGCACCGCGCGCCTCGCGCTCAGCCTCATGCCCTGATGAGGTCAGTTGCCTGGCCGCGGAACTCGTGGTATTCTATCGCAGCCAACCATGACCGTCGCTCGCTTCCTGGAACGCCGCCGCACCCTGGCCACGGGCCTGATGCCGGTGGCACTTCTGGTGGCGGCCTGGCTCACGCCGGGCCTGCGGCCGCGGGTCGCCTGGCTGGTGGCGGGCACCGCCGTGGTGGCCGCGGGCGAGGTCATCCGCGTCTGGGCGGCGGGCCACCATCCCAAGCATGACGCGCTCATCACCAGCGGGCCCTACGCCCACACCCGCAACCCGTTGTACCTGGGGAGCGCGGTGATGGGCGTCGGGTTCTGCCTGTTGTCGCAGTTATGGTGGTCGTGGCTGCTCGTCGCGGGCGTGCTCGTCGCGTTCTACCTGCCCACCGTGAACGAGGAGGAGCGGCATCTCGCCAAGGTTTTCGGCGACGCCTACCAGCGCTACATCGCCCAGGTGCCCCGGTTTGCCCCGCGGCTGCGCGCCCACTGCGCCGGAGATGACGCCGGCGAGCGGTTCGCGTGGCGCGGCGTGCTGGAGCGCGACGAACAGATGACCGCCCTCTGGAGCGCGCTGCCGGTGTTGGCCTTCTGGCTGCGGCTGCTGCTATTCCACCGCCCGGAGGCGTGATGAGGCTCTTTCGGCGACTGATTCCCATCGCCAGGCCCTACAAGTTCCACGCATTGGGGGCGCTGCTGTGCATCCTGCTCGCCACCGCGCTCAACGTGGTGGCCGTGCCCCTGCTCATCGCCGGCCTCTTCGGCACGCTGGCGCCCGCTCAGCCGGCGGTCGCCGCCCAGGGCGTCGCCCCCGCCAAGGCTCTCTCGCACGGCTTCTCGAGCCGCGTCGAGGGCTGGATCAAGTCGTTCCGCAGCGGCCTGCCCATGGGCGCCGGCACGCGCGGCGATCGCATCCGCTGGCTCCTCATCTTCGGCGGGCTCATGGCGGCGGCGTATCTGTTGAAGTGCCTGGCGGAGTTCGGCCAGACCTACCTGTCGCAGCACCTGGCCCAGCACTTCATGGGCGACCTGCGCCAGATGGTTTACGACAAACTCCTGCGGCTGCCCCCCGCCTTCTACGAACTGCGCCAGACGGGCGACCTCATGTCGCGCACCATCTCCGACGTCAGCCTGGTGCAGGACCTGGTGAGCGTGCAACTCGCCGACCTAGTCGTGGCCGGCGTGACCATCGCGCTCGGGCTGGGGCTGATGGCCGTCTCGGACTGGCAACTCACCATCTTCGCGGTGGCCCTGGTTCCGCTGATCGGCTGGATCATCGCGCGCGCCGGCAACCGGATGCGCCACGTCACGCGCGAGATGCAGCGGCGCCTGGCCAGGCTCAACGTGCGCCTGCAAGAGCGCCTCGCTTCGATCCGCATCGTGCAGTCCTTCGCCCGCGAGCAGTTCGAGAGCGAGACCTTCCGCCGCATCAACGCCGACGCGGTCGAGGCCAACCTCCAGGCCGCGCGCATCGCCGCCATCATGACCCCCTTCATCGAGTTCGTCGGCGTCGCCGCCATGACCGGGGGCATCATCTTCGCCGGCTGGCAGGTCATCCGCCAGGACCTCAGCGCCGCCTTCCTCATCGGCGTGTTCTACATCGTGCAGCAGGTGGGGCTGCAATTCGCGAAACTCGGCCGCCTCAACCTCGCGTTGCAGCGCGCCGTCGCCGCCGGCCAGCGCGTGTTCGAGGTCCTCGACAGCGAGTCCGAGATCGCCGACGCCCCCGACGCCGTGCCGCTCCCCAAGGTCGAGGGCCGCGTCGAGTTCGACGACGTCTCCTTCCGCTACGCCAGCGGCGAGCCGGTGCTTCGCGAGGTCAGGCTGCAGGTCGAGCCCGGCGAGGTGATCGCCCTGGTCGGCCCCTCCGGCGCCGGGAAGACCAGCCTGGTGAGCCTCATCCCGCGCTTCTACGATCCCACGCAGGGGGCGATCCGCGTGGACGGGCACGACGTGCGCACCGTGACCCTCGCCTCGCTGCGCGGCCAGATCGGCATCGTGCCCCAGGAGACGATTCTCTTCGGCGGCGCCGTGTATGACAACATCCTCTACGGCCGGCCCGACGCCAGCCGCGAGGAGGTGATCGAAGCCGCGCGCGCCGCCAACGCCGACGAGTTCATCTCCGCGCTCCCCCAGGGCTACGACACCGAGGTCGGCGAGCGCGCTTTGAAGTTGTCGGGGGGACAGCGCCAGCGGCTCGCCATCGCGCGCGCGCTGCTCAAGGACCCGCGCATCCTCATCCTGGACGAGGCCACCAGTTCGCTCGACACCGCCTCCGAGGCGCTGGTGCAGGAGGCGCTGGATCGGCTCATGAGGGGGCGCACCACGTTGGTGATCGCGCACCGGCTCTCGACGATCCGCAACGCGCATCGCATCCTGGTGCTCGCCGATGGACGGATCATCGAGCAGGGGAATCATCACGAACTCCTGGCCAGGGGCGGCGCCTACCGGCGGCTTTACGAGATGCAGTTCCGCCAGGACGACCGGCCTCCGGAGGCGGCCGATGCCGCGTGAGGCCCCCGGCCCCAGGCCGCTGCCGGGCGCGGTCAACTGGGCCGTGTTGCTCTACAACCTCGCCCTGGTCGCCCTCTTCCCGGCCATCATGATCTACGCGCTCTGGCGCGTCACCCTGGGCGGTAAGGCGGCGATGGGCTGGCGCGATCGGCTGGGCTGCCCCCGGGTGCGCCCGGCGCGCCCCGGCCAGTCCCGCATCTGGGTCCACGCGGTCTCCGTCGGCGAGGTGGTCGGCGGCAGGCCGACCGTCGAGGCGCTCAAGGCCCTGCTCCCCGAAGCCTCGCTCGTCCTCTCCACCATCACCCCCACCGGGCAGAGGATGGCGCGCGAGCGCTGCGCCGGCCTCGCCGACTCGGTCTTCTATTTTCCGTTCGACTTCCTGCCCTGTGTCGCGCTCTCGCTGCGCGCCGTGCGGCCCGACCTGGTGGTCCTCTGCGAGGGCGAACTCTGGCCCAACTTCCTCTCGCTCTGCCGCGCGCGGGGCATCCCCACCTGCGTCGTCAACGGGCGCATCTCCGATCTCGCCCTGCGGCGCTCGCGCCCGTGGCGCTGGCTCCATCGGCGGGTGGTGCCCAAAGTCTCGTGGTTCGGCATGCAGTCGCAGCGCGACGCCGAACGCATCATCTCCTGGGGCGCCGACCCCGGCCGCGTCGCCCTTTACGGCAACACCAAGTTCGACCAGGACCTGCGCCGCCTCACCGATGATGAGCGGCTGCCCCTGGGCCGCGAACTCGGCGTCGCTCCCGACGACCTGCTCCTCATCGCCGGCTCCACCCACCCCGGCGAGGAGGAGGCGGTGCTCGAGGCCTTCCGCCTGGTGCGCGCGCGCCATCCCCGCGCCCGCCTGCTCATCGCGCCGCGCCGCCTTGATCGCGCCGAGGCCATCGCGGCGCTCATCGCGCGCGCGGGCTTCACCTGCGCCCGCCGCACCATCGGGCCCGACCCCACCGCTGACGTGATCCTCCTCGACACCATCGGCGAACTCGCCCGCGCCTACGCGCTGGCGACGGTGGTCTTCGTGGGCGGCAGCCTGGTGCCCATCGGCGGCCACGACGTGCTGCAGGCGATCGCGCAGGGTCTGCCCGTTTTCTTCGGGCCTCACATGCACAACTTCCGGGATATCGCCGATCTCGTCGCGCGCAGCGGGGTGGGCTTCGTGATCCACGACGCCCCCGACCTCGCCGCCGGGATGCTGCGCTTCATCGAGGACCCCGCCGCCTGCCGGCGCGTCGCCGACCTCGGCGGCGAGGTCATCCGCGCCCACCAGGGGGCGTCGCGCCGCTCCGCGGAGATGGCGGTCGCGCTCCTGCGCGGCGCGCTTCCAGCCGGTGATCCAAGATGAGGGCTGACGCCGCCGCCCCGCTGCTCGCCGCCGCAGCCGGCCCCGGCCTGCTGCGCGAGGTCATCGAGGGCGCGCCGCGCGGGGCGGCCGGTCGCCTCCTGGCCGGGGGGCTCACCGGCCTCTCGTGGCTGTACCGCGCCGGGCTGGAGATCAACCTCCTCGGCTATCGCCTGGCGCTGCTGAAGCGCGCGCGGCTGGATGCCTTCGTCGTCTCCGTGGGCAACCTCACCTCCGGCGGCACGGGCAAGACCACCGCCGCACAACTCATCGCGCGCGCGCTCACCGAGGCCGGCCTGCGCGCCGCCGTGCTCAGCCGCGGACACGGCGGCAGACGCGCCGGCGTCGTCTCCGATGGCGCGCGCGTCCTCATGACCGCCGCCGAGAGTGGCGACGAGCCGGTGCTCACCGCGCGCGCGCTGCCCGGCGTGCCCGTGCTCGTGGGCAAAGACCGGCGCGTGAGCGGCGCGCACGCGATCCGCGAATTCGCGGCTCGCGCGCTGGTGCTCGATGATGGCTTTCAATACTGGCGGCTGGTGAAGGACCGCGAGATCGTGCTGGTGGATGCGCTCAACCCCTTCGGCAACGGCCGTCTGCTTCCGCGCGGCCTGCTGCGCGAACCGCTCGGCCACCTCCGCCGCGCCCACGCCATCTGGATCACCCATGCCGACCTGGTGGAGCCCCAGGCCCTTGAGGCCCTGCGCGAGCGCCTGCGCGCGCTCCATCCCCACGCCGCTTTCGCGCTCGCCCGCCACCGGCCCACCGCGATCCGCGAACCGGGCGGCGACGCCGAGATCCCGCTCGACAGCCTCCGCGGCCTGCGCGTGCTCGCGCTCTCCAGCATCGGCAACCCCACCGCGTTCGAGATGACCGTGCAACGCCTGGGCGCCGCGGTGACGCCCCTCCGCTTCCCCGACCACCACCCCTACTCATCCCGCGACCTGGAGGCCGTTTTCGCGCGCGCCGGCAGCCGCGTCGTGCTCACCACCGAGAAGGACGCGGTCCGCCTGCCCGCCTGTCGAGGCCCTGTGCCGGTCTGGGTTCTCAGCGTCGAGATGGAACTCGATCCCCCCGAGGCGGTCTCGCAACTCGTGCGCGACGCCGGCGACCGCCGATGAACCGGAGCCGGCGCCGGCGCGAGATCGAGCATCGCCTGGGCAGCCTGGCCCTCTTCGGCCTCGCCCGCGCCTCCGCCGTCTTCCCGCTTCCGGCGCTCGAGGTGCTGGGCCGGCGCCTGGGCGACCTCGTCTATCACATCTCGCCGCGCCACCGGCGCATCGTGATGACGAATCTGAGGCAGGCCTTCGGCGAGCAGAAGACGCCCGGGGAACTGCGCGCCATCGCCCGCACTTTTTACCGCAACATGGGATGCAACCTCTTGGAGTTCCTGCACCTGCCCTGCATGAGCGGCGACGAGATCAACCGGCTGGTGAGCCTGGAAGGCCGCGAGCACATGATGGCCGCGCTGGAACGCGGCAAGGGCGCGATCATGCTCACGGCCCACTACGGCAACTGGGAACTGGCCGGCGCCAAGTTTGTGCTCGAGGGTTACCCCCTCAACGTGATCGCCCGCGAGCAGGCCGACCCCAGGGTCACCCACCTGCTCATGTCGCTGCGCCGCGGGAAGGGGATGAACGTCATCCTCCGCGACCACGGCCTGCGCCAGGGCATCCGCCAACTGCGCAAGAACGAGATCGTGGTGATGCTGCTCGATCAGAATGCCGGCTACAACGGGGTGTTCGTGGACTTCTTCGGCAAACTCGCCTCCACCCACGGCGCCGCGGCGGCGCTGGCGCTGATGACGGATGCGGCGGTGATTCCGTCATTCGCGGTGCGCAACCCCGATGGCACGCACACCGACATTCACTATCCCGCCATGGAAGTGATCCGCACCGGCGACCGCGACGCCGACATCCTCGCCAACACCGCCGCCATGACCAAGATCATCGAGCGCGAGGTCCGCAAGCGCCCCGAGCAGTGGTTCTGGCTCCACCAGCGCTGGAAGGCCCGGCCGCCCTGGGAGCGCACCGCCGGCCCCCGCGGCTCCGCCCGCGCCCGGCGCCTCCACGAGCGCACCCTGTAGGGGCGCGATTCATCGCGCCCCCCGCGTGGGGCAGGACCTTGGTCCTGCCCTCCGAATTCGTAGGTGATGCGCCTGCTCATCATCAAGCTGAGTTCACTGGGCGACGTGGTGCATGCGCTGCCCACGCTGGCCGCGCTGCGCCGGCGATTCAACGACGCCCACATCGCCTGGCTGGTGGGGCCGGCCGCCGCGGGCATCGTCGCCGGCCATCCCATGCTGGACCAGACGTTCATCTGGCGCAGCGGCTCCGCCCCCATCGCGCCGCGCACCGAGGGCCTCGCTCACACCCGCGGGCTCATCCGCCGCCTGCGCGCCGAGCGCTTCGACATCACCCTCGACCTCCAGGGCCTGTTCCGCACCGCCATCCTCGCCTTCGCCAGCGGCGCGCCCCGGCGCGTCGGCTTCCGCAACTTTCAGGAGGGCGCGTTTCTCTTCAACAACGAGCGCGCCATCCCCGACCGCAAGGATGTTCATGCCGTCCATGGCTATCTCGCCTTCGCGGCGCACCTGGGCGCCGCCACCGAGCCCATCGAGTTCGTGTTTCCCGAGTCGCCCGGCGCCGAGCAGCGCCTCGATGAACTGCTCGTGCCCGCGGCCGGCAAGCCCATCGTCGCTCTCATCCCTGGCGCGGTTTGGCCCTCAAAGCGCTGGCCCGCGGAACGTTTCGCCGCCGTGGCCGATGCGCTCGCCGGCGACGGCGCGGCCTGCGTGATCATCGGCGGCGCTGACTCGCAACCCCTGGCGGAGGAGATCTCGGGCCGCGCTCGCAGCCGGCCCATCAACGCCGCGGGCCGCACCGTGCTCGCCGACCTGCCGGCGCTCTTTCGCCGCTGCGCCGCGGCGGTCGCCAATGATTCGGGTCCCATGCACATCGCGGCCGCGGTGGGCTGCCCGGTGGTGGCGCTCTTCGGGCCGACCTCGCCGGCGCGCACCGGCCCGTTCGGCGACGGCCACGTCGTGATCGAGGCCCCGCTCCCCTGCCTGGGCTGCCGCCGCCGCGAGTGCTCCCATCTTCACTGCATGACCGAGATCAACACCCCCCAGGTCATCGCCGCGGCACACGGCCTGCTCGGTGCACGTGTACGGGATTCCTCGCTTCCGCCTCCGCCGAGCCTCCTTCGCCAAGGCTACGAAGGCCCGACGGGGCTACGGCGGACAAGTCGCTCGGAATGACATCTTCGCCATGCGCTCCATCCTGCTCATCGAAGAATACGGCCTCGGCGACGCGGTCATGAGCACACCGGCGCTCGAGGCGCTGGCCGCGCGCTTT
>Ga0315293_10006812_pt1 | contig 10646 bp, 7 predicted proteins | sample YL17G13_20_MG_FD_203071 | JGI IMG/M metagenome (GOLD analysis project Ga0315293, IMG submission 203071) | Sediment microbial communities from Yellowstone Lake, YNP, Wyoming, USA - YL17G13_20 | ecosystem: Environmental > Aquatic > Freshwater > Lake > Sediment | place: USA: Wyoming | collected... | reverse complement strand
AGAAGGGTTCGAGCCACATAATGGATCTCCTCAATAGGGATTGTAGACCCGACGGCGGTGCCAGGCTACCCGGATCAGGCGAGAGCGGCGCTTACGACGGCAGGGTCAGGGCGGATGGACCGCGGCCTGGTGGTAAGATCCTCTGCACGAGAGGGCACCAGCGGGCAGCCGCCTCTCCAGGCCAGGCGGAGGGGTGAAGACATGGAGACGGAGCGATTCGGTATCATCCAGTTCGGAGGGGTCGATCAGACCGTTGTCGGCCCCGACCTGGCCGCCGGTCGGAAGGCCCCCGAGTTCACCGCCACAACCCAGGATTGGGCGGAGGTGCAGGCCCTCTCCAGCACAGCAGGCAAGGTGCGTGTGCTGGCAGCCGTTCCCTCCCTCGACACACCGGTCTGTGACCGCGAGACGCGCCGCTTCAACCAGGAAGCCGTTGCCCTGGGCGAGGAGGTGCGCATCCTCGTCATCAGCACCGACCTTCCGTATGCCCAGAAGCGCTGGTGCGGGGCGGCCGGGGTTGAGCAGGTGACGACACTCTCAGACCACATGCGGGCCGAGTTCGGTGCCAAGTACGGCTGCTTGATCAAGGAGAAACGCCTTCTGCGGCGGGCGGTTTTCGTGGTCGGCAGAGACGACCGGATTGTCTACGCCGCCTACATGCGCGCTCTCGGCGACGAGCCCGACTACGGAGCGGTCCTGGCCGCCGTCCGCAGATCCCTGTGAGATCCAGCCGAGGCGTCCAGCATTCGCGAGTGACGTGCCAAGGCGCTGTCCGGAGACGAACGCCCTAGGTCCGCATTCCCTGCCCGGCCGTCAAACAGCATTGCACTCCCTGGAGCCCAAACTCGGACAAACCGACTCCCATTACATTGCCCCGGGCAGACCCGCTCGCCCCGCTGCCCAGGATTCGTCGAGGGCCGGCGTCGGGTGCAGGGAGTCTCGCGCGGGGCAACCACACGTGTCTCGACGCCGCTGGATCGGGCAAGAGCATGGGCCTTTATCACCCCTTTTCGGTCATGATACCTTACCAGCCCAAAGAGTGACTTTCCCCACTGGCAAGGTCTGGATTGCGACAAGCATGATAGGTAGACGCGCGTCACTCGCATTTTGGAGAATTGATGACCGACAGGGGCCTGTCCCCGGCCGATTTCCCATTCCGAGTTCTGGCAGTCACGCAAGCCCTTTGGGGAGAGCGGATCGCCGCGAACATCCGAGCCCACGCTCCATCCGACTGGTCGGTGGAGTCCTGGGCTGCCCCGCGCCTCATCCCCCCGATCGTCGACGACCCTGAGACCTTCCTGCCGGCCTCCCTCCCCAAGGCAGACCTGGTGCTGGCGCTGGGCGAGGTTCCGGGCCTGGCCCAGCTGATCCCGGACATTGTTCGCACGTCCGGAGCCAAGGCGGTGATTGCGCCGATCGACCGCAATGAGTCGCTCCCCCCGGGGCTGGCGGTCCAGCTCAAGACGTGGCTGGACGCCATGGGGGTTCCATCGGTCTACCCCAAGCCCTTCTGCTCACTGACGGAGACCTCCTGCAATCGCACGCCGCTCGCGGCCCCCTATGACGATCCCACCATCCGCCGGTTCGCCCAGCACTTCGGCCGCCCCCAGTTCAAGGCGGTCGTCGAGAACGGTCGGATCGTCCAGCTGGATGTCCTCCGGGACGCGGCCTGCGGCTGTGCCCGACTCGTTGCCGCGGGGTTGGTGGGCACGTCCGTGGACGAGTCCATCGAGAAGGCCGGGATGCTCCACCACCACTTCCCTTGCCTGGCAAGCATGAATCAGGACGCCGACTACCACGACACTCTGATGCACGTCTCGGGCAACATCCTCCAGGACGCCCTGAAGGAAGAGGTTCGGACTCACCTGACCCCGGTGGCCTATCTGAGGCCTGACAATCTGGTCGAGCAAGAGAAGATTTGAGGAGAGCATCAAGATGAAAAGGCTCGTGCTCACGATCCCTGCCCTGTACGGCGACCATCACACCACAGCCGTTCGCAAGATCCTCGAGCCAATGGAGGGCCTCACCGACGTCTACGTCAGCTCGGCCTCCCACGTCGTCGCGCTGAGCTACGACCCCAAGAAAGCGAACCCTGAAGTCATTGAGGCGGCTCTGGCCGAGCAGGGATACGAGGCGGGCGTGCCGGAGCCGACCTACGCTTCCAGCTCGGCTGATCGCTCCACCCGCCAGACCGACGCTTTCGCAGGCACCAGCGGCGCACTGGCCTTTGCCGAGCAGACTCTGATCCGGGATGGGCGTCCCCTCTGGCCCTGCCCGGGCTTCGATGTCCGCAGCCCCCACAAGGTAGCTTGACGCACAGTCCTTTAAAGAAGGAGAGAGCGAGATGCCCGACGAGAAGAAGAAAGGCCGCACCCCCGAAGAGCGGTCCATCGATCCAGCCGCACAGGCGATGTTGATCCGGGCGGATGAGCTGGGACTCGGCACTGCATTCTCCCGGGCCGAGCAGATGGCTCCCTGCCCGATCGGTGCCGACGGCTCCTGCTGCCGGCTGTGCTTCATGGGGCCCTGCCGCCTGGTCAAGGATGGCCAGACAGGGGTCTGTGGTGCCACGATTGAGACCGTCACAGCCCGCAACTTCGCCCGGGCAGTGGCCGCGGGCGCCGCTGCCCACTCCGATCACGGTCGCGATCTGGCCTTCACGCTCAAGGCGGTCGCCGAAGGCCACGCCCCCGGCTACAAGATCCGCGATCCCTTCAAGCTCAGGAGAGTTGCTGAGGGTCTTGGCATCAAGACCGAAGGTCGTCCGGTGAGCGACATCGCCCTCGATCTGGCGAACGTCTTCATCGCCCAGTTCGGCCAACAACAGGGCGAGCTCTGCATGGTCGAGCGCGCCCCCGAGAAGCGCAAGGCGATCTGGCGCAACCTGAAGATCGTCCCGCGCGGCATCGACCGCGAGATCGTCGACATCCTCCACCGGACTCACATGGGCGATGATCAGGACCCGGACCACATCCTCCACCAGGCTATGCGCGCCGCCATGGGCGACGGCTGGGGCGGGTCGATGATCGCCACCGATATCTCCGACATCCTCTTCGGCACCCCTAGCCCTCTCGTCTCCCAGGTCAACCTGGGCGTGCTCAAGAAGGACGAGGTCAACATCATCGTCCACGGGCACGAGCCCACACTCTCGGAGATGATCCTGGCCGCCACGACCGATCCCGAGCTCCTGGCCTACGCCGAGACCAAGGGCGCCAAGGGAATCAACCTGGCCGGCATCTGCTGCACCAGCAATGAAACCTTGATGCGCCAGGGCGTGCCCTCGGCCGGCAACTTCCTGCACCAGGAGCTGGCGATCATCACCGGCGCCGTCGAAGCCATGGTCGTCGACGTGCAGTGCATCATGCAGGCGCTGCCCAATCTGGCGGCGAAGTTCCACACCCAGGTCATCACCACCTCACCCAAGGTGAAGATCACCGGCGCCACGCACATCGAGTTCGAGGAAGACCGGGCGCTGGATATCGCCAAGGAGATCGTCCGCCGGGCGATCGACAACTACCCGAACCGGGGCGAGGTCCAGATCCCAGACGTCTCTTCGGACGTTGTGCCTGGCTTCTCGCACGAGTACATCAACTACATGCTGGGCGGCTCGTACCGATCCTCCTTCCGCCCGCTCAACGACGCCGTGATGTCCGGCCGGATCCGGGGCGTGGTGGCAGACGTCGGCTGCAACAACCCCCGCTCGACCCAGGACGCCACCCACGAGTTCCTGGCCCGCGAGCTCCTGAAGAACGACGTCCTCCTGGTGGAGACCGGCTGCGGTGCTATCGCCAGCGGCAAATATGGATACCTGCTGGGCGAGGCTGCCATGCAGTGGGCCGGCCCCGGTTTGAGGGAGGTCTGCGAGGCCACCGGCATGCCGCCGGTTCTGCACATGGGATCCTGCGTCGACAACAGCCGCATCCTGACCGTGCTCAGCCAAGTGGTAGCCGAAGGGGGCCTGGGCGACGACATCTGCGACGTCCCGGCGGTGGGCATCGCCCCGGAGTGGATGAGCGAGAAGGCCCTGGCCATCGCCTCCTACTGCGCCGCCTCGGGCGCCTACGTGATCATGGGCATCAAGAACCCGGTCGAGGGCAGCACGGTAGTTACCGACATCCTCAGCCAGGGATGGGAGTCCAAAGTCGGCGGCAAGATCGAGTTCGTGGTCGAGCCGGAGGAGATGGTCCGCCGGATCCTGGAGCACATCGACAAGAAGCGCGCCGCCCTGAAGCTGCCCGCGTACGATCCGGGCAAGTTCGGCCGCAGCGGCGACTGGCGCATCAACGAGCTGATGAAGCTCAGCCCCGAGGAGCGCGCCGAAGCGCTCTACGGACAGCCGGCAGAGAAGTGAGGAGCTGAGAGATGTCACGCTACATTGCCACACGGGCTATCCGGGGCGCCAACGCCATCATCCACGAGGCCGACTTGATGCTCGAGAGCGCCCTGGCCGAGAAGGGCCCCGAGACACCGATCTCCTTTCCCAACACCGCCTACTACTTGCCCTTGATTCTGGGCATGACCGGCGTCGAGATCACCAAGCTCGGCGACCTGGCTCCGATCCTCCAACAGGCGAGGCGCCTGGTACACCCCGTCCCGCCCGACCGGCGCTGGACGCCGTACCTGGGTGAGACCCTCGATAGCGGCATGGCCACGCTCCTGGCGGAGGAGACCATCATGGCCATCAAGTTCGTCTATGGGCTGCAGCCGGAGCCGATGCCCGGCCTGCGCCTGGCCGGCGGCACGGCCTTCACCAGTCCCGACAACGGGAAGGAGGCCGGCGCCGACGGGCATCTCAACGGCCCGATCGACGACATCCAGCTCCGCTCCTGGGGCATCCAGCTGGTCGACGGCCGCATGCCCGGCTTCGCCGCCATCGTCGGCTGTGCCAAGTCGAACGAGGTCGCCGTCAAGATCGTGCGCGAGCTTCAGCGCCGAAACATCCTGTGCTTCCTCTCGGGCAATGTCAACGGGCGCAGCATCATCCATCAACTGATGGAAGAGGGTGTCGAGCTCGGCTACGACACCTACATCGTGCCCTTCGGCACCGACACGATCTCGGCCATCTACCCCCTCGGCTTCGCCGTCCGCTCCGCTTTGACCTTCGGCGGCATGAAGGGCGGCCAGGCCCGCAACATCCTGCTCTACAACAAGAACCGCGTCTTCGCCTTCGTCCTGGCTCTGGGCGAGGTCGACGACCTGAAGTACGCCACGGCCGCCGGGGCCATCAACTTCGGCTTCCCGGTCATCGCCGACACGATCATCCCCGAGATCCTGCCCACCGGCGTGACCACTTACGAACACGTGGTCTCGATGCCCTTCAATGAGATCGAGGGCAAGGACGACCTGGAGCGGGCCGAGAAGCTGGTCCAGAAGTGCGTCGAGATCCGGGGCGTCAAGATCCGCATGACCGAAGTGCCGATCCCGGTTCCCTATGGCTCAGCCTTCGAGGGCGAGGTCGTCCGCAAGAACGACATGCGGGTCGAGTTCGGCGGCAAGAAGAGCCGGGCCTTCGAGTACCTGTTCATGACCGACCTGGATAAGGTCGAGGACGGCAAGATCGAGATCGTCGGGCCGGGCTTCGAGCAGCTCGAGGATCAAGGCGCCATGGACCTGGGCATCCTGATTCGGGTCGCCGGTCGCAAGATGGAGAAGGACTTCGAGCCGGTGCTCGAGCGCCAGGTGCACTACTTCGTCAACGGCGCTTCGGGGATCCAGCACATCGGCCAGCGCGACATTGCCTGGATCCGCATCAGCAAGGCGGACGTCGAGAAGGGATTCAACCTTCGCCACTTCGGCGACATCCTGCACGCCCGCTTCCACGCCGACTTTGGCAGCATCGTCGACAAGGTCCAGGTGACGATCGTCACCGACCCCAAGCTGCACACTGAGTGGCTGGAGAAGGCTCGCCAGGCCTACGAAGAGCGCAACATCCGCCTCGGCTCGATGACCGACGAGAGCGTGGACGAGTTCTACTCCTGCACCCTGTGCCAGTCCTTCGCCCCCAATCACATCTGCGTCATCAGCCCGGAGCGGCTGGGTCTGTGCGGCGCCTACAACTGGCTGGACTGCAAGGCTTCGAAACAGATCAACCCCACCGGCCCTAACCAGCCCATCAAGAAGGGCATGGCGACCGATCCGCTCAAGGGCGTCTGGCAGGGAGTCAACGAGTTCGTCATCAACGCCAGCCACCAGCAGGTCCAGAACGTCTCGGTGTACTCGATCATGGTGGATCCGATGACGGCCTGCGGCTGTTTCGAGTGCATCGCCATGGTCGTCCCCGAGGCCAACGGGATCATGATCATCAGCCGCGAGGACACCAGCATGACGCCGGCCGGGATGACCTTCTCGACCTTGGCCGGCATGGCCGGCGGCGGTCTGCAGACGCCGGGCATCATGGGCCACGGCAAGTTCTACATCCTCAGCCCCAAGTTCGTCTCGGCCGACGGCGGTTTCAAGCGCGTCGTGTGGATGTCGTCGGTGCTCAAAGAGCAGATGGCCGAGCAGCTCAAGCAGGTGGCCGCTCGCGAAGGGGATCCCGGCCTGATCGACAAGATCTGCGATGAGCGCATTGCCACGGACGTCGAAGGCCTGGTGCGCTACGTAACCGAGAAGAACCATCCCGCGCTCTCCATGCCGCCGCTCTTCTGACGCTAGGCCGCGCGGGGTGGACGACGGCCGGTTGCCGTCGTCCACCCTGCCCCGTCGACAAACGGAGGACATATGCCCGTGAGCGTAGACATCCCCAGGGAGAAGTGGACCGGGAAGGTGCGCGAGGTCACCCTTGGAGCCACGAAGGAACAGGGAGGGACGCGCAGCCACACGGTCACGATCGGCGGCGAGGCCGCCCTGCCTTTCCTGCACCACGAGGGCGCCCTGCCCCATAGGCCGGCACTGGCCATCGAGGTGCGCGATCGCAAGCCCGAGGACTGGTCGCCCCTGCTTTCCAAGGTCTGGGGGGAGGCCATGGGGGACCCGGGCGAGTGGGCACGCGCCGCCGAGACCGCCGGGGCCGACGTCATCGTCCTCACCCTCAGCGCCACCATGGCCGACGGCAAGCCCATCACTCCCACCCACGCCCGGGCGGTCGTGCGCAAGGTCCTCAACGCCACCGGCCTGCCATTGATGGTGATCGGACCCGGACAGGCCGATCTCGACAACGAGGTGCTCGTCCCCGTCGCCGAGGAGGCCAAGGGCGAGCGGATCGTGCTTGGAACCTGCGAGGACAAGAACTACCGCACGATCGTCGCCACCGCCATGGCCAACGACCACCTCGTCCAGTCGAAGACCCCAATGGATGTCAACCTCTCCAAGCAGCTCGTGATCCTCATCCACGACATGGGGCTGCCTCTAGAGCGGGTCGTGTTGGATCCGACCACCGGCGCTCTCGGCTACGGAATCGAGTACGGCTACTCGGTCATGGAGCGCCTGCGCCTGGCAGCCTTGCAGGGTGACGCCATGACCCAGCAACCGATCATGGTCACTCCCGGCGAGGAGTGCTGGAAGGTTAAGGAATCCAAGGTCGGGGAAGGCGTTCCCGACGCGTGGGGGGACTGGGAGCGGAGGGCTCTCAACTGGGAGGCAACGACTGCTGCCAGCCTGATCTTTGCCGGAGCCGATCTCGTCGTCCTCCGACACCCTGAGACGCTGCGTCAACTGCGGGCGATCGTCGACAACCTCGCCACGCCGCAGGCAGCCTAAAAGACGCGGAGGCACATGATGCCGCTCACCGGCCTGGAAATCTACAAACTCCTGCCAAGAACCAACTGCAAGGAATGCGGTTACCCCACCTGCCTGGCCTTCGCTATGAAGCTGGCCGCCAAGCAGGCGGAGCTCAAAGAATGCCCGTACGTCACCGAGGAGGCGAAGGCCAAGCTCGAGGCCGCCTCGGCCCCGCCGATCCGCCTGGTCACGCTCTCGGCCGAAGGGGGGCAGATCGAGATCGGCAACGAGACGGTCCTCTTCCGTCACGAGAAGACCTTCTATCACCGCCCCGGCCTGCTCTGGCATCTGCGCGACAGCGAGGGCGCCGAGGAGCTCAAGCGCAAGGCCTCCCTGGCCGATGCCTACCGCGCGGATTACGTCGGCATCAGCCTCGGACTGGACGGCTTTGCCATCGAGGCCGCCTCGGGAGACCCGGCGACCTTCGCCGCCGCCGTCTCCGCCGTTCGCTCGGTCAGCAAGAAACCGCTCATCTTGATGGCTCCCTCGGCCCCGGAGGTCGCCAAGGCCGGGCTCCAGGCTGCTGCCGGGACGCGCCCGCTTCTCTACGCCGCCGATTCGGGAAACTGGGAGGCGATGGCGGCGGTGGCCAAGGAGGCCAAGGTGCCTCTGGCCGTGCGGTCCGACACACTCGAGGGCCTGGCCGAACTCACGCAGTCGATCGTCAAGGCCGGCGTCGAGGACCTGGTTCTCGACCCGGGCGTCAGCGGCCCGAGCGACTCCCTCGCCCGCCTGACCGCCTTACGACGGCTGGCGCTCCGAAGCGCCTTCCGCCCGCTGGGATACCCGGTCATCACCTTCCCCGGACGAAAGGATCCGGCCGCCGAGACTCTGCTCGCCGCCGAGCACATCGCCAAGTACGCCGGGCTCATTGTGCTGGAGGCCTTCGAGCCCGCCAGCCTCTACCCGCTCATGGTCCTGCGTCAGAACCTGTACACCGATCCCCAGAAGCCGATTCAGGTTCAGCCGGGCCTGTACGAGATCAACTCGCCGGATGCCAAGGCTCCGCTCATGGTCACGACCAACTTCTCGATCACCTACTTCGCCATCTCTAACGAGGTCGAGGGATCGGGCTGGCCGGCATGGCTGGTCGTCTGCGACGCCGAGGGGATGAGCGTCCTCACGGCCTGGGCCGCCGGCAAGTTCGACGCCGAACGGATCACCAAGGCCGTCAAGAACTCCGGGGTGAAGGACAAGATCGACCACCAGCGGGTGATCATCCCCGGCGCGGTGGCGATCCTGTCCGGCGAGTTGGAGGAAGAACTGCAAGGCTGGCAGATCATGGTCGGCCCGCGCGAGGCCGTCGACATCGCCTCGTATCTCAAAGCGATGTGGACGAACTGAAGCCGCCGACACCAGGGAGTGTCGGGAGCCGGGGTTGAGGGAAATAGCCTCTACCAGAAGCGCCGTTCGCGGCAGTTGGGCATTGTAGCGTGGGGGCGCACGGTCGAAGAAGCCGAGTGATCGCCTCGGCCCGCGCGCCCCTGGTTGGCATGCCTCTGGAAGTCCCTGCGGGGACTTCCGAAGTCCCAGGTGAAGAATCACGTTGGCCGCCCACCGCGTAACCTTCCTGCCCTCCAATCGCTCGGTCGAGGCCCCCACCGGTGCCTTGATCAGCGAGGCCGCCCGCTCGGCGGATCTGGCTCTCGCCCAGCCATGTGGCGGCCAGGGGCGGTGCGGCCGCTGCGCGGTGATCATCGAGCAGGGCCAGGCACGCCGCCGCTCGACCGTTCGCCTCTCGGCCGACGATCTGTCCGCCGGCCACGCATTGGCCTGCCAGACCGTGATCGAGGGCGACCTTGTGATCGCCGTCCCCGCGCAGGAGCTCATCCAGCGCCGCCTGGTCACCGACAGGACCGCCCGCAAGATCGAGCTCCCCTTCCATTACGATCCAGCCGTTGTCCAGAGCGTTCGGGTCTTCTCGCTCCGCCTGCAGCCTCCCTCGATCCAGGACAGCGTCGATGATCTGAGCCGCCTGAGGCGGGGACTGGCGTCTATGGGCTACCCCTCCGTTGATGTTCCCCTTCCTCTGCTGCGTCGGATGGGAGAGGTGCTCCGGTCGGCGGAGTGGTCCCCGTGGGTCGCTCTGGAGATCCCGGATGACAGCACCGGTCCGGCCCATCTCATTGATCTGCAGGCCGAACCCATCCGGCCCATCGGCCTGGCGCTCGACATCGGCACCACGACCGTCACCGCCTACCTGGTCGACCTGGCAAGCGGGGAGGTGATGGCCTCTGCCTCCGAGTACAACGGCCAGATCGCCTACGGCGAAGACGTGATCTCCCGGATCATCTACGCCAGCAAGAGCCCGGGCCTCACCCAGCTGGGCGAGGCCGTGCGCCAGACCATCGACACGCTGCTGGACCAACTGAGCAAGCGCACCGGCATCTCGCCGGACCAGATCCTCAAGATGACCGTGGCCGGCAACACAACCATGACGCACCTGTTCCTCGGCCTGCCTCCGGCCTCGATCCGCCTCGCCCCCTACATCCCTACCGCCAACCAGGTGCCCAGGGTCCTGGCGGGCGAGATCGGCCTGGGACTGAACCCCACCGCCGCCGTCGACAGTCTGCACGGCGTGGCCTCCTACGTCGGATCCGACATCAGCGCCGGCGTGCTGGCCTGCGGCCTGGCCGACACCGACCTGCTCACCCTCTTCATCGACGTCGGCACCAACGGCGAGATCGTCCTCGGCACCCGCGACTGGATGGTGACCTGCGCCTGTTCCGCCGGACCCGCCTTCGAGGGCGCCGGCGTCGTCGACGGCATGCGGGCCACCGAGGGCGCCATCGAAGAGGTCTGGGTGAGCTCGGAGACCTTCGAGCCCACCTACCGTGTGATCGGCGAGGTTCCCCCGCGCGGGATCTGCGGCTCCGGACTGATCTCCCTCCTGGCCGAGTTGTTCGTCACCGGCGTGATCGACCGGG
>Ga0315293_10006810_pt1 | contig 10648 bp, 10 predicted proteins | sample YL17G13_20_MG_FD_203071 | JGI IMG/M metagenome (GOLD analysis project Ga0315293, IMG submission 203071) | Sediment microbial communities from Yellowstone Lake, YNP, Wyoming, USA - YL17G13_20 | ecosystem: Environmental > Aquatic > Freshwater > Lake > Sediment | place: USA: Wyoming | collected... | reverse complement strand
TGCCTTCCGCGTGTCCTCGCCCGTGGACGTGCCGCTCCTGTTCGTGGCCCGAGGCACCGGGTTCGCCCCGATCAAGGCCATGATCGAGCAGCAGCTGCGGCTCACCCCCGACCGCGACATCGTGCTGCTCTGGGGCGTCACCGACACTGAGGACCTCTACGCGCTCGATTCGCTCGCCGCGTGGAAGCAGAAGGACCCGAGCTTCCGGGCCGTGCTCACGGCCCGCACGATCAGCGACGCCATCGACCCTCCGGCCGGGATCCCCATCGAGCAGGGAACCGTCTACGACGCCATCGAACGCTCCGAGCTGCCGCTCGCCGGGCGCGACACCTACGTGGCCGGACCCCGCAAGACCGTCAACCTGGTCGTCCGCACACTTCGGGAGAGAGGTTTGAGCCCGGACCGGATCACGGTGGATACCTATGGGGACTGAGAGGTCGGCCGCCGGCAGGCGGTCTCGCCGCCGGTCGAGGGCCGTTCCGCCTGATATGTCCGGTTCGGGACGATCAACACGCACGTCCCGGGACCTTCGGCATGGGGGGTCTGACGCCGGCGAACAGCGGACCGCGCCCGACCGAGGCGCTCGCCACGTCGGCGACGAGCGTGCTGTCCGCGCGGGGGATGCCGACCCGCAGGTGCACGGCCAGCACCGCGATCAGGACCGTGAGCAAGCCCTGGATCGCGAACGTGAGCCAGAGCGTGATGCGCCCGAAGCGTTCACGGCGGTCGTCGTCGAGCTGACCGAGCTGCGCGATGGCTGACGAGGGCGCCTCGACCCCGGTAGCCAGCGCCATCGCGACGGGGAACGCGAGCACGACCAAGAGGAGCGACGCCGGACGTGTGGTCGTTGGGTGCGCATTGAACACCGGCGTGTGCGGTGCCAGGAACCCGGCGCCGAGGATGACCACCGCCACTGCGATGAAGGCGACCGTCATCGTGGCGAACACCGACCTTCCGATGTGTCCGAACCACGTCAGCGCGGCCACAAGGCACACGAGCGCGAGGGCGATCAGGGCCCGCTTGCTCGCGAGGCCGGGGAAGTAGGCGATGACCGCGGAGGCGGACGCCGCCGCGCTGACCGCGATCGTCAGAACGAAGTCGACGATTAAGGCGCCGAGCGGCACGAAGGCCCATCCCTCACCGAAGGCCACCGCTGTCGCGGCGACCGCGCCTCCACCCTGCGGGAAGCGTCGCACCAGCTGGCCGTAGTTGAGCTGAACCAAGGAGCTGATGAACAGGACGATCCCCATCGTGAGGATCAGGTATTCCAGGTGCCCGTGGAGGGCACGCAGTCCGGCCTCGACGACGTCGACATCGAAGCAAAGTGAGCTCGGACTGCACTACTCGAACGAGGACAGGACGGCGATCTGGGTCCGATACGACTGTTCAGATCCGGCGTTCGTCACGACCTCTACCCACGCTCCGGGCCCCCTGATCGCGATCGCGGTTGTCTCGGCCGCTGTCCTCGAACTGACCGTTCGGTGGGAGGGGGTCGGCCGTCGACGGTGGCTACGTCGCCTGTCCACGGGCCTGCGGGAGGAGTCCGGCCACCCGGCATCGGCGCGCATGCGGCTACTGCTGAGGGACCGGTGGTCGCCCTTCATCCGATACCGGGTGGCCGTGCACCTCGAACCTACGTACAGTGCGCCGACCTCGCCATCGCTCCGCTTCAACTTCCGTCACGCACGCCCCCAAGAATGGGGCAAACCGCTCACGCCGAGAGAGCCAGTCTGACCTCGGCCGCAATCTGCAGGTCTTCCCTCGCTTGCACGACGAGCGAGCGCACGCCCGAGCCCTCGTCGCCGATCTCGCGGTCGCCGTCGCCCTCGGCGTTGCGGCGCGGGTCCAGCTTCAAGCCCAGGAAAAGCAGTCCGACCGCGGTGAGCTCCCGCACCGTCGGGGAGTTCTCCCCGACCCCACCGGTGAAGACCAGAGCATCGAGGCCGCCCATCGAGGCTGCCATCGCGGCGATTCCGGCGGTCAGGCGATGCACGTACACGTCGAGCGCCAGGCGAGCGTCGGCATCCCCACCGCGGGCGGCTTCTACGACCGTCTTCATATCGGCGGTCCCCGCGAGGCCGAGCAGGCCGGAGCGATGCTCCAGCGTGGCCGCGAGCTCGGCCGGTGCCATGCCCCCGTGCTCCTCGAGCCAGAGTAGGAGCCCGGGGTCCACGCTTCCGGAGCGGGTCGCCATGACCAGGCCCTCGAGCGGGGTGAAACCCATGGTCGTGTCGATCGAGCGCCCGCCGGCGACCGCCGCGAGCGATGCGCCCGCGCCGAGGTGGCACGTCACCACCCGCAGCCCCTGCGCGGGGCGTCTGAGCATCTCGGCTGCGCGGCGCGACGCGTAGGCGTGCGACAGCCCGTGGAACCCGAAGCGCCGCAGATCCCACTTCGTGCGCCACTCGGCCGGGAGCGCGTATGTGGAGGCGGCCGCCGGGATGGTCGCGTGGAAGGCTGTGTCGAAGCAGGCGACCGCGGGGACTCCCGGCAGGGTCGCGTTGACGATATCCAGGGCCGCGAGCGACTTCGGTTGGTGGAGCGGAGCGAGGTCGGTTAGCGCGCGAAGGCGCTCCTCGACGTCGCTGTCGATCACGACGGGCCCAGAGAACTCGGTACCGCCGTGCACGATGCGATGCCCGACCGCGTCGATCGCTCCGAACCCCTCGATCACCGAAGCGGCCGCCTTCGCATCGGCTCGTGAGCCGGGCGCGGGGATGTCGGCGGAGGCTGCCAGCGCATCGTCATCGTCGAGCACCCGGAGCTTCAAGCTGCTCGAACCGGCGTTGACCGCGAGGATCCGCATGCGGCTCAGCGGCTCCAGGTCCATCCGCTGATCTCGGGCGGATCTTCGCCCTCCGCGCGGGTGTATGCGCGGCACTCGAGGCGCCGTTCCTCCATGAGCTGGCGCACATGGCCGGCCCGGGATGTGAGCCCCGGTACCCTGTCGATCACATCCATCACGAGGTGGAACCGGTCGAGGTCGTTCAGCATCACCATGTCGAACGGCGTCGTCGTCGTTCCCTCCTCCTTGTACCCACGGACGTGGAAGCTGTCGTGATTGGTGCGTCGGTAAGTGAGCCGGTGGATCAGCCACGGGTAGCCGTGGTACGCGAAGACGACGGGACGGTCCACGGTGAAGATCGAGTCGAACTCCGCGTCCGGCATCCCGTGCGGGTGCTCGCTGACGAGCTCGAGGCGCATCAGGTCGACCACGTTCACGACCCGCACCTTGAGATCAGGGAGGTGTTCGCGCATCAGATCGACGGCCGCGAGGGCCTCGAGCGTCGGGACGTCGCCGGCGCAGGCCATCACCACGTCGGGCTCCTCGCCATGGTCGTTGCTCGCCCAGTCCCATATCGAGACCCCGCGCGTGCAGTGCAGGAGGGCCTCGTCCATCGACAGCCAGTTCAGCTGAGGCTGCTTGCCGGCGACGATCACGTTCACGTAGTCGCGGCTGCGTAGGCAATGGTCGGCGACCGACAGGAGCGTGTTGGCGTCCGGCGGCAGGTACACGCGGATGACCTGCGCCTTCTTGTTGACCACGTGGTCGATGAACCCCGGGTCCTGGTGCGAGAAGCCGTTGTGGTCCTGACGCCAGACGTGTGAGGAGAGCAGGTAGTTCAGGGACGCTATAGGCTCACGCCATTCGATGTCCTTCGAGACCTTCAGCCACTTGGCGTGCTGGTTGAACATCGAGTCCACGATGTGCACGAAAGCCTCGTAGCAGTTGAAGACGCCGTGGCGCCCTGTGAGCAGGTAGCCCTCGAGCCATCCCTGACATAGGTGCTCGCTCAGAACCTCCATCACCCGGCCGTCGGGCGCGAGGTGGTCGTCTGTCGGGAGGATCCCGGCCTCGAAGGTGCGATCGGTCGCCTCGAAGACGGCATCCAAACGGTTCGACGCGGTCTCATCTGGCCCCAAGAGGCGGAAGTTGTCGGGGTTGTTCCGAATCACGTCGCGCAGGTAGCCGCCGAGCACGCGCGTCGCCTTGCTGAGGGTCGTGCCGGGCTTTGGCACCTCGACCGCGTAGTCGCGGAAGTCGGGAAGGGAGAGATCGCGCAGCAACAGGCCCCCGTTCGCGTGAGGGTTATCGCTCATCCGCCTGTGACCCTTCGGGGGGAGATCGACGAGCTCCGGCATCGGCGCTCCGTCGGCGTCGAACAGCTCCTCGGGCCGGTAGCTCCTCATCCACGCTTCGAGCAGGGCGAGGTGCTCGGGGTTGGTTCGAGCCTCCGCTATCGGGACCTGATGGGAGCGGAAGGTCCCCTCCACCGGCAGGCCGTCGACCTCCTTCGGGCCGGTCCAGCCCTTCGGCGATCGAAGCACGATCATCGGCCATCGCGGACGCGTCGGGTCGTCGTCCTGACGTGCGCGCTGCTGGATGTCCTGGATCTCCTTGACGACCTCGTCCATGACGGCCGCCATGCGTTGGTGCATCTGCGGAGGGTCGTCGCCCTCGACGAGATGGACGCGGTAGCCGTAGCCCTCGAGCAACTTCTCCAGCTCCTCGGGGAGGATGCGAGCGAGTAGCGTCGGGCTCGCGATCTTGTACCCGTTCAGGTGCAGGATCGGGAGCACCGCGCCGTCACGGATCGGATCGACGAACTTGTTCGAGTGCCAGCTCGCGGCGAGAGGTCCCGTCTCGGCTTCGCCGTCGCCGACGATGCAGCAGGCGAGCAGGTCCGGGTTGTCGAACACGGCGCCGTACGCGTGGGCGAGTGAGTACCCGAGCTCACCCCCCTCGTTGATCGAGCCCGGCGTCTCCGGCGCAACGTGACTCGGGATGCCTCCCGGGAACGAGAACTGGCGGAAGAGCTTCCTCATCCCTTCGGTGTCGCGCGTGATGTGCGGATAGGTCTCGGTGTAGGTGCCCTCTAGGTAGGTGTTGGCGACGATGCCGGGACCGCCGTGTCCCGGGCCGATCACGTAGATCGCATCGAGGTCCCAGTTGCGGATTGCCCGGTTCAAGTGGACGTAGATGAAGTTCAGACCGGGCGTGGTTCCCCAGTGGCCCAGCAGGCGCGGCTTCACGTGCTCGGGCCGCAGGGGCTCGCGCAGGAGCGGGTTGTCGAGGAGGTAGATCTGGCCGACCGACAGGTAGTTCGCGGCTCGCCAGTAGGCGTCGATCCGGCCCAGCTCCTCGCCGGATAGGGGATAGGAGCCTCGCCCGGCCCCGCGAGTTCGGAGCGATCCCATCTGTGCCATCGGCGGTCCTCTCGAGGGTGGCCGGCCCGTCTCGGTGGCGACGGTCCTGTGCGAACCAGCCTATCCGACCGTCCCGATAACGGGCCTCCTGCTAGCGCTCCGCCAGGTGGGAGAGGTCGTTCCAGAGGGAGACGACCTCGGTCTCGCGTTCGTGTCCGAGCACCGAGACGGAGGAGCTGGAGAGCGCGAAGAGGCGGCCGTCCCGGGGAGGAAGGCCCAGCCATCGGGCGGCGAGCACTCTCAGCACGTGGCCGTGGGCGAAGAGCGCCGCGTCTCCGTTCACGGCGCGCACCTCCTCGAGCACCCTGTCGGCGCGTGCGCCTACCTGCGCCGCGGTCTCGCCCTCGGGAGCGCCGTCGTCGAACAGCGACCACGTCGGCCGGCGCTCACAGATCTGCTCGGTCGTCAATCCCTCGTACGCGGCCGTAGTCCCACTCCTTGAGGTCGTCGCGCACCTGAGCGACGTCACCGAACCCGGCGATACGACATGTGTCGAGGGCTCGCGACAGCGGGTTCGAGATTCGGGCGTTGATGGCGCAACTCGACCAGGGTGATCCCCCGCGCCATCGCCTCCCGATTCAGGACGGCGGCGAAGTCGGGGGGTGACTGGACGACCAGGCTCCCGTCCGGCTCCGGCTCGGCAGTGTATCCGTGCTCGGAGCAGATGTCGACCAGTACCGGGAGGGCGTCCGCTTGGCGCTCGGCCGTCGCGACGAGATGCGCCCGTTGGGCCGCGATCACGGCGGTGACCGTCCCCTGGAAGCGCACCGAGCCGCGATGGATCATCACCAGCCAGTCGCAGATCTGCTCGCCCTCCGCGAGGAGGTGGCTTGAGACGAAGACCGTGACGCCGCCGTCCGCGAGGTCACGAAGGAGTTGGCGGACCTCGCGCGTGCCGGCAGGGTCGAGACCGTTCGTCGGCTCGTCGAGCACGAGCAAGTCGGGCGCTCCGAGTAGCGCGGCGGCGATCCCAAGCCGCTGCTTCATCCCCAGGGAGTAGGAGCGAACCGGATCGTCGGCTGGGTCCGCGAGCCCGACCAGCTCGAGCGTCTCCTGCACTCGGCTCGGATCGTGGGCCCCGAGGATCGAGAGCGCTCGCAGGTTGCGCCTACCCGACAGGGAGGGAGTGAACGCCGGGCCCTCGATGAGGGCGCCTACGCGACCGAGGTACCGCTCCGGGGAGTCGATCGGTTGGCCGAGCACCCTGCGGTGCCCGATGATGGGCGCACGAGCCCGAGCAGCATGCGGATCGTCGTCGTCTTGCCCGATCCGTTCGGGCCGACGAACCCGGCGACGACGCCCATGGGGACGCGGAGGTCCAGATCCTCGATCGCGCGCACATGTCCGTAGTGCTTGGACAGCCGGCTGGTCTCGATGGCGAGCGGCGGACCCTGCTCCACGTTGTGCTCGGGCTCTGATGCTCGGCGACCGGGCGAGTCGGCGGGTGAAGCGTCACTCATATGACCGCCTAGCCGCGTGCACTCTTCCCTCCGATCCTTCCTCCGCCACCTGTGAAAGTCCTGAGAAGCCACTTGGGAAGTGCCGTGAAGCATCCGGACGTTCTTGACGCCCATCGGAGGGCGAACACTTGAGGTTCGCCCTCCGGGGCCGTTACAGGCCCGGTCGTTGCCCGGCCCCTGGAGCGTCCGTGGAGGGGTCGATGCGTTGACGGCGGGAAGGTCGTCACATTATCATGAGTGAGGACTCACTCATTTAAGGATGGAGTGACGAGATGAACGATCAGGCCGCTTCCGTGGAGGTGCTCACCCGTCGTTTCGGCGCGACGACTGCGCTCCATGAGGTGGATCTCGCGGTAGATGCCGGCACCATCGTCGCCCTCATCGGGCCCAACGGGGCCGGGAAGACCACGCTGGTGAGGATCCTCTCGACGCTACTGAAGCCGTCCTCCGGTCGCGCGTCCGTGGCCGGCTTCGATGTGGTCTCCGAGGCCGCGGAGGTGCGGCGACGGATCGGCCTGACCGGGCAGTACGTGGCCATCGACCAGGATCTCACCGGTCGCGAGAACCTCGTCCTGTTCGGACGTCTTCTCGGCCTACCTCGCCGTGAGGCCCGTAGCAGAGCGGTCGAGCTGATGTCGGAGTTCGAGCTGACCGATGCGGCCCAACGTCCCGTCCACAGCTACTCGGGCGGGATGCGCCGCCGCCTGGATCTGGCGGCCAGCCTGATCGCGCGGCCCGAGATCCTGTTCCTGGACGAGCCAACCGAGGGACTGGATCCTGCGAGCCGGATCGTCCTGTGGCAGCAGATCGCCCGCTTCGCCAGACAGGGCACGATGGTCTTCCTCACCACGCACTACCTGGAGGAGGCGGATGAGCTGGCGGACCGGATCGTCCTGATCGACCGAGGGCGCATCACGGCCGAGGGCACGGCGGAGGAGCTCAAGCGCCGGGTGGGCGGGCGCGCGGTTGCCGTCACGTTGAGCGGACCCGAGGAGCGTGCGAGGGCGCAGCGTGCGCTCGAGGCCGCCGGGTTCAAGGAATCGCCGGCGACCGACCCGAACCTCCTCTATGTCCCGGTCGACGACAGCGCGGAAATCATCAATCTGATGGAGCGGCTGGGTGCGAGCGGTGCGCGGGTGACGGACCTCAGGATTGACGCGCCGACCCTGGACGATGTCTTCCTCGCCATGATCGGACGGGCCTCGAGCGAGGAAGAGGCGGGCGGCGATGGGGTTCCCCCGGGGGCCCCGGTCGAGTTCGCGGGTCGCGGGAGGCAACGATGATCTCCACCGTTGCAGGCCTGACGTGGCGGAACCTGCGCAAGGTCTCGCGAACCCCGCAGATCGTGTTCTCCTCGTTGGTCCAGCCGATCGTGTTCCTTGTGCTGTTCAGCGAGGTGTTCCGCTCGATCGAGCGGACCGCCGGCTTCCCGCAGGGCACGTCTTACATCGACTACCTGGTGCCTGCGATCCTCATCACGAGCATCGGGACGAGCAGTGTGCAGTCCGGTGTCGGGATCGCCGTGGACCTCAACACGGGGATCATCGACCGCTTCCGGTCGATGCCGATCCGGTCCGAGGCTGTGCTGGTGGCTCGCAGCCTGTCGGACCTGGTGCGAAGCGCGAGTCAGAGCTTCCTCCTGGTCCTCGTGGCGACGGCGTTCCTCGGGTTCCGGTTCCATTCCACGTTCCTCGGCGTTCTCGGGGTGTTCCTCGTCGTGTGGTTCTTCGGGTGGGCGCTGTCGTGGCTCTACATCGCGGTCGGAACGATGACCCGCGATGTCGAGACGACCCAGATGGCTGGGTTCATCATCACGTTCCCGCTCATGTTCGCCTCGACGGCCTTCGTCCCCTCCTCCGGCATGCCAGGGTGGTTGCAGGCGTTCACCGCGGTGAATCCGCTCTCGCAGGCGATCGACGCTTCGCGTGCCCTTGCACTCGGATGGCCGGCCGCCGCCCAAGTGCTCCAGGCGCTGATCGCCATCGCTACGCTCACGTTGGTGGGCATGGCACTTGCCGTCATCGGGTTCCGCCGGTCTAGGTCGTGATCCCCATGGCACGTCTCGAGGGAAGACATGCCAAGGCGGCCGGGGAACGGGCCAAGCCCGCGTCGGCGGCCGCCTCTCGGTTCAGGCTCGGAGGCCGACGAACATGGAACAGAACTTGAGGAAGGACTCGCGCCGTGGACAGTCCCCGGAGTGTGATGGACGAAATAGCCTAGTCTCAGAACGACCCTACTCTTTGGAGGCAAGAATGAAGGTAGATGACGTGCTGTCTTTGCGGAACTTCTCTGCAGAAGGACCAGCGAAGACAGATGTCCTGAGATCGGAGAAGTTCAACGTCGTTCTCGTTTGCCTTGAAACGAACCACGAGATTCCTCCTCACCCGGAACCATATGCAGTCTTCTTTCTGGTTCTTGAGGGCGAAGGCGTGTTCACGAGCAGTGACGGTAGCTTCGAACTGAGGAGAGGCTCAGTCATCTTCATGGAGAAAGATGAGATACGTGGCATCAAATGCCTCGACAGGATGATCGTCCTGGGTGTGCAAGATGGCCATTGAACTGTGTAGAGGGTCATGGGATGTCGGCGGATGGCGGTTGTCGCTGCGTGACATGAGGTATCCGCTGCAGGCCCCGCGCCCGTCTCGAAGCAAGGGAGCCGGTGATCTCGATCGATGCCGAGAAGAAGGGCTGGTGGACAACCCGGGCCCCTCGCGGTGGAACAGGATCGAGCACCGCCTGTCCGGTGGCATCTCGATGGACTGGCGGGGGCCGGTGGGTGACCTGCCACCGGGTCATCGTCACCCTGATCGCCAACACCGCCGGCGACACAGGGCTCCGAGTCCGAGCCGAGCTCGACCAGGGCTACCACCCCTCCGGTGCCCAGATCACCAACAGACGACTCACCCACCTGCGTCTCACCCGCTACCGCCGCCACGACGATCGGAACGACACGCTCGCGCCCGATGCGGAAGTACAAACCCGTGATCCGTTCCGGGGCGAGCCCGAAGCGACGTCGCGCTCCCCCGCTTCCACCCTCGGAGCGTCGGCAGATCATCGTCCAGGCAGCGATCCCTCTCCTCGCGCGGCATGGACGCCAGGTCACGACCGCGCAGATCGCAGCGGCGGCAGGCGTCGCGGAGGGCACGATCTACCGGGTCTTCCCCGACAAGCTCTCGATCCTGGACGCGTGTCTCGAGCATGTCCTCGACACGGCACATCTGGAAGGCGATCTTCAGGCTGCGTCCGCGCGCCCGACGATCGAACGTCGCCTCGAGGCGATCGTCGAAGCTCTGCATCGACACCTCTCCCGCGTCCTGCCCGTCGCCCTCGCTCTCGGGGTCGTGACCGCTAGGACGGCGGTCGATGAGGAGCGAGACGGCGTGACGGCAGCCAATCATGCCGTGATGCTCACCGCGCTGGTGGCCCGCCACCTGCGAGCTGAGGCGGGGTCCCTCCGAAGCTCCCCTGTGACCGTAGCGCGACTCCTTGTGGGGCTGGTCTTCGGTTCTGCCTTCCAGGAGGCGCACAGCGGTCTTCCACATCTGGGCACCCGAATGGTCGCCCGGATCGTGCTCGACGGTGTTCGCCGAGACCGCGTCGACGTCTCCGGCTCGAAACCTTGACGTCGCCGGGGAAGTCGGCCCCTCTGGCTGGTCTCTCTCGAGCGTTTGCGCCCCCAAGCGGACGCCATGGCGCTCCGCGTGGCGTCGAGGGCGAGGGGGTGGTGACCTTGTGGTGTGCAAGTACTCGGTTCCCTGCCGTGACCCGGCAGTTCCCTGCTTTCAGCATCATGGCGGCAAAGGTGCTCGGAGGCTGAAGCTCAAGTGGTCCACGACCCCGATGGTGTGGTAGTTGTCGACGTCGCCTGAATACTGGACACCTCTCGCCGGCTGAAACCTGGACCCTCTTCCGGATCGAAGCCCAGGTTCCGGTCGATGCTCGGGTCGATCCGGCGACCCGAGGAGGAAGAGGTGTTCGGA
>Ga0315293_10006808_pt1 | contig 10652 bp, 6 predicted proteins | sample YL17G13_20_MG_FD_203071 | JGI IMG/M metagenome (GOLD analysis project Ga0315293, IMG submission 203071) | Sediment microbial communities from Yellowstone Lake, YNP, Wyoming, USA - YL17G13_20 | ecosystem: Environmental > Aquatic > Freshwater > Lake > Sediment | place: USA: Wyoming | collected... | reverse complement strand
CAGACGTCGCCGACGCCGCGCTCACGCTCGTGGACAGGTGGGACGTCTCCGTCGTCGCCCCGCCCGGGAGGGAGGCGAGGAAGAAGGCGGCGGCGGCGGCGGCGGCCGCGGCGAAGGCGGCGCGCGACGGCGCAGCCGCGGCAGCAGCCGCGGCAGCAGCCGCGGCATGCGGAGGGGGAGCGGCAGGGAGGAGCTCTTCGTCCTCCTCTGTCGCGGCCGTCTCCGCCGCCGCCTCGAGGGCGAGGCAGGCCGCCGCGGGCCTGCGCCGACGCGGAGGGAAGAAGCAGAAGAACAAGGGGGGCGGAGCCAGCAGCGGCGGCGGCGGCAGCAGCAGCGTCGCCCTCGACCTCCAGCACTCGGTCCCTCCCCCTCTCCCCCCGATCCCCGCCCCCGCCGCCCTCCCCGAGAAGGAGCGGCCCGAGCCTCGGCAGACGGCGGTCAGGTCGCTGCGGGCCACCAACTACGTCGGCTTCGGCGTCGACGCCAAGGTCGCGCTCGACTTCCACGCCGTGCGCGACGCGCACCCGCGCTGGTTCCGCAGCCAGGCCGGGAACAAGCTGTGGTACACGGGGCTCGGGGCGACCGACATCGTCGGCAGGGCCGCGAGGGGCCTGCCGAGGGCGATCGAGGTGCTGCTCGACGGCGGGGGGGGCGAGGGGGACGGGGGGGGTTCGGCGGGGACGGGGGGAGGGGCGCGCGCGCCGTGGCGCCCCTCGTCGCCGCGGCTGCTGCGGATCCCTCCCGGAGTCGAGGGCATCATGTTCCTCAATATCGGGTCGTACGCCGGGGGGGTCGACCTCTGGAACTCGTCGGTTCCCGCTCCGAGGCCCACGGGCGAGGAGCGGAGGAAGGGGAGGAGGGAGGAGCGCAGGCGGAGGCGCAGGGAGGAGCGGCGGCGGGCGCGGGCGCGGGGAGCGGAGAGGGCGCGAGGGGAGCGAGGGCCGAACCACCCTCCCTCCTCCTCCTCCTCCTCCGACGCCTCCTCTACCTTCGAGAGCTCGTCCTCGTCCTCACCCTCCTCTTCCTCGGGCGAGGACGACGGGGACGATTCCCGCTGGCTCGGGGGAGAGCAGTCTTTCGGGGACGGCCTCCTCGAGATCGTCGCCGTGTACGGCTCGTTCCACCTCGGGCAGCTGCAGGTGGGCCTCTCTCGCGCTCTGAGGCTCGCGCGCTGCTCGCGGGCCACGATCCGGGTCCTCTCGGGCACTTCTGGCCCGGGGCAGCCCGGCGTGGCGATGCAGGTGGACGGCGAGCCGTGGTTCCAGGCCGCGCCAGCGACGGTCGAGATCTCCGCCGCGGGGTCGAGGGGGGGAGCGGGGGGCACCGGCGCGCCGCCGATGGCCAAGGCGCGCATGCTGCGCCGGCTCGGCCGCGGCTCGCGGGTCGCGGCGCTGGCCGGCGGCGTGCGCGACGCGCTGGCCTCGGCGGAGCGCAAGGGGATCATCACTGCGGCCCAGAGGGGCGCTCTGGCGACGGAGATCGCCGCGACGATGCACCGGGTGTAGAGGAGGAGAAGGAGCAGAGGTTGAGAGAGAAAGTAAGAGAGAAAAGGGAAGGGGCGGAACTGAACTGCAAAAAAAACGAGAAAGCGAAACTGTTAAGAAACGGCATTTTCTGTGAATGATGTCTGCTCGCTCTCTCTTTCGCCCGACTAACTCTTCTCGACGCACCGCGATCGTTGGAGAGGGAAAAAAAACAAAGCGAAACCAAAATCGAAACCTTAATGACGAGGAAGAAGCTTTTTTTGTTTTACTGATTGTTTTTCTTTTTCATTCATTTTATTGATAGTAAAACGCCCCCCTATTTTTTTCTGCGTACACAAGGTTGCGCGCGCGAAAGTAAGAAAGCTGAGAATAACGGGAGTATCGTCGGTGGATGTCACGCGCAGGCGCCAAGTCAAACGGATACAAGAGCGGAAGAAAAGAGGAACAGTTTCGATGTTTTTGTTGTTGCGAGGTCGCGGCGGTGCTCAAGAAGTTAATAATAAAAAAGATCGTTTCGATCTCTCCCTCTCTCTCACTTCTTCACATCTTCACTTCTCGTGCGGGCGCCCGGGGTGCGCCCTCAGCGCGTTCTCCACGTCCCCGTGCTCCCAGTAGGCCCCGAAGCCGTGCTTGAGGTACCAGTCGACGGTGCGGCGCAGCCCGTCCTCCCACTTGGTGCGCTCGGTCCATCCCAGCCCGGCCAGCTTCTTGTCGCAGATGAAGTAGCGCTGGTCGTTGAAGGCGCGGTCGCGGACGTTGACGATCCGGTCGGCGGGGACGTCGAAGATGGCGGCGATGTCCTGTTTTGTTCGGGTGGTTCGAGTTTGAGAGGTTTATTTTTTTCGGGTTGAGTTTTTTTTTCCTGCTCGAGGGAGGAGAAAAAACGGTTTTTTTCGTTCGAAACCAAATCAAAAGCAAAAAAAAACTATATCTCTCTCGCACCGTCGCCACGTCCAGCACCGTGCGCTCCTTCTGCGTCCCGATATTGTACGTCTCCCCGATCTTCCCCTTGAGCAGCACCGTCTCGAACGCCTCGGCGACGTCCTCGACGAACAGGTACGAGCGCGTCGCGCCGCCGTCGCCGTGGACAGGCAGCGGCGCGCCACGCGAGGCCAGGAGCGTGAACTTGGGGATGAGCTTCTCCGGGAACTGGTGCGGGCCGTAGACGTTGTTGCCGCGGGTGATGATGCACGGCATCTTGTACGAGGTCATGTAGGCCTTTTGATTTGTTTTCGGATTTTGTCCGTTTCGAAAGTGGGAAGGGATGGGGTGAGGTTTTTGGGGGTTCCTTCTCTTTTTCTCTCGCCCGTGTCGAGGTTGTTTTCTTTCTTCTGCTGCTTCTCTATCTTCTCCGTCGTGTTGCTGCTGCTGCTGTTCTCCCTCTTTTCTAAAGGACCGGACAAGTCTGGCCCAGAGGAGGCAGAAGAAGAGAAGAAGCAGAGAGAGCAGACCGAAGAAAGAAAAGAGGGCCGGAGAGGAAGAGAAAAAAAGAGAAAAGGAGACGGAAGGAAAAGCTTCAAAATCTCTCTCTCTCAAGAAAAACTCCGAGATCTCTCTCACCTTGACCATCATCTCGGCGCCGGCCTTGGCGGCAGAGTACGGGTTGGTCGGCTCCAGCGTGCTCGTCTCGTTGCACCCCTCCTCGCGCCCGACAGACGACTCGCCGTAGACCTCGTCCGTGGACACGGCGATGAAGCGCCTCACGCCGCCGTAGACGCGGCAGGCTTCCAGCAAGACGTGCGTGCCGTGCGTGTTGTTGAGCGTGAAGGCGAGCGAGTTGCCGAACGAGTTGTCGACGTGCGTCTGGGCCGCGAAGTGCATGACGGTGTCGACCTTCTCGTCCTCGAGGACGAAGTTGAGGAGGTCGGCGGACTGGATGTCGCCCTTGACGAACTGAGGAGAGGGAGTGGGGGGGGGGAGGGGGTCAATAAGAGGAGAAGAGAGAAAAGAGGAAGGAGGAAGAGGGTTGAGTGTTTTTTTTTTCAAAGGAGAGAGCTGTCGTCGCCGTTCTGGGGAAAGCGACGAGCCTCTTTTGAGCTGAAAAAGAAGGAAAAAAGAAACAAGACGGGGAAGATGGCGGGCTCTTTGCCTCCCTTTTGGAACTCGAACGTCCTCTCTCTCCGCACGAAAGTGAGGGAAACGCGGTTCTGAGGTCGCGAGAGGCCGAGGCAGGGAGCGAGCGCTGGAGCATCGGGTGGTCTCCGCCCTCTCCGGCGATCGCTTCGAACGGAAAAAAAACAATTTCTCTCTCTCTCTCTTCTCTTCGACCAGCGACGAAGACGAAAGACGCGTCGGTTTTTTTTCTTCCTCTTTTTCTTCCCGTCTCCCCTCAAACTCACCTTGAAGTTGGGCTTGTCCTTGATCTCATCGAGGTTGTGCAGCGATGCGCAGTAGTCGAGCTTGTCGAAAGCGATGACCTGAGAGAAGAGGACGAGGTTTGGCAGGGGGGAGAGAGAGAGAGAAAGAGAAGGGAGAGAGAAGAAGGTGAGCATGGGTGGAACAGGGCAAGGTCTCGTCGGTCGAACCAGAGATGGAGATTTGAGCGTCAATCATCGCCCCTCGTTTGCACCGCCAAGAACGACCGCGCTGCTTTTTTTCTCTGCGCCAAGCTCGAGCATGGCATTTTTACCCCTCAGCGATCAAGGGTAGGTGAAACGAGGCGAGGTGCCTGGTGCCCGGACGCGGCGAGAAAACGGCCTCGGGAGCGTTGCCTCTTCCCGGTCATCGACGTCTCGATCTCAGTTCACGAAGAAGAAGAAAAGAGGGACCGATTCCTCTCTCGCCCGCCTCGTCCGCCGCGTTTTTCGCTGATTTTCCGATTCGAGCAGCAGGGAGTAGTATCCCACAACCGCTCAGCAAAGGCGCAGATGGAAAAGAGCGGAACAAGGCCGCGAAAAGGAGCAAAGAGGGCTGCAGCCTTCGACGCGAACATCTTGAAAAACTCTCTCTCGACTCCCAACTCACCCTGACGTTGGGCAGGTTCTTGACGAGCCTCAGGGCCGTGTGCGAGCCGATGAACCCGGCGGCGCCCGTGATTAGGATCACCTTGGGCTCGTAGCCGTCGCTGGAGGCCTCGGAGGAGATGGCGCGGGCGAGGCCGGACATTTCGTTTTTTTGCAGTCGGAGGGGAAGTTGAGAGAGAGGGGGGGGGGAGAGACGGACTGAAAAGAAAAGAAAAAAGTGGGAGCAGCGGCGCTGTCTGTCTTCGGCTTTCGTTTCAAAACTTGACTCGTCGTCTTCGCCTTTTTTCCGAAGCCTGCATCGCGGGGGGCCTGAGAGAGAGTGCTCTCGACCTGATTCTTCCGACCAGCCTCTGCAATGGTCGACAACACCGCTGCGTTCGCGAGCTCGACCGCCTCCGCAGCTGCCGCCAGGAGGGCGCTCTCCAGCACGATCGTCTCCGTCGCGTCGGTCTCGTCGTCGTCTTCGGGAGGAGCGGCATCGGCGGCGACGGTCGCCTCCTCGCTCCGCCCCTCGGTCGAGGCTCTGGTCGCCTCCGCCGGCCCCGCCGCGGCCGTCAGGGACCTCCTCGCAGCCGCCGCGAGGGTCTCGGCGACGGTCACCGCTGCAGCGGGAGGGGGAGGCGTCTGCCGCGGCGGCTCCTCCTCTCGCTCGTCCAATCAGCAGCAGCAGCACCTCCTCCGCCGCGCCCTGCTCTCTCTCGCGGCCTCCACCGCCTCCGAGGCGGCGGCTGCCTGGCCCCGGAACGTCACCTTACTGCTCGAGACGGCCGAGGCCGCCGCGGAGGGCGCAGCGGCGTGCTGCCGCGGGGAGGAGGTCGGGAGCGCGGGGGCGAGGGCCCTGGCGGAGGTCGCGGGCGCCGCAGCTGTCGCGGCGGCGAGGGCGGCGGAGGGAGCCGAGGCGGCCTCTCCCTCGGCGGCGCCGCCTGCCTCGCGCTCCGCAGACCCCAGAGACTTCGTCACGGACGCCGTGATGGTGCCGCTGCTTCGACCGACTCGGAGCGGCGGCACTTGTTCTTCCTCTGCCGCCTCCTCCTCCGTCGCTCACGCCGCGGCAGCAGAGGCGCTCCTCTCGCTGCTGCATCGCACTCCGCCTCCCTGCCCTTCCCCCGCTCTGCTCGCCGCCACCGCCCGCGGCCTCCTCGCCAACACGCTGGCGCTGATCGCCGCCGACGGCGGCGGGCGCAGGACGCGGGCCGCGGACTCGTTCGAGTGCCTCCGCGCCGCCGCCGTCGCGTTCTCGAGCCTGCGGGAGCGCGCTGCCTCGTCCTCCGCCTCCTCTCTCTCGATGCCGGCGGCGCTGGCGGCGACCGCGGCGGAGGAGAGCGTCGCCGGGCTGCGGAACGCCGACTGGAGGGCCAGGAGGGCCTCGGCGGGGGCCCTGGCGGCGATCGCGAGGGCGGCGGCCGGAGGCGGCGGCGGGGGCCGTCGGGGCAGCCCGCCCTCCCCCGCGGCGGCGGCGGCCGCCCCTGCCGCGGCGCTCGCGCTGAGCCCCGGCGCCGCCGCCACCAGGGACGCCGCGGCGGCCTGCGCGCGCCACGACAGGGTCGCAGCGGTGCGCTCTGCTGCCGCCGGGGCCTGCGACGCCATCGACGCGTTCTTGGTCGCCGTCGGCGGAGGTGGGAGTGGAAGAGGCGAGAGAGGAGAGAGAGCGAGGGAGCAGCGGCGGCAGCAGCAGCAGCAGCAGCAGCGACGGCCGCCGTTTGCGCCGCTGCTCTCGCAGCAGTCTGGCAGCGACGACGACGGCTCTTCTTCCGGCCCGCTCCTGACCCCATACGCCCTGCGCGCCCTGCCCGCGGAGCTCGCCCGTGCAGCTGGAAGCACAGGAGGAGGAAGAGGAGGCCTCCCCGCCGGGGCAGCCGCGGCGTTCGAGCGAGCGCTGGTCGCGTCTGCCAGAGCCGCAGCAGCAGCGACCGCGAAGGCTGCAAAAGACGGCGACCGCGACGACGGCGACGAAGGCGGAGACGGCGGCGCTTGCAAAGGAAAGAGCTCGTCTTCTTTTTATTCTTCTCTGCTGCTCCCGGCCCTCACGGAGGAAAAGGAGGCGGAGCTCTTGGCTTCGGCGAGGATGGCGTGGGCGGGGCTGAAGAGGATGCAGCAGAGCGGTGGTGGAGGCGAGAACAGTGAGACGAAATTTTGAAAACAAACCTCGAAGTCTCCAGAAAAAGGAAAGAAAGAAAAGAAAAGAGTGAAACTTGCGATGACGCGGCTGCAGCTCTTCCGCTCTCTCTGGGGGACTCATCGCAGGGACGGAGGTGTGTGTGTGTGTGTGCGAGAGAGAGGGACCGTTGCCTCGCATGCGCTCTCGCGTGTCCCTGCTGCCGCAAGCATAGAGAGCGAAAACGGAAAAAGAGAGGCATTGATCGAATGCTCGCTCGAACTCGCCCGTCCTCTCTCTCTCCCCCTCAACCTCTTCCTGAACAAACAAAAAAAACGGGGGGAAAAAAACTCCAGGCAAGCTCTCCCTCGAACAGATCGCGAAAAAGGCAGCCGAGCAGGGCTACGCAGGAATCGAGTGCTCCGTGCGCCTCGCAGCGGAGCTGGACGAGAGCGACGAAACTCCTCCGACCTCGACCTCCTCTTCTTCTTCTCCTTCAACATCAAAAACAGCACCAGCGCCCGTCGCCGGCGCGGGCAGGGGGCTCTTCGCCTCGACCCTGAAGCGCCACGGCCTTTCCTGGACGCCCGTCGTGCTCTCCAGCGGGCCCGTCTGGCGGGGCTTCGACCCGTTCGTCGACTTGATTGACAGGAAGACGCCGAGGGCTCCTTCGAGCGGGGCGGCAGGGGCGGCGACTCCGGAGCAGCACGCGGCGGCGCTCGCAGGGCAGCTCGACGCCGCGCTCGCGCTGTGCCCCGCCGCCGACCTCGACGCCCTTTTTCTCTCCTCCCACGCGGACGAGGCCGCCCCCCGGGGAGAGGCCGTCGCGCTGGTTGGCTCCGACGCCATGGGAACGCCCGACGCGATGAGGACGGTCCGCGCCTGCTCCCGCGAGGCCGAGGAGCGGGGCTTCTCCCTCTGCTTCGAGACGCACCGCGGGCGCGTCTTCGGCAGCCCCTGGGACGCCCTCGACCTGCTCCGCGAGATGGCGGCGGCGTCGGCGGGCCCCGGCGGGCCCCCCCTGCCCTCGCTCTGCCTCGACGCCTCGCACTGGACGGTCGCCTGCGAGGCCCTCCCGGGGGAGCGGCCCGAGCTCGACCTCGCCGTCGAGAGGGTCGCGGCGCGGCTCGCGACGAGGCTGCACCTGCGCGTCGGCGACTGCCAGGGGGCCCAGGTGGCGGTCCCCTGGTCGCGCGAGGACGCGGCGGCGAGGGAGGGGTTCGAGCGGTGGTGGAGGGCCGCGGCGGCGGCAGCGGTCGCGAGGGGGGCGCCGGCGCTGAGCGCCACGCCGGAGTTTGGTCCCTCTCCGTACCAGCGCGCCCCGCTGCCGAGCGGAGAAGAGAGAGACGTTCGCACGATGCCTTCGGTGGAGGAGCTGGACGACTGGGCGGCGGAGACTATGCGGCGGATCTTCGAGGAGGAGGTCGCGGGCGGCACGGGGTCTTGAGAGAGAGAGAGAAGGGTTCGTTTCTTCTCCCACTCTCTCGCACTTCGATTCCTTTTCCTCGATAGCATGTTTTTTGGGTCCGTGTGTGAGTGTGTGGATTACAAGATCTTTTAAAAAAAAGACAACACCGAAGAGGGAGAGGAGAGAGCGAAAGCGGGAAGAAACAATCAGCGCTTCCCCCTCAGCCCCTTCTCGACCTCCTTGTCGTTGGGGGCAAAGCCCATCAGTCGAGCGGCGCTGGACTGATAGGACAGCAGGAAGCCCGCGGTGCCTCCGATTACGGCCGCGGCCCACATGGCGGGGCGCGGGGTCTTGTTCTTGAGGCCTGTTTGGTCGTTTGGTTGTTGGAGTGAGGAGGGGAGTTGAGAGGGAAGAGGGAGGTCAGAGGAGGAGGAGGTCGAGAAAAACGACGACGACGAAGAAGAAGAAGAAGAAGAAACGAGCCGACGATTGATTCTTCTCTTCCTCTCTTTCTCTTTCTCTTCTTTAAGCCTCGCACCGATCAAGTGCCCCACGGGCGCCGAAAGGACGGTCGTGCCCGCGATCGTGCCCAGGTCCCTGACGTTGAAGTTGGAGACTGTTAGATGAAGAGTGTGAGAGATAGAGAAAGAGAGGTGAGCACGAGCTGATTGGCGAAGGAGGACGGAAATCAAAGCGAAAACCAACTTCTCTCTTCCTTCCTCTCTTACCCGTCTCCCAGAACGCCGGGGCCTTGTTGACCACGGGGTACTTGGGCTCGGTGAAGATGACGCCCATGGCTGCTAGAAAATGAGAGGTTTCTAGCTGCTTGAACGCAAGCAGAGGAAAGCAGAAGAGAAACGGATGAGAGAGAAAGTGAAGAGAGAGAGAGAGAGAGAGGGCGAGAGCAGAGAAAAAAAACGCAATGCCGACGGCTTGCACAAAAAAAAACTGATCGAAAAAGTGAGAGAGGTTTCGAGAGAGCCGAGTCCTCCCCATATTTTCGTGCGCCGCGGTACTCGCAGCCTCTAGCGCACGCTTCCTCTCTTTTTTTCTCGAGCGCTGCTCCACGGTAATCGAGCCGAATAGAAAGAGGGAACGCAGCGCCGCGCCGCGTGCAAAAAAAAAACTCTCTCTTGAGATCGCTCAAGCTTCGTCGCCGCTCGGAAATCCTTTTCGCTCTTCTGCTCTCTCTCTCTCTCTCTCTCTCTCTCTCTCTCTCTCTCTCTCTCTCTCCGAAACAATATGGACCTCGACGAGTCGCTCTATGACGAGTTTGGCAACTACGTGGGCCCGCCGCTGAGCGGCAGCGAGGACGAAGGGGAGGTAAGCATGGAAGAGAGAGGGAAAAGAGATTCTCCATTCGGCGGCAGCGGCGGGCGACGGGCGGCGGGCAAGCGACCTCTATTCCTCTCTCTCTCCCCCTCTCCCTTTCTCTCCGCTCTCCTCTCTCTCTCACCCTCCCTCCCTCCGCTCGCTCACTCGCGCACCGAAACCGACTCCCCTCCCCAGGCGGACTACGGCGCCGCGGCAGCCGCAGCAAACTACGGCGGCTTCGACGACGACGAAGGGGAGGAGCAGCTCGACGACGACGCCCTGGACGCCGCCGAGGCCGCCGCCAACGCCCGCGCCTTCGGAGCGTCCAGCGGCGCCGCCGCCGGCTCCTCCCCTCCTCCCCCTGCCTCCAACGCCGTCGTCCTCCACGAGGACAAGCGCTACTACCCCTCCGCCCGCGACGTCTACGGGCCCGGCGTGGAGACCCTGGCCGAGGAAGAGGACGCGCAGCCGATCGAGGTCCCGATCATCGCGCCCAGGCGCGCGACCCGCGTCGAGGTCGGCGGCGTGAGTGGCGGCGGCGGCAGGAGGCTCCGCGAGGCGGCGGCGGAGGCCGCCGAGGGCGAGAGCGACGGGGAGGACGACGCCGTCGGGTACCGCTTCGACCCCTCGATCGGCGTCCCGAGGGCCGACCCGCGCTTCGCCGCGGCGCTCTCGGCGACGCCCTCGCTCGTGCGCTCCGTCGCCGTGCTGGGCGCGCTGCACGCCGGGAAGACCTCGCTGGTCGACGCGCTCGTCGAGGCCTCGCACGTCCTGCCCCCCCGGGCGGAGCGCGCCGAGTCCGGCGGCGTGGGGGGCGGCATGGGGGCGCACGCGCCGGCGGCCGCGCTGCAGCAGCGCTGGGGCCCGCTGCCGCGGCCGCGCAGGTTCAGCGACGCGCGCGTCGACGAGCAGGCCCGCGGCGTCTCGGTCAAGGCGACGCCGCTCTCGCTCGTGCTCGCCGACTCGCGCGGCAAGTCGATGCTCGTCAACGTCGTCGACGCCCCAGGGCACGTCGACTTCCGCGACGAGGCCTGCGCGGCCTGCAGGCTCGCCGACGGCGCGCTGCTGTGCGTGGACGCCGCCGAGGGCGCCACGGCCGCGACGAGGGCGCTCGTCCGCGAGTGCGTCCGGGAGCGCCTGCCGATCTCGCTGGTCGTGACCAAGGTCGACAGGCTGATCACGGAGCTGAAGCTGCCTCCGGGTGACGCGTACCACAAGCTTCGTCGCGTCGTCGACGAGACGAACGCCGCGATCCGTGCCTGCCTCGAGGCCGAGGCGGCGGACGCGCTGCGCGGCGGCGGGTGGGGCCTCGCCGGCGCCCCCGCCTCGCCGCAGCGCAGGCTCGACCCCGCGAGCGGCAACGTGGCGTTCGCGGCGCCGGCCTTCGG
>Ga0315293_10006804_pt1 | contig 10656 bp, 11 predicted proteins | sample YL17G13_20_MG_FD_203071 | JGI IMG/M metagenome (GOLD analysis project Ga0315293, IMG submission 203071) | Sediment microbial communities from Yellowstone Lake, YNP, Wyoming, USA - YL17G13_20 | ecosystem: Environmental > Aquatic > Freshwater > Lake > Sediment | place: USA: Wyoming | collected... | reverse complement strand
GACGGAGGCTCTTGATCCCCCTGGCATAGACCGCGACGTGCTCGGCTTCCGGTTCCGAATGGGCTTCGACCCGCTGATCTTGACCGAACGCGGCCTGTTTTTTTGAAAGTTCCTTGTTATTTTTCTCGATTGCGGAGATTCTGCTTTTTTGCTCGGCAAGTCTCTTCTTCAGGGCAATATGGTCCCGGCGGAAATGCGAGAGCGCCCGGCTGACTTCCCGGCGGGAGATTCGCCGAATCTCATCTTTGATTGTTTGAGCGAGGGTGGACATGATAAAGGCTCCTTGTATCTTGAAGATGCACCGATCCCCCGGTACTATCAAGCATTTTGTGTGAATTCCGCTAAAGGGACTCTTTGGAAGATCGGCAGATGATAGGCTGCTTTTCCGATAGGATTTCTTTTCCAATGCATCTCTATCTTTAAGCTGATAAAGGCCAGGAGTCGATAACAGGCTTTCTCCCCCGCTGATGATGTCTATTATAGCACCCTCTTTTTTAGCACTCGGGGTGGTTCGAATTTTGGGGGTCAGTTCTCCCCACACGCGTGGGGAGAACTGTCGTGGCCCCAAATGACGTCAGGGCATTGTCGGACTATCCCCACACGCGTGGGGAGAACTTTTCCTCCTCGAAGATCCAGACACGGTTTATCGGACCATCCCCACACGCGTGGGGAGAACGCTTGGCTCCAGCCTAGCGCGAGCCTTCTTTCCGGACCATCCCCACACGCGTGGGGAGAACCAAAGTCGAATACAAGAGTGGCGCACAGAAGGCGGACCATCCCCACACGCGTGGGGAGAACACGGTGGTGGGCTTTGGATTCAACAGCATTTCCGGACCATCCCCACACGCGTGGGGAGAACCACGGACCGGACCTGAACTGTCACGTCGAAACCGGACCATCCCCACACGCGTGGGGAGAACGTGCAATTACTGGCGGCTTTGCCCTTGCTGTGCGGACCATCCCCACACGCGTGGGGAGAACCCGGGCGTCGCCTCTGCCGAAGTCTTCAAGAGCGGACCATCCCCACACGCGTGGGGAGAACTTCCAAGAATCATCCTCAGCCGACCGCAAGACCGGACCATCCCCACACGCGTGGGGAGAACGGCTACGCAGGACGGCTTAAAGACCTGCAATGCGGACCATCCCCACACGCGTGGGGAGAACGCGAGTCCGGGGTGCGTGTACCGGAGCGTTGTCGGACCATCCCCACACGCGTGGGGAGAACCCTCTATGCGGACCGCGCCATGATCTCGGACCCGGACCATCCCCACACGCGTGGGGAGAACACCGGGGCAATAAAGTTGGCGTTTACGGATTCCGGACCATCCCCACACGCGTGGGGAGAACGATGTGAGGATGTAAGGTTGGAACACTTCTTTCGGACCATCCCCACACGCGTGGGGAGAACCCGCCGGAATTTTCCGAAACATTCTCTTATATCGGACCATCCCCACACGCGTGGGGAGAACCCTGGATTCCCAAGGACTTAGCTTAGGGATTCAGGGGAAATAACGGTTTTTTGTGTCGCAGCCGTTGTCACCTCCTCCCATTTTTCAGCAATCAGCCATAGGCCGGTAACTTCGACGCCTTTGCGGTCGGTGGGACCGGTTGTTTCGATCTTGTAGCTTTGGCAGTTTGGATAGCTACTGATAATCAAGAGGCCGATGTCGGCGGCGTTGCGCTTGATATACTCGATAGTCTTCTCATGAGTGCGGCGGTTGAGCGTGCCGACGAAGACGTTGGGGCGCGGCTCGATGAACCAACGTTTGAGCATCCCGCGAATGGCGTCGGGAGTGTCATGGGCAACGATGACGGTCATCAGCAACCTCCCCGCAAACCCTTACCTTGACCCTCTTCCTTTTTGAAAGGGAGATGGGAATTGCTGCTGGCAATTATGTGGCTCATGCAATCAGTTCCTCCAGGTCTTTCGGCATTTTTTGCAGGAGTTTCTCCTGCTCGACGAACGTTTTGAGGAAGGTGCGCGTTAGTTCGCCTGTGTCGGCGGGTTTCTGGCGGATGGCTTGAAAGGCGGCGGGGTAACTTGTGATTTCCTTATACAGATCGGCCACGTCGTAGATAAACGGCAGCGTGCCGGCATCGTGCACGAACCCCAGTGACGGGATATAGCCGAGCGAACAGACCACGGCGGCGCACAACGCATAGAGGCTGGCGTTAGCGGCGGACAGCGCGCGGTTGATGTTGTCGGCCAGATTCCAGTTGGATTTGTCGTAGTCGCGGCCCTTCCAAGTGACACCGAATTGCTGGCCGAGTTCGGCGTACTTGGAGCGTATGCGCAGCCCTTCCATGCCGCGTAATTCCGTAATGGAATACGCCTGAACATCAACGCCGGGGAATCTTTTCTGGAACATACGGCGGGCAATCCCGGTGCGTTTCCTTTTGTCAGCCCACGCGGCGGCGTGTTTGCGGGGCATCGAATTGTCATGGTTGGGCGTAATGCCGAACGCGTAGAACCGCATCCCGTCCTCGCCGATCCAGCAGACCGGCGTGTTGGAATCGGCGCACGCTTTCATGGCGGCGTGCGTGACAGTCGTGCCGGGGCCAAGCATCACAGCGGAGATAGTGGCCACCGGCAACCGGTACACCATGCCGTCCGCGCCGATCCATTTGATACTGGAGTCGTCCACCTCCAGCCGACCATGCTCCAGATAGATCGGCGTCCAGCGGCCCTTGGCTGGTGTCAGCGTTTCCAGCGGAAGTTTTTCAAATATCGGCATGTGGCAAATTCCGAGTGTCGAATTTCAAGTGTCGAGTGCCGGATTAGGCTCCCGGTTTTAGGCGCACGCGACGGACTGTGAAGGCGCGGCCTTCGGTGCTGGAATCGGCACGGCCAAACGATACAGGCTGGTCGTTGAAGGAATCTGTGCCGGCAGCGAAGTCGGTCACCTCCTCGACTCGGGTGAATGTTTCCAAAGGCAATGCTTCGTCCATCTCCAGCTTTCGCATGATCGACTTCCATGCTTCTGCAAACACGCTGGCGAGGGTCACCAACACTGGCTGCGCCGGGATACAGCTCTTGCGACCGAGCCAGACGCCCCAAACCGGATTTTGCAGCGCAGCTGCCACCCGCTCCAGCAACGCACGGTCACCGACGAGGATGACGCCGAAAAGGGCACCCACAAGGTATTGCCGGTGAGTGACAACGGGGTCTGAGTTGGGTTTTCCGCTGGCCCGCCGTGTTCCTTGAACCGTGTGGAAGTCCTCTATGCGCGGATAGTTGCGGGCAATAGCAATGCTGGTCATTTTCAGTGCGGCCAGTTGTGGCAGCGTTTCACGTTCGGCGTCGGTACCTTTGTCGATGCCCATAGCAGCACAGATCAGGCCGATGACGCCGCTCTTGGTCGGATGCAGTCCAGTAGTACGGCGCTGGAACCGGCTGGCAAAGCCCCACGATTGCAGCGGCGCGTCCAGCATCAAGGCGAGGTAAGCCGTGTCAGTCGACATGAGCGGTGATCTCCTTGCAGAACGTGTCGAGGTCAACATTTGGGATGGCGACTTCGACGGCAGTCTCGATGTTCCATATCTTTTTAAGTTGCGCATGATGCTCCTTGAGGGCGGTTACGGAGGCATTAGCGATGCCGTTCTTGGATACCACCGGCTTTTCGAAGGCGTTGATCAACTGGATGGGCTGACCCTTGTCCTTCACTATACCGAGGACATAAGCCGGCAGCGTGTAGGCATTCATCGAGTTCTTGCGCGCGCCCGGAACGGCTAAAACGGCAGCGTAAAGGAAAGTGTCCACAACCTTCTTCAACTCATCGCTCGATAGGGCAATCAAGTGTTGCTTCAAAAGGCCGAGATTCAGCGCGGCGTAGCGATAGTACGTGGCGGAAGTGAACTCCAACGTACCGGTCATACCCGCACCGGCTTCGTCCTTTGATTGGAGGTCATCCACAGCGGAAAAGAAATCAAGGTCGTTGTCAGCCTTGTGCGTGGACAGTGCGTGACTGAACATGCCCGCGCCTTCGAGCGTCAGCGAGTGGTCACTGGCGACCATTCGCCCGAAGATAGCGATGTCGGCGGCGTCTTTGAGCGCCGCAGATTTGCAGGCTTTGGCGATGACTTTCTCGATTTTAGCTTTAGGGTCTTTCGTCACCGTTTTCGCCAACTCCTTGCCGAGGGCGGCAATTTCTGCCGGCGAGAGGAACATGAGCGTTTTGACCTTTAGTTCGCCCTTCTTCGCAGCGGCGTCATCCAAGGTGGCGAGGTAGTCACCGACTCGCTTGGCGAGTTCGACCGCCGGGGTTTCGGCAAGACCGTTCTTTTTCAACTCTTTCACCAAGGGGGTGATGATCAGTCGGCTGCGGTTGCCTTGGAACAACGACGGGGACATTACTTTCGCCTGCTCCCTAATCGCCCGTTTCAGGCACTGGCTTGAGATGCGGGCGCGGGTCGCGCCGCCAAAGATAGCGGTCTTGGGCGCGCCCAAGTCGTCGCGATTCAGGCACGAGACGGGGAACGACTGGAGGATGTGAATTTCGATCAGTTTCATTTCATGCTCCTTTCTATGGTTTGGGTTTATAAAACTGGCGCGATCACCAACAGGCCAAAGCCAAAGGCTTTGGCGCTGCCGAGGCCGCGTGTGAAGGTTTCGTGAAATTTCGCCGGGACGGTTACGGTCAACACTCCCTGATACTCCACCGCGCTGTGCAGGCCGCGCACTCCGTCTTTGGTGAAGTGTTCGCGTCCACGCGGGATAGTGCGGAGAGTCATTTCATCGACGACGAAGCCGCCCTGCTCACCTTTGTCCTGGATCCACGCGACCAGTTCTTCACGTGTGCGCAAGGGGACGCGCTTGCCGTTCTTAGTTGGGCTGCCGTCGGGATTAAGTTTCGTAATCTTCTTCGTCGGGTTGGCGCATAACTGAAAAGCGTACCGGTTCTTAGTAAAGTAAGCCGGTGGGATCGGTTTGGTCTGCCAGCAATCCACTTGGCACCAATCGGGCCGAGTCGGAATCTCCGGTGACACAATCAGCAATCGAAACCCATCGTCGCGCTCATCCAGCCGGGTTAGAAAATCGCGCTGCTGGCCGACACGAGCGGGAAACGCCTTCCAGACCGCCTTATGCCAGTCATATGTTTCGCGCAACCCTCTCTTCGCCGCCGAGGCGTAATCAATAGTGGCTTGGGTCAGGTAGGTCATGCCACGCCCTCCGTAGTGGCCGTCGTAACCTCGCCGGCTTCCGCCCCGCCCCAATACTCGCGCGCCCAACGTTCTTTGACCTTGTCGCTCCAGTAACAGAGATCGGCAAATAGTTGCTCGTAGTTGACCGGCACCCCTTTTGCCTTTGCGGCAAAGATCACCGGCACGAGCCGCTCGCATATTTCCTCGCGGTTACAGGTCAAAAGCCTGCGAAATCGGCCATCGATCGAGTTGTGTTCGCCGCTTAGCCGGCGGCAGGTGACGCCAAGGTTGCCGGTGCGGATTTCGTCGGGATGATGCGCATACAAGCCGGCTAACGTCTCGTGAATCGGCCGGCCAATTCCGCCCACCGAGGCCAGCAATGGCCACGCACGGTGGCGCTGAGTAGGCTTGAGCGCGCAGCGCAGGTTTGCCATCGCGCCTCGGTCGTTCTTCATGCCGCGCAAAAACACGAAAAACTTCGTCGCAGTTTCTTGCGGATCGAATGTGTTGTTGCTCATGCTTAGGTCTCCTATGGTTTGTCTTTCGGATTGACGGGTTGAGTGGCGCGGGACAATTCCTTCTGGGCGAGCGCGAACGCTTGCATCTGGCGCGGTGTATTGTGCGGACAAGCGGCATCGAACGCTCGCAAGGCCGCCGTCCAGCCTGCTTTACCCCAGACGGTCTGCGACCAACCATTGTCGCTTGTTAACGACGCGGGATCAGCTACGACGTCGAGCATTCGTTGCACGTCGCGCTCGATGTCGGTCCAATACTGTGCCGCCGCTTTATTTTTGAATTTGGCGGCTTGGTCGCGCGCTTCACGACGAGTCAGGTCGTCACCGAGTTCTTTGCGGTAGGCTAGAACGGCTCTGCTCAGCCGGTTGGCTAACTCTTGCGCGTGCCCTACGCCGTTCTCGTATAACCGTTGGCCGGGATCGGTCAACATGTTAGCAGGCATATGGAAGACAGCCTCCACCGTGTCCAGCAGCTTGGCTTTGTCGGCGACCAGTCCACCAACCCAGAGATCGAACGGCTCAGTGGTTGACGCATTCCGTAAGGCCACCGGCCCGCCATTGGAATCGCGGCTGACCCGGCGGACAGAGAGAGCGTGGAGTTCACGCCACGGGGCGCGGTCAAGCGACGCGCTGAGGACGCGCCACTGGGCGCCTTCGGACCTGTCTTTGCGTTGAACAATCGTGCAGGATGGGTCCCGCCATTGGTCGTAGGGCTGGTACTCCAGTCCGTTGGCCAATAGCACGCTCATCCTATCATCTTGAAGCCGAATCGCCCGAGATAGAGGGACGAGCCGTCCGAGATATGTGGCCGTGGCGTTGTGGACCGCTGCTGTATCCTCGGCGGAAGCAGGGATCTGTTCCCACGACGGACAGCCCCACGCGGCTCGCGATTCCTCTCTCGTCGGGACGGCGTTGCCGATCACAAGCATAGCCACGGTTTCCTTGTCCAACAGATTGCGGTGGATGGTCTCAAGCAGCGTTGCGCCACGTAGCAGCGCGTGCAACATGCTACCGGCCAGACAGGGCGCATGGTCGCTAGATCCCTTGCCGGGTGTTGGTTTTCCCTTCCATTCAGCCACGCCGATGCGCCCACCTGGCGAGAAGCACTGAAATGTGAGCAGCATCAGGGCGAGTTGGGCGGGCGTGAAGCCGCGCGCGGAGCCGCCGGCGTTATCGAAAAGCGTCGAGTTATTCCCCGTGGCCAGCGAGAGGTCAAGTTTGCTGACCGAGTTGCTCTCATCTTCGTCCTCATCGGTCTTGCCGGCGGGCTTGAGGTTCGAAACCTGAAGGAATCGTTGCTTGTCGCCAAATAACTCGAAAGCGTCGCGCCACTGTTTCAGGTAGTCGGCGGCGGCCAGGGCGATGCGAGACCGGCAAGTTTGCCAGTCCGTGTGATCCTTTGGGCCGTCAAGCGCAGCTTGGGCTACGCAGATCAGCAGGCGCATGAGCGCGATCCGCTCTTGCGGGCGCATGGCGAGGTCTTGGATGTCCTCACCACGCTGGAACATCTCGATGAGACTCGCTTCACCGGGTTGGCCGTTCTGCCAGACCACCGGTATCCACGGGTCAGTCGTAAGATTCATCCTCATCCCAATTCTCCTGTGCCGTTGTCGCTTGCCGCCTTCCGCGTGCGATAAGAATGCCACGTTCCAGACAGTATGAAAGTCCAGACTCCTCCTCGCTTCGCCAAAATACGACCGCGCCGCTGGACTGCAAAAAGCCGATGGCGGTCGGCTGCGCGACGTGCAGGCGCAACCAGTCGGGCGCGATGTCGAGTCCGGCGCGCACAGCCCAGCGGGGCATCCGTACCAGATTCTTATGAAGGGCGCGGGCGGCTTCGATGTTCCAGTCCCGTCCACTAGCTTTCACGGAGTCACCATTAAGTAGTGTGAGACGGATGGAAACGGCATCCAAAGTCTCGATTTCGCAGACCACCAACAACGAGGCGGTGATGAGATTGCTGTGGCGTGTCTGGACCTCTTCTCTATCCGCCAGCGTGGGGTTGAACCAGACGTTGGCGGCATTGCGCGCTTCGGCGGCCAACACGCGCTTTCTCTCTTCCACGTCTTTGTGCAGTTCGCTCCACGCCGACGGTTCGTTGGAGTTCGGTTCGGCATACGTGGCTTCCAGAATTGCGCGGATGTCGTCCGGTACAATGATCGTCCCCAAGTGTTGCCACTGCTGCCACGACCGCAACAAAACGTACGGCGCATACACGCGGGCGCTCTTACCGAGCGCCTGCCGAAGCTCCTTGGCGGAGCCCGAACGCAGTTGCTCGTCGGAAAGCGCGACCGGTCGAATCCAGGTTTCTGCCTGCCGGCAAGGCCGCGCGCGCTCATGTCGCCAGAGTCGGCCCAGCCGTTGCAACAGCATATCGGTCGGCGCAAGGTCAGTGATGAGCAGATCGGCGTCAATGTCCACGCTCTGCTCAGCCACTTGCGTGGAAACCAACACGCAGCCATTCTGCGGGCGGCGCGTGCCCTCTTTGTCAAGCCGTTCCATCCAATCATTCTCCAGCTCTTCGCGGCGGAACTGGGGGAATCGGGAATGCAACAGAGCAATCTCGGGGCCGCCTTCGCGGTTGGCGGACTTGAGTTGACCAAATGTCTCCTGCGCCTCGTCCACCGTGTTGCGAATCCATAGAACGCACTCGCCATGATGGGCGCGTTCGAGGCAGGACTCGACCAGAGTTTCGGCAGCCGGAAACCGCACAGCAACGGGCTTGGACGGCAGCGGTTCGACGGGAAACTCCCGCAGAGAAGAAGACATACAGGACAGCAGAGGATACGCCGTCGATAGGTCGGTGGCTTGACAGCCCGCGACTGCCAACAATTGCCGGCGTCTTTCACGGGTAAGGGTTGCCGAAAGAACGATGACGGTGCAGCGCAATTCCAGCAACCGCTTGATCAACGTATCAATCAGTGTACTGGTGTATAGGTCGTAAGTATGGACTTCATCGAGGATGACTGCCTTGCCGGCTAGACCGAATCGCCGGACAAAGAAATGTTTCGCCGCCACGATGCCCAAGAGTGCTTGGTCCATCGTGCCCACGCCAAACGGCGCGAGGATCGCCCGTTTGGCCGAGGCGAACCATGATCGTCCCACGCGCACGTGTTCCTCGGCGTCTGCATCCCCGCGCATGCTGGCCCGCAACTGATCCAAGGGCGCGGGTTCTACGAGCCAAGAACCACGATGGATCAAACGCAGGTCGGACGACCGCTGGAGTGCCTGCTCCAGAAACGACCCGACGCGGAGATGAATGCGGTTGCTAGTGACCTGCGTGGGCAACGCGAAGTAAATGCCGGCCGCCTGCCCGGCGGCAATGAGCCGATAAGCCGCAGCGAGCGCCGCTTCCGTCTTGCCGCAGCCCATCGGCCCTTCGATAAAGTATAGGCCGGGTTCCGTGATCTTCATCCACGCCGCATCCTGCAGTGCGTTGGCTTGAAATGCAAGGAACAGACTTGCAAAGTCGAGTCCCGTCTTTACCATCGGCGACTCCCACCGCACGGCTGCCAAAGAGGCGTGCGCCCGTTGTCGGCGTTTATCAAGGCTGCCGGTCCAGGTTTGCGGAAAAAGCTTTTCATCCGACGCGATCCAGTCAGCCACCGTAATCAACCCGCCGGTCATCCACCGTGCTGCCTCGTCACCCGGCTCGGACGGTAGCGGCCCGAAGGCCGCCATCAGTTCCTCAATCAACCTCCGTCGCTCTGCTTGCCAGCCGCCATGATTGTCTTCCGAGATGCATGTAATTCGGTCGCCCTTGATCTTCCCATGATGCGCGCCTATTACGGCGGCCCACAGTCGCAACGAATCGGCAACGAGTCCTTGCAGTGTGATCTGGCTGATCTTAGCGTGATCTCCTTCGGAACCGCTAGCGGCTGCTGCCTGGATGGGGTGTAATGCCAGCCACGCCGGACACTTATGCTGAAATCCCGGTGAGACCTTGCCCACATCGTGAATGGCGGCGAGCGTAACGGCGCTGGGCGGCAGCAGGACGCGCAAGTGCGTAGGCAGCATCACCCGCAAAGCCTCAGCGACACAACCGACGTTCAGACAGTGGTCACGCACACTGATACCGGGTTGGTTGTCAGCGGTAGTCTTCCCCCAGCAATCCTCGTATTTCATGAACCCCATGCCACCAGAGGCATCTTTCCTATTCCTTGGTGAGGGCATGAAAGTGTTCTCTCCGTTGTCGCCAGGTTACTAAAAACGAGCCAACTGCATCAACAACTCAATCTGCTAACTCGTATCGACCTAGAACTCATTTTAACAATCTCCCTTAGGGTGATTAGGCACCGGCCAGATGAAATAAGGCTGTAAACAGCGTCCGCGAGAATTCATAGCAGATCACCAGCCTACGGAAGTAATTGATCCGCGCGATAGTACTCCAAAAACCAGCGTTGCCGATAGCATATGAATAGGATTTATTTCCGTGGCGCGGTAAATTTCCATCCTGGACGATGAATCCCCCTTTAACCATGATGGTAATATATTACCGGCCGCGCGGCAATGTCAATAACTGCTAAAAACGATAAGTCGGGACACCGGATGCGGGCAAAGCCGCAGCGCGGATTGCCACAGTCCAGATAGCGCTCTACGACCTCCTTGACGATTGGCCGGAAAAAACTGTACTCCCGCTCGAAACGACTCTCATACTCAGTCCGGAACCTGTCGAAATGATGCGACAGCACCCGGTAAAGGACCGTCCGCTCCGTATGTCTGGGACGATAGAATCCTGCCATAGCGGGAGAATGGCCTCAAGAAACGGGCCAACGTCACGGATAAGACCGTGTCTCCCCTGAAAAGACGCCATGAACCCCGGCTCGAACGAGAAAATCAAGCGAGAAAACGTCAACAGGTGTTGACGCTCAGCCCGAAGAATGGAACTGGCGGGGAACTATCGCGCTTTCCGGGGGCGGGCCGCCGGCCGCAAACCCTCTGGCTGGCTGCCCAGGAAATTTCCCATTGCGTCGGTCGCGTGGCTGAAGTAAAATCAGGC
>Ga0315293_10006802_pt1 | contig 10658 bp, 10 predicted proteins | sample YL17G13_20_MG_FD_203071 | JGI IMG/M metagenome (GOLD analysis project Ga0315293, IMG submission 203071) | Sediment microbial communities from Yellowstone Lake, YNP, Wyoming, USA - YL17G13_20 | ecosystem: Environmental > Aquatic > Freshwater > Lake > Sediment | place: USA: Wyoming | collected... | reverse complement strand
GCAAGTAAAGAAAAATATATTTAATATGTTATTATATGTTATTGTCATATTTGGTATTTGTGATGTTAAAACTGTCGCTAATTGATTCGCGTTATAACAACCATTAGGAATAATATATAAACCCTGCGGAGATACTCCAGTTGTAGGAATTGAATTAATTTGAATTGCATTATTTTTATTATTAACTGTATAAAAAGAATAAGGAATAGTTGCATTAACTAAAGATAGATGAATATAATGACCATCCGGAACTGTTATATATGGTAGATTTATTAATATATTAGCATTGGTATTGTCTAAAAATTGGTCGGCATATTTACTATTAATATAGATTTGTAAAGAATCATAATCACTCATTTTATATATATTAATATTAGATTTTATTTATAGAATTTTATTTCCGCGAATAAAATCAAAGGATCTGGTTCCCTAATCTACTTATAAAATCCGGTTTATGGGCATATACTGGATTTAGAAACTTAGTATTATCAATTGTAATTTTTTTACCGCCTGATTGTGTTAAACTCAACGCGCTAATTAAATCACTACCTGTTCTAATGTCTGTTTGGTTTTTATTTATTTTTTTACCAATATCACCTAATCCCGAACCTTTATTATATGTTATAACTTTTTTATTTGCTTTATCATGTTCTCCAACTACTTCTGCTATATGACCTCCTAAACTATGACCAATTAAAGTTGGAGTTTTACCACTGTATTTATTTATAACTTTATCATATACATCTTGACTTCTTTTTATCCTTGGATCATATTGTGAAGTTCCGGTTAGAATCCCTACATCTGACACCAGCCAATCTCTTGTAAAATTTTTTATATTTGATGATGTAGACCCCCTATATGCTATAATTGGTTTCCCTTTTTTATCAATAAATACTTTTTGCTCTGGCGATGATAGAACAGAATCTAATTTTAAATTATATTTTTTTCCAATCTTCGCAGCATCGGTTGATTTTTTATATGATGCTTTTAATAAATCTTCTAATTCTGTGGGTGTAATTTTAGAACCTTTCGATTTGTTTAACAATCTTGATACAGGCATTATACTTATATATATTATAATTATATAATAATTTATATAATTATAATAATTTATATAAACATAATGATTAATAAAATTGTTCCTTTTGTTAATGCTGTATGTGTTATTAATTGATTTATTATTGCTGTTTTTATAGAATTAGTTAAAATTAATGATTTTATCCCTGTGTCAATTCCTTGTGACATTATGCATTTAATAATTGTATTTCATAAGATTTTCCTATTAAACCAACTAGAAACAGAATTAATAACATAATTAACAACTTTAGATTTAGTAATTTTATTATTTTCATGTAAAAAATCTAGTTGTTTTTCAACTATTAAAATTTCATCACGATTTAGATTAAAGATTGATTGAATAATTTCTATAAACATATCTTTCTTAACTATTTTATCTTCTTTTTTGACTTCTGATTCAATACATCTACAAACAAATAAAGCAAGTTCAATATCCATCTTTAGATTTTGTAAATCCGGGATTTCATTTAACTTCTCTATAATATTTTTCTTTAATTTCTCTTTTTTTAATTGTCTCGAAATAGTGTTTTTAAAAGTTAAACCTTGCATTATATATATTTATATAATTAGATAATTATTTTAGATATTATTAAATATAAATAGTTTTATAAACCTTGCCAAAAAACACCATCAGATATTATATCAGTTTTAAAATCACCTACTGCCATAATATAAGTAGTGGCGCTTGTTATACTATTAGGCGCTACTATTGCTCCTGTAGGACATGCTAAAGTTACAGCGGATGTATTAGTTTGATACCTTCTAAATGTTATTTTAAGACCTTTAAAAAGTATCGGTGATGGTATTGTGATACTATAAGGTGCACCTGCTGTATAATTATAATATTGTAAAAGTGGCGCTACTAATGTAATATTTAAATTAGTATTTAATATTGGTCCGATTGATGTAAAAACACTCGAATTAAATGTAACTAAATTATTATATGTATTAGTTCCTGTCCATATATTGTTAGTGCCCAAAAGTGATGATGGGATAACTGGTATAGATGCATTAACATAACCAACGGTTGCGTATTGTGTGGTATTAGTTGATATATTATCCCCTAATGAGCTTGTGGGATGTGATACATTAAATGTAGTTGTAGATAAAGGGTTTAAATTAACATTTGGTGAGACTGATGTTGTATTAATTGTTAAACAAGTAGAATTAACACCGGAAGCATTACCACAATTTAAAGTTATAAATGTTGATATTCCATTATTACTCATTTGCATTTGTGAACCTTCTTGACTTTGAGACCACCAAAAAGCCCCACCATTTCTGTCATCAATTCTTAATTTACCACAATTACTAAAAAGCCAAAATCCCTGGTTTGAGTAAGGATTCATACCACATAACGCCCTATATGATAGATTATTTGATGTTGTCCCAAATTGGAAACCGCCAGAAGTATAATTCGCTGTTGTTCCGCCCTGTGCTAAATTTATAAAATTTGTTTCTCCACTACTTCCTGAATTATTCCACCCAATTTGTAAACCAGATGTGGTACTTGTACCCGACGGGATAGCTACTGAAGTTGAAGATATTGTATATGGTAAAGTAGATGAAGAATTAGTTATTGAATTATTTCTTAAACCGCCATTTATAGTTAAAAATGACGGATTTAATGAACCTATTAAAGAAGGAAGTGTAGAAGCATTCATAGTATAAAAATTAAAACCACCAACATTTGTATAATTAGCAAGATTTAAAAAATCACTTTCACCGGTTAAATTAGAACAATTCCAACCTATCTTTAACCCACCAAAACTAACAGGTACTGTTGGTAGTATAGAATTATTACCCGCATTAACTAAACAAGTTACAAAATTATTAGGATTTAATGATATATCCGATCCTGTAACTTGATTATAATTATTAATAATATCACTAAATATATTACCTAAAACGGCATTATTAGGAGTAGTTATATTACCACCATTACAAAACAAACCGCTTTGTAATGTCATAAGTTGGTTTACTATAGTTTGGCCGTTTAAATTAATACTACAATTTCCAGTTGCACCTGTTCCACTTATTCTAATACCTGTTAAACCTGAATTATAATCACCAATTGTAAAACCGTAAGGCTGATTAATACCGTTTGCGATAGGTTGTCCTATAAACATCATACTATCAAAAAGTGTTGTAGTTAGATTTAAATAATTTGAAGAACATGAAGGGATAAAACCTATAGAACCCTTATAATTAACAAAAGTACTCAAAATATTTATAATCATTTCATTTACTGTTCCTGTACCATTAAATATTTTATTTCCTGAAAAGGTTTGACCATTTGTTGATACTAGTTGAAACCCTGTCGCTATTTGTGTATTAGTTATTGAGTTATTAACTAATGATAAAGCCGGGATGGTGTTTGTAGTTAAAGATTCACCAGATGAGACTATAGCAGATGAAAAGGTTTTAATACCTGAAAAGGTTTGACCATTTGTTGAAATTAATAAAAACCCGGTAGCTATTTGTGAGTTAGTTAATGAGTTATTAACTAATGATAAAGCCGGGATGGTGTTTGTAGTTATAGATGCACCAGATGAAACAATAGGAGACAAAAATGTTTTAATACCTGTTATATTCTGAGCTAATGTGGAAATTAATAAAAACCCAGTGGCTATTTGTGTTTGATTTAGTGAAGCATTAACTAATGATAAAGCCGGGATGGTGTTAGCAGTTATAGATGCGCCCGATGTAACTACCGCAATATTAAAAGTATTAGTACCTGTAAAAGTATTATTTAAACCGAGAATTGTTGTACCACCTATACTTTTAGCATATCCTACGGTTGCGAATTCATTATTATTAACTCCTGAATTATTGCCTAAAGTTGTTGTTGGATAGTTTCCGTTAAAAGTAGCGATTGTAGCACATGTCAATGAGTTTGCATTTATTAAATTTAAATTTATTTGTGTTGAGGTTATACTACATAATGTTGAACTAATTGATAAAAGATTAATTGCGGTTGCTCCATTATAACCAATAAATAAATATGATCCGGTTACATTACCCTGATTAGTAAATATACATTGACCGGTTAATGCATTTTGTGACATAGTTGTTTTACTTGTAGTTGTTGTAGCATTTGTAATAATTAAATTATTATTAATTGTTTGTATTGCTGTAAATGGTAAAATACTAGTATGAACTCCATCAATTGCTTGTTGAAGTGTGACTCCCCCAGATGCTGTTATTAATCCTTGAACAGTTTGATAATTAGTTAATTGAGTCGCTAATGTTGCGTTAGTTATACAGGTTGGCACTTGGTCAAAGTATGATGTACCTAAAGAATGAAACTCTCCACATTGTAATTGACCATCACAGTTTATATTTCTTTGACAATATATATTGGCATTAACTGCAGTATATCCTACAAATGATAAATCAGTGACTCTTAATGTTCCATATATATTTGTTGGTAGAAAGTAATTATATGATATTGACATATTTATATTATATAATTAGATAATTTTTTTATAGATTTTAAGGCGGAATAAATGGAAATTGATTAAATCCAGTATATGGGTTAAAAGTAGAACCATTAATAACTACTGTTCCGTTTATATTAATTAATGTTGCGGTTAGAGTCATATTAGCTGTATATAGGGGGTCTGTAATTGTTGTAGACCCAAAAGTTATTATTGGTGAACGGCTTGAAAGTCCTTGTGAAACTAGTTTTATTAATGGTGACTGAAGGTCCATCTCTGTATCTGATATATTTATAAAATTAGTTCCAGATGTTAACGATAATATTCCCGTACTATCTATATTTGTTTCTTGACTTGTTATATTAACTTTTTGAGATACAGAAGAACCAATATTTATATTTTTTGATGAAATTACATTAATTGGATCTGCATTTATTGAACCTATATTTATCGCGCTCGGTCCTAATACTCCCATATTAAAAGTATTATTTAATGAATTAAAATTTAATAATTCATTAAGTCCATTTGTCATTATAAGTTGCCCATTAGATATTTGTTCATAAGTATCATTTATTAATACCGGATTAATTGTATTTTGAATACCTTCTGTTAAAATTGGTAAAGTAAAATTTGTTTCTCCGGTAATATTTAATGTTGGCGCATTTATTAACATTGTATCTGGTGCCGTAATTGATATATATTGTGTTTTTGTTTGTAATGTATCTACATCAGTTTCTAATGTATCTACCTCAGTTTCTAATGTTGTTACTCTTCCTGTTAATGCATCTACTGCGGCATTTGTTGCCGTTGATGCTGCTTCTAATGCGGTGACCTGTCCTTGAACTGTGGATATTGCTAATGCATTAACTGCTGTCGCTGCCAAAGCTGCGGTCGCTTCTGCTAGCGCGGCCGTTGCTATTGCTGTCGCTGTTGTATTTTCTGGTCCTGCTGGTCCTTGTGGCCCTTGATCTCCTTTTGCCCCTTTTGGTCCTTGTGCCCCTTGATTTCCTTGTGCTCCTTGTGCTCCTTGTGGTCCTTGTTCTCCTTGTGCTCCTTGTGGTCCTTGTTGTAAGTTCATTACTTGTTGAACTGTTAAAATAACCGATGGAATGTTAGGTCTTGTTGGTGTTGTTAGTCCTGTATTAACAAATAAACTGATATTTGTATTAGGGGATGACCAAGCAACCTGAAAATAATCGGTTGCATCCATACTTAAAAACCAATTCCAAGAAAGAACATATTGTGTTAAATTAGTATCTACTGTAAATGTAGTATTAGAATTTGAGACATTAACTCCATTTTTAACTAACCATACATCAATATTTGCTGTTGTTCCTGTTGCTTTTGTTAATTGTGCTATAAATTGAATATTATAAACTCCTATATTTTGTGATGTAATCTGTGTCCCATTTTGTATTGTAAAACCTTGTGTTGCTGATACTGTATTTAAGCGAAGTATATTAACTGAATTTGCTATAGGGTTATTTTGTTGTGTTGAATCAAATGAACTTATATAATTACCAACTGAACCTGATGTCCCGGCTGGTCCAACTGGTCCTTGTATTCCTTGTGGTCCTTGTGTACCTTGAACTCCTTGTGGTCCTGTTTCTAATGTAAAATCAAATATAGGAACATCAACAGTTGATGTTGGATCTAATACAACTGATGGTGATGTGCCATATGGAACCGGAACAACTGAACCAATTTCAATAACTGGTGTTAATCCTGTATCTCCAACCGGTCCTATTACTCCGTTAGATGAAAATATTAATGTTATTCTACATACTGATGCTAATGAATTTCCTGAACTTGTTTTTAATGTTAATCTATCTCCTGCTACACATGCTAATCCTACATTTAATATTGTTATAGAGGTTTCATTTGGTATTAATTGTATTGTAGTATTTGAATATAACCCATTAATATAAATATCTACTAATGAACTCGCGGTCGATGCTATTGATGCTGAAACTGTTATACTTTGTAAAGTGCATTGCGGGAGTCCTATAAATGAATTTTGTGATTGACCACCAGAACCAAATGACCAATTATAACCACTTTGAAGAGTTGAATTAAAACCTATTGTATTTTCTGCAATAATTAAAAACCAACCACCCGCTCCCCCGGTTTGTGTGATATTATCTATTTGCTGTTGTATATTAGAAGTTGAATTTAATAAATATTGTATATTCTGTGATGGAACCCCTGAATAAAACGCGGAGTAAATCGATGATGAATTTAATAAATTTGTATTTAAATTAGTTATAGTTCCATTATCACTATTTATTGTTTCAGTATTTATAGTTGTAGAAGTTAAATTTATTATTGTTCCCGTATTTGCAATAATTGAATCAGTATTTATAGTAGATGAAGTTAAATTAGTTATTGTTCCTGTATTTGCAATAATTGAATCAGTATTTATAGTAGATGAAGTTAAATTAGTTATTGTTCCTGTATTTGCAATAATTAAATCAGTTGTAATACTATCTGCGTTAATATTAGTTAATTCATTTAATGCTGTAAATGTTGAATCTAAACCATTTAACATAATATATAATATAATAAGATATTAAATTATATAAAATTATTCAATTAATTTATTTTTTCTATTGTATGCTCTTTTTACTTTTACATTAGGATATGCTTTTGTTCCTACAGTTATTAAACTTGGTCCTTCTACTTTTATCTGTTCTGGTGGAAGATTAACAATAAATTCATCGGATGTTCCACCGATTGCTGTTTCTAATCCTAAATTATCTTCATTGGAATAACCATTTAAGCCACTATCTGGAATGATTTTATTAGTCATTATTGGTGGTTTTCTTATTCCTTCAATTCTCTTTTTTGTTTTCTCTTCCTGTTTTAATAATTCCTTCTGTTCTTTTTGAAGTCTCTTCTCCTCTGCAATTTTTAAATTATCTAAATATTTTTGGCGTTCTAATGCTTGACTTTTAATATTATTATCTGTTAATAAATTCTCTATATCTGATTTTGATAATTTTTTTACTTTTTCATATTCTTTAAATAAATCAAGTTCAGAAAGTGCGCCTGCCCTGCTTTCAGTTGGTAATAAACCCCTTGTTTTTTTATATTCTGAGAATTGTTGATAATCCACTTTATTTATATCTGCAAATTTTGGAACTTCGAAACCTCTTTCATATGCTCCAGTATTTATAATTGGTGCTTTTAAAGTTGAAATATTATCATATGGTTTTATTAATTTCTTAATCTTTTTAAATTTTTTATTCTTTTTTTTGTCTTTTTTTAATAATTTGAGTAATTTAATTATATCTTTTTTATTCATATATATTAATTACAGAAGAAATTTTTTTTAGTTTGTTTTTCATTATGTTGTTGAATTAAACTTCTTCTATTTTGTTGAGATTTCATTGGGCGTGATTTATAAACTATTTCTGGTTCTGGTTCTGGTTCTGATTCTGATTCAGATGATGATTCCTCCATAACTATAATTTTTTTAGTTTTTTTCTTTTTCTTGCGAGTTATAACTTGAACTTCTTCAGATGATGAGTCCGACTCAGATTCTGGTTCTGGTTCTGGTTCTGGTTCTGGTATTTTAATTGGGTTTTCCTTTTGTTGTTTCTCCATTATTTCCATATATTTTAATTTTAGTTTCTCTTCTGCTTTTTTTGTTCTTGCCTTATTCATCGCAGTTAGTGCCTTTTTTTGTCCATCAGTTAAAACTTTTTTAGTTTGGTTTGGGTCTTTAACTTTTTTAACTTTTTTTTTTAATAATGTCCCGTTATCTTCTTCCGGTTGTTGTATTTCTTCTTGTAGATTTTGCATTTCTATATATAATATAAAAGATAATTATTTTAAAAATAAAATATATAACTATAATATATGTATAACATTACAAAATATTCTTACGACCAAGCAGTAAAACTAAATGTTATTATTTTACCGTCAAAAAATAAAATAAATAAAATTGATGTATTTAATAATAAAGGTGTTTTACTTCATTCAATTGGTGATATTAATTATTTTGATTATCCAACTTATTTACAAATTGATAAAACACTTGCAAAAAATAGAAGAAAATTATATAAAATTAGACATAAAAAAGATAGAAAAATCAAAGGCAGTGCTGGTTATTATGCTGATATGATTCTATGGTAATATAATTAAATTTTAAAAATAAAATATATTATAGTTATATATAATGATTAAAATTATTGAAATTAAGAATAAGAATGATATAAAAAAGTTAAGACCAATAAAAGAAAAACAGGATATATATATTCCAAATATTAATGATAAAAATATTAGTAGGAGAAATGGGATGATATATTTATTAAGTGGGTCGGGTGGGTCGGGTAAGTCATCACTAATACTATCTATGTTTAAATCTAAAGATTACTATAGGGGAAAGTTTGATAATATATATTATTTTTGTCCTGCTTGTAGTATGGATAGTATATCGAACCATCCATTTAAAAATCATGATAAAGTTTATAATGATCTAACTGTAGATACATTAAGTGAGATATATAATGAATTATCAACAGTAGTTGAACCGATTGAAAAAGTTAAAAACCCAGCGTTTGTTGATGAAGAAGTTAAAGTAGAAGTTGAAGAGGACGAGGAAGAACCAGAAATAGAATATAATTGTATATTGATTGATGACTTTGCAAATCAACTCAAACAAATTGATATCCAATCAATGTTATCTAAGATGATGATTAAAGCGAGACATATTAAAACTGCTTTTATATTTTTAATTCAATCATATTATTTATTTCCTAAAATTCTAAGGAAGCAGATTACCTATACATCAATTTTTAAGCCTAAAAATATTGAGGAGTGGAATAGTATAAGTACTGAATTATTAAATATGAATAAAAATAATGCTATTACATTACATGATTATATTTATGATGAGGATTACTCACATTTAGATATTGATACAACAAATAATAAATTATATAAAAACTTTAATTTATTAGAAATTAACAAGACTTAAAATTTAATTTAATAAAATAAAATCTATAGATAATATATATATTATGAAGTCAAATGAATGTTTAAAATATTTAAATCAAGGACAATTACCCCCATGCCTTGAATTTAATATTAACAAAAATGAAATTATTGATTTTACTAAATTAAATTATAATAATTATACAATAAATATACTTAGACAAAAAAGACATAAATATTTATTGAAATTACCTTTTTATTCTGATTATTTAGAAGAAGTTATTAAAATTGCTAATAGTGAAAAACCAATAAAACAACTTGATGATATGAAATTAAATGAAGAACATTTAATTACACAATTGTATTTTGACAATTAAACTGACATACAATAATCATCAATTTTAGGTTCATCCGGTTCATTTGGTTCTAACTCTTCTTCCTCTTGTTGTTTTGCTATTTCTTCTTCTGATTTTACTAATGTTTTCGCTATTTTACATTTTTTAGATTTTTCATGATGAACTTTATTACATCTTTTATAAGATTTATGACATATATCACATTCAACGGCTTCATTTGCGTGAGTTCTAATCTCATTCCAATTATCTTGATAATGTTCTTGTGCCGTTCTTTGTGGTATAACTTTATTAACGCAGTATAACTCCCTTATATATTCTCCTTCCTTTTTATTTAGTTGATCCTTATTTTCGCAACTACATTGTTCAATCAATTCAATTTTACAATTTTCTACGCCAAACTCATCAAATATAATGAATGTAGTGTAATAACCTTTATTGGTTTGTTTCCATTGCTTATATGCCATTTTGTGTTGTTGAAAGCGTTGTGATAATAAATTTAAAGTAGTAGAGCCGATATACCGTTTGGTATTCGCATTATCAATAATTTGATAAATTTTCCCTTTTGAGTAATTAACCATTATTATATATATAATACTATATATAATAATTTTCAAAATCTATATTTAAATATAATTAATTTAATTAAATCATTTTATTTTAATCGTAATCTCTAAATTTACAATTGTTAATTTATTATAAAAAAGTCAAAATCAGAAAATAAAGAAAAAAGAAAAAAATTTTTAAAAAGAATATAAAGGAATAATAAAATGATTTTTGGGGGGTCGATTTTGACTTTTGATTTCGCTTTTTGATTTTGACTTTTTGATTTTGACCTTTGATATCACTT
>Ga0315293_10006801_pt1 | contig 10659 bp, 13 predicted proteins | sample YL17G13_20_MG_FD_203071 | JGI IMG/M metagenome (GOLD analysis project Ga0315293, IMG submission 203071) | Sediment microbial communities from Yellowstone Lake, YNP, Wyoming, USA - YL17G13_20 | ecosystem: Environmental > Aquatic > Freshwater > Lake > Sediment | place: USA: Wyoming | collected... | reverse complement strand
GCTTGCTCGGAAGACCGCTGGATGTAGTGCGGGAGAGGAATCTCGCCGAATACCGCCATTACCGATTCGATGCTCTCGGAACCACTGCGGTCCGCCATCTCGACCACCACTCCCCCGCCCATCTCCGGGACCTCGACAATCCGCAAGTGCGTCGCCGGATGTGCCTCGACTCGAAGAACCGTCCCGGGTTGGAGGCGACGGCGCGGCTTCGCCGCAGCCTCCCATGTGCGCTCGTCGCGTTTGCGGGTGAAGAGCAGCTCAACCCGGCCGCCGGTCTCCTTGCGACACCACAGCCGCGCAGGCACCACACGGGTGTCGTTGAACACGAGCCGGTCGCCCGGGCGCAGCAGCGAGGGCAGGTCGCGGAATCCCAGATGCGCGATGCTTCCGGCGGCACGGTCGAGATGCAGCAGTCGACTGCCGTCACGCGTGGGTGCCGGACTCTGGGCGATGAGTTCGGGCGGCAGGTCGTAGGTGAAGTCGGAGGTTTGCATGTCAAGTTCGATTGTTGGACCCGGAGTCACGCTGATGCCCCTGCTTTGCCGGGATCGGGTTGAAACCGCGATCCCGGGAGAAGAGCGCGAAGAAGCCCTCGCGGGCAAAGATCCAGAGTCAACTCCCCGGGATTGCGCCCTGTTGAGTTTGGTCGCGCAGGGACCCGTGGAAAATACACGCCGGGGGGAATTGTCGGGCTTCACTCAACACGCGAGGAGGCGAGTGGGACCAGAACCCTCTGGATGGCCAAGCCGGGTGGCGCGTCGTGCTGTGGTGGCAACCATGTGTGCACCAGTGCGCGACACCCACGGGCATTCGTGGATCGTGCCTCCGACAGACCCGCCGAGATCCCCAGTCATCGGCTGTGGAACAGCGGACTCCAGGATCCACCACCGCAGATGGACTCGTCCCAACATGGGTCAAACGATGTCATGTTGATTCTCATACAACGTTGTGCAATTCGTTGATAATGTTTTGATTGCGACATTGGTGTACACGTGTCGCTGCTATGCGACGGTGAAATGGTGATTTGCGACGGTAGGTTGCTGTGCTCGCGGAATTCAGCGGGATTGGGGCCGTTTCCTGGTTGGCATCGGGCTTGCATAGGAGTCCAACAGATGAGAAGCATTCCGCTGCATCAGCGGTCCCTCGGAGGTTCATGGAGGCGCGCATGAATCGAACTCAAGAGCATGGTCGACATGTTGCCGCATCGGGAGGCACTGAGACGATTTCATGCCGCGCGACCGATCAAACAGCACCCCGCCAACCACAACCCATGCCCGATCCTGGCCATCTTGTCGGTGGGGTTGGCTGGAGAGGAAATGAAGTTGAAATATTGCCCATCGGAGCTGAGATCGATGTCCTGTATGCTGAGGCCAGGAATTACTGGCCAGACTGCACTACCGTCTTTGCGGTACCTGACATCATAGACCAATTTCCCACTGCTGTCATATTTCTTTCTGATAAGCAGGACTTGGTTCAGACCTGCAGTCACCACGCAGCCGTCACCATCCACAGTCATGCGCAAGCCAGTCTTGTGACCACCGGGAGCATCTCGGCAGCGTCCCACCATCTCGCAGAATCTTCGGTCCATCCGCAAACTGCCCGCAAGGTATTTTCAGGTTCGAGCCCGCACAGGAGTTCCCCTTGCCAAACACACAGAACTGCAGAATCCGGTGGACCGACTACATGGTCTACCGAATGGCTGCCAGGGGATTCGAGCAGGATCGAATCGAACACATTGTTCGATTCTCAGGCGAGCGTTACTTCGACACAGAGACCCGCCGTACCGTGTGGGTGGGCAAGCATGGTAGTCAGGACGTTCTGATACCATGCGAGGTGGATGGTCGTACCGTTACACCCGTCACGATCCACGCGGTGACACGCCAGCAGATACGTTTCCGTACACTATCGGGGAGGTTCCAAGATGTCAAGTAAATTATCGTACTTCCCAGAACAAGACATCATGCACTTCCTGGTCTCCAAAGGTGAGGAAGCCGCCACTGTTGAGCTGTCCCCGAACATTACCGCCGAGCTCAACAAGAAGGGCGAAATCATCGGCATGGAAATCCTGCATGCGAGTTCCTTTATTCGGGATATTATTCTGGATTCCGCTCAAGCGAGACTGGTTGACATGAAGTGCGGGCCGAGGAAGGCAGCCAATCGCAGGACTCGGCTCAGGGATCATGCGCATTGACGTGTCTCCTCCTCCACCGAACGACGTCATTCTGCATGGCGCGACCTATTTTTCTCCGATACGGTCGGTCAGGGCCTGTCCCCGGGAGATCTGAGCGATGTCAGCTCGGTCGGCCTTCTTCGACACCCCCTCAACTGAAGCCCGATCGTCGCCCCTGTGTAACATTCCCAGAATCGAGAGAAGAACATGTACGAGCGCATCACCGTCAGCCCCGAAGTCTGCCATGGTCAGGCGTGTGTGAAGGGCACCCGGATTCCCGTGCATCAGGTTGTGCGCATGCTGGCCAACGGGGATTCGGTCGACGACCTTCTCCGGGAGTACCCGGCTCTGAGTCGTGCGGACATTCTGGATTGCCTTGACTACGCAGCGTACCTGGCCGAGGAGGAAATTTCACCAATTGAGGTGAGCGGGGGAACCCGTTGAGAATTCTCGTCAATGAGAATATCCCCAAGGCGACGGTCCGAGCACTGAGGGAACTCGGACATGACGTGCTTGACATCCGCGGCACAGAGAACGAAGGTGCGTGCGACTCCGCTGTCTGGAAGATCGCTCAAGGTGACCAGCGACTCATCGTTACGACCGACAAGTGGTTTGGAACCACACGGGATCTACCCCACTTCGGGGCTCTTATAGTATTGCTCAATCACCCAAATCTGCAGCGCATCCATGAGCGGATTCTCCTGGCGCTCGCGAGCTATCCCGAGAACTCCTGGCCTGAACACGTGGTTGTCATGCGTGACAATGTGAGAAGCGTCCGACGGGTTCGGTAGGATTGGCATCGCAGCAAGGGTGCCAGTACGACCATTCTCTGGACAAGAGGGGTTGCTGTCGACGGGGCATTAGTGAATCGGCTGCTGTCGGCTGCGGATTCGTGTGTTTCCCTGTTGAGACCGGGATCGGGCTGAAGCCGCGATCCCGGTGAGAAGCGTGAGGAGAAGCCCTCGCGGGCTGGGTTTCCGAGATCTGCCCTACCCCTTACCGGCCCAACGAAACCACCGCACTCCGCGTGTGGCGCCCGTTCCTCACAGAGCACACATACGCACCAGCAGCCACCGACCGGGTGTCGATCCGCTGCACGCGATGTGCTGCCTGCGTGCCACTGTCAAACACGCACCGGCCTACAATGTCGAAGAGTCGCACCGAGAGCGATCCAGGCGAGACACCGGCGATCTCGATCCAGTCGCGTGAGGCAACGACCCTCAACCCCGGCGCTGGAGCAACGGCGGAGACGCCCTCTACAGTGGGCGTCAGCCCGGCCGAGGGGGTGTTGGTGGGGATGCGGCCCTCGTTGATCATTGCCCGTGAAAGGACCAGCCCACTCAACGGGTCGGTCACGGCTTCGATGGGCAGAGTCAGCCGGAAGAGCACAGTCTGCGTGTTCTCGTCGATGTCATCGGTGGTCGTGAGTGCTACCTTGAGAAGCCGGGTTGACGGTTCGAGCTGCGATTTGAGCGTGGCGCTGCGAATCAGATGGGTTCACTTGTTGTACCCACCGGGCATGCTCGTGCTGCCCTGGAGAACACCGTTGATATAGACGCGCATGGTCGTGCCGTCGTACGTTCCAGCAACATGCACCCATGTTCGTGCGGGGACCGACGCTGACGAAACCGCGTAGTACCAGTTACTGCCAGTGGCATCCGGCAGATTCAGGTTCAGCAGACCATCGGGGGCAACGTAGAATCCCGAGCCCTGACGAACACCCGAGGCAGCATACCCGTTGGAGAAGAGCACTCCTGCCGACGGATTCATCGCAGACCACTCGGTATCGGCATGTACCCATGTCTCGATCGTGAATTGGCTCGGACTCAACTCGAGCCCCATGGAATTCTCGGCGGTCACCTCGAACAGTGAGTTGTTGCAGATCAGCGCGTTGCCCACAATACCGGTCGCGCTCCCTACTGCCCGAGAACGGGCGTCATGCCCATTTCCGGAGACGTCGGCAAAAACAACGGTGTCGCCGCGCACCGTGCTGGCATCGAAGGTCCACTTGGCAACAACACCTGGCTGTGCTGCGGAGTAGCCCGACGCAACCAGGACTGCCATGACCGACCAGAGCGAACTTTGCAGGGATCTGTGAGTACCCATGCGAGACCTCCTTGACCACCGGTTTACGGGCATCAGCGATGTGCCGCCAATACGATATGCGAGGAGTGTGCCCGGAGCGAGAAACGCCACTTGCCGGCGAAACAGGCCATCAGACCCAGACAAACCGTCGCAATTGAGCGACGGTTGTCAATCAACTCTGTATCTTGCACAAAAACAACAGATTGCGCAGTTCACATCACGTCAAACATACAGAACTATTCCCGCAACAGCACCCCGCGCTCCGCCCGCAAGTTGTCCCAGGTGCAGTGACGCGTTCGCTTCTGGTCTGTCACTCGCATGCGCATATGCAGGTAGAGAGTGTCGCTGGCCGGGAAGGTGAAGTCCGGCAGTGACGGCACGGCAGCACCAGCATCCGTTGTCGTGCACTCAAAGCTTGCTGTGGAATCTGTGCGACTGAGCGTGATGGTGCCGGAGTAGAAAGCGATCGCCTCGACGGCGGTCTGGTAGCTCACAGACTTGCACTTGACGTCAACCCAACTGTCCTGACCTTCCAGGAAGACCCCGAAGTACCGTCCAGGAAACCTGCCCGTGTCGGCTTTGGTTGAGGCGAAGAATGAGACCTCGAACCCTGAGTACATGTCGTCGCGCAGACCGAAGTCGACCGACACCCGGCAGTCGCCGGCGATTGCTCGCGCACACAATCCGGACGTCGACGGATTCTTCGGTGGCTGAGCCCACGGGCCGGATCTTGCGCGCCTCGAGTACGCGCAGGAGCTTGGACTGCAGCCCCGAGTCCAACTCCCCTATCTCGTCGAGAAACAGCGTGCCGCCTTCAGCCTGCACAAAGAGCCCCGTGTGATGTCCCACGGCGCCGGTGAAGCTGCCTTTGCGATGACCAAAGAGTTCCGACTCAATCAGGTCCTTCTGGAGCGTGCTGCAGTTGACAACCACAAATGGTTTGGCCGCACGCGCGCTCTTCTTGTGGATGAAATGGGCCAGCAGGTCTTTGCCGGTGCCGGTCTCGCCCTCCAGCAGAACGGGGATGTCGGAAGTGGCGGCATTGCCCGCTTGGTCCAGAGCACTCATCATGGCCTTGGACTCCGCAACGATGCCTTCATGCACACTGCCGCCTGCGAGTCGACGGATGGCAGCTTGCTGGTGCGCGATGGAACTGGGTGGCGCGGCTGACCAGGGCATCGAAGACTTCCCGACGCTCGGCGGTTGGCTGGATCGATGGGCCGGCAACGAGGCTGGCAAGTCGGTGTTTGCCCAGCTCGAACCCCAACTCGTGGCACATGCGGTCAAGCGCGGAGATGCACTGCGCAGTGTCTGGACGTTCGTCGGGATTCTCTGCCAGGCATGCCGTGACAAACTGTGAGAAACACGAGAGCGCCCGCGCACTCAGACTGTGGGGCGGCACGGGGTTGCGTTTCTGGATGGCATTGATGATGGCCATGGGATTCTCAGCATCGAAGGGAAGAATCCCCGTGCAGCACTGGTACAGCAACACCCCAAGCGAGAAGATATCGGTCTTTGCGGTGAGCGGTCGACCGTCGGCTTGCTCCGGTGAAATGTAGTTGGGAGAGCCCAGAAACGCCCCGGTCATCGTGAGGCTCTCCTGGTTCATCACGTAGGCAATACCGAAATCGGTGATCCTGACGCACCCACTGCTGTCAACGATGATGTTGTCGGGTTTGACGTCCCGATGACACACGCCGCTTGCATGCGCTGCGGACAGTCCACGTAGAGTCTGTACGCAGGCTTCCATGAGTGCCAGACTGGGGATCGTCCCCCCAGCCGCTTCCATCGGGGCCGTGAGGGTCACACCATCGACGAAATCCATGGCCAGGTATGGGTCGCCCTCGTTCTCGCCAAAGTCGTACAACTTGATGATGTTCTCGTGCGCAAGCGAGGCAACGGCCTTCGCTTCATTCCTGAACCGGCGCATGGCCTCGGGCCTTTCGAGCAGATGCGGGTGCACCATCTTGAGAGCCACTGGGCGACCAAGCACGCTATCGTTGGCCAGGTAGATGGTGGCCATGCCACCGGAGGCGATCTTGCGCTGAATGGAGTACCGATCGGGACCTGACATATATGGAGCCAAAATACAACGAGCCGGGTCGGACGCTAAACGGAGTCGAAGCGTCCGATTTCCGGGAACCGGGGGCACAAGCAACAGCAGCGCCCTCTGGATGCCATGCCGAGAACCCGGGAGCACAAACAGCACCAGAGTCATTTGGATAGCCATGCCGGGTGGCGCGTCGTACTGAAGTGGCAATCATGGGTGCACCCATGCGCGACACCCACGGGCATTGGTGATTCGTGGAATCGCCAGTCTCGCTGAGTCCGCAAACACCCGTTGACACCAGGGAAGTCTGCGAGTCCGACGACCCCACACTGGGCACGCTACTCGCGGGTGTCGCGCACGGGTGCACCGAGCCAGCAACGCAGCCTGACGCGCCACCCGGCTTTGCCACCCAGCGCGTCTCGCGTCTCACCCCACTGCAGGTCTTCGGCCAGATATGCAAATGCGGCGACGGCACAGACCACCGACGACCGGCAGAGGCATGAGCATGCGCTCGACAGCCCCGAACACCGGGATGTGCGTGGGCTCGTAGTATGCCTCGTCAATCGCGAAGCCTGCGCGGCTCAACGTCTCGCGGTATGCAGACATGGGCCGCAGTCCGATGTGCGAGTGGTCTTTCTTGAGCACGATGTTGCGTTCTTTGAGGATCTCGAAGAGGTGGCCGTTGTTGGGGGTATAGACGACGAATCGCCCTCCCGGCTTGAGAATGCGGAAGACATCGCGTGCCACTGCGTCAAGGAGCGTGTCGTCAATATGTTCGGTGAAATCAACGGCCGTGACGCCATCGATGCTGCAGTCGGCAAGCGCGATGTTGCCGCCGTCGCAGCAGATACCGGCAAACGCCTCGTCGCGACCGATCTCCTTGAGAGCCCGGGCAGCCAGCCGCAGCGACGCAAACGAGTAGTCCATGCTGAACACCCGGACGCCGATCTTTGACAGGTGCGCCGTGATGGTGCCCACGCCTGAGCCGAGGTCAACCACGAGTTCGCCGGCTTGCGGCGTGAGCAGACTCATGGCACGCTGCACTTTCACGCGCGTGAAGCGGTCGTGACGCGTCAGCCGCGCCAGGTGCCCTACGTAGTACGTGTTGTCGTAGTAGGCACGGTCGATGGTAGGCGTGGCGCTCACTGCTGCTCCGTTCTACAGTAATGCTTCAATCTGCGACAGGGCCTCGACATCGTACCCGGTCTCCGCATACCTGCTTCGAATGATGATGGACTTGAGCCCGGGCAGTTCGATGCGGTCTGAGTGCTTGTCACCGATCATCACCGACGTCGACACGTCAAGGTCCAGATCCCGCGCGGCCTTGAGGATCATGCCCGGACGAGGTTTGCGGTCTTCGCACGCCATGCGGTACTCGGGGAGCGTGGCATTGACGTGATGGGGGCAGTAGTAGAAAGCAGCGATCTCGATGCCGCGACGCCGGAACTCCTCCTGCATCCACGCATGCAGACTGCGCACGTCATCTTCGGTGAACCGCCCCTTGCCAACCCCAGCCTGGTTTGTCACCACCACAAGCACGTATCCCTTGAGCCGGGCACTCGCGCACAGATCGAAGATGCCCGGCCGAAACACGATGTGCTCGGGCTTGTGGGGATACCCCGTGTCTTCGTTGATGACACCGTCTCGATCTATGAACAATGCGCGAGCTGACATGCGGAACCCCGGGTAAATGGTGCAGTGACCTCATGAAATACAACAGGGTGAAGGGATACGCAAGCGGCGCCTGGACGCAGCAGCGGTTCCGACGCGCGAACACGCACCGGTTGCGGTGCAGGGGATGTCGATCTATTTTGAGTTGCTGGACGTCGTCACGGGGAGATCCCAGACCGCAATGCGCATTGCCATCTACAGCTACGACAACGTCAACAACCCGCACTGCGGCGGGGGCGGGGCGTACAGACTCCTTGCCATCCACCGGGAGTTGTCAGCACGGCATTCGGTCACCGCCTACACCGGGCACTATGCAGGTGCACGCGCATACGATGACGGGGGTGTCAAGTTCAGGCAGCTCGGATTCGGCGCCGGATACCTGCTCAGTCGGGTGTCATTTGCGGTGTTGGCGACGATCCACTCCATCCTCGTGCGCGCGGACCTGGTGGTCGTGGACTTCTCGGCATTCGCGCCGGTGCTCGGGTTCGTCTTCCGGCGTCGGTGCGTGCTGCAATTCCAGCACTTTGTGGGCCGTGAGCCGTTCAGGAAATACAGCGTCTTCGGCGCAATCCCGTGGCTGGCTGAGCGGATCGCACTGTCCCTCTGCCGCAACGTGTCAACGTCGGCAGAAAGCGTTGCCAAGGTCATCCGCGAGAAGTACCAGCCGAAAGACGTGGTTCAGGCTACCGGCAACGGGTTCGATGCATCGCTTCTGGGCGTGGTTCCGCGCGACGATCACTACTTGCTGCACCTCGGTCGTCTCGACGTTCGGATGAAAGGCATTGACACGCTCATCGATGCGTTCGAGCGGGTCGCGCCCGAATTCCCCGATCACTCACTCAAGCTGGTTGGCCGGGGTTCCGAACGTGACATTGAGTGGACGCGCAGCCGTCTCCGGTCGTCCCCCTTCGCAATTCGGATGGAGCTCGTGACCAACGTGAGTGAGGAGACGAAGCGGTCCTTGCTCGGTGCTGCCACATTCATCTGCGTGGCATCCCGGTTCGAGGGCTGGTGCATCGCTGCGGTTGAGGCAGCAGCGTGCGGCAAAGCAGTCCTCGGCACTCGCATTCTCGGCCTGCAAGACGCTGTGAGCGAGGGCGCCACTGCCCTACTGGTCCCGCCGGACGATGCGCAGGCATTTTCTGACGGGATGAGGGCACTTCTCAATGACCCGACCCTCCGGCAATCCCTGGAGGCGCGGGCAAAAGAATGGGCACGACGTTTCACCTGGCCCGAGGTAGCGCGATTGCAGGAGCGCATCTACCGGACAGTCGTGGACGCGTAGCGTTCGCCCTCGTTGGTGCCGCAGCTTCGACGGATTCACCTCTCGAACCCAACTTCAAGACACCCCACGAGCGACTGACAGTATCTTCGTCCACTTGAGAAGTCACGAATCCGCTGGCCAGCTACCCCTCGCCAGCGACCTCGTCGCATCAGCGGCTGGGAGCAGCAACACCGCAAACGCCGCATAGATTGGCTGCAGGCTCGACCGGCCTGACCGCCGGCAATTCTCCGGGAGCAGCATCTCGGGGCACTGATTCGCCTCAGTGAACCAGAAGGGATTTAACCATCCGAAAAACCTTCCCCGGTTTGCCGAACGCATCGATGAGCAGATGCGGGCGCGCAACGACATGCTTGAAGATCTCCCGCGCGGTGACCGGGCGCTGGGCATAGTCGATCAGGTCCCGGTATCTGTAAATTGTGCGAGGCGCGAGGGTATCGCACGCAAAAATGCCATCTCCAGTTGTAAACCTACCCCAGTCCTTCACATTGTCAACCAAATGATGCTCTTTGCTCCAGTTCCACAGTTCAGTGCCTGGGAATGGTGTGCACACATGCACCCCGATGCCGTCGATACGGTTGTTCCGCACAAAATCCACCGTCTGCTGGAGATCCTCTATTGTTTCGGTAGGATTCCCAACCATGAACGTCGCCCAACTCAGTAGTCCCACCTCACGGCACATGTCCACAGCACGCTTGTTCTTCTCCACCGAAGCTGAATTCCCCTTGAGCATGGAAAGAATCCGTTGCGATCCGCTCTCGAAACCAAATCCGATCTGCCGGCATCCGGCCTCTTTGGCCTTGCGCATACTCTCGAGTGTGATACTGTTTGCGTTTGCCTGACAACCCCAGATGATATTGAGCTTCCGCTCGATCATGAGAGAGCAGATCTCCTCCAGACGCCGCTTATTGACAAAGAAGTCATCATCAAAAAAGAAAATGGCGCCGATCCGGTACTTCTCCACCAGTTCCTGAATCTCGGTGACCACCCGCAACGGGCTGTGGAACCTCATGGAGTAATTCCGCCAACTGTTGTAGCAGAAGATGCACTTGTACGGGCAACCTCTGGTTGTTATCACCGCAGCAACACGGGTATTGTAGGGGACGAAATTGAGGTGGGTTCGGGTGTAGCGATCTCTGCTTGCCGCGTAGCGGTCCATGCCAAACAGGTCCCATCGCGGCGAGGGGATCTCGTCGATATCGGAAATCGAGGCGCCATCGATTACACCCGACACCACCATGCCCCGGGCGACATCGAGCAGGGCCTTCTCGCCCTCACCGCGCACGACGATATCAACATTGCCGATCGCTTCGTCGCTCATGATTGACGCATGCACGCCGCCCATGACAGTCCGGGCTCCGCAGGCACGCGCCATTGCAGCGACCCGGTACGCAGACGGTG
>Ga0315293_10006800_pt1 | contig 10659 bp, 9 predicted proteins | sample YL17G13_20_MG_FD_203071 | JGI IMG/M metagenome (GOLD analysis project Ga0315293, IMG submission 203071) | Sediment microbial communities from Yellowstone Lake, YNP, Wyoming, USA - YL17G13_20 | ecosystem: Environmental > Aquatic > Freshwater > Lake > Sediment | place: USA: Wyoming | collected... | reverse complement strand
ACCTGGGGCACTACCAATCGTATCTTCATGCCAGCGATACCTCCTGCTGCGTTGGCCGCCACACCAACTCTAGCAGGGCGGCATCGCTTTTTCGATCCCCTTACCCACCAACCACGAACCAGTTACGCGCCCAGCTCAACTTGATGACCTATCAGACCATCCGGCTCTCGACGCATCCTGCGGCGCGCGGGGTAAATGCCCCCTGAACGCAGGGGCGCTATCCAATCTACTAGCCGAGCCCGCCCAGGGCCTCTTCCGCCGCGCCTATGGTCTGCTCGATCTCTTTCTCACCGTGGGCCAGGGAGAGGAAGGCAGCCTCGAACTGCGACGGCGCAAGGTAGACGCCTTTGCTCAGCATCGACCGGAAGAAGCGGGCGTAGCGCGCCGTGTCGGAGCTGCGGGCTGAGGCAACGTCGCTCACCGGCTGGTCGGTGAAGAAAGTGCAGGACAGGGAGCCCACCCGCGTCTGGCAGACGGGCACGCCGGCCGCCCTGGCGGCGGCGCCGATGCCTTCCGCCAGCCAAGCCGAGCGCTGTTCCAGCGTTTCGTAGACACCGGGGCGAGCCAACTCGCGCAGGGTCGCGATGCCAGCCGTCATGGCCAGCGGGTTGCCAGCCAGCGTCCCCGCCTGATAGACGGGACCCAGGGGCGCCACCATCTCCATGATCTGGCGGCGACCGCCGTAGGCGCCCACCGGCAGGCCGCCGCCGATGACTTTGCCCAGGCAGGTTAGGTCGGGCAGAACACCGTACAGGGCCTGCGCCCCGCCGTAGGCTAACCGGAAGCCGGTGATCACTTCGTCGAAGATGAGAAGGGCGCCGTCCTGCTGGGTGAGCTGTCGGAGGCCCTCTAGGAAGCCGGGCCGCGGTGGGATAACCCCGAAGTTGGCGGCTACCGGCTCCACGATGACCGCCGCGATCTGGTGCTGGTTCGCCTCGAACAGCCGCCGTACGCTCTCGAGGTCGTTGTAGCGGGCGACCAGCGTGTCCTCGGCGGCGCCCGCGGGCACCCCAGGGCTATCGGGCAGGCCGAGGGTGGCGACACCCGAGCCGGCCCGTACCAGGAGAGCATCGGCGTGGCCGTGGTAGCAGCCGTCGAACTTTATGATCTTGTCACGGCCGGTGTAGGCGCGGGCCAGACGCAGGGCACTCATGGTGGCCTCGGTGCCCGAATTGACGAAGCGCACCATCTCGATGGAGGACACCGCCTCCACCACCAGCCGCGCCAGCTCCGTCTCCAGCTCAGTAGGAGCGCCGTAGCTGGTGCCCCGCTGGACGGCCTCGATCAGCGCGCTCACCACCAGCGGGTGGGCGTGGCCCAGGATGAGCGGCCCCCAGGAGAGGACGTAGTCGATGTAGCGGCGGCCGTCGACGTCGTACAGGTAGGGGCCCTCGCCGCGGGTGACGAACAGAGGCTCGCCGCCCACCGCGCTAAAGGCCCGTACGGGGCTGTTCACGCCGCCCGGGATGTAGCGCTGCGCTTCAGCAAAGAGCTGGCCCGAAGTCTTGCATTCCATTGGGCGTCCCTACGCGAAGTACCTGACCCGCTCCTTCTTGTACTCGCGGGTGCTGAAAAGGATGGCATAATCGGCGACGCCTGTTCGACGCGATATGTCCTCAGCGACGGCCCGGCACTCCCCTTCGCTGCGGGCGTGGATCATGGTGAAGAGGGCGTAGGGCCAGTCGATAAACGTGGGGCGTTCATAACAGTGGCTCACCTGCGGGAAAGTCGACGCCTGCGCCGCTACCTCCTCCAGGCGTTGCGGCGGTACCCGCCAGGCGACCATCCCGTTGGCGCCGTAGCCGACGCGGCGATGGTTGAGGATGGCGGCGAAGCGCCGCAGCCAACCGGCGGCCGCCGCCTGGCGCAGCCAGTCGAAGACCTCCTTCTGGCTCACCCCGAGGCGCTGGGCCGCAGCGGTGAAGGGCTCATGGACGATTTCAATGTCCTCTTGCAGGGCGTGGACGAAGGCGCGATCGCGGGGGCTGAGGGGATACGGCGAAGGCGCCGCCGTGCTCTGGGCATCGGCGGCCTCTCCGCCGTCGCCCAGGGTCAGGCGCACACCGATCTTGAACACTCGTAAGGCCGGCAGCGAGCGATAGGGATAGCCGCCGGCCTCCTGGGCAAGATGGGCCACCGTCCCTTCGAGGTCTTCCTCCGGTGGCACGGCCAGGGTGAACCACAGGTTCCAGGCGTGGTCTCGCCGGTAGTTGTGGCTGACGCCGGGGTGGCGGCTGACGGCCGCTGCCGCCTGCCCGACCCGCTCGGGTGGCACCCGCATCGCCACCAGCGTGCTGCGGTAGCCCAGGGCCCGCGTATCGAAGATGGCGCCCATCTGGCGGATGACCCCATCGCCCTTCAGGCGCTTCACGTGGGCGATGGCCTCCTCCTCCGTCAAGCCTAGCCGCCGGCCGATGGCGGCGAACGGGCGGGCGGTCAGGGGGAAGTCGCGCTGGAGGGCGTCCAGCAGCCGCCGGTCGATAGAGGTCAGCGCGTCGGCGGTGCTGGATCTCTGCGGGTTGAAACCCGCAGCTTCCTTCCAAGCCGCGGATTTCGATCCGCGGGGAGATCTAGCTCCTGTCATGCCTCGGCGCTCCGGTCGGCGGCAGCGAGGACCCGCCCGTTGCCCTGAACGGGCACCGGCCAGCGGGCCGCTTCGGCCGTTTCGGGCGTGCCGGGCTGCACGCCGATCTCCTCGTCCGTCAGGTAGCAGGCGGGGTCCGGCGCCAGGAATTCGCCAAAGTAACGTTCGGCGCGGACGCGCAGGTTGCCGTTGCAAATGTCAAGCCAGCGGCAGACGCGGCAGCGCCCCTGGAGGTGCGACTTGCGATCCTTCAGCACCCGCATCACCGGGTCAGCGGTGTCGGTCCAGATCTCGCTGAAGGGGCGGCGACGGACGTCACCGAGAGAGTAGTGCCAGGAGAACTGGTCGACGTGAAGCTGGCCCAGAGGGTCGATGCAAGAGACGGCGATGCCCGACTGGTTGCCGCCGTTCCAGCTCAGCAATTGATATACCTCCTCCGCCCGCTCCGGCTGCTCCCGCAGGATACGCAGGTAGAGGTAGACGTTGTCGGCGTGGTTGTCCACGGTAAGGATGTCCTTGTCGACGCCGCGGCGGTGCATCTCCTGGGAGCGGTCGAAGATGTAGTCCACCGCTGCCCGTGTCTCGTGGGGATCGAGGTCGAAGCGGCGCATCTTGTCGCCGCGGCCGGCGTACGCCAGGTGATAGACGCAAAGGCGGTCGATGCACTCGTCCTCCAACAGGTCGAAGATGGCTGGCAGCTCGCGGACGTTAAGGGCGTGCACGGTGAGGCGCAGGCCGGTGCGGAGGCCGGCGTCGCGGCAATAGCGAACGCCCGCCAGCGCCTGGCGGAAGGCCCCCTTCTTGCCGCGAATGCGGTCGTGAACCTCCTCGAGGCCGTCGATGCTCACCCCCACGTAGGAGAAGCCGGCGTCGCGGATGCGGCCGGCGACATCGGGAGTAATGAGGGTGCCGTTGGTAGAGAGGACGGTGCGGATGCCTTTGGCGGCGGCGTGGGCAGCCAACTGGAAGATGTCCTCTCGCATCAGCGGCTCGCCGCCGGAGAAGAGGAGAGTGGGCACGCCGAAGTCGGCCACGTCGTCGATGAGGCGCAGGCCCTCGGCGGTGGTGAGCTCGCCGGGCTGCGGCTTGTCCTTGGCGTCGGCGTAGCAGTGCATACAGTACAGATTGCAGATGCGGGTCAGATTCCAGACGACGATGGGCTTCTTGTCCGCAGAGTAGTGAAGCAGGTGGGCTGGCACCTTCGATGTGTGGCGGCCGTAGCGGAGGGCGTCGCCGGGGGTGACCGTTCCGTTCAGAATGCGCGAGACGCTGAGCATTGACCCACCTCCCCTTAGTAGGCCGCCGTGCGCACGGGCCGCGGCTCGTAGACGCAGAACGGCTCCTCGCCCAGATAGTTGCCGGTCATGCCGTAGGCGCGGGCCCGGCAGCCAGCACAGATGCGCTTGAACTCGCACAGGCCACACTTGCCCTCCAGCCGATCGGGGTCGCGCAGCGTCTGGAACACCTCCGAGCCCTCCCATATCGCCTGGAGGGGCTCCTCACGCACGCTGCCCGCCCGCAGGGGCAAGTAGCCGCAGGGGAAGACCTCCCCCTTGTGGGAGATGAAGCAGACGCCGGTCCCCGCTAGACAGCCCTTGGTCATGGTGTTCAGGCTACCCGGATGGCCGAGAGGGCGGCCGGCCGCCCGTTGACGGGTATGGCTGGGCGGCAGTTCTCGTTTTTCGGCGGCCAAGCGTTGCCGGACGATGCGGAAGTAGTGGGGGGCGCAGGTCGCCTTCAGCTCCAGCAAGCCCTCGCGGTCGCGCTCGTAGAGCCACTGGAGGACGCGCTCGTACTCCTGGGGGGCAATCATTTGCTCGTCGGCGATCTCCACGCCGCAGCCCACCGGCACCAAAAGGAAGATGTGCAGGGCGTCGGCTCCCAGCGAGCGGGCCAGCTCCAGCACGTCCGGCAGCTCATCGACGTTGTGGCGGGCGACGGTGGTGTTGATCTGGACGCTCATCCCCCGCGCCCGCAGTCGCTGGATACCGCGCAGCGCCTGCGCGAAGGAACCGGCCAGGGCGCGGAAGGTGTCGTGGGTGGTGGCGGTGGCGCCGTCCAGGCTCACCGCCACCCGCCGGATGCCGGCATCCACGATGCGGTCGGCCATGAGCTCATCGATTAGCGTGCCGTTGGTGGCCAGGGCGACGCGCAGGCCGCGGCTGGCGGCATAGCGGGCGATGGCGAAGATGTCCGGCCGCATCAGAGGCTCGCCTCCGGAGAGGACGAAGATGGGACTGGAGAAAGCGATGATCTGGTCGATGAGTGCTTTGGATTCAGCCGTGGTCAGGTCTTCAGGCACGAGCTGGTCGGCCACGTCGATGCGGCGGCAGTGGATGCAGCGTAGGTTGCAGCCGGCAGTGCTCTCCCAGAAGATGAGACGGGGCAGAAGCTGGCCGTCCCGCTTGTCCACCGCTAACCTCCCTCCCGCAGCCAGCGGGCCGCGTCCTTGGCGAAGTAGGTGAGGATCATGTCGGCGCCCGCCCGCCTGATGGCCGTGAGCATCTCCAGGGCCGCCGCCCGCTCGTCGATCCAGCCGCGCTGGGCAGCCGCCTTCACCAGGGAGTACTCGCCGCTGACGTTGTAGGCGGCCAGCGGGTGGTCGAAGGCGTCGCGCACCCGGCGGATGACGTCTAGGTAGGCCAAGGCAGGCTTCACCATCACGATGTCCGCCCCCTCCTGGATGTCCAGCGCTACCTCTCGCAGGGCCTCGCGGGCGTTGGGCGGGTCCATCTGGTAACCGCGGCGGTCTCCGAAGGCAGGAGCAGAGTCGGCGGCGTCACGGAAGGGGCCATAGAAGGCCGAGGCGTACTTGGCGGCATAGGCCAGGATGGCGACCTGCGGGAAGCCGGCCTCGTCCAGGGCGGCGCGGATGGCGCCCACCTGGCCGTCCATCATGGCACTGGGGGCGACCACGTCGGCGCCAGCGACGGCGTGGGAGACAGCGACCCGCCCCAGGACGTCCAGCGTCTCGTCGTTAAGCACCTGGCCATCGCGGACGATGCCGCAGTGGCCATGGTCCGTGTACTCACAGAGGCAGACGTCGGTCATCACCACCAACTCCGGCACCACCGCCTTGATGGCCCGAACAGCCCGCTGGACGACGCCATCGTCGGCATAGGCTTCGCTGCCCTGCGCATCTTTGTAGGCCGGCAGGCCGAAGAGGATGACGGCCGGAATGCCCAGCGCAGCGACCGCTTCCGCCTCAGCGGGCAGCAGGTCCACCGGCCAGCGGTGGATGCCGGGCATGGAGGGGATTCCCTCCTTTGGCCCGCCGTGCACCACGAAGAGAGGATAGACAAGGTTATCGATGGCCAGACGCGTCTCCCGCACCAGCCGCCGCAGGTTGGCCAGGCGACGTAGGCGGCGAGGGCGCGCCAGAAGGCCGGCGCTGCCCTCGCGTAGCTCCGTCGTCTCAGAAGTCCAGCGGCCTGCCTCCACTTCTCCCTCCCCCTAGACCGCCGCTACGATGGCGTCCACCAGGCCCTCGATGGTGTGCTCACGGGCCACCACGTCCACGCGGATGCCCAGCTCCTGGGCGGTGCGCGCCGTCACCGGGCCGATGCAGGCCACCAGCATTCCAGCCAGGGCCTCCCCGGAGGCGCGCCCGCCGAGGGCGGCTGCCAGGTTCTTGACCGTCGACGAACTGGTGAAGGTCAGGATGTCGATCTTGCCGTCGGCCAAGATGGCTTGCAGGTCCCCGGAGGGCGCGGCCGTCGTCCGGTAGGCGACGACCTCGTCCACCAGGGCGCCCTTCTCGCACAGGCCCTCGCCCAGGGCCGGCCGCGCCTTGTCGGCGCGGGGAAGGAGGATCCGCTGGCCTCGCACATCTCCGATGCCGGCCGCAATCTCCTCGGCCACGTAGATCGACGGCACGAAGTCCACCCGGACGCCGTGATCCTGGAGGGCCTGGGCCGTGGCCGGCCCAATGGCAGCCACTCGCGGGCCGTCCAGGAGGCGCAGGTCGCTGCCTAGAGCGCGCAGCCGCTCGATCACGGCCTCCACACCGTTGGCGCTGGTGAAGATGATCCAGTCGTAAGCGGCGAGCTTGTCCAGGGCCTGATCCAGATTCGACCAGTCAGAGGGCGACGCGATGGCGATGGTCGGGAACTCCACCGGCTCGGCCCCCAGCTCCCGCAGGCGCTGAGAGAGCGCGCTGGCCTGCGGGCGGGCGCGGGTGACCAGCACCCGCTTGCCGAACAGCGGCCTTGTGTCGAACCAGCGGAGCTTCTCGCGCAGGCGCACCACTTCGCCCACCACCGTGACGGCCGGCGGCTGGAGGCCGGCCTCGCGCACCCGCCGGACGATGTCGGCCAGGGTGCCGGTCACGGTCTCCTGGCGAGGCTCGGTGCCCCAGCGGATGACGGCCACGGGCGTCTGGGGGTCGCGTCCGTGCTCCACGAGCTGCTCGACGATGGCAGCCAGGTTGCCGATGCCCATGAGGAAGACCAGGGTACCCACGCCGGTGGCCAGCTTCGCCCAGTCGATATCCGAACCGTCCTTAGTGGGGTCTTCGTGGCCGGTGACCACAGCGAAGGTGCTGGTGAGATCGCGGTGGGTCACCGGGATGCCGGCGTAGGCGGGCACGGCGATGGCGCTGGCGACGCCGGGCACCACCTGGAAGGGGACGCCGGCCTCGGCCAGAGCCTCCGCCTCTTCGCCGCCGCGGCCGAAGAGGAAAGGATCGCCTCCCTTGAGGCGCACCACTAGCTTGCCAGCGCGCGCCCTGTCCACCAGGAGAGCGTTGATCTCGCCCTGGGGGACGGGGTGCTTCCGGGGCGTCTTGCCCACGTCGATGATCTCGCAGCCCGAGGGTGCGTGCTCCAGCAACCGCTGGTTCACCAGGCGGTCGCAGACGATGACCTCTGCCTTCTCGAGGCAGGCGAGGCCCTTAACGGTGATGAGGCCGGGGTCGCCGGGACCGGCCCCCACCAGATAGACGATTCCCTTACTTGCCACCGACCGCTCCCTGGAGCAGCTCGCGGGCGCCGTGGCCCAGGAGTTGCTCCGCCAGGCGCCGGCCCAGAGCCTCGGGTTGGGAGACCGGGCCCGTCACACTGCCGCGAATGCAACTGCCGCTCGTAGGGTCAGCCACCACGCCGCTGAGGCAGACGCACCCGTTAGCGACCTCGCCGTAGGCAGCGATGGGCACAGAGCAGCCGCCGCCCAGAGCCGCCAGGAAGCCGCGCTCCGCCAGCACCGCCTGTTCGGTGGCGCGGTGGTTGAGAGGCTCAACCCGGCGGATGATCTCCTGGTCGTCCTCCTGCACCTCGATGGCCAAGGCGCCCTGTCCCACAGCGGGCAGCATCACCTCCATGGACAGGTACTGGGTGATCAGGTGGTCGCGGCCGAGGCGGATGAGGCCGGCGGCGGCCAGGATCACGGCATCGTACTGGCGGTCGTGCAGCTTGCGCAGGCGAGTGTCCACATTGCCCCGGATGTCGCGCACCGTCAGGTCCGGCCGGTAGCGCAGGATCTGGGCCTGCCGCCCAAGGCTGCTCGTCCCCACGACTGACCCCTCAGGCAGGGAATCTAGGCTGCAATCCAGCCGCGATATCAAGACGTCGCGGGCGTCCTCGCGGGGCAGGACGGCGGCAATCCTCAGGCCCGGCGGCAGTTCGGTGGGCATGTCCTTCAGGCTGTGCACGGCCAAGTCGATCTCACCGGCCAGGAGTCTCTCTTCTAGCGCCCGCACGAACACTCCCTGGCCACCCAGGGTGACGAGGCTGACGTCGCGGTCGATGTCGCCCTGGGTCTTGATCTCCTTGGTGAGCCAGACGCCGTCCGAATGGCGGGCAGCCAGCTCGCCCTGGACGATACGGCACTGAGCCCGGGCCAGCAGGCTGCCCCGAGTGCCGATGGTGAAGCTACGCCGTCCGTTCATGTTCGCAGACAGATACTGATGCCAGCCCGAGCGCGTCCGGAGTACTCTTAGTGATCGCCGTTGCGGCCGTTCTTGCCATTGCCGCCCTCCAGGGCGAAAAGCTCACGCAGGGCCAGCGCGTAGAGATGCCCATCGTGCCCGTTGGCGCGTTCCTTGAGGTTGACGGTCGGAACATGAAGGAGCTTATTGACGATCCTTTGCGACAACGCCTCAACGACGGCCTGCTGCCTTTCGGTGAGGGAGCCCAGCCGCCGCAGCGCCTGCTGCAGCTCTGTTTGACGGATGTCGTGGGCCCAGTCCCGCAGTTCAGTGACGGTGGGCAGCACGTGCAGGGACTGGAGCCAGGCCATGAAGTCGGCCAGCTCCTCCCGCACGATTGCCTCCACCTTGGGGATCTCCCCCCGGCGCCGCTGGCGGTTGGCCTCGGCCACCCGCTCCAGGTCGTCAATGTCGTACAGGTGGACGTTCTCCGACTGACCCGCCGCGGGGTCCACATCCCGAGGGACGGCAATGTCGATGATGAGGAGGGGCCGATAGCCACGCCATTCCATGGCCTGCTCCACAGCCTCGCGCCGGATGACAGGGTGAGGCGCCGAAGTGGAGCTAATGACGATGTCGGCGTGCGACAGGGCTTGAGCCACCCGGTTGAAGGCCAGGACGCGCCCGTTGCACCAGCGGGCGATGGCCTCGGCCTTGCGGCGAGTGCGGTTGATGATGGTGACCTCCGTGACGCCGCTGTCCACCAGGTTCTTGAGGGTCTGCTCGCTGGTCTCGCCGGCTCCCACTACCAGTGCGCGGCAGTCCGTGAGATCGCCGAAGACGTTGCGGGCCAGCTCCACAGCCGCGTAGCTGACCGAGACGCCGTTGCGGCTGATGGCGGTCTCGGTTCGAGCGCGCTTGCCGACGCTGATGCTCTTGCGGAAGAGCTTACCCAGTAGCGGGCCTGCCGCTTTGCAGGCGCTGGCCTGGTGGTAGGCATCGCGCACCTGCCCCAGGACCTCGTGCTCGCCGACGATCATCGAATCGATGCCGGCGGCCACCCGGAAGAGATGAGCGACCGCCTCTTCGTTAGCGTAGACGTAGGTATGGCCCTCCAACTCGGCGATGGGTAGCTTTCCGTGGCCAGCCAGGAAGCCCACCAGCGCCTCTCGGCCGGCATGGATGTCTTCAACCAGGGCATACAGCTCGGTGCGGTTGCAGGTGGAGAGGAGGACGGCCTCCTGACACGACGGATCGCTATTGGTGCGGCGCTCGGCCAGGGAGGTCAGTGCCCCGTGCAGGTGGGCGCCGCTGAAGGCCAGCTTCTCCCGCACCTCGACGGGGGCAGTACGGTGGTTCAGGCCCACCACCAGGATATTCATCGCCTCGCGCTCCCGTTGGTGCGCGCGAGATGCGCTGCCAGAAGCTCACCGGCCAAGCGCCGCGCCTCGTCCTCTCGGCCGTCGCGTAGTAGGGCCAGCGCTTCGGAGCCAACCAGGTCGTGCCAGAAGCAGGCGCGGACGCCTTCGGGCAGCTCACGGGCCACGCGATCCCGCAGACCACCCGCCAGCTCTAGGAAGGCGGCGTATTCCGGCCCAAAGGCCCGCTCCAGTTCGCGGCGCAGGTTGGCGGCAAGGGCGGGGCTCTGCCCGCCGGTCGACACGCCGATGACCAGATCGCCGCGACGTAGGGTGGAGGGCACGATGAAGTTGCAGTGGTCGGGGTCATCCACCACGTTGATAAGGGTGCCCCCGGCCTCGGCTTCCTGCCATACGGCCCGGTTGACCGCGGGATCGTTGGTGGTCGCTATGACGAGGAACGCGCCTTTCAGGTCGCCTGGCTGGTAGCCACGCGAGAGGTGCTGGATGTGGCCCAGGCGTTGGAGGCGCGCCAAACCGTCGTTCAGGCGAGGGCTAATGACCACCATCTGCTGGGCGCCGGCCTCCAGGAGCGACCCCACCTTGCGGCAAGCGACCTCGCCGCCGCCCACCACTACACAGCGCCGCTCCGCCAGCCAGACTAGATTGATGGGATAGGACCTCACGCTCATTCTGTCCTGAGATGTACTCGGCTCGGCCAGGGGGCCATCTGTGCCTACTGTCACAATATGGCAGGACCATCTCCAAAACTACCGGGAAAAGTGAAAAAATTATATAATACCTGGGCGAATCCTTAGCAAATCTCTCAAATCTCATATGCGGCCAAGGTCAGA
>Ga0315293_10006797_pt1 | contig 10662 bp, 6 predicted proteins | sample YL17G13_20_MG_FD_203071 | JGI IMG/M metagenome (GOLD analysis project Ga0315293, IMG submission 203071) | Sediment microbial communities from Yellowstone Lake, YNP, Wyoming, USA - YL17G13_20 | ecosystem: Environmental > Aquatic > Freshwater > Lake > Sediment | place: USA: Wyoming | collected... | reverse complement strand
GAAACCAACTGCTTGTGACCATCACGGCTATGCGTGCCATTGCCCTCGGCGTCGACGAACTCATGCTGGGCACGGTGAAATCCGACTGTACGCACCTGGATGGCACTTCCGCCTTCATCCAGGCCATAGACGCCCTCATGCGATATCAAGAGGGCCACATGCAGGTTGTTGCCCCGGCAATCGGTATGACCAGTGCCGAGTTGATCCGAGCATCCGGGATTGACATGTCTGTTCTGGCCTGGTGCCATTCCTGTCACACCTCGAACGTTGCCTGTGGCATGTGTCGCGGGTGCAACAAGCACCGCGATGTCCTGGCGGAGTTGGGCCATGAACCATATTAGGCTTGCAAGCCCAACGCTGAGGTTCCCGCGTGTCCCTCTTGACAGGTTTGTGCTCCCAACCGTCGGTGTGGAGTATCTTCCGATCCCTGAGAATGCTGATCTTCGGGGATTCCTTGATGTGCTTCATGCCAGAGAGTCGAGGCGGGAGTTCGTTCGTGCGCCTGAGGACAGAGACGTTTCCGACCTGCTGTGGCATGCCTTTAAGACCAAGCAGAGAAGGCGCAACGACGATGGCTACAGGTGGGAGCACCGGCCAGCCCCATCAGCCGGCGGCTTGCATCCAATCAGTGTTCTTGTGATGAACCGACCGCCGCAACGAGACGCGGTCTTTCTGTATGACCCGATTGCCCATGCTTTGGGTCGGATTGAGCCCGTGAACCGCGATGTGGTGTTGTCGTTCTTCAGTGCAGTGAACTCCGTCCTGCCGGTAGGTGAGGCCGCCATTGTGTGGTTTGTTGCGGACTTCCGTCTGACGCTCTCCAAGTACGAGAATGGTGAAAGTCTTGTCTGGCGTGATGCCGGAGCTCTCGGCGCAACCGTCGAACTGGTTGCGGAGGCGCTGGAGCTAAGCAGTTGCGCCATCGGAATCACGGGCGAACCTTTCGTCGCTCAGATCACAGGCAACGTCCCAATGCTGGAGGGCGTCGGGGGTTGTCTCATCGGCAAGCGGCCCATCGCGAGAGAGTCACTGCCGCCAATTTCTGCAAGCCGCACTTCCGCCCGAAGGCAATCTCGCGGACCAGTCCAGACGGGCGACAGGCGGTTGCGCTAGTCCCGCCTAACGAGAGGACTGGGCTGCCCCCGCCTTCTGCAGCAAGCCCGTTAGCGTTTCGTCAAGCTCTCTCTTGGCGACGGCCACTTGGTCTGACCTCCACCGCTAACGGGCCGCTGGACGCAGGCGACACAGGCCCGGGCCATGATCGCGATGACCTCGCGGCGACGGTCGTCAGGGGCCAAGGCGGGACGTTTGGGCGGGGTGTGACATGACACGCAGGCACTCCTTCCAGCAACAGGACAAGGCGTCACTCCCACCTATGTCTTTTTGCGGAAGGGGTCTGATCTTTGCGTGGGATGTTGGGAACCTGGGGCTCCGGGTACGTTTCGAATGCCACGCCAACCAGAATGGTCCGATAGCACCTCACAGATTTCGATTGCCAACACGGCGGGATTATGGGAACATGGTCGAGTGGGATAAACAGAGGAGCCCAATTATGCCGAACATGCCATCGTTCTGGAGTGCCTTTGAGGAGCCTATCGGCCAATCGAGCTCAACTGTGTTTGGGAAGGCCAAGACCGCTACGCGTGAGCAGATCGCTCCGTCACCTTCTTACCTCGCTGGCGATACCAAAACCATCACGAGAACTCGTGAAGCGGACGACATGGGTCCTCCAATCTCCATCTTCTCGGCTGTGCCACATACGGCTGCAGCCGAAGTCAGGACTCAGACGGAAACAAGGGAAGAACCAGATCAGGAACCGGTCCATCCTGGCTTTTCTATCCTTCCATTTCTGGCGACCCCGAAAACGAAGACACAGACGTTGCAACGCGAAGAACCGGAACAAGATGAAACCTCGCGTGGCCACGCTGTGATTCCACTGGATGGTATACTTGTGTGAAACCGTTGCCCGTCGTTCTGACGAATTCTGGGGATGCCACGTCTGATTATCTCTGTGAGCGCCTGGCGCACGCAGGAATCCACCATCACCGCATCGACACAGACGTGTTGCCACAAGTCGCCACACTGGAAATGGGTAGCAACGATCTCCGGCTGTGGTGGCGCGATTCGGCTCTTCGCCCAGCGGATATATCCACGCTTATTCTCCGTCGGCCTAAGCCCTTCGGGCCACAGATTCAAGGAGACCCGCACCAACAACGGCACGCCTCGGGAGAGTGGGCGGAGGCAATCGAGGGTTTTCTGGCCAACATCCCCTACGAACATTGGATCAACCACCCCAGCCGTAACTTCAATGCATCACATAAGGTGGAGCAACTGATACGGGCACGCAAGGCGGGACTTTATTCGCCTCCATGGCTCGTGACGTCAACACCTGAAGCCGCAAGAGTATTTCTGAGGACACACGGCCCCCAACTGGTCGCTAAGCCATTGGCTAGCGGATACATCGAACGCGACAGGCCGGAAGACGACACTCAAATCTATACAAGTGCGATTAGTGTGGCTCAGCAGGACCTCATCGAAAGGCTCCCGGGCTGTCCAGTGCTCTTCCAAGAGCTTGTGGCCAAGAAGATCGATGTTCGCCTGATTGTCGTCGATAATCAGATGACGGCGGTCGGCTTGGAGGCCAAGGACACAGGAGGCTGTCAGCGCCTGGATATTCGCCGCAATGAAATGCGGGATGTTGCTTATAGCGGGGTCAACGTGCCTACAAGCGTGGCGGACGGTGTCCTCCGCATGATGCATGGTTATAAACTGCGTTTTGGAGCGTTCGATTTTGCCATTGACCAGAACGACCAGTGGGTATTCTTTGAACTGAATCCCAACGGGCAGTGGGCCTGGCTAGACCTCGAAGGCGATGCCGATGTGGGCCAGATGTTCGTAAACGCGGCTCGGAGGGCACAATGACAAACGATGCTCCACGAAGAACCACATCCGTGGCTGAGCGGGTCGAAACCGCAGCAAGATGGGTGGCGTACCGCATTACATACTTGATTCTCGCCGTCTTAAATCAAGGGCATACCCTTGATGAAGTGATTGATGGCAGAATGAAACACGACAGCGCCGAGCCACTTCCAGACCTTGCCTCGGTAGGTGATGCACACATTGCCGTGGAGGAAGCACGCCGGGCGCAGCAGGACGAAGAGCAACGACGGACGATCATTGATGATAAAAGCAAGATATTGCTTACCATAAGTGCGTTGCTGCTTGCCGCCAACGCAGCATTGCTTCCTCACGTTCGTTTTCGCTGGGCCTGCCTTGTTCCGCTCATTCCTGTCATCTCCGCGGTTTTCCTGATCTTGATGTATTTTCGTACCTACAAGAAGCGTGTCATAGACTGGAGCAGCGTGAAGTGGTCCGGGAGCCACGATGATATAGCGCGTGACCTTGCAGCAGAATACTTCAAGTGCGCCGCAGACTTGGGGCCGATCAATAATTTCCGAGTTGGCATTCAACGCGCCGCCCGGCGCGCCGTCGTGCTTGCCGTTGTCCTAATGCTTCCCTCTCTCATTGTGGCTGCCTTCGGCAACCCGAAGGAGAGTTCGCTTGCAGAGGAAATCGAGCAGAATGCCGAGCTACACTCTCTTCTTCGAGGCCCCGCTGGTCCGGCCGGCCCGGAAGGGCCAGTCGGGCCAATGGGACCTCCTGGACCGCAGGGCGCCCAAGGCCCCACTGAACTACAAGGTCCACCTGGCCTCCCAAGACCTGAGGGTGAGCCGGACCCACCTGGCGATGCAGAATCCACCCCGCCAAAGAGGTGAATGCACATGTGGCTGAAGGCGTTCGGCAAGGTGCTATCCAGAGTGCTCTTCAGACACGCGTGGTTATCATCTCGGGTGGAATCGGAGCCACTTGTCAGACACCTGAGGGCTGCCGTCAAGGAATCGTGGGAGCGCCAAGATCGTCCATTTCAGCTTGCGACCGCGGACAATGAGGAACACGAAGTTGAGTACAGGCTGCCCACGGTCTTGGAGAATCGCAACACACTATACGTTGCGTGCATTGTGTTGGGCGCAGGAGTGTTCTTGGCCCTGAACCGGGTCTTCAATGTCCATCCCTACGATCTGCAGCTCGGCACGGTGCCTGCCTTTGTTACCTCCGTGATTGCGATCGGCTTGCCGCTTGTGACTGCATTTGGGGCTTTTCGCAGAAGCGGCCGATGGGCTGAGGAGTATCTTTTCAGAACAACACATTTGGGATGGTTCACGCGCGTAACTTGCGTAGCGGCTGGCCTGAGCTTGCTGAGCGTTGCGGTGTCTCCGCTCGGAACTCGTGACGCTTGGGCATCACGTGGTATATCCGTGCTAATGGGTGGTGCTTGGGGTCTTGCTGTGGCAACGTTGGTCTATCTGACCGCCATCGTGCTTGAGATCATCCACTGCTCGCGAAGCCCAGATTTCGCGTGCGCTGCATCCGCTAACATGTTGTCAGAGAAACTGCTCAATGGCTTCCTGCGGAACGCCTACTTGGCGGCTTTTCTTCGAGCCCACCAAGATCATTTGGAGCAGTTTTGCAGGGGCCTGGAGCATGTGGATGGCCCCGACGAATATATGGCGGTCTATTACCGTGCGGATGATCAGAATCAGAAGTACGAGAAACTGAAGGTTCGGCTACGGAGATTCTTAATCGAAAGACAATTCCTGGACTATCACCTCCCCAGCCTCAAGAAACTTGACAGGCTGATGGGGCAGGCAAGTTCACACCTTTGCCTAACCCCTCACCACTGGACCCGAACCGCTGATGGGTGTGGGGCCAACATCGGGTTGCTCCTGCCCCTTCCCACCGAACCGGTCAGCCCCAAAACGGGATGGTTTCAGCCGCGTTGGGACTTCTGCCCAGGCGTCAGCAGGCATTCGCAAGAAGACCTGCAAAACTTGTTTCTCCACGAGATTTCGTCCCGGTTGGCGGAATTTGACACAGGCGGCTACCGACTGCATCTGGCCGCCGTGGGGCGCGCGGCCAGAGAATTCGCCGCACTCTGGGCAGATCTGGAGGTGAGGCGCCAGTTCCGACCCGGCTTGGAGAAACCCAGAGACCGTGCGAGCCATGAAGGGATATCTTTGGGCGAAGTGTACGAGTGGCTCTGGCTTAACGTGCGGCTGCTAAAACAGATTCTGCATCACGCTCCTCAAGTGGAACGGACACCCTACCTGGAAACCAAGGCCTTTGTGGGTTGCCACCAAGACGCTTATCAAGACCTGCTGGAAGCGTGTGTGCGCCTTGGAAATGCGGAGATGTTTGGCTTGCTTCTTCGCCTCCTACCCTACTTCTATAACGCTGTCGGCAGTTTTTGCAGTTCGGAAAACAAGAGATGTGGAGGTACCACCGACGCCCTTGGTGAACTGCGGGAGATGCGGGCGAAGTGGGGTCTTGTATACGAGATGCCATCGGCATTTTTGCGCGACCTGCCTCCTGATCTTGAGCCAGCCGGACGTTGGCGGTTTCTGCTGTTCCTGCACCAATTCGCCTGTATTTGGATTCGCAAGGCCAAGGAGACCGGCGACGGCGCGCTGGTGGACAACCTTGCTGAAGGAGTCGCCAAAGTGATGGAAACGGACGCAGAATGGCGCGAACACCAGGAAGCGCCCCCTGAAGCTGACGTCCTTATGGCCCGTCACTGGTTGATCCTCGGCGAGTCTCTGCGCGAAGCGTTGAGCGAAGAGGCTGAGACTCCAGCAGACTTGCTTGAGGAACTGACGCCCGAGTTTCTTCAGAAGCAGGAAGCCGGACAGTTGCTCAGATTCTACGCCAACCATAGACGAGTTGATGAGTGGGAGCGTGGCTTCGAAGATTTGCGCCCCGAATTGTCAATCCCGATGCGTCCACTCGGAGGTGGTGGCGTGGGCGAGACAAGATGGGTACCACAGCACGAGGAGGAGATGCGCCTCGCTTTCGTGTGGCTTCTCCTTATGTGCCCGGAACCAACGAAGCCTCTACAGCCGTTGCCGGTTGACCTCACAGGTGTCCCAATCCGAAGCGACATGGAGAAGATTATTAAGCGGTTCCCGCACGACTCACGGGGGCACCGTCTACGGCGACTACCGGCTGAGGGACAAAAGCACTGGATCGAAGAGTGGCTGGAAAAATGCGCGGAGGAGGCAGCGGCCAAGAAAGCCCAGGCCATTGCCGATGCTCCAATAGACCCGGAAAGGGAAAAGAAGTTTCAGGGCGAGTTTCGACAGAACTTCAACGGGAGCCTTGTGCTCACCCAGTTCCTTGTGGATGTAGGCAAGTGCCAAGTACAGGATGACTTGGAGGCGCTGAAACCCAAGACATTGGTGCCCAAGGACTGCGTAATTGCAGGACCGCACGCAGTGGGCAATACGCTTGGTGACCACTTCGGAAGACGCTATGGGCACGGTCTCGATCTGGAATTTGTGAGAACCCTACTGAGCGTCGAAGAGGCGCCCAAGGAGATGCTTCCGGACTGCGATAAGGGCATCCGCAGGGCGGCAGACTGGCTTCAGCAGCGGGCCTGCGCCGGCAACGACAGCCTCATATGTGTCCTCGGGCGGGCTCACGTTGACAGTCTATTCTTAAACAGCGAGGACTTCATTCCCGCGTGGAAAGAGGCCGTTGGGGTTGAGGGGTTTGAGGGGCGTTTCAAGGGGTTCCCTGTCTGGCACGGAATGCTCAATGAGGAAGCCAAGGTTCTAGCCATTGACCTCCGAGACTCGCGCGCACTATGCGTGCAGCCGCGCGCCCTGAGCGGAGACTGGGCAGACGTCCATTTGCGTGAACTTTCCACAGAGGAACTCGATGCGATCAAGAAGGCCCGCGAAGACCAAGGTAAACGGTTCGATGAACTCCGCGAAAAGCAGAATTGCGTTGCTGACATCACTGTCTACGCCGGATTCCAGCCGCCCGAGCCGCAGCAAGTCATGGTCATCTCCATCCAACAGGGAGAGGAGGACAGTCAGGCTGGGGCAAAAGCGACGGAGAATCCATCCAAGGACGAACGCGCCTAGGACCGCTGGACACTAGGGGATCCCGTCCGACCTCAGAGGCATGGCTTGTGCCTTTGTCGCAGTGTCCTCATCGCTCTGCGTGGCAGTTGGGTTTCTACTTGAACGGGCGAGAGGGACAAGAGTCTGAGAGGAATTGGCCAACAGTGCCTCAAGCGTGCGCTCGTTCGCATGAAAGTCTTACGATGCGATGGCGAGGTCGGCGTCTGAGCAATTGCCGAAAGACGCGTTACGTGTCATCGCGCGGTTCGTCAAAACCAACAGTACGCACAAGACCCGAGCATCACTTCCTGAATTCCACAACGTGCGTCGAAGCAGCCGACAAAAGAGAGCGGTTACCGTGTAATCTTTGCCTCTCGCAGCTCGGGGAAGTTGTCCCTTAGCATCAGCCACAGACGCCTCGCCCGCAAGGTCGAGGCAATATCCCAGCATGTCTTGAGGACGGTGATCTGCCGCCGAATACGTTCACGCCTTGCTGCCGGTACAGGGCAAAACATCGTGGTTCGTCCCGGATCTATCTGGAACGGATTCCACGGGCGCTTCTTGCGGTGATAGGCTACCCGTCCTGTCTGAGGATCCCTATAGATGACAACAGCCTTATTGATCGCCTTGTTGATGGTTCGTGCGTATTCCGCCAACACGCCACACAACAACACCAGCGGATCTAGACCGACATCCTCAATGTCTTTCCACCGCTTCACCGCCGACTTCCTCGTGGTTCTGCAGCGGGCGTTTCGGTACAAGCCGCGAATCAGTGGTCGGCCCGACCGGAGAGCCTCCCGGACTTGCGGCCCTATCTCTTCGGTCATCCCCTTGAAACGGCCATCTGGTCGACATCGTTTGGTAGGGAAAAAGTGGTTGTACACAGCCAAAACCTCGTCCCGCATCTCAGGTAAGTAGCGGGCCACTTGAGGATAAACTTCGCGCAATTTGTGTCGACAAAACTCACGGAAAGCAGCGATCCGTTCCCGCTCGTTCTCATCCACAAGGCGCGCGTGAGCCCAGAAGAAAGGCCCTACTCTCTCAGCAAGATTCATGAACTCTTCACTTGCCTCTTCCAGCCCGTCACGCTTGGCACACTTAGCCACAGCGCTCTTCCCAGCACACTCCAGAGGAACTGCCTGCAGGCAGAGAAACAGCCGAAGAAGCAGTTTCTCGACAAACCGTTCCAGCGCGTAGGGACCATCGGACGCACCGCCCTCCGAACCCGCCGAGTACTTGGCCGCGAAGAAATAGAGGAACGTGTCATCATCGGGACCGAACAGAAACAAACGACACAGGAGCAGCGCGAACACTTCCTCGAGGCGCTCAACCATTCTCTCATCATCGACGCCAAACATGCCGCCCTTCCCTCGCTTCTGCTTCCGAAGCGCCTCAAAAATCAGATGAAACGATTCGTGCAAGTAGTCGACGAAACTGGCCACATGAAGAACATGTGGCACATCCACATCCAAGCATGCAAGCTTCGCTTGTGTTCCGAATGACCCCGAGAACGAACGAGCACCCGGTCCAAAGCCGATGCGGGTCACAGCCCCTACCGTATCGCGCGCCACACCAGCTTCTGGGCCATATATGTAACGTCGAAATACACCTAGACCACACTTAAGTGGCGCATCCCCGGCCAGGAGCACTTGGTTCAAGCCTCCGCGAAAATCAATAGCCATGTCGCGAATAGGAGACTCTGGGTGCGCCTTCAAAACGCGATGTGTAACAGCATTATGAATCGCCTCGACAATGCGCGCAATCTGATCCACCCTCGAGGTGTCCAACCCGTCAACGCACATCCCCTTAGGCAAACCTAGCTCCTCTGTCCTCGCCCGAGGGAGATCATCGGTAAGCACTCTGTGAAGTGTTGCGAACATGTCATACATATCAAGAACACTTTCAAACAAGAATGGATCCGCTAAAAGCGTCGCAAAATTAAGGTATAGATACTCGATCGTCCTCCAGAGAGTCACTGGCGATCCCACTCGGCGAAAACTCCGCCTCAACTCACCGAAGTCCAAGCGCCCAGGACGCGTTCCGGGTTTCCGTGACAGGTAAGCCTGCAGCCGTTCGTTTCCAGGATCGGTCAGGAAACACAGGCGCTTCTGAAGTTCAGGGAGCATCACGCTGAGCGGCGAAAAGTGTGGCTCGATTACTTCGCCGACAACCATTGCGGTCGTTTCGGCGATACGCGGCACAGGGATACTCATGTACGTCGAGATGTCGATAACATCGCGCCCGGTGTCGCCATTCTCGGTCTTCTGCCCGAACGTCCGTAGATTGTTTCGAACTATTTGCAGTACATCCGGGAGCCCGAGCAACGGGCCCGCCGTCTCTGTGGGTGACGTACCGTATGAGAGCACAAGATCGGCCGTCCCCGCGTGGCAGCGGAAGTACGTCCCCCTAGATGGCATGCCCGCCTTTGCTCCGCACACCAGTTCTTCGGGCCACCCGATAGCGCCTTCCTCGACGCGCAGACGGTGTCCTGGTGATATCTGAAATTGGGCCGATGCCTCCACAAAACCCCGGCAATGGCTGTAGTCCCCTCTTGCTAGGGTCCATGGAGACACAGAGAGAGAACTGCGCGTCCAAAGAAAGACGTGGTTATTCCGCAACATTTCAATATCAGATACCGGGTGCTGGCCCCGTTCCTGCCACCCAAGATAAACAGCAGCCTGATGGGCTTTACTTTGGCCAAGTATTTGCTTGAGGTGGCCGGACGGGTCTGCGTCAAAGACCTGACCAAACGTCAAGGACCGTATGGCGGCAACGAGCGTCATGGCTACCGAGTAGTTTGAGCAGAATGTTAGAATTCCTATCTCCTCCGGTCCTTGAAGGTCCAAGAAGACGCACTTCGTTGCACTGAGATCCTCCTTGCTTATCAAGACGGCCAGGTCTCTGTCGGTCGAAGGCGAGACCCTCCCGCGAAGAATATCCATGACCTGCCGAATCTTCAAAGCCATGGCCCTGAAGAGCGCCTGCTGAAAGAGAAGGCCTTGGCCAACAGAAGCCAAACCATCCATTTTGCACTTCGTAAAAACAGCAAGCGGCATGGATGTCTGAAAAGCGTGCTCCACAGGCGACCAGATACCCTCCGACTCCCTGTGCGGACTGCGCGGCTTGTCACCAAAAACCACATCGAGGTCACACACGGTTTCCCCGATGCCTTCAACTCCCAACGAGTCTGCCCTCGGGCAAAAGGCAAGACATACCTCTTCCACGGTGGTCCGTAGATCGCTCGTCAGGTCCTGAACCGGGTCGAAGTCGTCGAGCAAGACGACGGCAAGGTCATCTGCGTGGCCAAATGGAGAAAGGCAAACAGGGTTAAAGAGATACGCTGCAAGCGGAGTATCCGGCCCATCAAACCCGGCTTTCAGGAACATCTCAAAGTTTCCGCTGATACCCCAGCCATACTCGCAGCATGTGGACACCAATCTCCGAACCCCCCGGATAAAAAACTCAGGACCCTCCGTCTGGTCGACGGGCACCCTTCGCCTACTCCACTCCGCATCCGTGTAGCAAAGAAAGGCCACATAATCATGATACCGGATAACACTCTGGATCGAGTCATGTCGCCGAAGTGTTCCCATTTCTCAAGCGTCCCCTTCACCGCGCCGTGAAGGACCGTGCTGCCACCATGCCCTGCGGAACCGTGCCGTGTAGATCTCCATTCCTGGCGTTTCTCTGGCGTAATCCT
>Ga0315293_10006796_pt1 | contig 10662 bp, 24 predicted proteins | sample YL17G13_20_MG_FD_203071 | JGI IMG/M metagenome (GOLD analysis project Ga0315293, IMG submission 203071) | Sediment microbial communities from Yellowstone Lake, YNP, Wyoming, USA - YL17G13_20 | ecosystem: Environmental > Aquatic > Freshwater > Lake > Sediment | place: USA: Wyoming | collected... | reverse complement strand
GAGCATACCAATAAAAGACCTCGCCGCAATTCGCGAGCGGTCGCAACGGCAATGACCTTTTATGAAGCGGCGGCAATCAATCGCCCTAGGAGTTAGTAGTTATGAACATTCGAGTTAGCTCCTTACTTCTTGCGCCGCGAATGGCGCAGGGATGGGCGGAGCAAGTCATTTCATTGCTGGACCCGAATATCCAGCAAGCCGACATGCCGCACGGTATCCCGTGCGTCGAGCATCATACGGAATACCTGTATGACTGCGAGCAGCAACGAACACCGGGTGCGCCTTCATTGGCGGCAGTCGTGCGGATTCTCAACTTCGCACGACCCAATACCCGTATCCTGGTTCACTGCCACGCCGGTATGTCTCGCAGTCCGTCAATTGCTATGGGGCTATTGATTGCTCGGGGAATGCCGGCACGCGAGGCTATCCGCTTCGTCTTCTCCCAAAACCTCTACGACAATGAAGGTTTCTATATGAAACCTAACGAGCTCATTCTCCGCCACTTGGATCGGCGTCTCGGTCAAAACGGAACGCTCGTAACAATGTGTCGTGAGGAAATGATGCGATGAGCGACCCATTCCCCGAGATTGAATATCTCCGGGCGACATTCAAGCCCGGCGACTTTGTGGTCTATGAACGAAATGGAAGCGGCTTCAAGCATACCTGCATTGTTCAAGAGGTATCTAATGATGGGTGGGTATTGGATATCCACGCCGGAACTTGCTTCTCTCAATCCTTCCGATTGAGAGACGTGGTTCTATGGGAACACGGCAAGCGCAAAGGCAAGTAGAAAGACGAAGGGGCGGACGAGCAACCCTCCCGAAATGGCATCCACAAACGCATAGCGATGATACAAGGGTGCAAAGTTGGTGGCTCAATCCTGGGTAAGATTCTAAACTGCCCAATCTATTGAACGGTCTAAAGCGACGGATAATCGTTTATCATCTAGTGATGGTCGCGCGTAAGACGGGTGCAATCCCCGTATGATTATCCATCGCTTTAGTCTGCTCAAACATTAGCCCTCAACCAAAGGATATTATGCATCCGAATTTGCTGAAGTGGTTGGCAGCCTTCGACAAGGACTGTCAAGAGAATAGCAGCAAGCTATTCGTGGCTGGGCGACCGACTCATATCTATGAGTCACTGCTAATGCTCGGTGTGGAGCGCCCCAATGGGAGAGCCTTTTCCCCCGAGACTCTCACTGGTTGTGATTGCCAATGGATCGTGACGGAAGAGAGGCAGAACATTGCTCGTTGCGAAAAGGATATTCGCGACTGGCACGCCGGCTCTCCGAAGACTCTCGGAGTCACGTATCAGTGCCTGATCGACAAGAACAAGTATATCGAAGAAGCGCAGGATACCGCTGCGCTTTACGAAAGTCTTCACGCCAATCACGGCGAATACAATAGGCTGGCTCACGCTAGTCTAAAGATTCACCAAGTTATTGATAAGGTTCGCGCAGTTTGCCTACGAGACTTGCGCGGTCCCGTCAAGATTCATTCCGACGACCCCTGCCAAATGCCTATGACGCCAAAGGCATGGCGGATTCGGAACCAAGCGCAAGTCGCCCACGCTCAAGACTTGGCAACATTCCTGGTCAATGATCCGAAAGGTTGGTTCTAATGAACGAATTGATTGAGGAGGTGCTCAAAGCGGCTACTTACTCAATCGCTAACCATTGGATGTATAGGCGAGTCGAGCTCACTTATGAGCAGCGAGCCGCCGTCCAAGTTGCAATGTGTTTTTACCACGACCGATCTGTATCGGTCAAGAGAACATAATGGATCCGGTCTTCTACAATAAGGATGGTTCGCTAACCAAATACGCATTGGCGTGCGGATACGTGCAAAAGAAAGGCAACCGACAACTCTATCAGGAACATACCTGCTACCATGTCATCGTGGAGCTCGAGGGTAAGTTCTTGCGGGAATCAACTCACAGTTTGACGGAAGCTCGCAAAGCGTATCGCCGGATGGGAAAGAAGGGTAACTGATCGGTAGCGTCCTGTCTTTCCCCTGACTGTCAGTTCCTGGTCAATGACCCGAAAGGTTGGTTCTAATGATTGTCGAGATGCTGCTCCAAGCAGTATCGCTCACGACTGTAATCAGCATCGGCGTAGTCTCACGCTGGGAAAGAAGAGTATGACGGATCCTATTCGTCACGAACTGATCAGCTTCGAGACCAGAGCGGAAGCGGAAACCTTCAAGCTGGTTTTGAATCACACCTTCGCCACCTTCGCCTTTACGGAAGTGGAAATCGAAAAGAACGAAGTTTACGCGGTTATCGTCCATACCCGACGATTGCATTTGCCCAAGCGGGTGATTGCTTTCGTAATTGGATGGGCGAGCGCCACAACCCATCACCTTCAAAGCGATGAGGCAAAGGTGTTGGTGGAACGCAATACGGAATACGATCTGTATCTGTACCGCTAACCTGGCTGTCAGTCTTTACGGATTGACAGCCGGCGATAAAGAAAGGAATAAAGGTAAGAACTATGGATTCGCATCGAGACGTGTTCAAGGTATTGCATCCGAGGCTTCAGTTGTGGCTCGATGATTTTGATGAAGGGCTCGTGCGCTTCTCCGGACCAACCTATATCTACAACTCATTGGTGATGCTCGGTATCGAGCGTCCCAATAACCCGGAAGTTTCCGGAAGTCGTGGCTGCGATTGCCTCACGGTAATCTCCGAAGAGATGGAGAGCATTGTTCGACACGAGAGGGACATTCGCGACTGGAATTACCCCTCCTACGATTACCCCTCCTACGTCGTGCTAAAGCGTAACTCTATCGTGCAGTATCGCGAGTCAATCGCCCTTTACGAAGCGATGCATGCCTCTCACGCCGACTTCAATCACCGCGTCCATTTCGCATTGCGCAATTCTGGCAGCAATGAAATGCTCGGCAAGGTTCGTGCGGTTTGCCTGCGAGACTTGCGCTATGCCGCCAAGAACAATGGACAGGGGAGAATCGCCGCCAATCCCGACTATGGTAGGGAATTGGCAACCTTCCTGGTCAATGAACCTCAAGGATGGTGGTGAATGGATCCGATCTTCTACAATAAGGACGGCTCGCTAACCCGCTACGCATTGCTATGCGGGTACTAAAGAAAGGAAAAGTCTATGAAGAAAAGAATCGTCGTCTTCTCTACCAGCGACATTCAAACGTACGTGTCAGGTGACAGTCGTTTGAATCCGACAACGTACGTGTCAGGTGACAGTCCTTTGAATCCGACTCCTCCCAAGTTTCAATCCACTGGAGAATTGGAACGAGCTCTGTCACTCGGCTTTACCGTCTATGTTGTTAGCACCAGGAATAAACTTGGTGATGGCGACAAGTGGTGGTTTGACCAAGCCTTTCGCGTTCTATTGGCAACCACGCCGATAGATGATACTTGTGTTATGACGCCCGGACTACTGGTTCCGTGGCTCAAGCTGTATGAGGAATTGGGTATTCCCCTTCCCATCAAACGTCGTGACGCTGACGACCAAGAATGGCTCGAAGACCAATTGGAAGGACCGTTGCCGCAACTCTACGGATTCAATTCCTGGCTGGAGGCTAGGGATTATCTGATGTACGGAAACTATCCTCTGGATCTCGATACGGTTATCGTAACGGGCTCTGACTTCAGGAGACTCTACCCGTGAAGCAATGGGAGTATCTGGTCAAGACCAGTCAAAACGCCTGGGGTGAAGTTACTCAAAACTTACTCGATAACCTCGGAGAGAATGGTTGGGAGCTTGTCGGCGTTACTCATAGTGACACGACTCGTTACACAACCCTTTTCTTCAAGCGAGATAGGTTGGCAACTCGATGAAAAACACGCCGTTCGTTCTCACCGTTCCGCCGGCACACGCAATCAGTCGGCTTTCCCGAATCGAGGCTCACGATTTGAGCGTCGAGCAGGCAGAAAAGGTCCGCGAGATCGTCTGCAATCGGTGGATGGATTCAGTCTATTACCGGCTGAAGATTCCCGCCGCTCCTTTCCTTCAGGGCTATCAGGCTGACGGGCATCGCTCGTGGGCGCTGGTGGAGTTTTGGAGCGACGACGAAGCGGCAAAGCGCAACTTCGTGGATTATATCAATCAGCAATTGGGATTGCTGACTCGTGATCCCAATCGACACGTCCACGCAATCGGATGCTTCGCTGCATTCGATTGCAATACCAATCGCTATCCGCTTCGATGCGGAGAAGATTCGGGGGATAAGAGATGACCGTTTGGGAAGAGTTGGATGAATGGGTTTGGCTCGTGGCAATTTGCATTGTTGCCGGACTAACTATCGGCTGGGTCATTGCTTGAAGGGAAATGGATACCAATGTTCTGCGCTGGACATAGCATTCTCAACTGTCTGATCTGCGCCTGCAAACCTCTGCCAAAGGCAAAATGAACTTCAATAAATACACCGCGCTTTGGACTCTAACCGATCTCGTGATTGTGTTGGGGACCATTGGCATTCTCTGGATCTACTACTCCGAGTAAGAAGAAGAAATCAACTGGAAAATGGGTGACCGTGTATGTTACAGACTCTTTTCTCGTGCGGGTGATACCCGTGCAATTACAACTGGCTTGTTAGGATAGATTGATTCTAAGGCAGCCGCTTTTGGGTACGGGGAAATTATCCCCCGATGCAAGTTCGATTCTTGCTGGTGGCTCTAAGGTATTGTGTCTATAGCGAGTACACTAAAATGCAGATACGGCTTCCGAAAGGGCCTGTGCGTTTTCAACGCAATACCTTTTCATTCAAAAAGGACATACGATGGCTTTATTTTTCATTCTCAATGACGGTCATGAACTAACGTGGCACGTCAACTACAGTCTAAATGGCAATGCGGAGAAGTGGGCACTGGAAAAGAGACCGGAAATCTGGCAGAAAATCGAGCCAGAGAACGCTCCATACGCTTCTCCTAAACGGTATGTAGTGGGGGTAATGGCGGACGGTCACGAATTGGAATACCTCTTGCGAATCTTCAAGGGTCTTCCGGTAATGTCCACGTGCCATCCTCGATATGGTCGTGGGGTTACTTGGCGAGGCGACCTTGCGCAGTTCATTTACGATAATCTGCCGTGAGCGATATGGTTGGCGGTCCATTCAAAACCGCACTACTAAAGTGACATAACAATATGTCCTTGGAATTACTACGTTTAGCTTCAAAATTTGAAGAACTGTTAGAGCCTTATCGGGTCTGTTGGGTTCATTGCAATAAGAGAAATATGTGTCGAGTTTTCCCCAACAAAGAAATTGCATTAGAGTTTGCTTTGACGGTCAATGATCCTTTTGTTCAGCCAGCTTCTGAAATACTGCCGGATAGCAGAAAAAACGAGATTCGCAACGACATGACAGACCTTACCCGGCGTCAGAAGAAAAAAAAGGAAGAAGCGCCTTACCATTATCTCCAAGAGCCTGCACACATAGCTAGACCTAAACGCTAGCATATTGGGAATGACTTGCAACGGATAGCTCTTGTAGCGTCAATATCCGTCAGGTTGCTTTCTTCGGGTTCGAGTCCCGACATTCCCTCTGAGAGTAAAAACTACTTCGGTAAACGTTTGGGGTTCGACTCCCCAATAAGGATAAGGCGGTTCGAGTAAAATCCGAATTGTCGTATTCACTAACGACGGTTCGCAATGAGGTTCGACTCCTCATAGTTTTTACTCTCTCTATGTTAGGAGGCACGCAAATGGTGACGAAGACAGAATTGGATGCATTCAGCGACGAAGAGTTGTCTGATTTGCAGTCGCGAGTGTGGCTCGAAACGACGCGTCGCATCGAGAACAAGATCAAAGACGGAACCATTCCCCCTTTGAATGAGGAGGAAATGACGACGGCGAAGGTCAATACCATCGAAGCTATCAAGGCTTACAAGCTGCGCCGAAACTGCAACCTCGCTACCGCTTCGCGTGTGGTGAATAAGTTTTTGGGACGCTAACCGATGTTTTCAGTACAGGGCTACGCTCGGCTGGATGCAATGTTCGTCGCCTTTAGGGCTGAACGACTTGCTAAAGCCGAGAAGGAACAGCAAGGACTTGGTGGGGGATATGACGTATTCCCAAGCGAGGACGATATCGAACAGGAGTTTCTAGCTATCGTGTCTCGCAGCACCGAAAGAGAAATGGTTGCTATCAAACGCAATCAAGTCATTCGCGAGCGGCGGGAACTAGCCGAGGCTTCTGACCTGGCGGAACAAATCGATGAAGTAACCGCCGAAGGTTACGCGGACGCAAACGCTAGGGTTACTCGGGAAGACATAGCCAGACTAAGTTGTTATGACGACAACGAGCGCCGACCCGACAATTACTACCACGACAAAGCGAACTGCGACTGCCCGCTTTGCATCTTGGATGGTAGAGAATGCTGATAGCGGTTCAGCACAAAGCGACAACCTGTAAGGACGAGCAAGCCAGCTACGTCTATACAGTGGAAGATGATAGCGGTACGAGAGAAGTCAAATTCTCTATGCCGCTGACGACGGCAATTCAATTCAAATCCCTGACGCCTATCGCACTGCACCAAGCCTATCACAAGCAAGGTCGCGGGGTGGTGGCGCAGGTATTGAATGAATACTACGCCGCGCTAGCCAAAGACGGTAAGCGCGATGCCCGAGAGAAAGATACCTGGCTCTATCGTCGGTTCTTTCTCTACTAACTATAGTCCTGGGCACTGACTGTAAACTGCCCGGTTCTTTGACATTCAGGAGTTGAAGACTGCATTCTCGACGTTGTACGCGCATCGGGCTCCAATATATCTCGTCGTAATTCGTTAGAGGTTTGCAAAAACCTTTATCGGGTTCCCACAGATTGACGGACGCCCCAAGCCACGGCTCGGAGGGAATGCAGTCTTCAATATCTGACCGTTCAGGAATTGAAAACCAGGCAGTAGATACAAGCTAATTAGGAGACGAGGCTTAGCCAAGGTTTGACCGTGCCGGGAGTAATTACCCCGTCTCTCATTACCTTCAGACGCCCACGTCAATCTTCTATCTGGCTGCCTGGTTTTCAATCTCTGAACCTTCAACGAAACGGAACAATCCAAATGAACGATGTCAATTCGGATTCGGGTCACACGGTCGAGGAAATCAGCAAGCCCCGTAAGCCGCAAGGTTTTGCGGCAATGAGTCCGGCGCGGCGGCGAGAGATTGCTTCTCTCGGTGGAAAGAAGGCTCACGCTAATGGAACTGCACATGAGTTTCAGTCCGGTTCCGAACTGGCAAAGAACGCCGGTATCAAGGGCGGCTCGGCTCCGCGTATCAGTCGTGGTCGAAAGATTCCGGCTGCATTGCCCATCGACCTGATCAATGAGGATTACGCGAGCAAGGTCGCCTGAAAGAAAACCGCCAAACGTCAAACAACTAATCCCGATTACCTTGTAAGTGACTCTTGCAAGGTTATAGTCCGGCATTCAGACTGTCAGCATCGGGGAGTTACTTAGTTGGATCGGTTAGTCGTCGGCGTGTTCAGCCGAACGATATTACGCCGGTCAGTTACGTTGGCGTAGTCCTCGCGAGCAAGACTCTAAACTACTCGCATGTCCTGGGCAAGACATATTATAAACTACCCTCCTTCGGGAATTGAAAACTGCGTCTTCGACCCCATGTTTTTGTGGTGCTGCTTGCAGCGTCGGGGGCGCAGTTTTCAATCTCTGAACACAATACAAATGGGTGACTATGCTTGTATGTGATATGTGTCTCGACAAGAAGTTTCACAACCCGCCCTCTATGGTAAGACGTTTCGTTCAGTGCGAATGTTGTCATCATCTTTTCAGGTGCTCCGATATTCTTCAGAAGTATCTGAAACCCAAGATCAAGAAGAGGGCGGTCAAGCAGATTCCGGTAATGACTCGATTCAATATCAGTCGTTCATTGCCTCGTGATACTCGGTTCTAACAAAAGGAATATAATGAACAAGGGCGATGTTGTGCAGCTAAAGAGCGGCGGTCCCGCAATGACCGTGACGAACGTTCACGGGGATAACGTCTACGTTTCGTTCTTCGACGGATCGGGGGAGCTTGATGCGGCAACTCTTCCGGCAATGGCGCTAAAGCCGGCAAATGAAAAGCCTCGGCGCACGGTCAAGTCTGCCCCCCAAGCGACGTAAGGGAGCCTAAACTGACCAAACTCTAAAGCAAAAGGTTCCCACTTATCCTCGGAAAGTGGCAGCGTTTCTTCTGTTCTTTACTCTGCACTACACCGGGCATTCCGCTGCCAAAGTTACAATGACGGACGTATCGCGGTCGTAAGATTGCGAGATAGATAATCTCTCTGGAGAACGACCAACTAAATCCCTACGGCTGGGAATGCGAACCATAGCGGGATACTGGATAAGTCTATCACCGATAGATGAAGCTCGTATCAAAAAGGTTCGTGAGCTAATGAGAAGACCGAAGTATCATTAGTTTGTGGGAAGTCAAGTATCCCTTTGCCAGTGACAGTAAACCTCTAAATATACACGCAGGTGACGGACACCAAGCCGTCGCTTCTCTTGCCGAAAGCAGGGATAGATAAGCGCCCATCGTTTATCCGCTAAGCCGTGGTCGAGGTCCAATCACAAAGGTATTAGGTTGAGAGAGGGGGTGGACGCCCTAAAGGTGTAGTGCAGAGTAAAGCATCGAAGAATCAATAATCTAAGAATCTAAACAAGGGAGCCTCAAAATGAAGTTCATTTTTTCTGTCTGCGCGGTTGCCGGTCTCTACTTCGTCCTGAATCACTTTCACAGCTTACACCATTCGGTTGTGGGTAGTGTTTTCGGACTCACGTTTACGTGGTTTCACGTCCTCTTCTTTGGAGGGGCGGGCGCCTTTCTGGCTGCCGGGCTCAAGTAAGGTGAGAATCTCTTTATCGAAATACTTGTTCATATCCCTCGCGCTCCTCGCGGTCTGCTTGCTGATTCCGACATACAGTCAGTTCTGTCCCAACAGCAGATATAATCTGGAAAAGAAAGCTGCCAAAACCTGTCACGATAAAGGCGGGTTGGTCGCGGACGGTCAGTGTATTCTGGCTTTCCCTCTGGATTGAAAGACTTGTGTGTGTTCTCGCATGCAATTGGATGAGCGAATAGAGATAGCTGGGTATGTAGCGCGGAACGGTATAAGTAGGGTTCAACTCCCTACCCGCGCTCTAAAGAAAGGGGACAATTCAATGCCTAATGATAATGAGCCGCATAGAGTTATCTACCTACATTGTGGTAGATATACTACTCGCGTCTTCGGTGATGCTTTAGTGGCAAAATCGTTTGCATCGGATTATCCCGGTGCTACAATACAGCCCGCGAGCGAAGCGCCAAACTATCCTAATCGACCCAATAAACTAATGGATAATGCCCGCATGGGCGAGCGAGTGCCTTGCAAGTGTGGCAAAGGCAATCGGCTGCGAAGCCAAGAACATTGCTACCTGTGCTGCAATGCACAGAGAAAGAATAAGGAAAGCAAATGAATCAAATTACTAATTGGTGCATCACCGCTAACCCTTGGGTGGCACCGGAAGCACGTGGCAACCCTATGGTTATGGGAGAAGCTAATGTGTCCGGTCTGACTGACGGACAGGTCAAGCCCATTTGCACGAGCGCTATTCGCAAGGTCAATGGTCGAATCATTATGACGAAAAGCGGAAGCATCTATTCCCTGGTTGGAGAACCCAACGAGCGCTTTATGGAGTTTCTGGCAGACAAGGGTTTGGAGTATAACTCCGCCCGCCCCCTGGATTGTATGCTGGGAGCATTCATTCGGGTGGAAGCGTGAGAACGCCGCTCGGTGGTTACATCGTCTTCGATTACCGGCACTGCCCGCTGGCAAAAGAAGGTGCAGAGATTCCCCGAGAGTATCACAAAGAAAGTGGAGAGGGTAAACGTCCTTTCTTCTTTTGTCCCGTTGAGGGATGCGGAACGGTGCTCGGACAGTTGCGAGGCTTTCCCCTGGCATATTCTCCCGGCTTCGCTACCGAAATCGAAGCGCGGACAGCCGCAATCGAATGGGAAACGCGAGGCAAGATTCAAATCGACACTTATAACCGAGACGCTCATCACGAAATGAATAAGTTGTTCGAGGACTTCGACCTGGATGAGTTAGCGGACAATGCAGGACTCTATTGGCGCTGAAGGAGAAGTGTATGAGAAATCCAGCTTGGGGATGGGATGCCAAGGACGCGGCGTGGAATATTGCTTATGACAAGGCAATGGAACACGCTGACGCCGTTTGCATCGCTGCCGGTTTGAAGAAGGATACGCTGGAATGGTATGAAGCGTGGGAGGCGGCAAGGAAAGAATATCCAATGCCGAGTCTAATCTAATGCTAACCTTTTTCCTCTATAGCCCTAGCCACGACGCAATTCAGGTGCCCGACACTGAATTGAGACACGTCGATAAGCATCAAACCACCGTCCACGTACGTGGACGCAAACCAATCTATGTAATTCAGAATGCTGACGAAAGTTATGCAGGCTGGATTACTATCAGTAACGCAGAGCGCTGTAAAGAGGGGCTTTGCAATCCGAGGATACTATGACATTAGCCGTCAAAAGAAAAGTTCGGCATCATAAAAACCTTTGGAATCAACCGCTGGAGATGGTGATAGCGCCCTCTTATGAGGATTTCTATCCTGGCGATTGGGTTTGGTTCAATCGCGAGCCCCGTTGGCGCAAAATGAGCGATGATACTTGGCTCGATACTTGGA
>Ga0315293_10006795_pt1 | contig 10663 bp, 21 predicted proteins | sample YL17G13_20_MG_FD_203071 | JGI IMG/M metagenome (GOLD analysis project Ga0315293, IMG submission 203071) | Sediment microbial communities from Yellowstone Lake, YNP, Wyoming, USA - YL17G13_20 | ecosystem: Environmental > Aquatic > Freshwater > Lake > Sediment | place: USA: Wyoming | collected... | reverse complement strand
ATGCACGCCTGACAACGAAACTCAGGAAGGTCTCCTTCAGGAGAAGACTCCTTGACACCTCCGACTAGCCACTTCGTCGCGACCTTGACCTCAACTGTCCTCCCGGGAAGGACTTCGGCGGATGCGTCGCACTTGATGACCTCGATTTCTCGTGAGATCGAGCCACCACCTTGTGCTGGCGGTCGGCCGCTATACTCGCTGATCCTGAATTCTACTGAGAACTCCTTCCTGACAGGTTTGTTGGGTGCATCCTTGTTCCTTGCCGCACTCAACCGAACAATGGCACACAGCCCCGCGAAATCACCCATTGTAGCGAGGTCACACTCCCATGAAACACTCTTGACTGAACATGTCAACCGAGGAAGATTCATACTGAACTCCTGCTCGATGATCTTGACAAACTGTGGTTGGCCGGTCGCCATAGCGCCGCGCCGGGACGAATAACACGAATCAAACCAACAACCAAACCAATCGCGAGTGGAAGAACAATGGCCATGATCAGAACAAGTGAAGGTTCCTCAAGGCCCGCCTTGCACCACACATTGTACTCGCGCAGCACCCCTGTAGCTTCCAGCAGTAGTGGAACCGATGGACCGAAGATGGCCGCGATTGCCAGTATACGGAACGACCTCGCGGTCAGAGGGTCACGCATGAGAAGGACTCTGGCAACGACAAGTATCACAGGAACCAACTGCACCTTCGCGATATTGACCGGGTCAAGTCCGGTGTGGCCTGATCTATTGACCAATGCATACCCAAGCCACATCAGGGATCCGGTGACACTGGCGAGTGCTACGAGACTCTCACTCAGATCAAGTAGAAAGCCGAGGAATGACCGTATCCTACCGGAACCGGCAGCGGATCCGTCCACGTCCGGTGCTATGGCGATTCGCTTGTACTGCAACATGATTCCCCGCGTATCGTATCACCACCGCCGATTCTGAGACCACTTCGTTCGAACCCACCACCCCCGGCCGGTCCGCACAAGCGGCTTGATGTTCCGCCTGTGCTGTTTGCGGTGGTCGAACTCAGTCAATGCTTATCCTGACCACAGTCCCCAGTTCCCATTCAATGCAGTTGCCGGATTTGATTGTCCCAGGTGCATTGTACCAAAGGCTTATTGTGCTGCCATTGGCCTTGGCAGCAAGAAGCGTGGAGAGCATCTGCTTCCCTGCATTTGTGGATGAATTGAACTGCAGATACAGTTCCCAGCAAGTGTTCGTATTTGCGGGTTGACTTGAGGTTCCGAAGCATACAGACCCGTCGTTATCGCAAACAATCCTGCCAACAGAGAACCCGCCTTGGTAGTACGAAAACCCTGTGAAGGCGGAAGAGAGGGATATTGAAAGCAGGATCCCAAAGAATGACAACCTGACAATACTTGCCTTGTTCATATACAATCTCACTTCCATTTCATGGTCGGCACAATGCGCCGCTGTGCGGCGCGTGTTTCGGGCGCGATTGACAATCTCTACCGTTACTGACCGCGCCCACTATCAGTAACGGGCGGTTGGGGGCGAAGCGCAGCGGAGCACGGATCCCAACCGACCCACCTTACACGCGATCCGCATGAGTGGCTCATAGGGCAAAACTTCTCTATGCGGCGACTGCTCTATCATGAGCCATCTTCCTGAATTCCTCTATGGCTCTGCCTCCGGCCTCCTTGACATAGTTTAAGTATTCACTCTTTGACATACCTTTTGTCTGGTCGAATTGTGCGTCCCGAATCTTGCGCACCATTTCCACAGCGTCAATTGCTTCCATATGACGACACCTCTCTTGGTGAGTGTATTGCCAACTGTCTGTAACCGTACTCAAGGTTGACGGCATTGAACCGCACGATCTTCTCATATCGGACGATATGCTTGAAATTCCAGCTGGCTACAATGTCCACCGCGAAAACCGCAGCAAGTGCTATGTGCATCATGTCATTCCTGAACTTCTCAGACAGGATTCCATGGCCGAGGTAGGCGTCCACCAGATCCACGACCTCCTCGTTGGGAGTGCACAATAGTGGTTCACAGAATTCAAGAAGCTCACCGTATTTGAGCTGCACTTCCGCAGGAGCCCTGCTGATCTCCAATGCGACAATCTCAGAAGTCGCGAAGGCGTAGTGATGACTTCTTATGTCCTCGATCAGACCGTTGGACCAGAGCGCAAACTGCTGGTCGAAACAGCCTCCAATGACAGACGTATCAAGATACACAACGGGCTTTTTCATAGTGCGCTATCCTGCAGGTTGTGGGTGAGTCTCAAGGAATCCGGTCTTCCATAGAATTTAGGTCGTGCTCCCCGGGAATGGTCGTCGTTTCTCGAAAAGAATGCCGCTACCCTCAACGGTCGGGTGGTGATAGCGGCTGTATTGTGCCGTTTGACTGATACGACGTACAATTTCTGCCGGTCCTCCTCCTGTCTTGTGTGGGTTCAGGCAATACACTGTTCCCGTGTCCTGGAGTGATCTCTCACGGCGCGCGAGTCCTGCAAGAGCAGATTCAGGACCGGCGTGAGGTCACCACCTCGCAGTTCCGCGCTGACGATCTTCCCGATGTACTCCAGCAGCGCAGGGCTCTCATCGATGCTATTGTGTCCTACGTCAGACGCACATAGCTGTGCATTGCGGAAACCGCCGTACTTGTTCACGACGGTCTCATGTCCCTGTGTCTGGCCCGAGAGGGAGACTCTGAATCCGCTCCGACCGTCATTGCCAGTGTCTTGCCGAGAATTGAACACCTTCCTCACATTGGTTGGGATGGTTTCGGTCTCGTCGCTATGCTGACCTTGGAAAACTGGCCAGTCAGCAACAAATTGCAGATAGCAGTTGGCATCAACGAGGATGAGGATGTCCACCTTCACCCCGGCTGCATCCAAAGCGTTCGCAACGTTTCGCATCTTGCATCCACCCATGCTCGTGCCGATGAGAATGAGTTTCGTTCTGCCACACATTTGAGGGTGTATAGATCGGGGTCACGGGAATGATCGTCCTCGATGGTGGAGGCGTTGTCCCTGTTCCCCCTCCAACGGTTGTCTGAGAACTGAGTCTGACTCGCGCGCCGTTGATTTCGTCTATCACGTCAATTCCCCTGATTCAGTCACCACAAAACCGTCGAGACAGCTCATAGCCTCCAATACTGACCAATGGGATCGAAATGAGAGTTACCGGTACTGCCGTCTTCATGCTTACCGACGAGACGGCCACGCCAGCGCCCAAACCGATCAGGCTCCCAAGGCAGGAAGCCCAGTATCTCCCTGCTTCCCCCCTCTTTCTGCCCGAAAGGTACACACCAAGCGGACTTCTTACCCGCTTGGAATCGGACCGAATAATATGAAGATAAATCACGGTCGTCCGAATATCCGCATGGCCCAGCAGTTCCTGGAGTTGCCGTATGTCATATCCAGCCTCGAGCATATGCGTTGCGAAGGAGTGGCGCAGGGTGTGTGGGGTCACTCGCTTGGCGATACCCGCCCTGTGCGCGGCCTCTCGTACCTCATCCTGGAATTTCGTAGGGTGGATATGGGATCGCTTCTGCATCCCGGTCCCGGGTGTGGCGATGATTTCGGGCGCGGGGAACAACCAGTACCATGCCAGGGCAGCGGACAACTCCCCGCTTCCGGGTTTGCCTTCCATCTCCTCGGGCAGAAAGACGCCGTAGCACGCGGGTTCGCTGGAGTCTTTCTTCCATTGTTTCTGGACTGCACAGAGGTGGCTGCGCAGCTTGCCCACAATGCTTTGCGGTAGGGGGAGAATCCGGTCTTGTCGCGCGCAAGGCGTCTGCGGGGAGGCCTTCGTCCCACTTGCCGGGATCAGAGCTGCGCCACCGGAGCCTTCAACGCCCGGGATCCCATCCTTCTCCAGGTGCAGGGCAAGCTCAACCGCGCGACGCGCCTGCCTGCATTGCCACTCCTCGCGGCCCTGCGAGCTGAGCTCAGCAATGTACGCATCGAGCGATAGAGGGTCCGTGTCCGGAACTGAATTCCTGGCGCAGAACCGATTGTACTGCCCGATCCACCGACGAAAATGCGGACGGTGCGCCTCGGGAATGCCGGCGTTCACCAAGGCAAGATCGTAGTCGCAATTGATGTCGCTGTGTACTTCAGTGATCATACTTCATACCCTTGCGCAGAGATCCACGTGACTCGCGAAAGCGCGTCTCGCCGCAAACATCCACCGCCCATGAAGAAACCACATCACCGTCTCAGCCTCTGCGCGCTCTGAAAGATACTTGTCTCAGTTGGTGAGCGTAACCCCGACCCAAAATTACCACATTCATCAGAACACATACGTCAAAGTTTCTGCGAGCCAATCGACGAACTCGCCCCAATAACATACATGCCTCGTGTCCGCGAAAGTTTGACAGAAATGTCAAATGCCCTTCTTTGCGCGGAAACCATCTTCGCCCGGGTGTCGGGGATTTCGCCGGGATCCCGTTCTTCCAGCTACGAGCGACCATCGGGGCTTCTCCATCCTGATACCCCTTGACATCCGCGCCAGTTGTTGCACAAAATGCAGCAACTGAAACGGCCTCTCCACCGGCTTCATATCCGGCTGCCGATCCACACGCCCCGGCAGATCCTGCACCTGGCGAATTCCCGGGCATGGGTGCGACTCTTGTGCTCAACCCGGTTGCGCCGGAAGGGGCGGTGGCCGGGCGAGACCTCGATGATGGCATCGTTGAGCGGCGCGGGGTCGGTGGTACGGCTGGTGGTTGTTGAGGAGTCGACCATGAGTGTCATTGCTGTGCTTCGTCCGTCTCAAACTGACTGCTGTCTTGGACAAGAAGCGTGACTCCACGAACGCCCGATCCGCGGACATCCGTGCTCCATCCGCTTTTTCCGTGTCCCTGTCATCGCAGTTTCTTCGCCTGTCACATACTGCAAAACAAGCCCCGTGCCACCGCGTCGCCTGACCGCAAGATTCTCCATCGACCATGGGGCCTCTGGATAGACTGACGACGCAGCAGCAGGCGTGGCAATGATGCTCAGGCGGCACGATCATCGCGTCAGAATTGACTTGCGCGAGGCGGAGAAGATACTTTCTGAGAAGGGCAGAGAGTGAAGCCCCTGCACCGAACCAACAACCAGCAAGGGAACCAATCAGCATGGGCAAGTACAGCACAGGCATCCTCTACAAGACGTGTCTCTACACGGGCAACGACCAATGGTGTCCGGCAAGTCTCGCCCAGACGGGTAGCGGGCTCATCGCCGCCATCTGTGTGAACAAGGCGACCAGGCAGATCGACGTTGACTACGACACGGCGAACAAGGAGCTGAAGAACAAGGTGGACACAGAACTGCTGCATGTCTTTGAGGTGCTGAACATCACCGAGCTGCAGCAGGCCGAGTACCGGATCAACGACACCGAGAGCAAGGAGACGCGGTACGTGCCGCTTGTAAAGTCGGGGAAGAAGGGATTGTTCGGGTTCCCTGCCGCCAATCGACTCCCTCTTCAAGACTCCACGCTGCACTTATCCGTCATTGTCGCTTGACGCTGCCGTCATCGAAGTAACCTGGAAATCGCTGGTATCCGGCGTGAAGGGCGCAGGCATCCAGGTGGAGGAGGACAGGCCGTACATCGAGGAGCACCTTCAGAAGCCGAATGAGGGCGGTTGGGGCGGGATGAAGGTTATGCTTCCGATCAGGGAGGAATCCCTTCCGAGGGCGATGAAGAGCGGACTTGTGTACGTCAAACAGTAGCGGGATGGGCAACCGCTGCTACTCCTTCGACCGGGACTGAGCGCCAAACCGACTACAATACGCAGGTCGAGACAGGCATGAATGATGTGGCAGGCATTCAGGTCCCTGGACGAACGTGTTGTGCGGTGGTTCGTTTACATGTTCGAATCTTCCTACACGAACAAGCGCGTGGATTGCGGAGCAAGGGCAACCTATGGCGAAGACGATCTATATTTTAGCCGACGGGCAGTTTGAGGGTGCCACGAAGGTTCGTCGCAGGAAACAGTCAGAAGAAGAACCTGCCAACGAGGAGGATATGAATGAATAGTACGGACAAACCTCGCGAGAAAGAAGACTTTTCTCGCCTTTCGGTGAAGGGATTCCGACGGCTCCACGACATCGACATCCCCCTTCGCCCCCTGTCCGTCATGATTGGGGCAAACGGGGTGGGAAAGACTTCGTTGCTTGACGTCGGGACTGACCGCCGTGACGCTCATTGACGAGCCGGAGGTCAGTCTTCACCCTGAACTCCTGAGCCAGTTGGCGGATCTTCTCCGGGAGGCGTCGTCCCGGACGCAGATCGTCATCGCTACCCATTCTGATCGTCTTGTCAAGTTTCTCACGCCCGAAGAGGTTCTGGTCATGGATCTCAGCGAAGACGGCACGACCTCCGCGCAATGGGCGGACACGCTGGACCTCGGGAAGTGGCTTGAGGAGTATACACTCGATGAGGTATGGCGGATGGGGCGGATGGGAGGGAGAGATATGTGAAGGTGCGCGACGGATCGAGCACACTGCGCGGCGAGGACTTGTCGGTCGCCATCAACGCCTGTCCGGAACTGAAGGCTTTTGTGAACACGATACTCTCTCTGTGCGGCGCGCCACCCATTCCATAGGGCGCAGCAAGGCTCCAAGCGGGTACCTGCCACGAGTGGATGTCTCTCCGATCCGTCAATCTGTCGGGACTACCGCCTGAGAACCCGGATGACTCTGCTATTCTTGTCCACACACCCCAACGAGAGGCCCTCCACATGTACATCCGCCTGATACTCATCGCGCTCCTGGCCACAGTGGTCTCCTGCCGCGACTTCTACTCATCGACCGAGAAGCTGCTTGAGAAGAAGGATCTTGCGGCGGTGAAGAAGAGTGCGACTCGGGAATACCGCAAAGACAGCACATCCCTGGAAGCGCTCTACTTCATGTATTGGGCAGACCTTCCCGAACACCCCAAGGCAACAGCAGCCGACACAAACAAGTATCTCGAAAGCTTCGAGCAACAGTATGTCAAGGCTTCGACGAGCCCGAAAGGGGCGCCGGGGGCCTCCGACAGTCTGCGCATGCGCAGGTTTTCGCGGATCTTCGTCTCGATTGCGCTGAAGTACTTCTACCGGAACTCCTTCGATGCAGCTATCAAGTGGTTCCAATTGGCGGAAGGCAGTTTTAGCGGCGACGCCCAATTCCATGCGCTTCTCGCATCGTGTTATATTATGACCAGACAGAACAGCGATGCAATTGCACATCTGCGAACCGTGGTCGACCATCTTGATCCAAAGGATGCTCGAAGCTGTTACAATCTGGGATGTCTCTACTCGCTTCAGAGCGATACGGCGGACGCCATAGGGTATCTTTCCATGGCGATCAAGCTGGACCCCGGGTACAAGGCGAAGATGTCAAGCGATGCAGACTTCGATAACATCCGCAGCACCAGCCAGTTTGCCGCACTGCAGAACGCGAAGAGCGGGTCGGACTCTGCTACTGCTTCGGGGTCTGGACTTGAGTAGTCACAACCGAACCAGGGACTTATTGGTCGTCTCAGAGTAGTGTTCATTGACATCCGGTTGCCGAGCCCCGACTGTGAAGGAGGGGTTTCTTTGCGCGGGACATGCACCCCTTCTCCCGCACGGCGGGATCGGGGTTCTGCATCGGTCAATCTCCTGGGAATTCTATTTCAAGACGGCTGATGACATGGTCAACCCACTCGATTCGAGGAGTTTGATAGTCGCTCTTGTCAATTTAACGCACCATAGCAAGCGGTGCGCTGAAAGCCCCAACCATGTCCAATCTCCAATTCCTCGACGTTCCAGCGCGCAGGCGGGAGGATCACCCGCTGAACCCCTACCTCCCTCTCATTCGCGCGGTGCTTCTGAAGTATTTCCACTCTGTTCCCGGAGACCTTCGGGAATACGTCTCCGCCGGGTACCTGGGCCTGAACCGGGCACTTGCCCGTTACCGCCCCGATGGGCATACGCGGTTTGAGGTGGTGGCGGTCTACTACATTCGCCTGGCAATACTTGAGGAGTATGAGGAACGACACGCGTTCTCCAGCTATCTGGCCAAGCGGCATGGTCTCACCGAATGCGGCCTCAGTGAAGGGACCGCTGCTTTCGAGGACGAGGCGTTCCAGAGGATTGAGCACTCCCGAACTATCAACCGCCTCGCCCGACTTGCCCGGGTATCAAACCGAGAGGCCCAGTGCATTGTGTACTCCTACATCAACGAACTCAGTCTGCCCGAAATCGGCGACCTGCTGAACATCTCCCCCCAGGCAGCATGTCAATACAGCAAGCGAGGAATGAAGAAGCTGCAGGGGGTGTTCGAGGTCTGCGGAGACCGCCCGCACCCAGACGTTGCGAGAGTGTGTACGAGAAAGAGACGGGTTGTCGGAGGCCGGGCATTGCTGCGGGGGAAGACTGCGGGCGCGCATGGCGCCGTGGTGTTTCCGGCGGTGCGGTCGGAACCTGGACGCAGAGACAAACCGGGCACTCGCAGGGAACAGACTGTCTCGTCCAGATGAGGTGCTGCCCGGGGTTGGACTATTCCGCTTGCATTCCGCGCCCTGCTCTGCTCGCATCCCTGGCGTGCGCGGTGTCGGTGTCTGGTCAATCGTCGGTGACGGGTACGGTGCGGACATCCTCCGGCACTCCAGTCCCCCTTGTTCAGGTCGTGCTCTTTGACGCCGGGGGCGCGGAGGTAGCCGGCTCTGCGGCGGACAATGCCGGCGTGTACACCATCGCCACGCCCCCGGGCACGTACCGAAGTCTGATGGCACGCGTCAATTCCATGATCACACTCACCACCCCGGGGCATCACTCGTATGCAGCCGTCGGTGATCTCCACCGGCGTATCGGGATCGGTGATGATCAACGGCATCAACGTGAACTTCACCAGCGGCGCGGTCACTATTGATCTGGGCGACGGCATCGAGGTATCAAACATCACTGTGATCGGCGACATCACCGTTACTGCCGACGTGGTTGTTGCCGACACTGCTGCTACCGGCACACACGACATTGTGGTGCAGGTGGGCTCGCAGAACGCGGTGGGTGCGGGGCTTCTCACGATCACAGCCCCTGCGTCTGCCAAGGTGGAGCTGGTGGGCGGGGAGACCGTCGCGGACGTGCGCATCAGCGATGGTACGGGCGCCGAGCTTCTCATTGCCGCAGGCACGGCCATCACTTTCCCTCCGGGATCGGATTCGACAATCAGCTACATCGCTCCGCTCATTCAGGGTAGTGACACGGCCAGGCCGGCCGGCGGCGAGTTCACCGACATACAGCGAGAGATCTGGCCATCGGGACTGATTGTGGGGCCGGGCGACTCGATTGTGGTCACCAGCCGCTATCAGGATCAGGATGTGATCGGCATTGACGAGGCAACGCTCAAACCGTTCTACTTCATTGACACCGCAGGATCGGCGGGCGGGAGCACCGCAGTGGGCGATTCGATGAAGATTCTCGATCGCGACACGGTGACCAATACCATTACATTTGCCATGGAGCACTTCTCCATGTTCCGCATGGCAGCGGTGGAGCAGCCACAGACCCGCGTTGCGCGAGCTGTGCGGAGTGCGGCTGTCAGGACCGCGATCGTGGCGTGTCCGGGGTCTCTGCGGCGGGGCCAGTTCGTGACAGTGCGGGTTGCGGCGCGGCAGTCAGGTGCGATGGCATCGCTCGCGCTCTACGACCTTCGCGGCAGGCAGGTATGGACGGTGTCGCAGCGACTTGTGGCCGGCACGCACCGTCTGGCATTGCCGACCGCCGGGAGCCTGGCCGCGCAAGGCGCGTTTGTGTTGAGGTTCCAGATGGGCAGTGTCGCGCAGTCTCGACGGGTGATGTTGACGCGGTAGGCTCCACCCACGAGCGTCGCGCCCGGGATTCTTCTTTGCGCCTTTGCGCGAGAACCGGCCTGTCTCGGCCTTCCAGGCCTCAGTACTACTACCGGGCAATTTGTTGTCTTCTTGCGCAAATTCTGGACCGACTGCAAGGCGTATCAAGGACTTGTCGATGCTTGTCTGACCGCTGACTGCTGACTGCTTGCCACTTCCAGCAATGCTGCCTCGTGTACCGCTGTGGCTGGTTGGGTTGTCGGCTACCTGCACTGAGCACTGTCGAAGTGTGCCGCGCCGAGAGTCCTGTGGCATCAAGGTTAGCTCGACGCGCATGCGCATGGCGGGACCACCCGGCGTAGCCGCCGCCCAACACCTCCCCCCGCGTGTGCCACGGTCGCCCTCGACCGTGCCGGCGAAGTCGATACTGTTTGATGCGATATTTCGGAACCTCCGTCCCCGCAGAAGATCTCTGTTCGGGTCACGCGACCGAGCGCCTATCGACACGAGGGGGCTTTGAGGACACGTGCAACTCCAAGACTCGACGGTGTGCCTCGACCGAAGAACGTAAGGACTTGGGCAGCCGGGCGTGAGCGTGTGGCGTCTCAATCCTGGCCTGACTCATGGCCCGATACAGACGCCGCATGTCGCTAAGACTTCGCAGAGTGTGTTGCAGTCGCGTCATTGCGAAGGCTCCTTATGTCAAGATTGTCCTGATCCGACGCGCGTTTCGTCTCTCGCCTCGACAGGGAGATGTAGCCGGATGTTCTGAGGGCGCCCGGCGTACCGTCCGCCCTCAGAACATCTCCACCCGATTCCGCCCGTTCTCTTTAGCCCGATACAGCGCCTTATCGGCCTTCTGCACCAGCGCGTCGCCATCTTTGCCGT
>Ga0315293_10006794_pt1 | contig 10663 bp, 9 predicted proteins | sample YL17G13_20_MG_FD_203071 | JGI IMG/M metagenome (GOLD analysis project Ga0315293, IMG submission 203071) | Sediment microbial communities from Yellowstone Lake, YNP, Wyoming, USA - YL17G13_20 | ecosystem: Environmental > Aquatic > Freshwater > Lake > Sediment | place: USA: Wyoming | collected... | reverse complement strand
GGCTGTTATTCCGCTACCTCGATCGGAATAACAGCCTGCAGTACTGCTGGACGACCTCCTGGGGTCTCTCGACTCGGTTCATCGGCGCGGTGATCATGGTGCACGGCGACGACCAGGGGTTGATCATGCCTCCTCGACTGGCGCCGTACCAGGTGGTCATCGTCCCGATCTTCAAGAACGATGAGGAAAAGGCCGGGGTGATGGCGGCGGTCGAGAGGATCCGGCAGGAGCTCGCCGGGTTCCGGCTGAAGGTCGATCTGCGGGAGGGCCTCACGCCGGGCTTCAAGTTCAACGATTGGGAGATGCGGGGTGCCCCTGTGCGCCTCGAGGTGGGCCCCAAAGACGTGGCCAAGGGTAGCGTGGCGCTGGCTCGGCGCGATCGGCCCGGACGGGAGGGGAGGAGCTTCGCCTCCCAGGACGGGCTGGCCCGGACCGTCGACAGCCTGCTCAAGGAGATCCACGCCTCGCTCTACCAGCGGGCGCTGGAGTTCCGACAGGCAAACACACATCAGCCGGCGACCTACGACGAATTCCGCGAGGTTGTCCAGAACGGCTGGGCGGATGTCTGGTGGTGCGGCGATGCCAAATGTGAGGCCGCGATCAAGGAAGACACCAAGGCCACGTCACGTTGCATCCCGCTCGAGCAGCCGGGCGGAAGCGGATCCTGTATCTACTGCGAGCGGCCGGCGACGGAGCGCGCCCTCTTCGCCCGGGCCTACTAGCGAGCGGCCGGCTCCGGGGCGCGCCATCTTCGCCCGGGCCTACTAGCGAGCGGCCGGCGACGGAGCGCGCCCTCTTCGCCCGGGCCTACCAGCGAGCGGCCGGCGGCGGAGTACGCCCTCTTCGCCCGGGCCTACTCGCGAGCGGCCGGCGACGGAGCGCGCCCTCTTCGCCCGGGCCTACTAGCGAGCGGCCGGCGCTGAGTCGGAGCCCCCGGATTGCCGGCGTCGCTCAAGCAGTTGGCTGAGCCTTCCCCACACGAAGCGGAGGTCATCCCCATGCCGGCGGTCGATCCTGCCCGACTGGAGCGAGAGATCGAGGCCTTGATGGAGGCGGCGGCCGAGCCTCAGGCGCTCACCCGTCGCGTTCTCGATCTGCTCGAGTTCTACGCCGAGCGGGCGCGCCGGACCGCCGTGACCGAGGCGGCCACGCCCTACAAGGCCTTCGGCGTCCCCCGTCCGGTCGTCCGGGGGTTGGGCGCGGCGCTGCGGGCCCGCCTGGGGGACAACCCGGAGGCGGCTCTGGCCGCGGCCAGCGCCCTCTGGGGGGCAGGCTACCGCGAGACCCAGCTCTTGGCCGCCTCGATCCTGGGTGTCTTGCAGGGGAGAGAAGCCGCGGGCTGGGCAGCGGCGAGGGCGGAGACCTGCCCGGACGCCGTCTGCCTGGCGGAGCTTGCCCGATCCGGCCTGGCCGGATGGCGGGCGGCGGAGCCTCAGACCTACCTGGCTCAGACCTCAGCCTGGCTGCGATCGGGCAGCGAACGTGTGCGCGCTCTTGGGGCGACCGGCCTGACGGCGCTGGTGGACGACGCCTCCTTCGAGGATCTGCCGGCGGTCTTTCGATTGCTGACCGATCTTCCTCTCGCCGGCCATGGCGTATTCCGGCGCGCGCTCGAGCAGACTGTCGATGCGCTTGCCCGGCGGAGTCCCCCTGAGGCTGCCCGTTTCCTGCTCGACGCGCTCAGGCTTCGCACTCCTGGCGCCGCCTCCCTGGCCCGGCGCTCGCTCCCCGCATTCCCAGCCCGGCAGCGGGGTCTGCTCGAGGAAGCCTTGTCGGAGGGGAGGGGGGCTGGTATAATCCCGCCATCTCAATGACTAGACCGACGGGCGTGCCGGCGAATCAATTCTAGGAGCGTGGCGAAAGGGTATTGTTCCTGAGAGGATTTCGTATGCGTGGTGGTTGGGGCAAAGCCTCGACCGGCACATATACGGTTCTCTTCTCCGGTCAAGGCGCTCTTTCGTCACCCTGCTAGACCGGCGCCTCCGTGCCCGGCCTGCTGGATCGGGGCGGAGGGCGAAGGCTGCCCGTTGGGCGACCTGCCAAGGAGCAGACGTCATGACCATGACCAAGGAAGAGAAAGCCCAACTGATGGGCGAGTTCCACCGCCACGACAGCGACACCGGCTCGCCCGAAGTCCAGATAGCCATCCTCACCCGGCGCATCGAGCAACTGACGGACCATCTCCGAACACACACCCACGACAATTCCTCTCGTCGCGGGCTGCTCAAGCTGGTGGGCCAGCGTCGCAGGCATCTGGCGTATCTCAAGCGCAAGGACGCGGCCGGCTACCTCGGCATCACCGACCGCCTGAGCATCCGCCGCAAGTAAGTCCGAAGACCCTAAGGATGGGGGCGTCGGGGACGAGCGAGGGCTCGTCTGCGATGCCTGGCGTCGGCTCGATGGCGCCGCTTCCCCGGTTGGGCTACAATGGTCTGGAACATCCAAACTGACCCGGAAGGGTTGGGAATTGGAGCGCGTCCACCAGACAGCCAGAAACGGACCTGGCGGCAGCGCTCCAGTCCCTGACCCTCCGGGCAACTAGCTCGGAGGGTTACTCATGCCAGAATCAAAGCAGTTCAGCACGGCAGTGGGCGGTAAGACCATCGCCCTTGAGACCGGCAAGCTCGCTCTACAGGCGGGCGGCGCGGTCACCATCCGTCAGGCGGATACCTGGTTGCTGGGCGCGGCCACGATGGCCCACAAGCCCCGCGAGGGGATCGATTTCTTCCCCCTGACCGTGGACTACGAAGAGAGGCTCTACGCCGGCGGGCGCATTCCGGGATCATTCTTCCGGCGAGAGGGACGGCCCTCAGAGGCAGCGATCCTGATCGCCCGCCTGACCGACCGCCCGATCCGCCCGCTCTTCCCGAAAGACCTGCACAACGACGTGCAGGTGATCCTGTATACGTTGTCATCCGACGGCGAGACGCAGATCGACGTCCTGGCTATCCTGGCCGCCTCGGCCGCCCTGACCATCTCCGATGTTCCCTTCGGCGGTCCGGTGGGCGCCGTCCGTGTCGCCCGGGTCGACGGCCAGTTCGTCTTCAACCCGACCTATTCGGAGGCGCAGCGCTCGGACCTCGACCTGCGCATGGCGGGGACGCGCGATGCCGTCCTGATGGTCGAGTGTGACGCCACCGAGGTGGAAGAGAGCGTGATGGTGGCGGCAGTCGAGGCTGGCCACCGCGCCCTCCAACCCCTGATCGACGTGCAGGAAGAGATGCGCGCCGCAGTCGGCAAGCCGAAGCGGGCGTACCTGCCCTTCAGCCTGGCCGAGGACATCCGCCAACGGACGGGAGCCTGGGTGGGGACCCGCCTGCGGGACCTGGCGGCTACGCCGAGGTCTAAGGTCGAGCTAGACGACGCCATCGAGGGTCTCGAAAAAGAGAGCGCCGCGGCGCTGACCGAAGACGGAGGGTACACCGAGGCCCAAGTCCGCGAGGCTTTCAGTGAGTTCTACAAAGCCGAGGTCCGGTCTCGCATCCTCGAGCAGGGCATGCGTCCCGACGGGCGCAAGCCGACGGAGATCCGGCCGATCAGCGCCGAGGTCGACCTCAGCCCCCGGGCGCACGGTTCGGGCCTGTTCACGCGGGGCGAGACCCAGGTTCTGACGCTGGCCACACTGGGCACGCCTCGGGAGCGACAGGAGCTCGACGGGCTGTCGCCGGTCGATGTCAAGCGCTACATGCACCACTACAACTTCCCGCCTTTCTCGGTCGGCGAAACGCGCCCGCTGCGCGGCGCCTCCCGGCGCGACGTCGGGCACGGCGCGCTGGCCGAGCGCGCCCTGACGCCGGTTCTGCCGACCGTGGATGAATTTCCCTACACCATCCGGCTGGTGTCCGAGGTATTGTCCTCCAATGGCTCCACCTCCATGGCCTCGGTCTGCGGCTCGACTCTGGCCCTGCTGGACACCGGTGTGCCGATTCGGGCCCCGGTGGCCGGGGTTGCCATGGGCCTGGTCAAGGAGGGCGACCGGGCGGTCGTCCTGACCGACATCCAGGGCGTGGAAGATCACCTCGGGGACATGGACTTCAAGGTTGCCGGAACCCGCAAGGGAATCACGGCCCTGCAGATGGACATCAAGATCAAGGGGATCACGCCAGCCCTGATGTCCCAGGCGCTCGACCAGGCGCGCAACGCCCGCCTGCACATCCTGGACAAGATCGAGGCCTGCATGCCGCAGCCCCGGGCCGAGCTCAAGCCGCATGCGCCCCGGATCACGGTCCTGAAGATCGACCCGGAGAAGATCGGGGCGGTGATCGGGCCCGGGGGCAAGATCATCCGCAAGATTCAGGAGGATACCGGGGTTCGGGTGGACGTGGAGGACGACGGCACGGTCTTCATCGCCGCCACGGATGGCCCCAGCGCCCAAAGGGCCCGCGACATGATCGAGGCCCTCACCGAGACACCGGTTATCGGCCGGATCTACAGCGGGCGGGTCGTCCGCACGGCCGATTTTGGGGCCTTCGTCGAGATCCTGCCCAACATCGATGGCTTGGTGCACATCTCGCAACTGGACAGCCAGCGAGTCGAGAAGGTCGAGGACGTGGTCAAGGTCGGCGACGAGGTCACGGTCATGGTGATCAACATCGATGACGGGGGCAAGATCCGCCTCTCCCGCCAGGCCGTCCTGGACGGCTGGACGGCGGAGGAAGCGATGGAGCGCGACCGCAAGCCCACCCGACGGCCGGGCGGTGGGGGGCGGCCGTCCTCCGGTGGTAGAAGCGGCAGCCGCGGTCCCGGCGATCGTCACCGCAGCAGCTAGCCCTCCCCTCCGTCACGAGTGCCGGACGTTTCTCGTCCCCAGGGCATCCCATCAGGACCTCCGAGATCCCACGTCTCGGAGGTCTTGCTCTCCCCGGCGACCGGCGCGCATTGTCCCCCGGCCAGGCGTCGGTTAGAATCCAGGCGTGGCTGAATCGCGTTCGCGCCCCCGTTGGTCCGTGGCCTCCAAGGTCATGGTCACCGCCTGTCTGCTGGCGCTCTTCGTCTACCTTCTGTCGCGGTTCAATCTCGTCGTCCCACCGCTGATCCTGGCTGTCATCCTCGCCTACATCCTGGCGCCCTTGACCGGGTTGATCCAGACCGGACTTCGTCTTCGGCGGGGGTGGGCGACCTTGCTGACCTATCTCCTGCTGTTGGGGGGCGTGGCCCTGGTGCCGGTGCTGGTCATCCCTTCCCTGGTAGACGACCTCCAGGGGCTCAACCTCAACTTCCAGGAGATCGGGGTGACGGTGGAGAGCTTTCTGAACCGTTCCCTGGTCATCGGCGGACGCCACTTCGATGCCACCCAGCTGATCGACCAGATCGTCGCCACCCTGCGAGGGATGGTGGAGCCGGTGTTCAGCCGCACTCTTGGCATCGCCGTCGACGTCATCACCTCGGCCATCTGGGTGATCTTCATCCTGGTCGTCTCCTTCTACCTGATCAAGGACGCTGCACGAATGCGGGCCTGGGCCGAGCGGCTGCCGCCGGCTGCCTACCGGGAGGAGCTCATCCGCCTGGCCCAGGAGATCAACACCGTCTGGGGAGCCTTCTTCCGGGGACAGATCGTTCTGGCCCTGGTCGTGGCCGTCATCATCACGATCGTGAGCGTCGTCGTCGGACTGCCCTACGCGCTGGCCATGGGCGCGCTGGCCGGCCTGCTTGAGTTCTTGCCCAGCCTCGGCCATGGCATCTGGCTCTTCATCGCCTCCCTGTTGATGTTCTTCCAGGGCTCGACCTGGCTGCCACTTCCCAGCTGGGCGGCCATGCTGATCGTCATTGCCATTCACCTCGTCTTCCAGCAGGTGGACCTCAATTTGCTGATCCCGCGGATCATTGGCGGACGGGTGAGGCTCCAGCCGCTCGTCGTCATCCTGGGCATTGCGGCCGGCGCCGCCCTGGCAGGGGTCTTGGGGATCGTGCTGGCGGCTCCCACCATCGCCAGCGCCCGCATCATCGGCCGGTACCTGTACGCCAACCTGCTCGATCAGGATCCTTTCCCCGAGAAGCTGGAAACGGAGTCGCCCGATGGAAAGCCCACGGCCCCCTGAGACGACTTCCCCTCCCTGGCAGCCCGGGACCCGGCTGGCCGTGGGCATTCTGCTGCTCATCCTGACCCTCCTCCTGCTCAGCCGGCTGCGGCAGCTTCTTGTTCCCGTCGTCCTGGCGGTGCTTCTGGCGTACCTGCTTCACCCGCTCGTCGGCCGGTTGACCCGGAGGTTGCGGATTTCCCGGGGGCTCTCCGTCCTGATCGTCTACCTGGTCGTCGGTCTGCTCCTGGCCGGGATCACCGCCGGCATGGGGCTGGCCATCTCGCAGCAGGTGAGCGGGCTGGTGGCGGATCTGGGGCAGATCTCGGCCGAGATCCCGGCTCTGCTCGATCGCCTCGCGACCCTGCGTTTGACCCTCGGCCCCTGGACAATCGATCTGGCGACCGTCAACCTGGACCCGATCCTGGCCTCCCTATCCTCCGCGGTGCGACCTCTGCTCACCGGGACCGGCGCCATGGTGGCCTCGGCGGCCGGCGCGACGGCTTCGGCCGTCGGGATCATCCTGGCGGTGATGGTCCTCGGCTACTACATGCTCCTCGACTTCGGGACGCTCGACGACAGCTTTCTCGCCATGGTCCCTCCCGCGTACCAGAAGGACTTCCGCCGGCTGCTTGACGAGACCGGCCAGGTCTGGCATGCCTTCCTGCGCGGCCAGCTCATTCTGGCCTTGGTGATCGGCGTCGTAGTGGCGGCTGTACTGGGCATCCTCGGCGTCCGGTTCGCGCTGGTCCTTGGGCTGATCGCCGGTCTGCTGGAGTTCGTGCCGATCTTCGGGCCGGCACTTTCCGGGCTGATCGCGGTGCTCGTTGCTCTGTTCCAGGGGGGCAACTGGTGGGGACTCCCTCCGGTCTGGTTCGGGGTGGTGGTGCTGGGGGCGTTCGTGCTGATCCAGCAGGTGGAGAATAACGTCCTCGTGCCCCGGATCATCGGCCTGAGCTTGAATCTCCACCCGTTGCTCGTTCTCCTGGGCGCCTTTGCCGGGGGCGCTCTGGGAGGCGTCATCGGTCTGCTCCTGGCCGCGCCCACGGTGGCCACGCTCCGGCTCTGGATCGGGTATGTCTACCGGAAGATCGTCGGCTTGGAGACCTGGCCACGTCCGGTTCTGGGACCTCCGTTGCGACGCAGACGTTCGAGCCTCTTGGCGCGGCTCCGAGCGCGTTGGCGGGCCAGACGGACCCGGCCGTCGGGCGGGGAGGGGAGGGGCGGATGAACGAGGCTGGGCGCGGTTCTGCTCCTTGGGGCACGCCGACCAAGGCGCTGGTGGCGCTGACCGGGCTTGTCTTGGCCGGGGCGGTGCTCGTCCGCTTCCAGGGCATCATCCCGCCGCTGGTCGTGGCGGGCATTCTGACCTACCTCGTTCTGCCCATCGTCCGCTGGCTCCACGAGAGGGCAAGACTCTCCTGGACGGTGGCAACCAACCTGTTCTTCTTCGCCCTGGTCCTGCAGATCGGGGCGGCCCTGGCGGCCACAGGCCTGGCCGGGATCCAGCAGCTCCAGGCTCTCTTTACGACGATTCAGGGGTTCCTGGAAGGCCTGCCGGCGCAGATCGCCACCCTCAGCCAGGCCACGATTCCCCTGGGGCCGCTGCAGCTGGACCTGTCGAGGTATGATCTCACTTCCCTGGTCGAGCAGCTTCTGTCGACGATTCAGCCCATGCTCGGCCGGGTGAGCGGGGTGCTCACCACCCTGGCCACGAGCGCCCTGACGACGCTGGCGCACCTGATCCTCGTCCTGGCCGTGGCGTACTTCCTGACGCTGGATTTCCGGCGCCTCCGCAGGTCCTGGGCAGGGCTTTCCATTCCGGGCGCCGAAGAGGATCTGAGCCGCCTGCGTCTGGCGCTCGGCCGGATCTGGCACTCGTTCCTGCGCGGGCAGCTCCTTGTCGTGCTGGTGACGGGCATCCTGACCGGCAGCCTGATGACCGTCCTTGGCGTGCGCTTCTCCTTGGCGCTCGGCGTCTTAGGCGGGGTGGCGAAGTTCGTTCCCATCCTCGGCCCGGTCACCGCCGGGGCGGTGGCCGCCATCGTGGCGCTGTTCCAGCCCTCGAACTGGTACGGGCTCACCCCTCTCTCACACGCCCTCGTCATCATCCTGTGCGTCGTCGTTCTCGACCAGTCGATCGATTACCTGCTGCTGCCGCGCATCATGGGCTCGTCTCTGAATCTTCACCCGGTGCTGATCCTGGTCGGAGCCATCGTCGGCGCCAGCCTGGCGGGCGTCATTGGGCTGCTGCTCTCGGCCCCTGCCACCGCCACGCTGCTCCTTCTCGGCCGCTACACCTATCGCAAACTCGTCGATCTCTCGCCCTGGGATCCTCCGATCGATGCTTCTCCGCCTGCCCGCCAACCGCTTCGCCCCTGGATGTGGTTGCGCAGGCTGTTTCGGCGCGAGCGAGACGCGGCGCAGTGATCACTTTCCGTCTCAGGTCCCGCGCTGGGCCGGGAACTCCAGCAGGCCTGGAGGCCGGCACCGGCGAAGGCTGCCGTTGACCTCCATGCGAGAGGCCGTGCGCCGGCTGTTGCGCCGAGATCAGGGAGGTGACGATCCCGCCCCGGGCTTCTCCTATGCCGTGCACTGGACGAAGGAAGCAGGCGCGTGGGATCGGGCGAAGCGTGCGGCCGTGAAGAGGGCTCTCGAGGGGCTCGTTGCGGATCCGGCGTTCGAGCCCACCGAGTTCGATCGCCGGTACACGATCGTCTCGGTCGATGATCGGCCCCACGCCGGGGGCAGCCTGTTGGCCCTGCACAAGGTGCTCCAGGCATTCGGCGATCAGGCCCCGCCAGGGGAGGAGGGGCCGGAAGCGGAACCGGTTTCCCAAGCATGATATCGAGGAGGACCCATGGAAGGCGACGAAGATATCACGACGACGACGCTGGCGGAGACGCCGAACTACATCGCCTGGTCGGCGAAGGAGCCGGACGGCGAGACCACGTACCACCTGGAGCTGGGCAATGTCACGCTCCACTTCTTCAGCGAGGAATGGCAGGAGTTCATCGAGCTAGCCGCAGGCCTCCGCTAGAAACGTGATGGAAAGGCCTTGGTTCCTGAGAGGTACGGTTCTCTTCCCCGGGCAAGGCGCTTTCTCGTCACCCTGCTAAGCGGCGGGTCACCCGTCCCTCCGCGCTGGCGGAATGATCGAACCCAGGATTCTTCGTCGGCTGCTCGAGCCGGAAGGCCAGCAGGCACTGCAGGCCGCCATGGACCTGGCACCCCAGGAGGCGGACTTCCTGCCGACCTTTCAGCGCCTCTCGCGCCGGTTCCCGGCCGATCTTGCGAGAGCCGCGGCCGAGCAAGCCATCCTGCGCCGGAAAGCCCGCGAGAAGTTCGCCTCTGCCGAGCGCATGTACTTCGCGTCCGAGGCGCTCGAGCAGGCAACCCCCGAGGCGGTGGCGGCCTACCGGGCGAGCCGGTTCACCGGCCTGGCGCCGATCTTCGATATGGCCTGCGGTCTTGGAGGGGATGCCACGGCGCTGGCTCGGGTCGGGCCGGTCGTAGCTGTGGATCGCGACCGCCTGCGCCTGATGCTGCTCGCCGCCAACGCGGCTGCCCTGGGCCTGTCCGACCGCCTCACTCTGGTTCGGGCCGATCTGCATTCCCCTGCATGGCGATTCCCTTCGGGCGCGGGGGCTTTCTATGACCCGGCGCGCCGTGTCGCTGGACACCGGGTGCGCTCGGTCCTTGGCTATCAGCCGCCGCTGGATCTGATCGACGAATGGCTGCCCCACCTGGCAGGACTGGCCGCCAAACTGAGCCCCGGCGTCGACCTGGCCGAGGTAGCGCACTATGACTGCGAGATCGAGTTCGTCGCGCTCGGGAACGAGCTCAAGGAGGCGCTGCTCTGGTTCGGCGCCCTCAAGACCGTCCGCCGTCGGGCGACAGTCCTGCCCGGCCCCGAGACGCTGACGGCCGAGACCGAGCCGGACCTGCCGGTGGGGGCGCCGGGTGCCTACCTCTACGAGCCGAACCCGGCGGTGATCCGGGCCGGGATGGTGCGCACGCTCGGCGTCATGCTCGAGGCCCGTCTGCTCGACCGCACGATCGCCTATCTAACGGCAGAGCGGCTGACCCCGACTCCGTTCGCTCGTGCGTACCAAGTGCTGGACACACTCCCCTTCCAGCTCAAGCGGCTCCGCGCACGGCTGCGGCAGATGGGTGCCGGACCGATCACGGTCAAGAAGCGCGGCTCGGCGCTGGAGCCGGAGGAGCTGATCCGCCGCCTCGGACTGAAGGGCGACCAGCCGGTGACGATTGTCTTGACGCGAGTCTTGGGGAAGCCGCACGCCCTGATTGTCCGCGAGGCGGGAGGGGTTGAGGAACAGGCGCCAAGCCGGGAGAAAGAAGCCGGGAGCGGGACCGAGGGTAGCTCGCGCGGCCGGGGATCGACGGCGCATCCCGAGTCCCCAGAATCCAAGCAGGGCTGATGAATGGGTTCAGAACCATGTGAGACGGCCCGAGTCACCACAGGTGACCTGGCAGTCCGTCTCAACGCGGCCTCGAACCCCCACCCGCGCGAAGCCCCCCTTCGCGGCGCACTCCGCAGCGGAGCGGTGGAGCCCCCTGCATGGGAGCCCCTGCCGACTGCGAGAGGAATCGCAGGGCCCCTCGGCTGCGCCCCGCGCACATGG
>Ga0315293_10006793_pt1 | contig 10665 bp, 10 predicted proteins | sample YL17G13_20_MG_FD_203071 | JGI IMG/M metagenome (GOLD analysis project Ga0315293, IMG submission 203071) | Sediment microbial communities from Yellowstone Lake, YNP, Wyoming, USA - YL17G13_20 | ecosystem: Environmental > Aquatic > Freshwater > Lake > Sediment | place: USA: Wyoming | collected... | reverse complement strand
CTTCGCTTCAAAGGTCGGCTCGATCTACCCCAACAGCTTCGATCTGCTGAAGTCGATCAACGTCCTGGCCATCGTCATCGTCGGCGGCATGGGCAGCATCCCGGGCGTCATCCTCGGCTCCCTGGTCTTGTTCGGCATGCCAGAGCTCCTGCGCGAGTTCTCCGAGTACCGCTACTTCGTCTTCGGGGCGGTGCTCGTGGCCATGATGTTGACCCGACCCGAAGGTCTGTGGCCTTCAGCCAAGCGCAAGCAGGAGCTCCATGAGGCCTTAGGCTCCGGAAGTGAACCTGCACCGGATACTGCGGTATCCCCGGGCGGAGCCGGATCTGCCTAGGCCCAGGACCAGGAGACAGACATGGCGATTCTCAGCTCCCGGAAAGTCGTCAAGCGCTTCGGCGGCCTGGTGGCAGTCAATGATTTCGACCTCGAGGTCCAGGAGCGCTCGATACACAGCGTCATCGGCCCGAACGGGGCAGGCAAGACGACCTTCTTCAACTGCGTCACGGGCTTCTACCTCCCGGAAGGCGGTGAGATCGCGCTCGACGGCCACATGCTCGTCGGCCTCCGCCCTGATCGCATCACCCGCCTGGGGATTTCCCGCACCTACCAGAACATCCGGCTGTTCAACAACATGACGGGGCTGGAGAACATCCAGGTCGGCGAAGAACCCCACCTGCGGGCCGGGATCGTCGGCGCCGTCCTCCGCACTCGCCGCGTGCGCCAGGAAGAGCACGAAACGCTCGAAGAGGCCCGCCGGCTGCTGCGCTATGTCGGTCTCGCCGGACATGGCGACTTGCTGGCCAAGAACCTCCCCTATGGCTCTCAACGGCGTCTGGAGATCGCCCGCGCCCTGGCGGGGAAGCCGAAGTTGCTGCTGCTAGATGAGCCTACCGCCGGCATGAATACCCAAGAGACGGTCGAGATGACGGCCTTCATCCGACGCCTGCGCGACGAGCTGGGGATCACCATCCTGCTCATCGAGCACGACATGCGGGTTGTCATGGGCATCTCGGAGACGGTGACCGTGCTGGACTACGGCGAGAAGATCGCCGAGGGACCACCGTCCGAGATTCAGAAGAACCCGCGCGTCATCGAGGCCTACCTCGGGCGCGGCTCGGCCGCCCGGATGAACTGAGCGGAGCGCCCCATGCCTATCCTCGAAATCCACGACCTGCACACCTACTACGGCAACATCCACGCGCTGAAGGGGATCTCGCTCAGCGTCGAACAGGCCGAAATCGTGACGCTGATCGGCGCCAACGGCGCGGGCAAGAGCACCACCCTCAAGACGATCACCGGCTTGCTCCGGCCGCGCCAGGGCAACGTGGTCTTCGAGGGCGAGGATCTCGGCCAGTACAAGGCGCACCAGATCGTCTACAAGGGCGTGGCAATGGTCCCGGAAGGGCGAGGCATCTTCGCCCGGCTGACGACCGCCGAGAACCTCCACATGGGCGCCTATCATCGCAAGGACAAGGCCGGCATCGCCGAGGACCTCGAGCGCGTCTTCGCTTTGTTCCCACGACTGAAGGAACGCCGTCGGCAGGTAGGGGGCACTTTGAGCGGCGGCGAGCAGCAGATGCTGGCGACCGGCCGGGCCCTGATGGCTCGCCCCAAGCTTCTGCTGATGGATGAGCCTTCGATGGGCCTGGCGCCGATCCTGGTGGAAGGCATCTTCGAAACCATTGAACGGATCAACAAGGAAGGGACGACGATCCTGCTCGTCGAGCAGAATGCCCAGATGGCACTGCAGATCGCCCATCGCGGCTATGTCATCCAGACTGGCCAGATCGTCCTTTCCGAGAGCGCCCAGAACCTGCGCGAGAACGACATGGTCAAGCGCGCCTATCTGGGCATCAGCTAAGTCGGACCCCCCACGCCGGGGCTGTCCCAACAGGGGCAGCCCCGTTCGCGTTTCTTGGGGGAGCTGCCTGCAATCCGGGCATGAAGCAGACTAGCTACAACTGGGGTGTATTCAAGCCGTACCTGAAGGGGCAACTGCAGCTACCGACGGACCTGGAGTCGCCGATCCCGACGGAACACGTGGTGCAGGTGGTGGATACGGCTATCGACAAGATGGACCTACGCACGTTGCTGCGGCAGTACAAGGGGGACGGTACGAGCAGCTACCATCCGGGGACGATGCTGATAGGTCCTGGTGTACACCTACAACCAGCGGATCTACTCGTCGCGGCAGTTTTCCAAAGCGCTGCGAGAGAACGTGGCCTTCATGTGGCTGAGTGGGAACAGCCGGCCGGACTTCCCGACGGTCAACCGGTTCCGGGGCAGGGTGATGAGGGCGCGGAGCGACTCTCCTTCTCGATGAGGCCGGTGGCACCCAGCTGTTCCCTGAAGGCGAAGGTGCGTCCGCCGCTGTGGCGGCCGGAGTCACCCCCGGAATGTCGTGCCGAGCTCAGGTCCGCGACGGGACTGGCGCGGTGACGGCGCTTGGCGATGCGCTGAGTCCCCAACAGAAACGTTAGAGCAAGGCCTGAGGTAGGACTTGGACCCAGGGGCGTGCCCCCCTGATCCGGCCGAGCGGGTTCCATCCGCTGTTGGCGGCGGGGGTGGGGCAGTGGGGGGCGGCCAGCCTATGGGTCGATGCGCGCCGGAAGGTCGTTGCATTCCCCGCGGCGAAGTGGCACCTGACGGTGCTGCGCGGCCTGCTGCCCAATCAACTTGCCGCGGGCGCGGCGAACGTGCTCCTTCTTGCCCCGGTTTGGCTGCAGCTCATGCATCTGCTTCTGGCGCAATCGGCATGGCTTCTGATCATCGTCTGTCCGTTGGATGCGCCCGTTCGACGGGTCCGATACGAGGGTGACGATCGTTCCCAGCGCTCAAGGGAAGGCGCGGGTCGCAGTGCGAGAAAGCGGGCCCTACCTCACCCGGTCGGAGTCGAAGATTTCGGCGTAGCCCCGATCGAGCTCGTCATCGGCGAGGTGCGCGTAGCGCTGGGTGACGGTGATGCTGCGGTGGCGGGCGAGCTCCTGGGCCAGCTTGAGGTTGCCGCCCGATCCGCGCAGGACAGCAGTGACGAAGTAGTGGCGGAAGGCGTGAGGCGTGATGATGCCAGTCATGCGGTCGCCCAGGGCTTCCTTCGCCCGCTGGTGGACGATGGCCCGGCCTGTAGCCGTTGAGATGGCCAGGACGCGCCGGCCGCAGCCCCTGTCGTGCCGTGCGAAGACAGGCAGGGACGGGAGGGGGCGGCCCGAACCGCCGTCGCCGGCCGCGCGGCCGGCCAGGTAGTCGCGCAGCGACTCAAGTGCCCGGCGCGAGAAGCGGACGACCGCCTGGCGGTTGCCCTTGCCGATCAGGACCGCGCGAGCCTCATGCCAATCGATGTCTCCGCGGCGCAGCGCGCAGGCCTCGTGGACACGCAGTCCCGTGTCGGCCAGCGTAAGCAGGAAGGCGCGATCGCGGAGATTGCGCAGTCGCTCGGCTGGATCTTCTGTCGGCGCCGTGCGCAGCCGCTGGGCGAAGGCGAGCATCGTCTCGATGGCTTCGCGCGGGAACTGCGGCAGCCGCACGCCCGGACGCCTCGCCCGTTGGCGGATAATCTGCTGCAGGCGTGGTAGGTTGACCTCCGCCAGACCCTCCGCCGACAGGAACTCGAACCAGGCGCGGGCGGCCGCCAGGTACAGCCGCTCGGTCGCCGGCGACTGCCGCTTGAGATGATCCGCAAAGGCCGCCAGCCAGGCTTCCTGGGCTCCGCTGCAAGGCGCAGCGTCGGGATCAACGCCTGAGCGCCTCAGGCAGCTCAGGAAGGCATTCAAGGCGTTGCCATACGTGCGGGCCGTGTTCGGACTTCGCGAGAGACGTACGCCGTCGATGAACGCCGCGGCGGTGACCGCGATCGTCAGCCCGGTTGTGTGTGGACCACTCTGCCAGCGAGGTATCATGGCCTCTCCCGCGCTCTCACGTCATGGTTAGCATAAGCTAACTTATCGTAAGCATAAGCTTGTCGACCTTACTTGTCAACCCCTCCCCTCTTTCGGCACTGGCGATACGTGCCTTGACCGGCCGGATACACTCCGGGGTATCTCAATCTGCTGACTGCGGACACGCCGCGCCGCACTGAACAGCAGTCATCGCCCCTGCCCCACCCGCCCGGGCGACGGGCATTCGACCGAGGTCGGCTGCAGGAATCACCGGGAATGCTCGGCTGTTTGTCTCCGTCGCGAAGAACCGGCTGACACCCGCGTGCGACAGGATCGCCTGAGGCGCCTGGCGGCCAGGCCATCGCCTGAACAGCCCGCCGCGTGGGTCCCTTGCCGCGCGCACGGTGTTGACGGCTGCAAGGGGTCGCAGCTTGACTTGCCTCAAAACAGCAATGACTGCGACGTTGCGTCGAGGTGACGCCCAGGCTCCAGAACTCCCCGGGACACAGGCCGGCGATCCCGACCAGCGACGGATGGGATCCGCAGCCGTGGGCAGTCCGGTTCAAACCGAGGGCGTTAGCTTCTGGCCTGTCTCGAGGGACTGATAGGTCTTGAGTACTTGCAGGACGTCGCCACGTTCGAAGCAGCGGTTGAATGCCTCGACCATCCCAGGGTCGAAAAGCCGGCCGGACTGGGTAACAATCTCGGTGTGCGCCTGGTCCGCCGTCACGGCGGCGTGGTAGGGCCGATCGGATGTCATGGCATCGAAGGCATCGACGATGGCCAGCAGCCGGGCCGGTTCGGGGATCGACATCTCGCGCATCCCTTCCGGGTACCCGGAGCCGTCCCAGCGTTCATGGTGGGCCCGGATCGTTCCTACGGCCGGCGCCAGGTACGGGATATCCTCGATCATGCGGGCGCCGACGCGCGGGTGCTCGCGCATCTCGGCCCACTCGTCCTTGCTCAGCGGCCCGGTTTTTCGCAGGATTGACTCGGGGATTGAGATCTTGCCGATGTCGTGCAGGATGGCGCCGAACTCGAGTGTTTCCAGGCGGTCATCGCTCCACCCCAGCTCGCGGGCGACGGCCTGGGCATAGGCGTTGACGCGCTCGACATGGTAGCGGGTGTAGTGATCGCGAGACTCAATGGCATTCGCCAGGGCCCGCAGACTGGCCTTGTAGGCCGCTTTGAGCTGCGCCAGCAAGAGTTCATCCGTGCGCTGCAGGCGGGCTCGCACGGCGGCCAGCAACTCCTGGCTGGTGATCGGCTTGGTGATGTAGTCATCGGCGCCCAGGCTCTTGGCGGCGAAGATGTCCTCCCGAGTGCCACGCGCCGTCAGGAAGATGAATGGGATCGTGGCTGCGTCGGGAATCCGGCGCACAGCGTCGAACAACTCAATGCCATCCATGATCGGCATCGAAATGTCAGACAGGATCAGACTAGGACGCTCGCGGCCCATGATCTCCAAGGCGACCTGGCCATTGGGTGCAGTGAAGACGACGTACCCGGAGGTTTCCAGGATGTCGCGCAAGGCGATCAGCATCGCCGGATCGTCTTCCACCACCAGCAGCCTGGCTGCCGGCTTGAGCGGTGGTTCAGGCATGTGCGGTTCGTCTCCCTGTGTGCGCCCCACCCGAGTGGAGCGCATTATTGTCCACGTCCATCGGATGCGCAAGTCTGGTCGAGGCGTTCAGCCTTTGCGACCCACGGCGTTCACCCTTTGCGCCCCAGCTCTGTCTGCTCCGCGAGCCGAGCGTAGGCGCCGGTCCACAAGGCCGCAAGTTCGCGGGCGCGCGCTGGGCGGGCCGGTGGCAGGCGCACTTCGAGCGCGCGCGCGGCTTTCTGGGCGAGGCCCGCGTCGCCGCGGAGGAGCGGGTCACCCACGGCCTGTGCGCCCTGCCCCACCCATGACCAGGCGCGTCGGAACTGTTCGACCTTCACCCAGTAGGAGCGTCGCTCCCACGCCTCCGCTGTCTGCTCTACGGATGCCTGCAGTTGGCGCAGCGCCAGCACCAGGAAGGCGAGCCGGTCGCGCTGTTCCACGTGAGTTCCCAGGTCGAGTGCGGCCAGCGTCACCCGGACGGACTCCAGGATCGATGCCCGCATACGGGCCGGCGAATCGGGGCGGATGATGCGTGACATGGGTGGAACGCCATTATAGCCGCTGCCTGTCTCCGGGCGCATGGGACCGCGGGACCAGCCCGGGAATGCCCGGAGACAGGCGTGCTAGAATGCTGAGCGTCCGGGTTTGCCCCCACACGCCCGGCGGGAGTGAGGCGTACGCATGGTCGACGATGGGCTGAAGGTTGTAGCCACCAACCGCAAGGCGGCCCACGACTACTTCCTGGGGGACCGGATGGAGGCCGGCCTGGTGCTGCGGGGCTCAGAGATCAAGTCCGTGCGCGCTGGCCAGGTCAGCCTGCGCGAGGCGTATGTCAAGACCGACGGCCAGCAGGCGTGGCTAGTGAATGCCCACATCGCAGCGTACGATCCGGCCAGCCGTCTGAATCACGATCCTAAGCGACCGCGGAAGCTGCTGCTCCATCGCAAGGAAATCGCACGGGCTTTCGAACACGTCCAGCAACGCGGGGACACGCTCGTCCCGATCCGGCTGTACCTCAAGCGCGGGCGGGCGAAGCTCGAGCTGGCGCTGGGCCGCGGCAAGCGCACATACGACAAGCGCCAGGCGGTTGCGGCGCGTGATGCCCGGCGTGAGATGGAACGGGCCCTTGGCCGGCGCAGGGACTGATGACGACCCCGCGCTCGATCGCCTCCGTCAACCATCTCCCCCAGCCGGTGAAGGAAGCGCTGTACACCCGCTTCATTCCTGACTCTCTTATGCTGCAATTCGACATTCCCGCTGACTACCGTGATGCCGATGGCCAGCGGTTGCTTGACCTGCGCTGTGCCTCGGGCGCCACCGATGTGGTCCTGGCGCTGCGCCGCCGGGCGAGTGATCCCGACCCTCTCCTGTACGCCCACCTCACGGACACAATCATGGGGCAGGTCCATGTTCTGCTGTATATCGTCAACGACCCCGACTCGCCGCGATTCGACGTCGATCGGATGCCAGATGGAACGCCGACGGAGTTCGGAAGCGTTCGACGCAACCTGACGGCTGAAGCGGCGGCATGCCGCGCTGGGCTGGCCCCCGGCCAAGTCCATCGGGGGTTGCGTGCGCTCCGGCAGTCGATCCAGGCGTTCGAGGAGTTCGTCGATTCGCTCGGCCAGTCCATGTACTACGTCGAGCCGCTGCACTACCACAATGCGATCCTGTTTGAGGGCTACGGCTTCAACTACCAGCTCGGACGGAAGCGCATGGAGGAGATTGACGCGGGTTTCGCCGAGGGCGGCGCGCTTTGCCGCTTGCTCGATCGCTCCTCCCCATTTCGCCAACCCTCATTCGCCGGCAGCATCCGTGGTCGCAGCTGGGCGGTGCATGACGGGATTCTCGGCGAGCCCCTTGCGCAGACGACCATGTACAAGCTCGTCGGCAAGCTGGCCGGCATCGCCACCAGCGGCGCTACGGCTTGGTGACTGGTGCGCGTAGCCTTGCGTGTATCGTGGATTGAGGAAAGGCGTGAGGCGGGGGGGGGTTAGTGGCTATGCGCACTGGCTTGAGTGCGCGACGTGGTAGGATAAGGGTATGGGGATGAATGGTTTCGACGGAGGCGGAGTATCGCGGGCTGCAGGCCGAGAGGCGCCGATCTCGTAAACTCAGCGCACAAACAAGTGCCACGCGCACGAACTACGCGGCTCTCCCGCTCGCGGCCTAAACCCCGCGAACGCTGAGCCCGGCCCCGTCACAGGGGCCCGCCCCTCCGCACCTCCCTTGCCCGGTTACGGAGATCGGCGACCAATGGGCAGGGTGCCGCGCCCGTGCCACGACGGGCGCGTAAGCCAGGCTCTCGGGCCTGAGTGGCTGGCCGCCAGGGCCGATCAGCCGGTCGATCGCCTGACGGTGAGAACCAAGCGCCGGCTACGCCTGTAGACGCCCGACGATCGAAACCCCCGGACGCGGGTTCGATGCCCGCCATCTCCACCAACTGCGCCCGCCAGATAGCGGGCGCAGGCTATTCCGCAGCCAAGCCAGCGGGCATCATCCCGGGTTGTCCAGGCGAAACCCATGTCCGCGGACCGTCACCAGGTACGGCTGCCCCGGGTCCACCTCCGCCAGTCGCTCGCGCAGCCGGCGCACCAACGCGTCGATCGCCTGCTCCGAGATCCCCTCGCTCTCGCTGCCCTGCCATACCGTGGCGACGATTTCATCGCGGCGCACGACCTGCCCGGTACGCGCCATCAGCAGCTCCAGCAGCCGATACTGCGGAGGCGAGAGCGGGGGCTCAAGCTCCTGTCCGGCGAGCCAAACACGATGGGCCTGCGGATCAATCCGCAGCCGCCCCAGCCCCAGCCCGGCCGCGCCCTCCGGGCTCAATGGCAGGGTCGCCTCGGTCCCGACAAAGAGCAGTTTCGCCGCCAGCGCGACCTGGATCACATCACCGTCCACCAGGCGGTAGGGCGCCTCCAAGGCGACCCCGTTCACGTGCGTCCCGTTCTTGCTTTTCAGGTCTTCTAGCGTGAACACGCCCTCGGTGCCGAGTCGGATGCGGGCATGATGTCGCGACACCTGCCGATCAGCGACCACGACGTCGCAGTCGGAGCCCCGCCCGATCAGCAACCCGTCGCGGGTGAGGGGCCAGCGCCCTCCCCGAAGCAGGCCCTCCTGGCCGATCAGGACGGGGACCTCGCTCCACCGCTCCACCGTCGCCACGCCGCCATTCCCTCCGCAACGTGAGTATAATCAGCCTGCGGGTTTTCGCCGGGACCGTCCCAAGGGAGGCGTTCCACGCCGCGGCTTTCCCGCCAGGCCCCCTCCCTCGTGAGGACCGACGTGCCCGAGCCTCTTCCGCCCGGCCTCGTGCTGCGTGAGCGCTACGCGATCCACCAACTCCTCGCCCGCGGCGGGATGGGGTCGATTTACGTCGCCGAGGATCAACGCCTGCCGGGGCGCATGTGCGCCGTCAAGGAGGTCGAGCACGACCCGGGCCTTACCGAAGCGCTTGGCGCCGAATCCCGCGACCAGTTCTTCCGCGAGGCGTCTGTCCTCGCCCGCCTCGACCATCCGAACCTCCCCAAGGTCTCCGACTACTTCTCAGACGATCTGCGCGACTACCTGGTTATGGACTTCGTGCCGGGTCAGGATCTGAAGAGGCTCATGGACCAGGCCTCAGCCCGCGGCGAACGCCTTCCCTACGCCGAGGTCTTGCGCTGGTCCTCCCAAATCCTTGACGCGCTGGCGTACCTGCACTCGCAGGATCCGCCCGTGATCCATCGCGACATCAAGCCCAGCAACTTGAAGCTCACGCCGACGGGCCTGATCAAGCTCGTCGATTTTGGCCTGGTCAAGACCATGGCGCCCGATGATATGACGGTGACAGTCATCCAGGGGCGCGGCACCGCGCTGTATACACCCCTCGAGCAGTACGGCGGCGACAGCGGTCACACGGATCCGCGCACGGACCTCTTCAGTCTGGGGGCGACGCTCTACCACTTGATCACCGGCCATCCGCCCGCGGAAGCCAAGCAGCGTTTCCTGCGGCCCGAGTCACTGACGCCACCCCGCCAGCTGTGTCCCGAGCTTCCACCCCACGTCGAAGCGGCATTGCTGTGGGCGCTGGCCCTGCATCCGGACGACCGCCCCCCGGATACGCAGCGCCTGCGCGACGCCCTGCGGCCGGACAGCCCGATTCGATTACAGGCTGCCTCGGGCGAGTGGCGCCGACGATGGGTGGAGGCCGAACCCGTCGACCAGTTCCTGGCCGCCACCGCGGCGGGCCTGCTCCTCCTCGCCGCCCTCGTCAGCTTCGTCTAGCCGCTCTCGTTGCCGCGTCCCGCGGCCAGCCACAGTTGCCACGCGCCCAGCCCCAGGAATCCCCCGGCCAAGGCCGCGCCGCCCCCGGCCCACGTGCCGAGCGCCTCGGCAAACGCAACGGATCCAGGCAGATGCAGACCTACGTAGTTGTAGCCGAGCAGTGCGCTGACAAGCACCACCAACGCCGCGCGGATGGGACCGCCGCCGCGCAGGCCCTGGCGCCCACCCAGCCGGTAAGCGCCATACGAGACGCCTGCTGCCCCCAGCAAGCCGATGAGAAGCGCGTCCAGGCCCCCGAAGCCTGGCCGCACGCTCCCGCCGCCGCCAGGCTCAGGCGTGCTCGTCGGCGGCGTCAGCGTACCTTCGGCCGGGGGCGCGGTCAGGGATGGGACGGCCGTCGGGGCAATCACCGTCACAAAGGCCGGCGCGTCCTCCTGGACGTTGAGCTGCACGACGCTTGAAACGCGGGCCGGATCGCTGCGCGCGGTAATGGTCAACAAGCCCAGTCGAGCCAGATCCAGGTTCATGCTGGCAACGCCACCCGTGGCTACCTCTTCCACGCTGGATGGCAGCTCTCCCGGGTATCCCAGGACAAACTCCACCGGCGTCCGATCCGGAACAGCATGCCCATTGACATCGAGAATCACGCCCGTTGTCACACGGATGACATCATTGACCCGGAAGCCCTCCGCCCCGGGCGTCCCAGCACCCGGCCCGCCCACCGATACCGATAGGGCGATCACCTGATCCGGATCCGGCGAGAGCGCCTCGATCAGGTCATATCCCACCGCCGGCACGCTCACCGGAGATGCGCCTGTTGCCGTGAGTTCCTGGAACAGCAGCCGAGCCGCCACGTCCAGAAACGCCGGCCCACGACTGTACAGGGCATACAAGGCATCGACCTTACTGACGTCGGTT